>Ga0315298_1004981_pt1 | contig 19325 bp, 17 predicted proteins | sample WHS_1_MG_FD_203077 | JGI IMG/M metagenome (GOLD analysis project Ga0315298, IMG submission 203077) | Extremophilic microbial mat communities from Washburn Hot Springs, YNP, Wyoming, USA - WHS_1_MG | ecosystem: Environmental > Aquatic > Thermal springs > Hot (42-90C) | place: USA: Wyoming...
GAACCTCCTCAGTATTGGAGCCGGTCAGCGAGTAACCTACTGCCCGCCGCACATAGGCAATCAGCTCCGAGTCACCCATAAAAACGTCATCCAAAAACTTGAGCCAAGTCGGGGGTTGCGCATCGACCCGATAACTGGCCGCGCATTGCCGGGAGATCAGGTGCTTCGGCTCGGCTTCCAGCAGCGCCCCGGTTTTCAGATTCACCACCCCGTTCTGAACGCCTAGCAAATAAGGATCAGCGTCCAATTCAACCACGCTGACGGTCATCCCCGGTTCGGCCCGCGCAAGGCTCAGCATTGCTTTAATGCGGGCGTCTTTCTGTGCGGCCATTGCTGCGCGCATCATGGTGGTGCCGCGCTCTTGGTCATTGGCCATAACCTGCCGTGCCTCGTCAACTAGGCCGAAAAGTACGGATTTTGCCGCTTGAATTTCCTCGCCGCAGCTACACGCGCCCCAGCAAGGGCTCGTCCACTGAAGCCAAGTGCTCATTTCGGGTACCCACAAGAGCTTGCCCCGGTGCGCCTGCGCGAAACGTTCAGCGAGGGCGACATCCCCGGCTGCGTTTGCGCTTATCCCGGCCTCCCGTTTGAGTACGGCTGGCGCTGCCGCCAGACCCGCGCAAACTCGCGCAATGGTCCGTTCGCGGTAATCCGCCCGATCCAGCCATTTCTGCGAGCCATCTCCGTGCAGGCACTGCGCAAGCCCCGTTTGGGCCATTACCGCCTCAATTAAATCCGGGATTGTGGCAACGGGCGCACCCGCATCAATTCCGGCGTTTTTAATTGCAGCGCACAGGGCCATATCCGCCTCGCTCGGACCGTACTTTACGCCATTCGCGTCGCACGCAACCCCAAGATCCCCGGCCCACAGGTAAGGCTCCCGCTGGCGCACACGCTCCGCGCACTGTGCGATAATATCCGGCTCCGCTGGGGAATCGTTGGCCCCGCTCGCTTGTCGGATCGCTGGAGCGTCCCCCGCACCAATCAACGCGAGCAATTCGTCGATAAATTGTTGATCTTGTATGATTTCGCCACTGTTTCTGTGCTTCCAGCCGGTGACGCGTAAATATCTGTTATCGTTATATAATTCAACGCCCATTGCTGATTTGCGTAGCCCGGCAATGGGCAAGCTCCCGAAGGTAAACGCACGAAGGCCCGTCCCACTCGGTGATTTCTCAACGTACACGCCGCGCTCTATCGCAGTCTCCAAAATGGATTTTAGTCTCGGAAATTGCCTTGCTTTTTCGTCAAAATGATCCAGGTCGATACCTACGAGGCCGTTGTTGCACATCCGCACCCCGAAGGATTGAAATCCGCCCGACTCTAGGGCTGCGCCTGCCACCAAAAAACTCAACCACCCCGCGTCCGATGCGGGCGAAAGCATAGCCCCCCGGGCGTTTCGCGGTGCCTTGGGCGCTTTCCCGTCTGACTTCGTCGGGTCTGACAATCCCCATTTGAGCGCCTGTAGTGCAGCGGGGATGCGATGGAGTTTGGGGACCAGAAGTGCCGGTACTTCGTTGTTTTCAGGTGAAAATTGTGCCATAATGACCTCGTCAAGTTGGGGGTTTTCGGGGGTCGCTGCGGAGCGGCCCTTGTTTTGCATGTCATGCGCGTTTGCGCGTCTCGATCCATTCATCAAGTTCGCGCTGGTGGAATCCGACAGCCCGGGCGCCGATCCGAACCGGTTTCGCAAATTTCCCGGCATTTATCATGCGGTACACGGTGGACCGGCTGAGCCCTGTGCGCTCAATGACCTGGGGTAACCTCAAAATTTTGTTTTCCATGTCTATCTCCCATCGCCCCCATCGGGCGTATTTCCAAGATTAGGGAGTAAAAACGGGTTTGTATGCCATTCATCGGAACATGCTGAACATAAACGGACTTTTCTGGGACATGCCGCCCAAAACCGCCGGATTTACCCCTTGGAAGCGGATTTTCTTAAAACATCAGGACTGAATGTTCTGATAACCACATCACTTATTTTGATTTATATAGGGCAACTCGTCACAGTGACAGCCGCGTCATATGAATGGCATCAATCCACCCGTGGGAGTGCTAGTTTCAAGCCATCGAAGGACAACCCACGAGGATTCAGATATGCCCGGTTTAGGATTACCCACGACAGGACGTGTAACCAGCGGGGCCACGCCGAAACTACCCCAACCGCTCCAGGCGTCATTCCCTGGCATGCGGGGGCTTCCGCAGGGCGCGAGATTGATTGCTCAAGGTAGTGGCGTGGGTAGCGGCCAAGTGCCTGCCAGCGATCCTTACGGCCAGCTACCCGCGACAGCCGCTAACTATCGTCCGTATGAACCGTCTACGCCTCCTGCGATGCCCGCAACCGATGGTTCAGGCTTTGTAGCGCCTGGTGGGGGCATCGGATCTGCCATGCGTTACGACGAGGCTACCGGGTATGAAGGAAACGACCCGAGCCATCCTGTGAACTTCGCAACTGGCGCGGGCATGGGGGTTGAGCCGACGAATATGAAGGGTGTCTACCGCGACGGTAACGCCTTCTCGAATGTATCCGGCGCTCCGTCCGTAGCACCAGTGCGCGTACCTCTACCGCTGGCGCAGACCCGCCTTAAAGCGCCTGTATCAGCACCTGTGGCCCCGAGCCCGTTCGCTGGCGCTGCTATCAACAAAGCGTATGAGCCAGACCCATTTAATGGTGCCGCCATCCAGACCCAATACGAGCCAGTCGCACAGCAGGCCGGCAATTTCATCGGAAGTTCAATCGGTGATGCTTGGGGCGCCGGTCCGGGCGTACCGACTGCACCAGACGCGCCTACCTTCACGCCGAGCAGGTGGGCAGGAACCCACGCTGTGGAGGACGCCTATAACAGTGGGCTGGGGCAATACGGAGTAAAAGGCATAAGTGACTACTGGACCGCAAAGGGCTTACCCTCAGCGCGGCCAATCCCAGCGATTTACGATCCCGCTGACTGGTGGATAGCCCGGCAGTTGGGTGCCTTCGGCAGAGGGATTGCCGGAAGCTGACAAGGAAAACCCGGCATTGCGCCGGGTTATTCGCTCGCCCCTGTGATTAACCCATCTTCGCGGCCAAGTCCTCCGCCCGCAGGTGGGTGTACCGCTGCAACATGCTAAGTGTTTTGTGCCCGCTGATGCTCGCCACCTCCATCATCGACAGCCCGCGCTCGAACAGTCGCGAAACTGCCTCATGACGTAGATCGTGAAAATGCAGGTCGTCTACCCCAGCCCGCGCACAAGCCGCACTCCACGCATGGGCTAGTGACTGAGCAGGAATAGGGAATACACGCCCATCAAGCGCCCGGACTTGCCCCGCCTCGCGTAATACGGCAATTGCCCCGGTGCTCAGCGGGACGCGCCGTGCTTCTCCATTTTTGGTCATCGGTAACAGCGCCACGCGCTTTGTCAGATCCACATGTTCCCACCGAAGGGCCAGCACTTCGCCGCGCCGCATGGCAGTCTCCAGAGCGAACCACACCACAGGCCGATATTGTGGGGCTAGTTCTGCCAGCAGCCGCGATTCTTCGCCAGGCGCAAGCCTTCGCTCCCGCTTTGCACCCTGGGCGGGCTGCTTAATATCTGCAACAGGATTTGCCACCGTGACGCACCATTCCTTGCGGGCATGTATCAGCACCGCTGACAAAGTGCGAAGTTCCCGCACGACAGACGCGCCCTGCACAGCCCCCAGCCGGCCATCACGCCACGTTGCCAAGGTCTGAGCGTCAAAGCCTGAGACGGGCACCGCACCGAGGCCGCGCAGTAGGGTCTGCACATTCCACACGGTCGTTTTGCTTCTGTGCGAGTCGGCCACTTCCTCAAGATACCGCGTCAGCAGATCGCCCACTGTCTGGGCCTTCGCGGGCTTTCCTATCGGTTCATAGTCCCCCCGGTCTATGGCGCTTTCTGTGTCACGCGCCCATCGCTCCGCTTCTTTTTTGTAGGTGAATGTCTTTTCCACAGTGAATCCGCCATGACGGACCCGTGCTTGCCAGCGGTTGACTCTTGCTCGAATTGTAGCCATTATTCGCTCCATTGGGTCAGGAGCGGGTCAGCGGTGACTTGTGCCTGAGCTAACCAAATGATTTGTGTGGAGATATTATGTATTGGCGCTCCCCTGCTAAGGGAGTATGGGGCTAAACACTCCATCGAGGGTTCGAATCCCTCTCTCTCCGCCAAATCATGTTTAACATACTGATTTTGAAGGAATAAAAAATCCCGACGAACACCGATTGCAGCAAAAATTTGCTGCAAAGGGGTGTGACAGATGCGGGGGGACTACTTGGTCAGGCGTGGCAAAAAAGGTACGCTGTACTTCAGGTGGCCCGTACCTAAAGAAGCACAAGCGGCAGCAGGTCGGGCCGTAATCTGGAAGTCATTAAAAACAACGGACTATGAACTAGCAGAGGTCGCAGCGGCCCGGCTTTGGGCGGACCTGCAAGAGGCGGTGAGGACAAAACCAGCCATGACAGACCCGATACTAAAAAATCTATTCCTTACCTTTAGGAAGACAGACGCAGGTGGCATCGCGTTCGATAGTCAGGCCGACACGCCCGAAGAAAAAAAACAGGTGGCAGAAGCGCTTAGGGTACTAACAGCAACACCTGAAATGCGGGACGTACTTTGGGCCGCAAGCGCTCCAGAGCCGAAGCTGCCAGAATGTGACAACCGGAAAATATCCGAAGTCTGGCAAGATTACAGGAAAGAGAAACTTACAGCGGGTGCGTGGACGGCGGACACCGATAAGGCCATGAGCGAAACGCTGGGCATCTTTCTTGAAATAATGGGCGACAAAAAAATACCCGAGTATACGCGAACGGGAGCGGCGGAGTTCCCGGAGGCGCTCACAAAACTTCCCCCCAACAGACGGCAGCGGGCGCCTTGGCGAGATATGCCTATGCAGGAAATACTCAGGCGGGCACCGGGCGGGCAAAGCCTCAGGAACATAAACAAGCACATTGCAAATATCGCCGCTTTTTTTACTTGGTATGACAACCGATGGCCAGACCTGTGGCCTAAAAAACACCCTTTCGTTGGCCGAAAAATAAAAGGAAAAAGCACGCCAGCCTATGCAAAGCGGGACATTATAACCGATCAACAAGTAAGCCAGTTAATGCCATACGTGCGAGAAGCAAATCGCAATTGGGAGTTCTGGATGATTCCGCTTGCGGCGTTCACAGGTGCAAGGGTCCTCGAACTAGCGCAATTGTTGGTACAGGACGTATGCGAAGTAGAGGGAATCCCCGTTTTATCCATTACAGATGAGAAGGAGAATAAGGAGGAAGAGAAAACGGGCGAGGAAAAAAGGGTAAAAACCGAAGCATCACGGCGCATGGTGCCGATACACGCTACGCTTATCGCCATGGGATTTCTGGATTTCGTAGAAAGCATGAAAAAGTCAGGCGAGCGCAGATTATGGCCCGATTTATCGGAAAATAAAGGAACCAAAGGTGGGTGCGGGCGGAAATGGAGCAGTCGATTCAGCGATATAAAGCACGAGTTGTTATTTCCAAAACAGGTAGTGTATCACTCTTTCCGACATAGCGTGGAATCAAAATTAGCAGCACTGCATATCGACCGCGCATATATCAGTGATATTATCGGGCACTCCCGAAAAGGGGACACGGGGGAAACAACGTATACCAAAACTTTCCTGCCAGAGCGGCAAAAGGCCCTAGACCAGATAAAATACGAGGGGGTGGAGTGGCCGAAATGGGAACCGGGGCGGGAAAAGCAAAGCGCACCCATACCGGCGAACAGGAAAAGGATAGAGGCATTCAAGGCGAAAGCATTGGCAAGGAGGGGATAATGTTGCAAGTCTGGAAAATAATAGAGGATGGCGAGCTAAAAGGCGTGGTGGAAAAAGTTGACGGATACACGGACTACTACACAGCCGAAGAATACGCACGGATGGAAGAGGAAAGCCAGCAGGTTCCGGCGCTGAGTGAGGCGGAACAGCGGCAAGTGCGGGCAACGCTGGCAGCCTGGGCGGCAGCGACGGACTAAACCAGCCTTACTGGCACAGCAGCGCACAGTGGCGGGCTATATTATATATGGCCCGCTTTTTTATTGCCCATGTTCTGGTGCCGCTGGGGCTACTAGCGGCGTTTTGCTACTGGCTACCGCAGCCAGCAGCCACCTTATCCTTCTGCCTTACCGGGCATCCTTTCTTGGTCTTCGCCGTTCTAGCAGCAGTGGCGGTTAACAGGCAAAAAAGTCTGACGTGGTGGCGGGCCACAATACAACAGCGCGGGGTCGGTAAAAAAGCGGTCGGACAAAAGCAAGGGGGTGGCGCATGATTTGGCGAGGATCGGTTAGCAAGGACAAAAGCGGGAAGAGCGAAAGCCGGGGAGGCATCCGGGAAAAACTCGCGGAAAAAAGGGCCGAGCACTCGGGGCGAGACAGGCAAAAAACTGAAGCGCTCCGGGAACGGATAAAATCGAGAATGGACAGCAGGAATAGCGAAAACAGGGGGACGGGGCAGATGGCGAGGCCCAAGGCGACCAGACAAGACAAAGTAGCGGGGCTGGCCGAGCGGGCCGGAAAACCGGACCGGCTAAGACGGGAGATCGACAACGGGGCGGTCAAAGAAGCGCGGGCCTACGTCAAAGGGTGGAGCCCGCAGGTACAAACCCGGACGCAGGCGCAGTATGAGAAACTAACCGACCGCTTGCAAGCAACCGGGAAAACACCTGAACAAGCGGCGGGAACAAAAGCCGCCTATTACGCATACCGGGCCGCCGCAGTACACGAGGCGCGGAGCGAGCTAAAAGAGGCACTAACGGCGCGTGACAAAGCAGCCAGAACGCAAGACGCAGCAGGGAGAGAAACGGCGGAGGACAGGATACGAAACGCGGTGGCAGTGCTAGAGCACTACAAGCCCGGCGAGCGCGACAAAGTACGCGACAAGCAGCGCAAGTGGGACTATACCGGGCCGGAGAAATCAGAGCGCAGCAATGGGAAGAGGGAAGCAGTGGGGAAGCGGGACGCGGGCTGGCGGGATAGAGTCTGGGAGCAAGTGCGGGAAAAGGATAAAGACGCGGTGGCAGTGCTGGCACTGTCTGGTGCGCGACCCGCTGAACTAAATAAAGGCGTGGCTGTAACGCGCACAAAAGACGGGCTGAGATTCGACATATCAGGCGCGAAAGTGGACGACCGCACGGGGCGCGGGCAAGAAAAGCGATCCGTGAGTGTCACAAAAGAAGCGGCGGAAAAATCACCCGAAGGGCGACATTTACTGACTGAGTTACGGCGTACAGGTGACACACGAACAGTCACACCCGACGGCTCGACGGATGCGCTTTCGCGTAGACTTGGGCGGGCTGGGGAGCGTGCAGGGGAGCAGCACGTTAGCGCGTATGACTACAGGCACGCTTTTGCCGACCGGGCCAAGGCGGACGGCGCGGACAAAGGCGAGCTTGCGCGAGCGCTGGGCCACCGCGCAGAAGAAAGCCAAGCGGCCTATGGCGGGGCTGGCGGCGGCGGTAGCGGCGGCGGCTTTAGCCGGGCTACCGCAAGCAGGTCCGTGCGCTAAGCGCGGACCTGGAGCAGCGCGGGCTACGCCCTTCCGCGCTGCGGCATTATCCACCGCCTTTCAGTCGGCGGACAATGCCGAGCGCAAGAGTTGTGCCGATGGCAGGCATTTCCGAGACCCAGAAGCGGCTAACGGTGGCGGGGACATGGCACGGTAACCGGGGCGGAACAGCAACAAGCGGCGCTATACGTTATATCTCCATTTCCGAAGGTGTAACTATGCGCGACAACGAGCGGCTTTTGCTGAGCACTTTGCTTTACCACGGCGGGGTTTGTGATGCCCGGCTAGCGGGGCAGGTTTTAGGGGTCGGGGAGCGGCAGGCCCGCAACATCCTGAGCGTGTGTTCGGAAATGAATTGGGTCCGGCGCGTCTGGATAGATGGCACCCGCGACCCGTCCCGGTACTACCAGATCACGGCTACAGCCGCGCGAATTTTAGGGCACAGACAAGCTAACGTGGCGCGGCGCGGGATGGATGCCGGATGGCTCCGGCGCGGGCTTGCGCGGGTATGGTTTAGGGCAAATTACAGACCGGACGGCGGAGCTTTTTTGAACGGGCAGGCGGAAATCCAAGCGGCTTTCCAGTGCCGAAATTTGCGGCAGGCGGGCACCGGGGCGGGGCGGCTCCGATACCTTGAGACAGTCATTGAGCACCCGCAAGGGCTGGAAATGTGGTCTTTTCCGGCGGAAGACCGACCTCTAAAGGAGCACGTCGAAGCTACGGTCTTAAGGTTCGCGGACAGCTTAGGTCCTGTGAAACTCGGCTGGTGCATCGACGAAACTCGGGCAGGAGACTTGCAAAAGATCGTCTCGGAAATCGCGGGATGGTCCGTGCCTTTCCACAGTTTCGGCCAACCGGGGACGGATAAAAACGACGCGGCGGAGACCCTACAGGAGAAGCTTTCAAGGGCAAGAACGGCACTCGAGAAAGCAGCGGCCATGGCCGAAATAGAGCGGGCCAGATCAGGAAACGCAACCCCGAAAGACGAGCAGCCCGAACCATCGGACGACCTAGGCCGGGCGTTCCTGCCCGGTATCATACATGGCCCGCTTTAAGCTCAGGGCCGCAGTCGCAGCGGCGATAGCGGCAGCGGGCGGGGGCTGGGCGTGGGAAGTGCTGGCAGCAGTTGCACATAACCCAGCTTACTTAAAAGCGGTCGGGGCCATGCCCGAGCTAGAGCGGATATACGCAGCGGCGGCGGTAGCGGGGCTTTTCTGGTCAGCGTCAGATTACTTAATGGCAGGATTACAGGGGCTTGCGCGGAGGGTGTGGCCAGAGCGCGAACCGGACCCGGAAAGCACAAATTACAAGATGCCGAAGCACCCGGAGCAGCAAGACGAGTTCCGGTTAATACTAGGGGAAAACCACGGCAGCCTAAAAAAAGGATATACGGCAAAGCCGGGCTGGTATGCCCTGCCAGCGCTAGGGTTATACACCGGGGTTTTTACGGTTGGCCCGCCCGGCTCAGGCAAAACGGCGGGGGTATTGCGGCCAGCCTTGCGGCAGGTTTTCGACTATAAACCGACCGACGAAACCGAAAAACCGGCTGGGCTAATAATGGATTACAAGGCATCCTTAGTGCCGCCCGTCCGGGAAGAGGCCGAAAAGGTCGGGCGGAGCGCGGACTTATTGCTTATCGGCCCCGCGCACCCGGAAACGCGCTGGAACCCGATACACGCGCCGGAACTGGAAGCGCGGGTACTAGCGGGCCGGATTATGGCCGTGCTGGAAAACATGAGCGGGCAATCAGGAAAAGGGGATACAGCATGGATAACAGACAATGCCGCAAGGCTGGCCGAGCACAGCATAAACCTAATACGAGAAGCGACAGGCTACGTTACCCTTCAGGACCTACATGAACTAATCAGCGGGCTATCATCAGCGCTGGACAATGCCGAAAGCGCAGACGTGGCACCCGCAGACGCAGCGGCGGCTTTTCTCGCACCTTACGACAGGCTTTTCCGAATCGAGCAAAAAGACGGGACGCAATATAACCACAGCCGCAAATATTTAGTGCAGGAATTTGCCGGGATAGAAAGCAGGTACAGGCAAATATACACCAACGAGCTACAACGAGTAACCCAGTATTTTGTAGACCCAAAATACGCCGCCATTTACTCGCCGAGGGAAGAAGAAATAACCTACCCCGGAGGGGCGGAAGCGATAGACCGGGGCTTAATCTCCATCTTAGATGCAACGGTGGACAAATACGGAAGCCTCGCCAAAATTCTAGGGATTTTCCTTAAACTGGACTTTATGCGGGCAGCAATAGCAAGGCCACAAAAACACCGCGACAAACCAGACTATAATTTCTCCCGATTGCTGTTATGGATGTGTGACGAATATCAGGAATTTGCGACCACGGGGGAGCATGGGGACGATAGCTTTTATGCCGTATGCCGGGAATCCAAAGTATTTTCCATAGTTGCGACTCAATCCAAAGCATCAATCGAAAGGCTACTAGGAGAAGATAAAACCAAAGTACTTTTAGCGAGTTTACGGACTAAGGTATTCCTAGCTCTAAGCGACCCCAGCGATGCAAAATGGGCGTCGGATATATGCGGTGACGATTGGCAAGACGTGGAAAACACAGCAATAAACGAAAGTGTGACTGGAGCAAGTGCGACGGCAAAAACTGGATATGTCGGAAAGGAAACAACCGTAAGCCAGTCCTACAGCCTAAACCGACAAAAGGTTAACAGGTTTGAACCTGTAAACTTTCGGGATTTACCCGCTTTTGCGGCGATAGTGTCGGGATTCGATGGGGCGGCGGCGAAACCCCCGGCGCTGGTATATCTCAAGCCTTATTTCAGACCGCACACGGAAACATATAAAAAGTTCCGGGAGGTTAAATGAAAAATTGGAAGCTAAAACTTGCACTTTTGGCGGTAGGTGCTGTAGCAGTGGCAGAAATAGCAGCAACGGTCCCAGCTTGGGTCTGGCCGCTAGCCGAAGCTTACGCGGCAGTTGAAGCGATGACGGTAGCAGTCTCATTTATCCTATAAGGAGGGGGAGCATGAAGAAAACTGAACAGTGGATAAAGCGAGAACTAGAACGAGAAGAAACATTCTGCGAACTAACTGCAAGAATTAAAGCCGAGATGGAAACCAGAATGAGAAAAGACCTCGAAGAGCTAAAGAAGGGCTGGGAAAAGATCAGGTCAAAAAACCGGGGCGGGTAAGGGCGCTTCGCGCCGCGCCTTCCGTCCCACGCCGGGGCGCGGGTCCCTCGCCGGGGCGCGGGCCGGGTGTCCGGCCCCTCACCGGGACATACTGTGCAGGTCATAATTTACAGGGTCGCCAAGGGGAGGGGTCGCGCTGGGCCGGGGCCGCTGGCGCGGGCGACCGCCTACCGGGGACACCCTTACTACATATGACGGTGACAAAAATGGACCGTTACCGGATAACAGCCCGGTGCCCGCCGCCTAAGCATCAGCGGGGCGGGGCGGGAGGGAGCAGGGCAACCGGGTTGGCGGAGGATATGCGGGCGCTATACTCCGCATGTCCAAAAAAAATGCCCCTCACGGCTGGACGGTCGGCAGAGGGGCAAGAAAGACACTACGCAGAAGTATAGCAACCTCTTCCGCAGTCATTCTTGCCCCCGCCTCTGACCCCGCCAGCACACCGCAGGCGCGGTCATGGCTTCCCAGCTAAGCCCACGACCCGCCCTAATCTCCGACGCCCTAGCGGCGGCAATCCTGCCACGGCGGGAGAAACGCGCGCGCGAAATCCTCGCAGGCTTCCCGAGCCGGGCGGTCCAGTGGGCTAACCGACACTGGGATAGTCTCACCGTCCCGACAACAAAGCCCACGATAGCTAACAAGGTTATAGCTTGGCTATCCGTTCCCCCTCTACTCGACGATCAGGACGTAATTGACCAATTACGCTCATGGCATTTTGACTTGCAATGGGACGGGGAAGAGGCCGAAATTGTCGCACTACCAAAAACGCCCCTCGCCCAAAAAGCGGCACTGGAAGCGGCGGCGGCAGGGGCGCTAGAAATAGCGAGGCTGGAAGCGGACGCCGAAGCGCGGCAGCAAATAGCGCGGGTCGCGCAAAAATACCCGGTAACCAAAGAGTTGAAAACGGACGCAGAGCCGGAACAGGTCGCAAAATGGGCGAAGGAACAAGTAACAGAGTGCAAACAGCTAACGCGGGCACTAGGCGCGACGGCAGCGGTAAAATGGGGGTGCGGGACACTAGGCGCAACGGTTGCGGAACTGCCGGGAGTGAGAAGCACACTCAAGGCGGCGAAAGCACCCGCGAGCATGGCCCCGCTTGTCGCGTGGGACCGGATGCTGGATGAAAGCTGGTGGAAAAAGGCCGCACGGAAACAATTAAGGAAAGGGCGGGGCTGGGCATGGGCAACACTGGCACCGCTGGCGATAAAGGAGGGAGCGAGTAGCGAAGCGCTGGAGGACAGCCAGCGGCAGGACGCGGCAGGCGAAGCATGGGCGCAGGAATGGCAAGCGGTAGACGATGCTGGCAACACGGTAGACATGACCGGGCCGGAGCAAGCACGGAAGAGACAATACGCGGAAATACTGGCGACGGCTTGCGGGATAGGCGAGCTTGCGGACATATCCGGAGAAATCCCGTATTTCGTAACTGTTACATGCCCGGAACGAATGCACCCGACTACAACGCACGGCGGCCCCCGGCGCATTAACCCTGATTACGATGGAACGAGTACCGAAGAGGCCCTAAGCTGGTTGCGGGGTGGATGGGCGAAAGCGCGGGCGGCAATGGGCCGGGCTGGGATAGGAAAGCATTGGGTGCGTGCGCTAGAACCCCACGAGGACGGCACCCCGCACTTTCACATTATCGCGTGGATAGACCCTAAGCGGGAGCGGGAGCTAGAGGACATAATACGGCGGTACTTCGAGGCTGGACAGGGGACCGGCTCCGCACGGCAAAAACACGGTATCCAGATTAAAAAGGTGGAGAACGGGACACAAGGCGCGATAGCGTATCTGGCAATGTATATCGGTAAAGGTACATCAGGAATAGCAGGGGAAGAAAGGACAGCGGAGCGCTACCGGGCATGGCGGCGCACCTATGGAGCGCGAGCCTTCGCATTCTCGCACAGGAAGGCAACACTCTGGCGGATGCTTCGCAAGGTTAGAGCGGAGCAGGGAGACGCGGCATACTTGGCACAGGAAGCCGCGAAAGCCGGGGAATTTGCGCTGTTCTGGGCGGAAGCGGACGCGGCAGGGTTGGCACTCTGGAAAGAAACAGAGACAGGGGAAGATATAGGCGGCGGCTACAGGGTAGAGCGCCAGCGGGTGCGGGGCGTGGTGGACAAGGCCGGGCAGGTGTACCTTGCAAAGAGGTACCGACTGGAACCTAAACCTAAACCAGAGGATCTAACAAATGCGATTGATTCTCATTTGCGCGTACAGTTACTATCGAAGAACCAAGGAGCTGATTCCCGGACCCGCGAGCACGTGCAGGAACTCAAAAAAGGAGTAATACCTGCCCCAGCTAAGAAGCTGAGGGAGGTTTTGCATCACACAGCTTCGCCCCGACCCCCGTTTTTAGAAAAAATTCGGCAGCAGAAGAGCCGAAAGCAGAGGCGCGGCGGAGAAAGAGCGCGAGCGCTCCGGGAAAGGCTGCGAGAATTGGAAGAAGCGCGAGGGCAGGAAGCAGCCCATGCGCTGGGATGGATGCTCTGGCTAGAAATCTATATCTGGAACTTAGACCCGTCGTTTTAGCCCAAAGCGGAGCCTATGGCCCCGCTGTAGAATCCCTAGCGCCCAGATAAAAAACTGCTTAAAATTGGGAAATACGTCAACAACCTTGACGAACACCGGGTCCGCAAACCGCAGATTAGGTTGCAGCAGATAACATCAACGAAGTTGCGTGAAACACAACGCAAATGGAAGGTCTTCTGCTACTTGATATACATTCCTTTATAATGGTTACAAAGAAGCTTAGCAATTATTGGTGTTGTGTGGGGAGAAATTTGTAGGTTGTCCTGCGTAATATGTTGTATTTCTGTATCAACTTCAATAATTTTAGAACCATTATAAATTTGTTTTTTATAGCCATCAAGCGATTTTGGTGAAGAATAAATGGAGTTCGAGTGGCCATAGAAATCACTAGAAGAAACAAGATTTCTTACTGTTGAAAGATTTATAACCGAGGGCAATCTCACCGATCTACATGCGTTGATAGCAGATTTAACCTCCTCGTGTAGAAATTTTGGCCATATCACAGCATTAAAATATTTGCTATACTTAGCTTCCGATTTTTGAAGTTTTAATCTGTTATAGGCATTATAAAAACTGTACCCGGGAATGTTTAACTTTTCACATGAACTGATAGCTTGAAAGTAAAGGCCATTATCATCATTATAATCATATTTATTCCGTCCAGAATACAGCATTTTACACGCAAGAGCGTTGCCATTTTTTGCTTCAATTAATCCATAATTACCGAGATACATACTCGAAATAAAAAAGTATCTTTTTTTGGGGCTTTGTTCACGAAAAGTACACGTTGTGTCCCCTTTTGAGCACGTTATATCTATAACATTTTTAAATAGTCCGGATTGTTTTATGTCATAAAGAATTTTTGCATTTGTTCCAAAAGCTGCGTTCTGATGGTGAAGATCCGACCTAAGTTGCCCCATAAAAAAAAGGTATAGCTTATCCTGCGTACTAAATGTTTTGAGTATGTTCGCTTTAATGCGTGCACTTTGTTCTGATTTACCGAAAGCGTTATCAACCTGAGAGTACGCTATAAGTTTTTCATTCGGAGTTAACTCATTAATTTTCATTAATGAATAGTTTTTTGTGCGCTCTTTTTCAACTTTTTTAGTGCCAACTGATGCGCAGGACGCGACGGATATTGCGACTAGAGCTACCGATGTTAACTTAAAAAAATTGGTTTTCATTTAGGCTACCCTCTGGGAAATTTAAGCAGGATAATTAAAATTATCTGCATTAGAAGCTGCTCGATGCACTGACTAGTTTGACGCGAAAGCGGAGCCTAAGGCCCCGCTGTAGAACTTTAGGGCATCAGGCCGTACTGTGCAGCAAACTGCTGCATATCCAGGCTGGGTATCTGGGCCTTGGCGTAAAGGGCGTAACCCGCACCGATCTGATTACCGTCGGCGTTGATCAGGACAGCACCTTTAGGGGTGAGTAGGGTAAAGGCGTCCACTTTGGCATTGACTACCTCCTGACCGCCTGCGTTGGCTCCGGTAAGGATTCCGGCAAAAGAAGCAGCGCCACTTACCAACGGAAACACTGGCGTCCAGGTTTGATGATACGTGGATTTAGTTATGTGGTACATAGACTTATAACCTACGTACACTGGACCAACCCCATTGGACATCTGCCTCACGATCACCGGTGCTCCCGGGGTACCGAATAAAGCCTCCCGAAGAGCAAAAGCAATAGCTTGGCCTGGGACCATCTGAATGGACTGACCGGGTTGGCCAACGGCCGGGTATTCGGGGTTTACCGAACCAAAGTTGGTGACGATTACATTACCTTGGCTCATCGGGTTGTAGTAGTGGACAGCCACCAGTGTCATGCCTGTCCGCTCAGAATCAACAACCGGTGGTAGATCCACGAAGGCAGACAGGCTATGGAAGAAAATAGGCTGAGCCCGGAATGGGGTACTGCCTTTAGCGGTGGACCTTAACACCTGGCCATCCTTGACCACCAGTATCCGGTACTGAATGCCCGTGATCGGGTTGGAACCGATCAGAATGTGCTCGATCCAGCCACCGTTAGGCGCAGGAGTGGCGAACAACACGTTGGTAGGCCCGGAGACCCGATGGCCTTCCGCATTGAGGCCATAGTAGCTGAACAAAGGTGCCACACCCTGGGCCTGGTTACCCAGCGCACCTTCCCGTACTCGTCCGGATAAATCCTGGATGTAGAAGGCTGACTTGGTCTGGAACACCTGGGTTGCTCGCCGTAGCCGCAGGCTCCCGAGTTCACGAAGAGTTTTCCCGGTCTCTGTGACCGAAAACACTTCCAGGCGAGCCCCGCGTTGTATCCGGCCAACGGGCATGCCATAGCTATTGGTGATTTCGGCCGGACTGGGCACGTTCTCGACCGCTACAGAATAACCGGTAGGGGTCGGAATAAAGCCTACGACATTTCCGGCACCGTTCGGTGCGCGATACCGCTTACCGTTGATAAACAAAAGGCTATCCCTGCCACCCGTGTAAAATGCCGGTACCCAGACGGTCTGCGGATGGGCAAGGCCCGCGTCCTTGAGCGTGGTTACGGGTGCCTTGGGGGCAACGGGTAGGGGCAACGGCTTGGGCGGGTTGATTACGGCGCAAGCGGACAGCCCCACGGCGGCGACCAGCGCAAACATAATTTTCGTAGGACGGGAGGATATAGCAGACAGTAGCGGAACCATTCTCATTTTTATCCCTTTGATTTTTAAGTTATTGTAGGACATAATCCTACCTCTTCGAATTATATTAGCAAAAACCAACAAGAGGCAAGAGGCGGCGGGGCAGGAGTCCTTTCCGATCCACAAATGAGTCTGAACAGGCTGCAGGTTGACACGGGCAGGAGAGTGCTGCTATCTTGCCACCAATACTTGCTGCAGTTGGCTGTTTTGACGGATTTTCTTAACGGAGACAAGAGCTTTAGGGCCCGTCCGCAAGGTTCCCTCTCTCTCCGCCACCCTTACTGGCTTAAATCCTAACGAAAGTGACCATCCATCGCTCTTGCATCCCTGTTGTATCGTGCTATCCTTCAATCATCTTATGGACTGAAAGAAGTACTTATCTGCGGGCGCCATCCGGCGCATGTGGTCTCGGGTTAAATCCCTCGAATGATAAAAATCTCATGAATATCCACCGAAGCGCTGTACCCAACTGACTGAGGAGCTCTCTCCAATGAGTGACGCCATTCTTTATGTGTCTGATGACAGCTTTGAAACGGATGTATTGAAGTCCCCCAAACCGGTATTGGTCGATTTCTGGGCCGAATGGTGCGGACCTTGCAAAATGATTGCCCCCATTCTGGAAGAGGTCGCTGATGAATATGCCGACCGCCTGCAGGTTGCCAAATTCAATATCGACGAAAATCCCAATACCCCCCCTCAGTACGGTATTCGCGGTATTCCCACACTGCTCCTTTTCAAGGCTGGCAAGCTTGAAGCGACCAAAGTGGGTGCCCTGAGCAAAGCCCAACTGACCACATTCCTGGATAGCCAACTTTGAATATGCCACGTCCCCGCCGTAAACCTCCCCGGACGCCCAAGTCCTTTCCCAACGAAGATATTCTGGTAGACGACGAAGACGAGAACGCGCTTTGTCCGCCACCTGGCGCTGCGGCGATGAATCTGACCGACCTCAAACGCAAAACGGCCGCTGATCTGGCGGTGATCTGCCAGGACATGGGGTTGGAGGGTACCGCCCGTCAGAAGAAACAGGAAATCATTTTCAATATCCTCAAGGCGCACGCCCGCAATGGCGACGCCATTTACGGCGAGGGTGTGCTGGAAATTCTGCAGGATGGTTTTGGCTTTCTGCGTGCCGCTTCCGGGTCTTATATGGCGGGGCCGGATGACATCTATGTCTCGCCCTCGCAGGTACGGCGCTTTCACCTGCAGACCGGAGACACGGTTTCCGGCCAGATTCGCCCTCCCAAAGAGGGTGAACGCTATTTCGCGCTGCTCAAGGTGGAGAGCATCAATTTCGAAGCGCCGGAAGCAACCCGCAACAAAGTCAATTTTGACGATTTGACGCCTTTGTTCCCGGACGAGCGTTTGCGCCTGGAATACGACGCGGTACCTTACGGCGAAATGGCACCGCGGATCATCGATCTGGTCTCGCCCATCGGCAAGGGCCAGCGCGGTCTGATCGTCGCTCCGCCCAAAACCGGCAAGACGGTGTTGTTGCAGCAGATTGCCCACGCCATCACCGCCAACCATCCGGAATGCTATCTGATCGTGCTGCTGATCGACGAGCGTCCAGAAGAAGTGACAGAGATGCAGCGCTCGGTGAAGGGAGAGGTGGTCTCTTCCACCTTTGACGAACCGGCGACGCGCCACACTCAGGTTGCGGAAATCGTCCTGGAAAAGGCCAAACGCCTGGTGGAGCACAAGCACGATGTGGTCATCCTGCTCGACTCCATCACCCGCCTGGCGCGCGCCTTCAACACTGTAGTGCCGTCTTCCGGCAAGGTGCTGACCGGCGGTGTGGATGCCAATGCGCTGCAGAAGCCCAAGCGCTTCTTTGGCGCCGCACGCAACATCGAAGAGGGTGGCAGCCTCACCATCATCGCCACGGCGCTGGTGGAAACCGGTTCCAAGATGGACGAAGTCATCTTCGAGGAGTTCAAGGGCACGGGCAATATGGAAGTACATCTCGACCGGCGTCTAGCCGAGAAACGTACTTACCCGGCCATCAACCTGAACAAATCCGGCACCCGTCGTGAAGAACTGCTGGTCCCTGCCGAGATGCTCAGCAAAATGTGGGTATTGCGCAAATTGCTCGCGCCCATGGACCCGGTGGAATCCATGGAGTTTCTGCTCGACAAGGTGCGCAGCACCAAAAATAACGCAGAGTTCTTTGACTCCATGAACCGTTGAGCGGGCCTGCTGGACGCCCGCCCCCTCCATCCCTATAATTCGCCTCTTTGTATCAAGGCCCGAGAGTAGCTAACATGAAAAGCAATATTCACCCCAAGTACGAAGAGATCACCGTCACCTGTAGTTGCGGCAACGTTTTCAAGACGCGCTCGACGGCGAACCGCGACCTGCATATTGATCTCTGCTCCGAATGCCATCCTTTTTACACGGGTAAACAGCGTGCGGTTTCCGCTGCGGGCCAGGTAGAGAAATTCCGCAAGCGTTACGGCGGCGGGCAGTAAATCGGGATGGTGGAGGCCGATCCTCAGGCGGATTTGCGGCGCCGGTCGCTGGACTATCACGCCCGTATGCCGGCAGGTAAGCTTTCCGTCGAGCCAAGCAAACCCTGCGCCAGTCCCGAAGACCTGTCTCTGGCGTACACGCCAGGAGTGGCGGCCCCGGTGCGGGAGATCGTCGCCGATCCGGATAAGGCTTACGACTATACGGCCAAGGGTAACCTGGTGGCCGTTATCAGCAACGGTACGGCAGTGCTCGGCCTGGGTAATGTCGGGCCGTTGGCGGGTAAGCCCGTCATGGAAGGCAAGGCGCTGCTTTTCAAGCGCTTCGCGGATATTGACGCGTTTGATATCGAAGTGCAGGCGCGCGACGCCGAACATCTCATCGACGTGGTGGCGGCCATCGCCCCAGGTTTTGGGGGTATCAACCTGGAGGATATCGGTGCGCCCGTATGTTTTCAGGTGGAAGAAGCCTTGCAGGCCATGCTGGATATTCCCGTATTTCACGATGATCAGCATGGTACGGCAGTGATCGTGGCTGCGGCGTTGCAAAATGCACTGGAATTGCAGGGTAAGGAGTTGGGTCGCGCCAAGGTCGCTATTGTGGGTGCTGGTGCCGCCGGAATTGCCATTGCGCATATGTTGCGGGCACTGGGGGTGGCGGATATCTTCCTGAGCGATTTGCATGGAGTGCTGCACAGCAAACGTACGGATCTCACCCAATGGCATAAACCTTTTGCTGTGGCACCCCAGGACTGGGATCTGGTGGCGATGTTGCGTGGCGCCGATGTAGTCATCGGCGTCTCTGCGCGCGGCGCCATTCCGGAAGCCGCGTTGCTAGCGCTGGCGCCCAAGCCGGTAATTTTTGCGCTCGCCAATCCCGATCCTGAGGTGGACCCCGCCCTGGCGCGGCGCCTGCGTCCCGACGCCATCATCGCCACGGGTCGATCGGATATG
>Ga0315298_1004982_pt1 | contig 19318 bp, 17 predicted proteins | sample WHS_1_MG_FD_203077 | JGI IMG/M metagenome (GOLD analysis project Ga0315298, IMG submission 203077) | Extremophilic microbial mat communities from Washburn Hot Springs, YNP, Wyoming, USA - WHS_1_MG | ecosystem: Environmental > Aquatic > Thermal springs > Hot (42-90C) | place: USA: Wyoming...
CCATGTAAAGTCCACAAATAGGGCCATATGGAAGCCCGAAATCTCTTGGAAGCCAATTTTTGCCATCGTTGTACGTCACATAAACTCCGCCATCTCCTATTGGACCCATTATGCCATGTTCTTCCGTCCCAGAAGCTATATATATTATGCTAGGGTTGTAGGGATTTATTTGAATTAAGCCTATATGTCCTGAGGCATTAAAGTATATTGTTCCTTGTTGGTTAAAAGGATTTGGAAAATATGCAGGTCCTACTTGAACCCATGGATATTGCTCGCCTTCACCTTTGTATTCGTATGCTGGCGTTAAATTTATGTTTACGTAGTTTGTTCCTCCAGTAATCGTATAGTTATTAAAATACCATCTGCAGTAGGGGTTTTCAGCAAATATAGAATAAATTCCAGGTTTCAAACCTTTTAGTTCTAAGTAGCCACTTGAATTTACCTGCATATATTGACCATTAATTATTACAGAAGATAAATGAGCAGGGGTTACCTTTATGATCAAGTTAGCTATCGAGCCTGCTGTGTTTTCATTGTTACTTTCTAACCAGCTCGGTATCACTGTTCCGTTGGCATAGAAGAATTCTATGTTTTCAAGATTAGGAGCCTCGTACTTTAAGTAGTTAGAGGAGTTTACGAGGATGAGCTGTTGGTATTCGTCTGGTGTTGGAACTGGTTGGTTGTTAACAATTTGTATTGGAACATAATAAATTATGCCAGCAGGTACCTTTATGTTTGGGTTTGAATTTGAAGGATAAACCTGTTTAGATACGTTAAATGCAGGCATAACGCCGTTTGGCGGCATATTCATTACAGATGCCCACTGAACTGAAATTGAGCTATACACACCACTAAAGCCTACGTGCGCTGGATATCGGGGATAGTTAGTATTTATCGTCCTGCTAAAGTTTCCATTCAAAAATTGAATAGAAGATGTTCTGCTCAGTATTTCAACCAAATAAGTTCCTGGAACTCCCTCTTCATTTACAAAATAACCATATGAAGAACCACAACCGTTAGCTTCTCCTGACGCATTCCACTGATCAGGATAAGTTTTTCCACAGGCTAGCCGTATGAAGGCTCCAGCCCATCCTTGGCCATAATTGACCGGTTCATTTATATTAAAATAGCCAACATTGTTTACATCGCCTATAGAAGTTATGCCTGCTGCAAACGCTGTTCCTGGACCATAAGTCGAGTTAGTTACTACATATCCGGGGCCATTGAAGCTAACGCTCAAACCATTCTTTACAGAATAACTACCCTTTGATATGTTGATAATCCACCCGTTTAAATTGGTAAAGTTTGTGTAGTACAAAAATACGTTTTTTCCGTTATCATATTCACCATATACGTTACTTAACTGCGGCGCTTCACCTACTGTAACACCGTTGAACAGGTTTGTCGTGTTTGGTGCAAAACCCATGTATATAGTCATGTTTGACTTTGCATTTATCTTTCCAAGTTTAAGCCAATAACTAGTTAAGATTGTAAATGAAGCATAGTCTGTAATTTTAAGTGCCGTATCCTGTGCTAAAGAACTAGATGTTATAATAAAGGATTTATATTTTTGATCTTTAATAGAAGGTACTGGTATTTCTCCAGATATAACCAAAAAACCAGAGATCAAAAACAACAGCGATATTGAAAAAGCTAATATTTTTATAATATTATTTCTTTTAGCCATTTTTCTATCCCCTAGTTTAACTTGTTTTGGTAATTACGTTGTAAAACTATTTAAGCCTTTTCCTTTAGTCGGAGACTGTCAAATTAAGACCACTCACGATGCTACCCATTGCTCCGAATAGAAACTTAAGGTTCCTATAACCTTATAGGAAATGGATGAAAACCTAGGTTCTCGTTTGGAAAAAACTAAACTTCGAACTATCTTTACTCTATTCTTTTTAGTTCGGAGAACCATTATTCAATTGAATTCCTTATCCTAAAAGTCTTTTTTGTGCATAGTAAGAACCAATACTAACATTATTCTCTAAAAGATTTTTCAGTTCTTCTTGACTTAAACATAAAGGACAGCTAAAAGACTAGTTTTATGGATTTAGTAAAGATATCGAGATTTTTTTGCTTTCGATAAAAATCTTGATTTCAATTATGATTACGTCGCTTCTTATTGTCGTTGGACTGTATTCTATTTCATAATTTGTAGAACTGATTTCTGGAAGCTTGTATGCTTTTTTCATTGAGTAGCCTTGTAGTACCATTGCTGGTCCGATTTCCCCATCCTTAAAATGATAATTTTTATCCACAGATATTTCTATGCTTGATGAAACAAAAATTCTTCTTGTGCAGTTTTCCCTTGAACTTATTGCTTCTGCTAACGTATCATAGATCTTAGCTTGAATTTGAAAAAATACATAGTCAATTGTCTTGTTCTGAATGTACTGAATTATGCTGCTCAAGTTATTGTAGGCAATTCCAACAACCATTGAAACAACAGATAAAATCACAAAAGTAATAAGAACTTCAGATGGGACTTCCATTTTTCTTCACCCTATAGTAGTGACGATGAATTTCTGAACATTATATTTAATTATAAACACTGAGGGATTCCCACCACTTGAAAAGAACGAATCTTTCCATTCGTAGCTAAAGTGTTCTCCTCCTAGCGATTCTCCTTCTAGTACTATGTGTACATCTAGCCTATAGCCGATCCATACCATATCAGGGTAAGAATCAACTCCAACTGGAGAAACTGAAAGTATTGTTCCATCCGTAAAATTTATACTATCCAAGGCTTCTTTTTTTCCATAAGCACTAAACTGGTATGATGGCAAAAGAAAAGATAAGGTATAAGTATTCATATCGTCTGTGAAAGAGGTTATATTCACAGTAGGTTTTGGATACGCAACAATTTTTATTAAGTTATCTCGTGAAAATTCTAGCACATCAAAGAAATTTTCATTAGGGTAAGCAAAAGGTTTCTTTGTGTATGACTCAACGCTAAGATAACCTTCTAGAGGAATGCTCACAGAAATTTGTGGCAGTGGCCATTCTTCATATTGATGTAGTAATACATTCCCACTTGAGTCAAATAGATAAAGATCTAACTTAAAGGTAATAGCTTTAGAATCTGCTTTTCCTTCCGCCATACATTTTACTTCTCCTCCAGACTTAAAAGCATCGCATAGTTGTAATACATTTGTTTTGTACCTTTCGAGGTCTATTCTGTGTCTTGTTCCAATGTATCTGTTCACTAAGTAGTTAAAAGCAAATGCAACAACTATGAGTCCAACAAAAGTTAAGAGAGTTGCCTCAACAACTTTTGAAGGCAAGTTTATTTCCCTGGTTTAACAAAAATAGCATAGCTTGCAAAAGGTTTAATCCCTGGCAAGAACTTCAATTTTGTTCCACTATTACTGCTTTCTTTCCTATAAAGATCTAAGTAAACAAAGTGCCCTGAGGTAATAGAGTCACTTGGATTTTGAAATTCAACAGAACCATCTTGGGAAGAAAGCTGTTCTCCTCCCAAAACTTCTCCTGAATCTGAGACTAATCGCGCATACAACTCAGGAATTTGATCAGTTAAAGTTTTACCATTATCGTTAATGAAAGTTACAATTTTTATTCTAATGTTTTTACTGGATGAGGGTTCGACCATTGAAAGAGTCCTAACTACAAGAGGTTCATACGACACCCAGCCATTAGGCATTTGGCTTATGCTCTCCTTGTTTAATTGAGTAAGGTTGTACACAAGCTCTGACCCAATTGATTTAATTCCAATTTTTGAAACATCAAATCTATTGGGTATGGTTACACTTACATAACCTGCATTGTCTATTGCATCGCCAAGAAAACCTATTGAGCTTAGAAATATCTTTAGTTGGCCTCCAGACCCGGTAAGTGGAATTCTTATTCTTGAGAGATCTATAGAAACAAAGTCATTGTAACAATCTATAAAATCATTTATGGAGAAGAGAGCTTCATTTTCTAATCCTTCTATGTTATTGAAGATGTTACTTATATAGTTATTGAATGTACCAATTATTGGGTTAATTATATTATCGGATATCGAACTGGTGATCTTTTCGTTAATGATTTCGTTTACTTTATCCTTAAGCGTACCAAGTATTCCTCCTTTGCCATCGCCGTCTTCGCCAATTAGCAAGCGTTTAAAAAGAGAATCAATGTTTGAAGCATCAATCTTAGCTACAAGTTTACCGTACAAAGATTCTATAATTTTATCAAAAAAACCCGACATAGCGTTTGTTAGTCTGTCCTTTATTTTACTTATATAGTTTTCTATAGTTTGCTTTATATTTATTGTTCCACTTTTTTGTATTTCTTCTTGCAACTCACTTCTACTTATTCTAGCTAAGGAACCAATATCAAAAACTGCTTTAAACTTAAAAGTAACATGAGATGAGTTAAAATAAACGTCGTCAACTACAGGTATAGCCGTAGAACAAAGGTAATAAGCTGAAAAGTATATAGAACTTTTCCCTTCAGTATTTTCAGTAGAGCCTTGGCTTTCTTCAAGTTTTTCATTGCTTATTTCTTCATTCATTACTTTTGCTAATGGCCCAAAACTACCTTCTTTTTCGGAAGAAGAAGAAGTTTCGTCACACAGCTTACTTTTAAAACCTTCAAATATCGCTCCAATAGTTGAGTAGGCATTTTTAAAAGTAATTTCTCCGCCTACTTCGTAAAAATCTGGTTTGCTTGGAGTAAGAATAAAAGAGTACTTCCTATTAGGATCCTTTTCAGGAGGGGGAGGTCTAAACAACATCTCAAACGTGAATACTTGAGGAATCATGTTTACTGCACTTTCCGCTCCAAAGTGACTTGCTATTGCAGCCATAACTCCCTTTATTATACCTTCGAAGATTCCAAAAGCTGAGTTGTCTACATGGCCACTTGCTAGGGGATTTTTCTCATCCTCCCCTCCAACCTTTATGTTTATTATTTCGTTGTTTTTGCTGGTCAATATGAGTTGGTCTTTAGCTGATGTTACATTGTAGTCAAATCCTGGAATTACGTTTTGCATTACCTGATGAATAGCATCTGCAACCATGTATAGTTGTCCAACTACTGGAACTCCAGAAATTACGTCAGAAGATATATCCGAAAGCGCACCTTCTACCTTAGATTCAAGACCATCATAGAACTCACCGGCTTTTTCTTTTGCTTTACTTGAAATGCTATTTATTTTATTTTTGATTCCATTTTTCATATTGTCTATTTCTCCTTTTATACTACTTTTTAGCGAGCTAATTTCTGGATCTATTACTTTATGCAGTTCACTTTCTATGATAGTGCTTAATTTGCCTAAATTATCTTTAAATAAACGCTCTTTTTCTCCTTCAATTTTTTGAGGCACTTCACTTTCTGAAATACGGTCTTCAGAGCGCGAAGTCACGAGTGTAGTAGCTTGACCAAAACTATTTAATAAACTTGTTTTAGTGCTATCATAAAGTGAGCTTGCTTTTTTGTTTATTTCTTCCATAATACTATTAAACAACTTTTCAAGATAGTCTTTGTTTGTTTGATCAAGATTATCTTTATCTTTAAGTCTAGAGATATCTCTCCACTCAAGGTTAAAATTTTTCTTAAACTCACTATCGATTGAAGAGATTATGTTTTCAACAATTTGAGAACCTTTTAAGTCCGACAGTTTTATGCTTTGTTCTATATAATAGTAGTTCTTTGTTATAGTTTTAGTTTGATTACCTTCTTGAATAGTCTCAGTCTCTGTATGATCAAGAACAGCGTGCGTACTGCTTTTAACTTTTTCGCTATCAACGTAGTCAGATAATCCCGTTGCTACATTATCTATTACCTTATCTTCTATACGATCTATTTCATTTGCTATACGGTTATAAAGTTTATCAAATCCAGAATCGGTAGCACCTTCAACAGATTCAGTTGCCATGTCGAAAGCAAAATTAATACCATACTTCACAGAATTTTTTAATGTATGAGTTACGGAATCAAGCAAGCTCTTACTGTCTATCCAAACGATTGCAATAACCCTAAAACCAATTTTTTGATATGGAATATAAAAACTCACTATACCACTTTTTTCATAACTTGTACTTAGTGAATCGCCTAATGCCTTTATAGAAGAACTCATAAGATCATTTTCACCGTTTCCGCTTAATAAGTTACTAGTAAGTGTGCTTACGAAGGTACTTAGCGCATCTGCTAAAATTCCACTTGTTGGAGCTACATTATCGCCTTTGTCAATAATTGGGAGAAGAATTAAAATTGCCTTTAGCTTTCCACCACCATCATCTAAGTCTTGTTCACCAAATCCTATTCCAGGCATAAAAAGGTATGGGACTTCTATATTCTGTTTTGCAGTGTCATAAGCTAGTTTTAGTAGGAAGTTCTGTATCTCATATCGTAAATTAGTTGAGGGAGGATGAGAAAAAGCAGGCGCAATCTGTGGAGGTAATAGAATAACCAAAATAAAAAAAGATATAAGAATTTTTAAAAAAAAACTTTCTTTAGAAAAATTTATGGACATATTTATATCTATACTTGAGTAACAACAGCTGTTGCTGTTTTTTCAGTATCTGGAGATGACGAAGAAGAAGTATATGCAGATATTTTGAGCAGTACTTGAGAACCGACGGAAGGACCATTTGAACCTAGGTCTACAACGAACGATTTTTCTTTACCAGCTTGCAATACTTCTCCTTGAGCTAACAAGTTATTAAGATTTATATTGCTACCTTGAACTTCAAGCTTCACGATGTCTCTTGTACCTGTATTATGTATATCTATTTCAAGATGGTAACCATTGTTGTCTTTTATTATTTTTGGAGTCCCAACAACTTCAAAGTCGACTCGATTAAGGAGGCTAAATACAAAAACTGCAAATAAGGCTACTGCGGCTATACTAATAACGGTTAGCAAAACACTTGAAACTACATTTGAAGAGCCTTTCCTACTACTTTTTGCAACTCTCATTTTTGTCTTTATAAGTAAGAGCTTATCTATAAAAATCTTTTCTTCTATGATATTTTATAAAATAAATAATTCTATTTAATCTTTTTAGATCATCATGAAAATTGTTAGGAAAAAGTACAAAATCTAAGTTATAAAAAGAGAAGGCTATACTCTGTTAACTTAAGCTCCAACTATTACCTCTAAGTTTTTGAACTATTTCGATTTTAGTTACTTCTTCTGGGTTGAACAAATAAAACAAAATAAGCTATCTCCAAACGTGGTCTATTCTACAAGCTTTCTCGTGTAACGAAAGTAGTCGTCGAAATTTTCAGTTCTATTCTAAATTGCTATACAGCTTCTCTCAACGAAAACTTTAATTAACGTTCGAAATTTTTTGACTTAAGTTACTAGGTAAAGAGCGTAGGGAGTAAAAGAAAGGTTTGTTCTCTGCCTCTTGAAGTTTAGTTCAATGAACATAAGAAAAGGTAATCCTTGGCCTAGAAAAAACTTAAGTTAAAAAGAGCAGAGTATTAGTAGCGAAAGACTTAAATATTTAAACTTTTTCTTTTAGCAACATAAAGATATGAGTACGGTTCCTACTTATAGGGTTAATGTAATTAGTGTGGCTACGGGAAGGCAAATTACTTTAGAAGTTAGTCCAACACACACGTTAGGCGAATTACTAAAGACAGTTTTAGAAAGCCTTGGAGTTCATGAGGGGGATTATCGACTAGTACTTGGATTTAAGGAATATGGCCCTCAGCATTACAACAAGAAACTTTCTGAACTAGGAATTGGAAATGGAGATACTCTTCAACTGGTTCCGCATAACCCAGGTGGTTTTATTATTATTATAAGTCAGAATAGAACTGCTGACCCTTAGCACTAAGATGCTACCTTTAGAATTTGTTTTTAAGAGACTAGAAAATGAAGAAAAAGAAATAGGAGACATCGTTATAAGATACTCAAAAGAAGATTTTACTAATGGCAAAAAGATAGGAATCGCTACTGTACTTGGATATGAAATAATAGCTCCAGTAAGAGTGTACAACGTTGAGTTTAAGGCTGAAGGATTAATGTTACCCTATAAAAGTACTACGCCTATTCCTTTTTCAAATCATGCTGCATCGATATACATCTTGAGAAATTACCCATTTCCTGACGACTCAAGCAAATTGGGGGCACCAGTCAGAATCGAATGGATATCTCCAATTTTTCATCCGAATATAGCTCCTGGGAGAAAGTATGGTGGAACTGGAGTGGTTTGCTGGCAAGCTTTAAAAAAGTGGATGAAAACGTTTAACTTAAGAGGTTTGATACTAGGGCTAAGGATTTTGGTAGAAAATCCAAATCCAGACGACCCACTTAAATTTCCTCCGGTATGTCTTCAAGCAGCTGAGTATTTTAAAAAGGTCAAGACTTCTTAAGTAGTTGACAAAAAATGAATTATTCCTTGGAAGAAAAGTTTTCTGAGCCCTATGAAGTCTACATTGAATACAATACTCTAAAGAAAATAATATTTCATACATGTCACGATTTTCCATTTGAAACTATGGGCTTCTTAATAGGCGACGTTTTTAGATGGAACGATAGGGAATACACAGAAATTATAGACTACGGACCGGTCAAGAGCGTTGCAACTATATCGAGAGTTATTCCAGCAGAAGGAGCGTTGGGAAAATTTGTTGGAAAGTATTTACACAAATTCAAAAACAAAATTTTGGTAGGGTGGTATCATTCTCACCCAAACTATGGATGTTTCCTCTCAGAAATAGATCTTGACTCCCAAAGAAGGTATTTTCCTCAAGCTTATCACGTTGCATTAGTAGTCGATCCAGTGAGAAAAGAATTTAGCTTCTTCAAGTTAGAAAAGGAGGGAGGTTATAGAGAAGCTTCTTATAAGGTGTTTAGGCATGCAAGATCAAGAAAAAGATAAAGAAGATCAAAATAAGAGTAAGTTACCTTCTGTCGTTAGCATTAAGGATAGGCAAATAATTGTAAAAAAACCACCAAAACCTCCGGAATTTGAAATAGTATTTGAACATGCTCAAAAAGGCTCTACAAAGTACGAGATAAAAACTCAGAAAAAGAAAAGAGACCTAAAGTTTTTTGCAGTAATTTTATTTGCATTATTGCTATTCAACATAATCTCTTTTATAGTTTCTGAATTCTTACTAAACACAAGCATTGTGCTTTTAACACTAGAAAGTGTAAACGTAAAGGGGCCTATACAAGGAAAAATCATGGTTAATGTATCTGATGCTAATTCTGGGAATTTACTTTTCAAGACTTTTAAAGACTTAGCAAAGATCAGAATCCAATTGATCGCGTCTAACGATAGGGAGTATGACCTTACAAAAGAAAAATCGCTTTCATTAGATTTAAGTGACAATATAACCTTTATAAGAGTAATAGTTATTTCAAAGATATTCTTGATTGAAATGAAGGGTGAAAGAATATTTGAAGTGGTTTAGCTTCTTAATCATTTTTTATGCATTTGTGTGCTTTCTATACCCTTTTAATGCGTTAAACAAAAACCAAAGTAATTCTTCAACTCTTGTACTCTTAGTTATCAACAAGGATAGAAGCATACCATACGATAATTTTCTTTTCATAGAGATTTATAACAAGTCGATTTCAAAAAGAGTTCCTGTCATAAACGGAAAGGCAGTTTTTGAAAATTTTTCAGAAGGAATTTATAATGTGTCAATTCTTTGGAGACCGTTTGAAAGAAGTACGTTAGATACCATAAACTTCACTTTAAACTGCAACATTAAAAACTTTAGTGAGATAGTAGCGCCAACAATGAACAAAAAAATTTATCTAAGAGGCATACTACAGAATGAAAAGATACCTAATATTAATTTTACTCTGCTTGGACAAGTGTACTCCAGCAGAGAGTGGAAAAACATTACGTTTACAGTTAGTGCCTCACCTATAAACATTACTCTTCCTATTTCGTTATCATGGAAAGCAGATGTTGTGTACTCTTTCTTAGGAAAACCATTAATTGTTGGCTTTAAGGAGTTTTCGAATGAGTCGGAAGAAAACATCAACATAACTATTATAAATGTGGCAGACCTTTCAGTTAAATTAAGCAAACCTGTTCCAAATCTACTGCTAAATTTAACTTATGAAGGTAACCCTATTTTAGAATACTGCTCAGATAATTTCGGGAACTTAACCATACGTAATAATTTTGCTAACATAAAATGGCTTCCAATCTCTTACTATAGTGAAAAAAACTTAAGTCTTAGTCAAGTAGAGTATAAATTTAAGTATTACTTTGAAGGCAAGACATACGATGGAAAAGATGTAAACATAACTAATCGTAGTATAAAGTTTGAAGTCGAAAAAATCCAAAAAGCTACTTTCCTTTTCCTTGACTATAACGGCTCAAATATTAGTCTGAGCAACATTATACTCAGTCTTAACGGAGAAAATAAAAACCAAACAACATTTTGGATTGGAGAAGGGAATTACAAAGTGTCGGTGTACCTTCATTTAGGCGGAAACAATATTCTTATCAACGAAAGCGAAGTAAATGTTTCGCATGATACAAACTTCTATAAAATAAATTGTAATATTCAAAACGTAACTTTGAGAAGCACGACTAGTTCTTCTGAAGATATATACCTTTTAGGTTTCATTAGACCTAATACAGTAATCAATTTGACGTTTCAGCTATCTCCTTTTAAGAACTATTACGTGGTTCTTCCTGGAAATGGAGTTTATTTTTTAATAAGTAACAATCAAACAGTATTGTCAATTTTTAAATGCCCTGTTCAGGAAGTAATAGAGATACCAAAAAACTTAAGGATACGAACAAGTTCTTTCACAATAGCCGTAGAGGGAAATTCAGAATTATATGGGGTATTGTCTGTTCTAATATGCTTATTAACAGTTTCGATTGATGCTATTGTTATATTTTATGTGTTCGTAAGAAAGAGAGAAGAAAATGAATGAAAACAACAAGAAAAAATTGGATCCTCTTTCAATAAAGGTATTAAAATACCTGTTAGTCCATTCAAAAGATGATGTGGCAACAGTTTCTATAAAAGAAATGTCGCAAGAATTAAACATAGACCAACAAAAGATTAATGATATTTTATTACAACTCAACGAATTAAAAATAATTGAAAATTTATCGCTTCAAGAAGCAAAAACCTTTCTTAATCTTTTAGTTTCAGATTTAGAACGGTTAGAGCTTCAACTTGTATTTGGGCAAATTGACAACAAGACATATTTGGAAAGAATGGAAGAAATAAAAACTAATCTTAAAAAAAATGTAACCTATGATCAAACTGAAGACATTCTACATCTTAGAATGTTAGAAGAGGATGTAAATCATGCAAAGAAAGACTATGAAGAAATTGAGACGAATTTTAAAGTTTTACAAGAAATTAAAGAAAAAAGAAAAGCGATCGTGGAAGAGCCCTTTGATGAAAAAATTGTTAACGAACTTACAGAAAAACTAAATGAAAAACTGCTTGTGTCGCTAACTAATATAGAGCCATTTCTTGTAAGAGTAACAAAAAGAATAGAAGAAATAAGGAGCTTAGTTAAAGAAAAACGAAAAACATACCTAGCAAGTAAAGTTGGGCTAGAATTAGAAGATCAACCAAAGTTAATTTTAGATTTGGATATAGAACTAAAAAATAGGTTAATGATGCTTTGCCACACTATATATCCTGAAATAGTTAAACTAAAAACCATTTCTGCTCCAAGAGTATCTGAAGACGAAGTCAAAAAGCTGGAAGAGGAATTAGAAATTATTAAAAGTAGGATTCTTGTAGAAGGAGAAACAGAAGAATTAAAAATGATTAAGGAGGACTTAGAGAAAGAATTAAATAGACCTAGAACCACTTCTCCACCAAAACCTGAAAGCTTTGTTTTTGTTCAAGATGCTATTGAAACTGTTCTTAATAAAGTACTCCTTAGAAGAACAACTGCAAAGGACCTTCTCGCAGAAAAACTAATCACAGAAGATGTTTACAAAGAAAACGAAAGATGCATAGATTTGGAAATCTTTATCCTTCGCCGAATTTCAAGTATTTTTCAACCTAGTTCTGAGTAATTACTAAAACAAAATTCATAGTCATTTCCAAAGGATCTTTAAAATATTTCTCATTAAAAACTTTTCATTTTTGTTTGAATTGCAACTCATTCTTCTTCTGAGTATTTTTGCTTTAGTACTTCATAAGTTTTTTCAGGAATTTTTCCTTCTTTGTATAATGCTTCTAATTTTTTTAATTTGTCACTCTTCGTTCCGTAAATTCCAAACGAAGGCTCAATTGGAGCAATAGAGACAATTTTTGTGTCCTTGTCTATTTTGATATTATACTTTTCTCTCGTGCTAATAATTGAAATTATACTTTCAAGCTCACTTTCCTTTAAGTTTAGCTTACTAGCTATCTCGCTTAAGGTTAGCTTTCCATCGTATACCGTAACGAGCCCTATTATTTTTTCGTTTAATTTCCTAGCTAAGCGTTCTAGAAATTCTCCAAGTAAACTTACTGCTAAGATTGCCGTTACAGTTAGAATTACATAAGGCGTAGAATCGCTAAGAATTTTCATTACTGCGCTAACAGACTCATGAGTTGGTGGTTGTTGAGAAATTACGCCTACCACTTGCAAGGCAATGTATGCGATTACGATAAGAAGCACAATTTTCAGAATAGTTTCTATGTTCTCTAAGTAAGGAATAAGCCTTTGTACATAACTCATACCATAAAAATAGTGAGCACTATTTTTAAGCATTTTGTTTGAGAAACGTGCTCTGTTAACTTAAGTCCAAAAGGGCTATTTTTATCCCGAATAGAATTTGCTTATTAAGATTTGTCCTATGCCTTTACTCCTGATTGTAAGAAGATAAGTTCCTTTCACTAAATCTTGCTGACTAAACTCAACAACTTGCCAATTACCATCCCAATCGCGGTAGTAATATTGTATTTCGAACTCGCTGTCGGTTTTTTCTACTTTGAAGAGAACTTTTCCCGTAGCATTTAGGTTCTTAAGTTCTTGGTAAAGTAAACTTTCATCGATTTTAACATCCGTTGTAACACTAACGGTATTGCCACTAAATGATATCCTTTCGCCTTCTGCTACATACACTTTAATTTGTATTCCGCTTCCAGGGTTTGCACACACTTCAGATACGGCTATATGAATTACCTTTATTGAGTTTATTAATCCAACCTCTTCCATTCTAATTCCTTCTAGAAAATTTAAAATCATCAATAAAGCTATTATAGACGCAAGTAAAAAAACTGAAAACAAAAGCGCAACAGATATTGTTATTTCCCCATATTTACTCTTTTTACGAACCATACTTTTTCGCCTCTTCCATCAATAGCAACCACCATAATTCCAAGGTCGTTATTCTTATTTTCTTTATCAATTAGAAACTCTGGTTTAATTAATACGTTAATCGTATATTCTCCGGTTTGACTGAACATTACTTGATCAATTACTGGCTCATAAAGTGAAAGTCCATTACTGCTGATGTTTATGGTATACACTATAACTCTAGCAGAGTGCAATGGAATACCATTTCTTGTTAAATTAAATGCACAACTAACGTACATAAAGTATGGTCTTTTCTCATCTTCCTTAATTTCTAGTTCATCTTGTTCTTGAGGCCTTATGGTTAAGTTGTACGTAACATTTATTCTTTCTTTACGTTCTAAAAATTCTGAATCTATGAAAGTAGCAGACATACTACCTTCTATTGAAGTATAATAAAATATGTTTTGTCCTCCAATTTTAATACTTTCAGATTTTTCCTTTATTGTTATATCTTTTTCATCAATTGTAAGGTCATCAACTAACATCATCATAAATGATCGAACTGAAGAGATATCTAACTTGTTAGTATCTGATCCAGAAACACTAAACATTTGATTAGTAAGTAGTGCATTCGTAGTGTAAGATATGTTGTAACGTAATAGTCCGAGAAGCGCACTCCTTAATAATATTTCTTTTCCTACTGATGTATCATAAAATGTTGGCTTTGGAATCATGATTAAGATTGCTATTACTATGATAAGAATAGAAAGAAGCCCAAGAAGATATGCTTGTCCTTTTTTGTCGATCATGGCTTTTCGTTACTTGAGAGACAAAGAATCAATACTCTAGGATTTGAAACTCCGTCCTTTCCATAATAGAAGAATACAACACTAATTGCGTTCGTTGCGTCGTATGAGGGACTTACAACAGAAAATATTTTATTCATTTTTTTGTCAACAACTGTAGCATTAAATCCCACGTAACTAGGAATGTAGGATTGAAGTTCTTCTCTTAATAGCTCTGGTTCTCCATTTCCATCGTCACCATACAACGCTTGAAACAATAATCCGTTTTCGTCTAGGCTTCTAATTATTTGATACCCCAAGTTTTTTAACTTAGAATTAGAAACGATAGAAGCATTATCAGAAGTTAAACTTCCAAGCAACACAGCACCTAACAAGGCAACAACAAGCATCATTCCAATTTCAAGAATCCTAGCTTGTCCTTTTCGATCCATTTTTCACTTCCTCCAGGCAGTTACAGATATTTGCACAGGAATGTTTTCAACAAATGCTGTCACGTTTGTTGTTACGTATTGATAATTCTCTTCTTCAAAAAGAGAATTATAGACGATCTTTGGGTAGATAGGAGGCCAACAAGAATAATATTTTCCATCATTAGAAACCAAAATTATAACATACGGAGTTTGAACTCCATTTAAAACTGAAGATATGTAGTTATATGGTGTTTCATCTTCTGAATGCTCTTCTAATAGCTTTGAATGTTCTTGATAAACGTCCCATCTTTGCTCACTAGCCATTATTTCAAAAGAAATAGGAGTAAATCGTTCTGTTGTTCCTAAGAAGTAAATTTTTTGAAAAGTTCTTTCGTATACCATGGCCATTAAGTCTTCTCTTTTCTTATATGTATATGTACCACTTACATTAACGCTGTTTACACCTAAGATAATGTCTGGATAGTTTTTTCCACTTATTATGCATGGTGTTTCAGCTTCTTGATAAGAATATCCTGTATTATCTATAAAAAAGAGAATTGTCCTAGTAGTTTCTACATTTGATTTAATCCAAATATTATCTCCTCTTTTCTCAAGTAAAAATATAACTTGCGGCTCTATAGTTACTTCTATATTTTTAGCAGAAAAACTTTTTTTGCTTCCTTCTTCTACGCTTATCAGATTTTCTAGTAAATTTTCTAACTCTGAATTTCTAAGGTCATCAAGAGCTTCTGGATTTGATTGAATTACAAATTTTAAATAACTTGCTATATATTCAGATATCGCCTTCATTGTGCTATATTCTACTCTCTGAACTTCTGACGTTAGCATCTTATATGAAAATGATATAAAAAACGAAATTGTTAAGAGAAAGATCAATGTAGTTAAAGTTGCTTCAAGTACTGGGTTCATAGGCCAAAACTCCACCTAACAGACATAATAAGTACAATTGATACTAACGATAGTGATACCATTATGACAACATAAAGGAACCCTGAAGCAAGATTACCTTCGCTCATCTTTCCTGTCAATAAGCCTAAAAGAGTGACGGTTAGTATAGAACCAAGAAAGATGGAATCTATTAGTAGAGGAAGTTGCTCTGGTTTTACTGGAGAAAAACCGCCGATCGAAACTGGGGTTTCAGAAACTCCAGAAAGTCTTTCTCCGAGGTTTGAAATTGGTATTATGAATGCATTAATTAGTATTCCCGTTGTGCCGACAACTAAAAGAGCTGTTACTATCCCAAACATCTTCATTGGCGCAATACTACTTTTTGCAGCACTTATTAAATCTCTTATTTCTCGAGTAACTTCGGTAAGTTCTTCAAATACTTCAACTTTTAATCCAATCCAGTCTGCGATCGCTGTTAAAGTTAAAATTAGGTTCGATTGCCAAGAGATTTTTTTTCTTACAAACTTTATAGCATCAGTAAGGTTATATCCTACCTTTAAAGCAGCATTTATTGTTTTTAGAACTTCATCAAGAGCAGCACCGTAACTTCTAGTTGAAATTAGGCTATTTATTGCTAGTGAAGGTGACTCACCTTTTTTTACTTCTTCTGTTAGATCTCTAATAAAGCTTGGGAGAGCAGTATCAATAGAATTTAAACGAGACAACTCCAAAGTAAAGTGAATTGCTTCTTCAAGAAAAGTTACTATTATTCCAATTCCTACAGCGAAGGATATCCTGTATGTTTCTGTTGACTTAAAGTGTTCTGTCCTAAATGATGGCAGAGGGAGGTAAGGAAAAACGTAATAAGACAGTATAGAAAAGATAAGCCCAATTGGAATAAAGTACGCTAGTCTTTTATAGTACTCTTTGTAGCTTACTGGTGTTTTAGGATACATGACATCTATTATGTAGACTATCATTATTCCCAATATAGGATTTATAATAAGACTATACAGAATACATTGCATAATTGTTTGAGCTGAAGCGAACATCGAAAAAATAGTGTATACTGCCATTGGAAGAACACCAAACAAAATTAAGACGACGTCACTCACTGTTTTCATTTGACTTGAGAGTGCAGAGTAGCGTTGCTTAAGTTCATTAAAAGACGACCTCATTTTGTCTCGTAAAATATTGTAAATATTACCTCCTCTTGTTTCCGCAGCCACTAACGACATAAGAAAATCAAAAATATAATGAGATGGACTTTGTTTCGCATCTACTTCTATAGCAGTAACTTCATCAAGTGCGAAGAGATTTTTTACCTTATTTATTCTATTGACCATTTTAGCACTTGCAGGAAAAACATCTGATGTTTTTGGAATATAGTTAAGAGCTTGATGAGGTGGTAATCCACCTGCAGCAAACAAAGTCATCAATGTATTAAGATAAGGAGCTTCTCTTTCACAATCCTTAACATGCTCTATTCCTTTAAAGATTGGGTCAAGAGATATGAAAATCATAAGCAACATGAAAAAAGCTCCGATTATTGGAAGTACCTTTAAAAGTTCAATACCCATAAAAAAGGGGTGAAACCCCAGGTATGTTAATACAATAGATGAACTAAGAGAAAGTAAAAAAAAGACGAGCCCCACAGTCAAAAAATTAATTAAACGCTTCCTAAAACTATCGATAGTACCGGACTCAGAGATATAAAGATATTTCTTTACGGTTTCCATTTTTAAATCTCGTTTTCTATAACTTTAATTTCGCTTCCTTTAGTACTACTTGCCGACACCACTCTGATTACTGTCTTAGGCACCTGTTTTATTTCAACAACTCTAATAGGCGGAGTGTATGGCACATATGATTCTTCAGAAGGAACTTTTTGTTCTTTTACACTTATCGTTGGTTGTATAGGAGTTATACTTTTATAATAATTAGGATCACTATAAAAGTAACTGAACTCCTCTATTAATCTATCTACCTCAAAGAAGTTTGGGCTGGATAAAGCCATTTTTCTTAACCACTCAAGGTACTCTTTACGTTTTTGATATTCGGCCTTTAACTCTTCTCTCGTTAATCCATTCTTTTTCATTATTATTTTAGCAGAATTGGTATTTAGTAATTCTTCAATTCCAACAAAATTGTATGTTCTTTCTGTCGGATCGTAGAAAAAAAGCTTGGTGAACATAACATCATCCTTTTCAACAAAAATGTCATCTACTTCAGTTACTTTTCGCGTTTTCTTCTTTATCCCATTCTCATTGACAAAAAATGGAGCTACAAAAACAACAGCATGAAGCGAAGATAAACTAGCTTTTCTTATTCCAAGATCAATTAATCGTTGTATTAAAACGTCAGCACTTTCAGTATGAATTGTGGTAATACCTCCGTGACCTGTTTCTATAGCTCTTATCCATATTTTGGCATCTTCTTCTCCCAGTATTTCATTTACTATAACATAGTCTACATTTTCACGTAGAAGCTGAAGAACAAGCTCACTTTGTGGGATCGCACCACCACCTTCTACAGTAACGGAAGAACGCGTGTAACGACGCCTCCAATTTTTGTGAGGTATTCTAAACTCAGGGATGTCTTCAGCAGTTCCGATCATAGAAGAAGGAGGACAAAAACCACAAAGAGCATTTGCAAGAGAAGTTTTACCAGATCCCATTTCACCAGCTACAAGCATTGACAATTTATTTTCTATTAGTAGCCAAAGCCAAGCAGCAATATCGCTAACAATAGTTCCATTAACTAGAAGCCTCGTTATAGTCCAAGGCTTTTGAGGAAACTTTCTTATAGCAAACGTAGAAGTAGGAGATACTTCTGTCGTAAATGTACATGCTAATCTATGGCCATCAGGAAGCATTGCATTTCTAATCATCGGGTGTGTTTTTGAAATTGGTTTTCCTGCTTTATTACAAAGTTTCTGCACAAGCTTATCTAATTCTTCTTCTTCAAAGATTAGATTGGTTTCTAATCTTCCGTATTGCTGATGCGTTACTGTGACTGATTTCATAGCACCTATGCATTCAATATTCTCAAGATATGGATCGTTCACAAGCGGATCAAGCGAAGAATACCCATTTACTTCTCTTTCTAAGATATATCTTAGGTCTGGATTATCAAGACCTCTCTCTTTTAAGAAATGATCTAATTTTTTAGCAGCATCTTGCTCATATGCTAGCTCTATAGCGAGTTCTTCTAATTTCTCTATTAATTCCTTTTCAATAGGAGGATCTTGTACGCAATAAACTAATAACGGCTTATCTTTTCTATGTCCAATAAAAATTCTTGACCTCTTAATTTCATAGTTTTCTATTGATTTAATAGAACTTGGATCAAAACTCCAAGTTTTTATTTTTATTTTTGGAAGAATCGATTCTTCTTGAAGTGCTTTTTTCTTAAGAACACTACCAGTTTTTAGTAATATGTTCTTTCTCACGTTTCGTAACATGATTCTCCTTAAGATCTTATAAGAATATTAATTGAGTATTTAAGTCTTATGTAATGATGCTTGTGCTCTGTTAACTTAAGCTTAATACTATCATCCCTCTAAGTTTTTGAACTATTTTAATTACTTCCTCTTGGCTAAACAAATGAAGTAAGTTAAGCCAAACATGATCAAGTCTGCAAACTTTCTTACTACAAGGAAAGTAGCCATCGAAGTTTTCAGTTTTATCCTTTAAGAACTGTACTTCTCTTTCTATTAGTTCGATGAACAAGTTTTAAACTCCTACAAGCTTCTATGTAGAAAAGAGCTCAATCAGTGTAAACAACATACCTTCCATGTAGCTTAACTAAGCTTCTTAGGAAAAGCTCAGCTTCGCATGAGTTTTTAGTCCTAGAAAGCCAAGAATTTTCTTTGAATATGATTCATAGGCTACCTAAGCTAGCTTTCCAGAAACGTTTACAGCTGTTTCATCTAATAGAAAAATAGAAACTCTACAATTAACTTTGAATATCTTCCTAAAGCCATGAATCCTTTGA
>Ga0315298_1004987_pt1 | contig 19296 bp, 16 predicted proteins | sample WHS_1_MG_FD_203077 | JGI IMG/M metagenome (GOLD analysis project Ga0315298, IMG submission 203077) | Extremophilic microbial mat communities from Washburn Hot Springs, YNP, Wyoming, USA - WHS_1_MG | ecosystem: Environmental > Aquatic > Thermal springs > Hot (42-90C) | place: USA: Wyoming...
ACGATGCCCACGATCCATGCCGCGGACTTTCTGCACGTTCCGTGCCAGTTTCTGGCGGAGGAGTCGTTCCGTCTGCCGTAGAGCGGGCGTGACACCCAGGCGCACCGTCATGCACAACAATGGTGCAGCGTCGCGGATCGGCTGCACCATGCTGCAGCGTGGGGATTGGCCGGGCGCAAGGCAGGGTGCGTCGGCGCAGCGCCGGGGAGATGGCAAATCGGTCACAATATGCCGAAAGGCTTTCTGGAGTGGTGCCATGAACGACAGCTTCCGCCAGCGCAATACCGCGTTTTTCAGCCAGATCGGCAAACTCATCGAAAACTCGCCGTTGCAAGACGCGCAACGCAACCTGCGTGCCCTGGCGCATTCGGCCGCGGGCCGGCTCGACCTGGTGACGCGCGACGAGTTCGAGGCCACGCAGCGCATGCTGCTGGCTGCACGCCAGCAAATCGACCTGCTGCAGGCGCAGGTGCGCGAATTGCAGGCGCGTCTGGACGGGGCCGCGAACGAGCAGACGCCGTCGCCCGAAGACGCCTGGCGCTGAACCCCGCGCCGATGTCGCTGGCGCAAGTCGCCAGCCGGGCGCTGCTCGGCATGGACGCTCCGCCGGTGACGGTGGAGGTGCACCTTTCCCCGGGGCTGCCTGGCTTTACCATCGTCGGCCTGCCCGAAGCCGAAGTCCGTGAAGCGCGCGACCGCGTGCGCAGCGCGCTGCTCACCAGCGGGCTGGGGTTTCCGTCGAACCGGCGCATCGTCGTCAACCTGGCGCCTGCGGACCTGCCCAAGGAGTCCGGGCGGTTCGACCTGCCCATTGCCATCGGCCTGCTCGCCGCGCAAGGCTTGATTCCTTCCGGGCGGCTGCAGGGCCACACCTTTGCCGGCGAGCTGTCGCTCACGGGAGAATTGCGCCCGATACGCGGTGCGCTGGCGATGGCCTGTGCGTTGACGCCGCCGCCTGCGCCGCCGGCTGCAGACGGCCAGCGGCTGGTGCTGCCGCTGGCCAGCGCGCACGAGGCGGCGCTGGCGCAGACGGTGACGGTGATCGGTGCGCGCGACTTGCCGCAGGTGGTGGCGTATCTGCTGCAGCAGGACGGCGCGGCGCAGCCGGTGCAGCCCCTGCCGGTGCCGCCGTCGAGCCAGCCGCAGCCCGATCTGGCCGAGGTGCGCGGACAGGCGGCGGCCAAACGCGCACTGGAAATCGCCGCCGCCGGTGGCCATCACGTGCTCATGGTCGGGCCGCCGGGCAGCGGCAAGTCGATGCTGGCGCAGCGTTTCGTCGGGCTGCTGCCGCCGCTGCGCCGCGAGCAGGCGCTGCAGAGCGCGTCGGTGCTCAGCCTGGCCGGGCGGTTCGATCCGGCGCTGTGGGGACGGCGCTTTTTGCGCAGCCCGCACCACACCGCGTCGGCGGTCGCCCTGGTCGGCGGTGGCGCCGGAGTGATCCGGCCGGGCGAGATCAGTCTGGCGCATGCGCAGGTTTTATTCCTCGACGAGATCGCCGAGTTCGACCGCCACGTGCTCGAAGCCTTGCGCGAACCGCTGGAAACCGGGCGCATCCACATTTCGCGCGCGGCGCGGCAGGCGGAGTTTCCGGCGCAGTTCCAGCTCATCGCGGCGATGAATCCCTGCCCCTGCGGCTATCTCGGCCATGCCACGCGTGCCTGCCGCTGCACCCCAGAGCAGATCGCACGGTATCAGGGCCGCCTGTCGGGCCCGCTGCTCGACCGCATCGACATCCACATCGAAGTCGCGGCGCTGCCGCCCGATACCCTGCTGCAGCTGCCGCAGGGCGAACCCACTGCGCGCATTGCTGCGCGCGTGGCCGCAGCGCAGGACATGGCGCAGCAGCGCCAGGGCGGGCTCAACGCCACGCTGCAGGGGGCAGCGCTCGACCTGCACTGTGCCCTGGGGGCGAAGGAGCGGGAGTTCGTTGCCCAGGCCGTCTCCCGGCTGGGATGGTCGTCGCGGGCCACGCACCGGGTGCTGCGGCTGGCGCGCACCATCGCCGATCTGTCGCAATCACGCAACATCTCCGTCGCGCATCTGGCCGAAGCGCTGCAACTGCGCCGCGCTCTGGCGCAGTCATAGCCGCAGTCGGCGCTGCGCGGGCAAAAAAAAGCCAGGTGCTTTGCGCACCTGGCGGGAAATGCCCGGATCGGGGGGAGAGTCTGAAGAGACTGCCGGGCAACTTGGAGGGCCACATGATTGAGCATGAACTCAAACCACAGTAGCACCGGTTCTGTGTCGCGTTGAGGCCGAAAGTTCAATCCATTTTGTAACGCGGCATCGCTGGCGTCAATCTTTGTCAAGGCGCGCGGCAGCCCCCGAATGGGCGGGATGCCGCAGCGCGGCGTCAGGGCAGGGGGTTGAGCCCGCCGTCGGCGCCGATCTGCACCCGCTGCCCCACCGGCGGAGCGGCCTTGAGCTGCAGGGTACGCACCTGCCCGTCGTCCATGCGCACCTGGACGTTGTACACGGTTTGCGCGTCGATCCGCTTGGCGATTTCGTTGCCGGCGATGCCACCGCCGATCGCTCCGGCCACCGTGGCCAGCTTACGCCCGTCGCCACCGCCGATCTGGTTGCCCAGCAGCCCGCCGATCACGCCGCCGGCGATCACGCCCACCGGGTTGGTTTGCTGCGACTGCACCTGCTGCGGCGTCACCGCGATCACCGTGCCGCAGGTGGTGCAGACGTTTTGCTGCGGCGCCGGTTGTACCGGCGTGGGTTGCGCCGCAGGCTGGGGAGCGAACTGCTGCGGCGCAAATTGTTGCGGCGCGAACTGCTGCGGCGCAGCCTGCGGCGAGACGACGTTCTGCGCGACGGCCTGCGGCTGTGGTGTGGTCACCGGCCGCGGCGCCGGGCTGGGGCGATGCGCCGGGGGGATGGCTTGCTCGCGCTGCGCCACGGCGGCTGCAGGCGGGGTCTGCTGGGCAGGGACGGTCGCTGCGGTAGTGGCCAGCGCGGTTTTTTGCGTGGCCGACGCGGCAGGCGAAGGTGCGCTGGCAGCAGAAGGGACGGCAGATGCCGCGGCGACACTGGGTGCAGTCACGGCCGACGGCGTCTGGGTCATCAGCTTGTACAGCACGGCGGCCAGCAGCGCGACGATCACCGCTCCCATGACGAATACCGCGATCCAAACGCCTTTACCGCCGCCCGCAGAGGGCTGAGGAGGAAGGGACGACATGTGGAGTTCTCCCAAAAATTCACCATCGATGCGCGCTCAACGCGCGAGCCGTCGGATTTGACGACAACAGCGTGTCCGTTGTCTGCAGCCCATACACCAAGCCGACGTTCTCAGCCGCCGCTGCGCTCCAGCGCCTGATCGAGATCGGCCAGCAGGTCGTGCACGTTTTCGATGCCGATGGACAGCCGCACCATGTCCTCGCTCACCCCGGCGGCTTCCAGCTCCTGCGCGTTCAACTGGCGGTGAGTGGTGGTGGCGGGGTGGCAGGCGAGTGATTTGCAGTCGCCGATGTTCACCAGCCGGGTGAAGAGTGTGAGCGCGTCCTGAAAGCGCGCCCCGGCCTCGCGCCCGCCCTTGACGCCGAAGCTCAGAATGCCCGAGGCGCGACCGTGCATCAGCCGCTGCGCCACATCGTGATCGGGGTGATCGGGCAGCCCAGCGTAGCGCACCCAGGCCACGCGCGGGTGCTTTTGCAGGTGTTCGGCGATGTGCAGCGCGTTGGCGCAGATGCGGTCCATGCGCAGCGGCAGGGTTTCGATGCCCTGCAGAATGAGAAAGGCGTTGAGCGGCGACAGCGCCGCGCCCATATTGCGCAGCGGCACGACGCGGGCGCGGGCGACGAAGGCCGCGGCGCCGAACTGCTGCGTGTAGCTCACGCCGTGGTAGCTGACGTCGGGCGCGACCAGCAGCTTGAAGCGCTCGCCGTGCGCCGCCCAGTCGAAGCGGCCGGAATCGACGATGGCCCCGCCCACGCTGTTGCCGTGGCCGCCGAGGTATTTGGTCAGCGAATGCACGATGATGTCTGCACCGTGCTCGAACGGCCGGCACAGATACGGCGAGGGCACGGTGTTGTCGACGATCAGCGGCACGCCGTGGGCGTGCGCCACCGCGGCGAGCGCGCCGATGTCGGTGACGTTGCCCAGCGGGTTGCCGATGGTCTCGCAAAACACCGCCTTGGTGCGGGCGTCGATCAGCCGGGCGAAGCTGTCGGGGTCGCGCGGGTCGGCAAAGCGCACCGTGATGCCCTGCCGCGGCAGGGTGTGGGCGAACAGGTTGTAGGTGCCGCCGTACAGCCGGCTGCTGGAAACGATGTTGTCGCCGGCCTCGGCCAGGGTTTGAACGGCCGCGGTGATCGCCGCCATGCCCGAGGCCACAGCGAGCGCTGCCACTCCGCCTTCGAGCGCGGCCACGCGCTGCTCCAGCACGTCGTTGGTCGGGTTCATGATGCGGGTGTAGATGTTGCCCGCCACTTTGAGGTCGAACAGATCGGCGCCGTGCTGCGTGTTGTCGAAGGCGTACGACACGGTCTGGTAAATCGGCACGGCCACCGCACGGGTCACGGGATCGGGGCGGTAGCCGCCATGAACGGCCAGGGTTTCGAATTTCATGGGCTGTCTCCTGCTGCGCGGCTGCGCAGAAAGCGTGAACAAACCCTAGCCTAGCGCGACTGCGGCGTGGCGCAAAACAATCTTTGGTTGGATCGATATGCGCTCACGCCGCTGCGGCAGACGGCTGCTGCGCGCGGCCGCTGGCGGGAGTCTGCAGGCGCCGCTGTGTCTGGAAATACGCCGCCGGAGTGGTGCCGAGCGTGCGCCGGAAAATTTTGATGAACGCGCTGACGCTGTCATACCCCAGCGACAGGGCCACGTCCTTGACCGCACGGCCGGTGGCCAGCCATTCCAGCGCCCGCGTCAGCCGGGCCCATTGCCGCCATTGTGCAAAACTCATGCCGGTTTCGAGCACGAACCTGCGGCTGAGCGTGCGTGGCGCAATGTCCGCCCAGCGCGCCCATTGTTCCAGCGTGCGCGGGCTGGCGATGTGCGCCATGAGCGCGCGGGTGATGGCCAGCAGCCGCGGGTCGCGCGGCCAGGGCAGTTGCAGCGGCCGCGCCGCCGACTGCCGCAGTTCGTCGAGCAGCACCAACACCAGCCGCAGGCGCGCGGCGTCGAGCCCGGCGTCGGCCGGCCAGTCCAGCGCGCGCTGCAGAATCAGCGCCACCAGCGGGTTGAACGCATAACTGGCCGGGGTGGCAGGCAGGTCGCCGCACAAATGCGGCACGAGAAAGCCGCCGACTCCGGCGGTCGGCCCGTAAGACTGCACGGCGTGTTCCACGCCCGGCGGCATCCAGCCGATGGTCTGCGACGGCGCGAGCTGGCGGCCCTGCGCCGTCTCCACCACCACCAGGCCTTCGGTGAGCAAGAACAGCGTGCCGCGCGAACGGCAATGCGTCGCCGGGTCCAGGGCGACCGGATTATGCACGTTGACCGCGATGAGTTCGGCGCCGTCCAGGCGGTCGATGCGTTCGAGCAAGGCCGCTTTGCTGGCCTGCGGCTCGGCACGCTGGCGGGAGGGGGCGGCCATGTTTGGCAAGTTTGCGCTATTCATTGGCATGATAAAGCAACCCGGCCAAATCGCCGCCGCCTACGATGCAGTCCTTCACCGCGAGGAGCAGGGCGCTGCACGCACATCTTTGCCGCGGAACAGATCCCTGCTGCCGGGTACGGCCATCCCGGTGTGCTCGAATAAGCACCGCGGCCGCCGGCATCGTCGCTACGCGGCGCTGACGTTTTGTAGGAATGCCTCTCATGCAATATCTGCCCGCGACTTCCCGCGTGGTGTGGCTGGCTCTGGGTTGTGCCGTGCTCGCCGGGTGCACCACCGTCGGCCCCGATTTCAAGACGCCAGCCGCGCCGACGGTTGCGAACTACACCCGGCAGCCGTTGCCGGCGCAGACGGCGTCGGCGCCCGGCCCGCAGGGGACGGCGCAGCGCTTCGACACCGCCACACACATCGCTGCCGACTGGTGGCGGGTGTATCGCTCCGCGGCGCTCGACGGCCTGGTCCAGACCGCGCTGCGCAACAGCCCGACGCTGGCCGCGGCCCAGGCCACGCTGCGCCAGGCGCAGCAAACCTACGCGGCGCAGGCCGGCTCGACGCTGTACCCCACGGTCGGCGGCAAACTCGGCGTCAGCCGGCAGCAGAGCAACGCCGCCGGCCTGGGGCAGAGCAGCAACGCCACCAACACCTTCAATCTGTACAACGTCGGCGTGGCGGTGAACTACAACTTCGACCTGTTCGGCGGCAACCGCCGCGCGCTCGAAGCACTGGCGGCGCAGGCCGACTACCAGCGCTACCAGCTCGACGCTGCGCGGTTGACCCTGGCGGCCAATGTGGTGACGGCGGCGTTCACCCAGGCACAGCTCGCCGCGCAGATCGCCGCCAGCGAATCGATCCTGCAGGCGCAGGAAAGCCAGCTCGACATTGCGCGCAAACGCTTCGAACTCGGTGCGGCCGCGCGCAGCGACGTGCTCAGCCTGCAGACGCAGGTGGAGCAGACGCGGGCGGGCATCCCGCCGCTGCGCAACCGGCTGGAGCAAACCGACCACCTGCTGGCCGTGCTGCTCGGCCAGGCGCCAGGGGAGGCGGACGTGCCGCGGTTCGATCTGGCCGGATTCACGCTGCCGCAGACCCTGCCGCTGGTCGTGCCCTCGGCGCTGGTGCAGCAGCGCCCTGACGTGCAGGCCAGCGCCGCGCTGCTGCACGCTGCCACCGCGCAATACGGCGTGGCCGTGTCCAACCTCTACCCGCAAATCAACCTCAGCGCCGGGCTGAGCACACAGGCGCTGACGGCCGGGGCGTTGTTCGGCCCGGGGTCTGCGGTGTGGTCGCTGGCGGGAAGTCTGGCGCAGCCGCTGTTCAACGCCGGCCTGAAGGCCGGGGCCAACGCCGCCGAGGCCAGTCTGCAGGCCGCCGGCGCCAACTACCAGCAGACGGTGCTGCAGGCGCTGCGCAACGTCGCCGACGTGCTGCGCGCGCTGGACAACGACGCGCAAACCCTGCGCGCGCAGGCGGCGGCCGACGACGCGGCGCAGCAGTCGCTGCAACTGGTCGAGCAGCAATACAAGCTCGGTGCCGCCAGCTATCTGCAGCTGCTCACCGCGCAGCAGCAGGCGCAGCAGACACGGATCAATTTGATTGCCGCGCAGGCCGCGCGGCTGACCGACAGCGCGGCGCTGTTCCAGGCCATGGGCGGCGGCGTCGTCGGCGCCGCGGTCGAAACCGCGGCGGCACACTGAACGGCCGACGGCACGGGCTGGCGCCCGCAGCCAGGCTGCATCGCATCACAACGGAGTTCACAGATGACCAAAGGCACAACCAAACGCATGATCATCATGCTCATCGTCGCAGGGGTGATCGTCGGCGGGGTGGTGTGGTTCCAGGGGTTCAAGACGGCGATGATCGGCAAGGCGATCAAGGGCATGGCCAATCCGCCGCAAACCGTGTCGACCACGGTGGTCGAAATGTCGCGCTGGCAGCCCACGGTGCAGGCGCTGGGCAATCTGCGCGCCAGCCAGCAGGCCAGCCTGAGTGCGCAGGTCGGCGGCATCGTCACCGCGATCCATTTCCACTCGGGGCAGAAAGTGCGCGCCGGTGAGCTCCTGGTGCAAATCAACGACGCACCGCAGCGCGCGCAGCTGGCGCAGTTGCAGGCGCAGCTCGGTCAGGTGCAGGCGCAGCTCGAACTGGCGAAAATCAATCTGCGACGCGATGAGGCGCAGCTGCGGGCGCAGGCGGTCAGCCAGGCAGTGGTCGACACCGACCGCGCCAACGTCAGCAGCGGCGAGTCGCAGCTCAAGGCGCTGCGCGAACAGATCAACGCGCAGCAGGCGGTGATTGCGCAGGCGGCGATCCGCGCGCCGTTTTCCGGCGTGCTGGGCATTCGCCAGATCGACCTCGGCCAGTACCTCGCCCCCGGCGCCACCGCGGTGACGCTGCAGCAGCTGGACCCGATGGACATCGATTTCACCGTGCCGCAAAGCCAGATCGGCCTCATCCGGCCAGGAATGCACGCGGAAGTCGCCACCAACGCCGCGCCGGGCAGGACGTTTGCCGCCAGGGTCATGGCCATCGAGCCGCAGCTCGACCCCAGCACCCGCAACCTGAAAGTGCGCGCGCGCATCGCCAACCCCGACGGCGCGCTCCTGCCCGGGGTGTTCGCCACCGTGCGCATCGACGACGGCCAGCCGCGCGACTATCTCACCCTGCCCAACGCCGCCGTGGCGTACAACCCCTATGGCGCGACGGTGTTCATCGTGAAGAACGCGGGCAAGGGGCCCGATGGCAAGCCCAGACTGGTGGCCGAGCAGCGTTTCATCACCACCGGGCCGACGCGCGGTGACCAGGTCGCCGTGCTCAGCGGCCTGCAGGCCGGAGACACCGTGGTCACCGCCGGGCAGCTCAAGCTGCGCAATGGCACGCCAGTGCTGATCAACAACAGCGTGCAGCCGGCCAACAGCCCGAACCCGCAAGTGCCCAATTCCTGAACAGGCGGCCGACGATGAACAAAAAATTCACCGACATTTTCATCGACCGCCCGGTGCTGGCCACCGTGGTCAGTCTGGTGATCCTGGTGCTCGGGCTGCGTTCGGTCGGGCTGCTGCCGGTGCTGCAGTACCCGTACACGCAAAACGCCGTGGTCACCGTGACCACCGCCTACCCAGGCGCCGACGCCAATCTGGTGGCCAGTTTCATCACCACGCCGCTGGAAAACGCCATCGCCCAGGCCAACGGCATCGACTACATGACGTCGTCGAGCGTGCAGGGGGTGAGCACCATCACCGTCAACCTGCGGCTGAATTACGACCCGGACAAGGCGCTCACCGAAATCAACACCAAGGTCAATTCGGTGCTCAACCAGCTGCCGCCGCAGTCGCAAAAGCCGGTGCTGTCGGTGTCCATCGGTCAGACCATCGACGCCATGTACATCGGCTTTTACAGCGACGTGCTCAAGCCCAACCAGATCACCGACTACCTCATCCGCGCGGTGCAGCCCAGGCTGCAGGCGGTCGAAGGGGTGCAGACCGCGGAAATCCTCGGGGCGAAAAACTTTGCGCTGCGCGCCTGGCTCGACCCGCAAAAACTCGCTGCCTACGGTCTGACCGCCGCCGACGTCTACAGCGCGCTGGCGGCGAACAATTACCTGGCGGCCACCGGCAACGCCAAGGGGCAGATGGTGCAAATCGCGCTGTCGGCCAACACCGACCTGAAATCGCTCGACGGCTTCAAGAACATGGTGGTCAAGTCGGTGAACGGCCAGGTCGTGCGGCTCGACGACGTGGCCAACGTCACCCTGGGCTCGGACGACTACGACACCTCGGTGGCGTTCGACGGCAAAACCTCGGTGTACATCGGCATCCAGGTGGCGCCGGGGGCGAATCTGCTCGACGTCATCGCGCGGGTGCGCAAGGTCTTCCCCGACATCCAGGCGCAGCTGCCCTCCGGTCTGCACGGCACCATCGTGTACGACTCGACCAAATTCGTCAACGCGTCGATCGACGAGGTGGTCAAGACGCTGGTCGAAGCCGTGTTCATCGTCGCCATCGTGGTGTTTCTGTTCCTCGGCTCGCTGCGTTCGCTGGTCATTCCGCTGGTGGCCATTCCCCTGTCCATCGTCGGCACCTTCACCGTCATGCTGGCGCTGGGCTACTCGATCAACCTGCTGACGCTGCTGGCCATCGTCCTGGCCATCGGCCTGGTGGTCGACGACGCCATCATCGTCGTGGAAAACGTCAGCCGCCACCTCGAAGAGGGCATGAGCCGGTACGACGCGGCCATCCGCGCCGCGCGCGAGCTGGCCAACCCCATCATCGCCATGACCATCGTCCTCGTCGCGGTGTACGTGCCCATCGGCTTCATGGGCGGGCTGACGGGGGCGCTATTCACCGAGTTCGCCTTCACCTTGGTGGGCACGGTGTTCATCTCGGCGATCATCGCGCTGACGCTGTCGCCGATGATGTGCTCGCGGCTGCTCAAGGCGCCCAACCCGCAAAGCCACAGCCTGCAGGACCGCGTGGTGCTGTTTCTCGACCGCACCTTCGAGCGGCTGCACAACCGCTACGAGCGGCTGCTGCACGGCTCGCTCGACTTTCTGCCGGTGACCGCGGTCATGGCGCTGATCATTCTCGGCTTCATCCCGTATCTGTTCACCACGTCGATGTCCGAGCTCGCGCCGCAGGAAGACCAGGGGGTGCTGATTTCCATCTCGTTCAACAACCCCACCGCCACCCTCGACCAGCGCGCGCTGTACGCCAAGCAGGTGTACGAGGTGTTCAGGCAGTTCCCCGAAACCGACCACGTGTTCCAGCTCAACACCCCCAGCCAGGTGATCGGCGGCATGGTGCTCAAGCCGTGGGACGCGCGCAAAAAGACCGCCACCCAGCTGCAGCCCGTGGTGCAGCAGGACCTCAACCACATCGCCGGCAGCCAGATCGCCGTGTTCCAGCCGCCACCGCTGCCTGGCGCACGCGGCCTGCCGGTGCAGTTCGTCATCACCACCACCGAGCCGTTTTCCAAGCTCTACGAGGTGTCGCAGAAATTTCTGCAAGACGCGCTCAAGACCGGGCAGTTCATCTTTTTGCAGTCGGACCTGCGCATCGATCTGCCGCAGACCCGCATCGAGATCGACCGCAACATGGCCGCGCAGCTCGGCTTGAGCATGCAGCAGATCGGTGATGCGCTGTCGGCCATGCTCGGCGGCGGCTACGTCAACTTTTTCGAGCTCGACGGCCGGTCGTACAAAGTCATTCCGCAGGTCGAGCAGAAATTCCGCCTCAACCCCGATGCCGTCAAGCACTACTACATCCGCACCGCCAGCGGGGCCATGGTGCCGCTGTCGACCGTGGTGCACCTGACGACCACGGTGCAGCCCGAAACCATCAACCACTTCCAGCAGGCCAACTCGGCGACCATCCAGGGCGTGCCCATGCCCTTCGTCGCCCAGGGGCAGGCGCTCGACGACCTCAAAACCCTGGCGCAGCGCACGCTGCCGGCCGGGTACAGCTTCGACTACGCCGGGCCGTCGCGCCAGTTCGTGCAGGAGTCGGGCGGGCTGGTGCTGACCTTCGCCTTCGCCCTGGTCATCATTTTCCTCGCCCTGGCTGCGCAGTTCGAGAGCTTCCGCGACCCCATCATCATCCTGGTGTCGGTGCCGATGGCGATTTCCGGTGCGCTGCTGTTCATCAACCTGGGCGTCGGCCACGCCACGCTCAACATTTACAGCGAAGTCGGCCTGGTCACGCTCATCGGCCTGATTTCCAAGCACGGCATCCTGATCGTCGAGTTCGCCAACAACCTGCAGCGCGAGGGCCTGAGCAAGCGCCAGGCCATCGAGAAAGCCGCCGGGCTGCGGCTGCGCCCGATTCTCATGACCACCGCGGCGATGGTGTTCGGTGTCGTGCCGTTGATCACCGCCAGCGGCGCCGGCGCCGTCAGCCGCTTCAACATGGGCCTGGTCATCGCCTCCGGGCTGTCGATCGGCACGCTGTTCACCCTGTTCGTCGTGCCGGCGATGTACATGATGCTCGGCGCCGACCATCACGCGCAGGCGCATGCCGCGGCATCGCAGGCGCCGCAGACACAGCCGCCGGGCCAGGGCACGGCGCATCAGGCCTGAGGTGCGCTGCCCGCCGCGCGGGGGGATGGCGGCGGCGCGGGTTCAGGCCGCAGCGGCAGGCAGCGCCTGCACCGCCACGGCCTGCAGCGGCCGTCCGGCGCGGCGTTCCCAGTCGGCTTTCTGATCTTCGCCAATGGGGCCGACGTTGAAGTATGTGGCCTGCGGATGGGCGAAGTAGAAGCCGCTGACGCTGGCTGCGGGTAGCATCGCCCAGCTGTCGGTCAGCGACATGCCGATGTCGGCAGCGCCGAGCACACGGAACATCTCCGCCTTGACCGAATGTTCCGGGCAGGCCGGGTAACCGGGCGCGGGGCGGATGCCGCGGTATTGCTCGGCGATCAGCTCGCTGTTGCTCAGCGCCTCGTCGGGGGCGTAAGCCCAGAATTCGGTGCGCACGCGCTGGTGCATGCGCTCGGCCAGCGATTCGGCCAGGCGGTCGGCCAGCGCCTTGAGCAAAATGGCCGAATAGTCGTCGAGATCGGCGAGAAAGGCTTTTTCCTTGGCCTCGACCCCGATCCCGGCGGTGACGGCGAACACGCCGATGTAATCCGCCGCCACGCCTTTGGGAGCGATGAAGTCGGCCAGCGCGCGGTTGGGCCGCGGCACACCGTCGACCACCGGGCGCTCGGTCTGCTGGCGCAAGCCGTACCACACCATCAATTCGGTGTCGCGGCGCTCGTCGGTGTAGAGCACGATGTCGTCGTCGTTCACGCTGTTGGCCGGCCACAGCCCGATGACGGCGTTGGCCGTGAGCCAGCGGCCTTCGATCAGGCGTTTGAGCATGCGTTGCGCGTCGCTGTAGACGCGCCGGGCGGATTCGCCGACGACGTCGTCGGTGAGGATGTCGGGAAACCTGCCCGCCAGATCCCAGGTCTGGAAAAACGGCCCCCAGTCGATGGTGTCCTTGAGTTCGGCCAGGTCGATGTTGCGAAACACCCGGCGGCCGATGAATTTGGGCACCGGCGGGACGTATGACGCCCAGTCGATGCGGGTTTTGTTCGCCCGCGCCACCGCCAGCGGCACCAGCGGGGTGACGCGCTTGGCGGCGTGCAGCTCGCGCACCTTGGCGTAGTCGGCCTCGATGTCGCGGATGAACGCCGCCGCCTGGTCCGACAGCAGGCTCTGCGCCACGCCCACGCTGCGCGAGGCGTCGGGCACGTACACCACAGGGCCGTCGTAATGCGGCGCGATTTTCACCGCGGTGTGCACCCGGCTGGTGGTGGCGCCGCCGATGAGCAGCGGCAGCTTGCGGCTGCGGAAGTACTCGTCGCGCTGCATTTCGGCGGCCACATGCTGCATTTCCTCCAGGCTGGGGGTGATCAGGCCCGACAGGCCGATGATGTCGGCGCCCTCTTCGCGCGCCTTGGCCAGGATGTCCTTGGCCGGCACCATCACCCCCATGTTGATGACCTCGAAGTTATTGCATTGCAGCACGACGGTGACGATGTTCTTGCCGATGTCGTGCACGTCGCCCTTGACCGTGGCGATGACGATTTTGCCCTTGGCGCGCACGTCGCAGCCCGCGGCCTGCATCTGCTGCTTTTCTGCCTCGATGTAGGGCAGCAGGTGCGCCACGGCCTGCTTCATCACCCGTGCGCTCTTGACCACTTGCGGCAAAAACATCTTGCCCGCGCCAAACAGGTCGCCGACCACGTTCATGCCGTCCATCAGCGGGCCTTCGATGACGTGCAGCGGCCGGCCGCCTTCGGCGCGGATGGCCTGCCAGACCTCTTCGGTGTCCTGCACGATGAAATCGGTGATGCCGTGCACCAGCGCGTGCGTCAGCCGCTCGCGCACCGGCAGGTCGCGCCAGGCGAGTTTGGCAGCGTCGTCCCTGGCCGCGCCCTTGAACGTCTCGGCAATCTCCAGCAGCCGCTCGGTGGCATCGGCGCGGCGGTTGAGCACCACGTCTTCGACGCGTTCGCGCAGCACGGGGTCGAGGTCGTCGTACACCCCGATCTGCCCGGCGTTGACGATGCCCATGTCCATGCCGGCGCGGATGGCGTGATAGAGGAAGACGGTGTGAATCGCCTCACGCACCGGTTCGTTGCCACGGAAGCTGAACGACACATTGCTCACCCCGCCCGACACTTTCGCCCCCGGCAGGTTGTCCTTGATCCAGCGCGTGGCCTCGATGAAATCGACGGCGTAGTTGTCGTGCTCCTCGATGCCGGTGGCAATGGCAAAAATATTCGGGTCGAAAATGATGTCTTCGGGCGGGAATCCGACCTGCTCCACCAGCAGGCGGTAGGCCCGTTCGCAGATCTGGATTTTGCGTGCGAACGTGTCGGCCTGTCCCTGCTCGTCGAACGCCATGACCACGGTGGCTGCGCCGTAGCGGCGCAGCAGCCGCGCCTGACGCAAAAATTCCGCCTCGCCTTCCTTGAGCGAGATGGAGTTCACCACCGCCTTGCCCTGCACGCAGCGCAGCCCGGCCTCGATCACCTCCCATTTGGAGCTGTCGATCATCACCGGCACGCGGGCGATGTCGGGCTCTGCCGCCAGCAGGTTGAGAAAGCGCACCATCGCCACCTTGCTGTCGAGCATGGCCTCGTCCATGTTGACGTCGAGGATCTGCGCGCCGTTTTCCACCTGCTGCCGCGCCACGGCCAGCGCCTTGTCGAATTCACCGGCGAGGATCATGCGGGCGAAGGCTTTGGAACCGGTGACGTTGCAGCGCTCGCCGATGTTGACGAACAGCGAGCCGGGGCCGATGGTCAGCGGCTCCAGGCCGGAGAGCTGTAGCGGGGCGACGGTGGGGGGGACTGTGGCAGCGGACATGGCTCGGACGGGCAGGGGGTGGGTCGGCGACGCCGCAACCGGCGCCAGCGGGTTGTGCGCCGTTGATCCCCAAGCCTGACGCCTGCCGGCAACGGGGCGCGGCAGGCGCTGCAACGCACCTTGGATGCAGCGTATTGTAAAGATTGCGCCGCAGCGCCGTTTGCGGCTCTACCATGTGACTGCACCCGTCCGCCGCCCCATGTCTGCCGCCGCGCCGCCCTACCGCACCGATCACGCCGCCTGGGCGCCGCGCATTGCCCAATTGCTGCTGCGCCAGCCCGGTCACCGGCTCAGCGCCGATGATGCGGTGCGCGTGGCCGATTTGATGCAGGTGCGCTGGCTGCAGGCTGGAACCCGTTTCATCGAACAGGGCGATCGCGCGCACGACCACACCATTCTGATGCTGCTGTACGGTGAGGTCACCGTCGAGAAAGCGCCGCTGCACCAGGGCGACAGCCTCGTGGTGTCCGTTGCCCGGGCCGGGCAATTGTTCGGCGAAATGGGGGTGCTGCTCGATGCGCCGCGCAGCGCCAGTTGCGTGGCCTATACCGACGTCATGCTCGCCGTGCTGCACCGCGAGTCGCTCGACCGTCTGGTGCGGGAGCATCCGGCCACCGCGGCGCGGCTGGTGCTGGGCATTGCCAGCCGGCTGGCCGAACACCTGCGTGACACCTCGGACAAGCTCAGCGCGATGTCGCGGCTGGTCAGCGCCATGCACCCGGCGATCAAAGCGCAGATGCTCGGGCCGAAGTCGGGTTTTTCTCCCAGCCAGCTCGACGATCCGCAGCCGCCGCAGTAGAGCGTGCAGGGTTCACAGCCGGCCGACGGCCTGAGCAGCCAGCCAGCTCACCACGCTGGCGAGCACGAACACCAGAAAGCCGATATGGCTTTCCATGCCCAGGCGTTCGACAAAAAACCGGCGCAGGCCGTACACGGCGAAGGGATAGACGATGAGAGAAACGAAAAAACCGGCCACGGCGTCGCTCCTGCAAACCGATGCGCACCTCGTCATTGTGTGGCTGGCGGCGGGTTGCAGGTGTATGCGGCTGTAAACGCGCGCTGGTAGACGAACACCGATGCCGGCGGCGCGTTGCGCCAGGCCAGACCGGCGCGGCGCACCTGCAGACCGAGTTCGCAGCGCAGCGCGCGCGACACCGGGCTGGCGTGGCCGTAGGTGAACTGGATGAAACAGCCGCCGGGGCGCAGCAGCGAGAACGCCTCGGTCAGAATCGCGCGCTGCACCGCCCGCGGCATCGACAACAGCCCCAGCCCGCTGATCACGGCATGCGCCGGCCCCTGCTGCAGGTAACCGCTGGCCTGCGCCGCGGCACGCAGCGCGCAGGCATCGGCCTGGAGGACCGTCAGGTGCGGAAAGCGCTGGCGCAACAGACCGTGCAGCGCGGCGTCGCGCTCGACCACCAGCAGGTTGTCAGGGCGCAGTCCATGCTCGATCAGCGCATGGGTGAACGCGCCGGTGCCCGCGCCGAGCTCGATGACGCGCAACCCGGCGGGGTCGCTGTCGGCCAGCAGCGCCAGGGGCCGCAGCATTTTTTCGCTCAGCTGTCTGCCCGAGGGCAGGATGGCGGCCACGCCCATCGGGTCGCGCATCCAGGCGCGCAGGAACACACGGATCTGCTGCGACACGCCGATGCGCGTCGCCGGGGAGGATGAAGTGGAACGCATGCAAGTGCAGGACAATGGCAGGACAATGCCCGGAGCACCGCCGCTGCACGGCCTGCTGCCGGTTTTGTTGTCTCCCTGAATCTCTGGTCAAACAGTGTGGGCTGCGCCACTGAGCACAACCTTAGCATGAACCCCGTCATCCCCCCCATCTCCGCTCCGGCGTCAGCCGGCGAGAGGGCCGCCGCGCCGGTGCCGGACGGTGCCGCACTGCGGCTGCAGTGGCTCGGCCGGCGCGACTATGTGCCGACGTGGGAAGCGATGCGCGCGTTCACCGCGGCACGCACGCCGCAGACTCCGGACGCGCTCTGGGGCGTGGAGCATCTGCCGGTGTTCACCCTGGGGCAGGCGGGCAGGCCCGAACATGTGCTGGCGCCGCACTCCATTGCCGTGGTGCACACCGACCGCGGCGGTCAGGTGACGTATCACGGCCCCGGGCAGGCGGTGATTTATTTGCTGCTGGACATCCGCCGCCGGCGCTGGATGGTGCGCGAAACCGTGCAGCGCATCGAAGAAGCCACCATCCGCGCCCTGGCGCGCTGGGGCATCGCCGGACAACGCAAGGCCGGCGCCCCCGGCATCTACCTGGCCGGGGGCGAAAAAATCTCCGCGCTCGGCCTGAAGGTGCGTGGCGGCTGCACTTATCACGGCGTGGCGATCAACGTCGCGATGGATCTGACGCCTTTTGGCTGGATCAATCCCTGCGGCTACCCGGGGCTGCGCACCGTCGACATGGCCAGCCTGGGGGTGCAGGCCGGGGTGGAGACAGTGGCGGCGGCGTTTGCCGAGGAATTCGCCGCGATCTGGCAGGCGTTGCCGGCCGGGCCTACCATTGACAGCTGACTTTGCTCCGCCTGCCTGCCATGACCGCTGCTCCCCCGCCGCTTGCCGACCCGACGCGCAAGCAAAAAGGCCAAGCCAAAACCGCGCGCATTCCGATCAAAATCGTCGCCGAGCACGCGCCGCTGCGCAAACCGGAGTGGATCCGGGTCAAAGCCGCGGCGCCGACCTCGCAGTTCTACGCCATCAAAGACCTGCTGCGCGCGCACAAACTGGTGACGGTGTGCGAAGAGGCCAGCTGCCCGAACATCGGAGAGTGTTTCGGTAAGGGCACGGCCACCTTCATGATCATGGGCGACAAGTGCACGCGGCGCTGCCCGTTTTGCGACGTCGGCCACGGCCGCCCCGACCCGCTCGATGCGGACGAGCCGGCGCATCTGGCCGAGGCGATCGCGGCCATGCGCCTGCGTTACGTCGTGATCACCAGCGTGGACCGCGACGACCTGCGCGACGGCGGTGCGCAGCATTACGTCGACTGCATCCGCGCGGTGCGTGCGCGCTCGCCGCACACCCGCATCGAAGTGCTGGTGCCGGACTTCCGCGGCCGTCTGGACAAGGCGCTGGAGCTGTTTGCCGCTGCGCTGCCCGATGTGATGAACCACAACCTGGAAACCGTGCCGCGGCTGTACAAACAGGCCCGGCCGGGGGCCGACTATGCGCACTCGCTCAAGCTGCTGGCCGATTTCAAGGCCCGCTACCCAGGCATTCCGACCAAGAGCGGGCTGATGGTCGGTCTGGGCGAGACCGACGAGGAAATCCTCGAGGTCATGCGCGACATGCGTGCCCACGGCGTGGACATGCTCACCATCGGCCAGTATCTCGCTCCTACCGGCCACCATCTGCCGGTGGCGCGGTACGTGCACCCGGAGACGTTCGCGCGCTTCGAGCGCGAGGCGCAGGCCATGGGTTTCACCCACGCCGCCGTCGGCGCGCTGGTGCGCAGCAGCTACCACGCCGACCAGCAGGCGCACGCCGCCGGGGTCTGACCGCCCCGTGCGCCTTCGGAGCGCGCTCGTTTGCCGCTCGCTGGCCATTTTGCGCTGGCGCATCGCGGCAGGCCGGCGTGGCGCAGACAATAGCGCCAGGCCGTCGCGTCGCACGGCCTTGTCTGGAGAGCACCTGATGAAAGTCCCCGCCCATGTCCTTGGCTTTGCCGGCCTGATTCCTTTTCTCGCCCTCGGGCTGGCCGTGTGGATCGCGCCGTCGGCGTCGCTCACTGCCGTGGTGGTGATCCAGGCACAGTACGCCGCAGCCGTGCTGGCGTTTCTGGGGGCGCTCTACTGGGGCGCGGCGCTGGTGCAGCCGGCCGGGCAGGTGCAGCATCCCTGGCTGCTGCTCGGATGGGGCGTGGTGCTGCCGCTGTGGGCCTGGCGGATGACCTGGGCATCGAGCTGGGTGTACGGCATCGTCGGGCTGTTCATCGGCCTGGTGGTGGCCTACGCCGTGGACGTGTCGCTGCGGCGGCAGCTGCCGTGGCCGTCGTGGTACCTGCGGCTGCGGCTTTGGCTGACGCTGGGTGCGTTGCTCGGCCTGGGGCTGACGCTGGTGCGGCTGTACACCCTCAAGCCCGCGGCTTGAGCGGCGCCTCCTGCGCGGCGCAGGCGGCGCACAGCCCCTGCACTTCCAGCCGCGCCCGGCTGGGGCGGAAACCGCCGGTGGTCGCGGCGCGCGCGATCACGGCGTCCAGCTCGGCGTCGTGCAGCTCCTCGACCCGTCCGCAGCGCGTGCACAGCAGCAGATGCGCTGCGTGCGGACTGCCGGGGTGATCGCAGCTGACAAAGGCATTGAGGCTGTCGACGCGGTGGATCAGCCCCTGCTCCAGCAAAAAATCCAGCGCACGATACACCGTGGGCGGCTTGGCCGCGTGGTCTTCGGTGGACAGCTGCGCCAGCAGGTCGTATGCCTTGACCGCTTCGGTGCGCGCCTGCACCAGTTCGAGCACGCGGCGGCGCAGCGGAGTCAGCCGCACGCCGCGCGCGGCGCACAGCCTTTCGGCGTGGAGCAGGGCATCGGTGCGCGGGCGGCCGTCGTCGATGGTTGGAACGGAAACGCGTGTCATGCATGCAAGTATGCATCACGACGGCGGCCTGCCGGCTGGCGGCATTGCGCCAGGCGGGTCGCTTACGCGCCGCGAATGGGTCACCTCAGATCGATGGTGGCGGCAGCTCGAATGGCCCCCAGGAGCGGGACGCAGCCTCCGGCACATGCCCGACCTTGACGAAAATCGTGCAGCCGTCGCGGCTGAATGGATGATGCTGGCTCAAGTGTGGGCTGCGCATCCAGGTGCTCGCCGGATAGCGGCCGTGTTCGTCCTCGAACACGCCGTCGAGCACAAAGATTTCCTCCCCGCCCCAATGCCGGT
>Ga0315298_1004988_pt1 | contig 19296 bp, 20 predicted proteins | sample WHS_1_MG_FD_203077 | JGI IMG/M metagenome (GOLD analysis project Ga0315298, IMG submission 203077) | Extremophilic microbial mat communities from Washburn Hot Springs, YNP, Wyoming, USA - WHS_1_MG | ecosystem: Environmental > Aquatic > Thermal springs > Hot (42-90C) | place: USA: Wyoming...
CCTGCTGGTCCTTGTAAGTAACGGCTAAGGGTAAGGGGAGGGTAGGCCAAAACCCTGCCCTCCCCTCCCGAAGAAGGAGGGGGCTATGCCGAAGAAGACTTTGCGCACCACCATCGCCATAAAGCGTGAACACCAGGTGCTTCTTCGGGCCTTGGCGGCCAAACGCGGCTTCCGTGGGTATTCCAAAATCATCGCCGAGGCCCTTGACCTGTACTTAAAAGAGCGAGCCGAGGAGGTGAAGGAAATCTTAAGGGAGCGAAAAGTGGGGGGTTAGGATGAGAAAGACTTTTTTCTTGCTCCTTTATATATTAGCTACGGAGTCGGAAGACTAGGAGTAAAAAGGAGGTGATCGCTATGTCAATCGGGCTGTTCCTTAAAAAAATATTACGCAGTGGTTTAGGGACGATCATAGTTCTAGCTGGACTTACTGCATTTTATTGGATGTGCTTTGGTGCTTCAGACTGGGTTGGCTTCGGCATTTCTTGTGAACCTATCGATATAAAAGGGGGTGGTTTCTTTTTCGACGTTATTTGGAATGCACCTCTTACAAGGCTCGGAAATATCGGGTTCTTGAAAGCATGTCCGATGTTTAGCGTAGGCCCCTTGCCATTACAAGCAAGCATGTGCACTTTGGATGCTTTTCTTGTAGCTGAATTTCCTGGGTCAGAGTTTACTTTTCGTGCCGGCCTAGGATACGGTCTCGTTTTTTGGATCGAAGGCTTCGAACTTGTACACAAAAGTACGGTATTTTTGTTAGCTTTTAGCGATATACATCTTTTAGAAAATTTACAAATGTATGCACAGCTGAGAATACGTGGCGAAGGGTTTTTTGCTTCTCCCGGGTTTGGTATTCAGCTAACATTTTAACAATAGATGTTGCCCAAAAAGTTATGTAGACAAAATGGAAAGGGGGTTCGTTATACTTTTATTTTCCCTGGTAGAAAGTCAACTTCTGCCAGATCGAGACGTGGCCGCGGCGTAGTAAAAGAGCCGGTAAATCGGCAAATGTCTCACGGAAGGCTGGCGCCGCGGCCTTTTTACAAATATCCTGTCAGCCGTTAGTAACAAAAGAAAAGCAGGGGTTTTCGGCTTTTGCCAAGGTTCACTCTAAAGTCCTTTTTCTATACAACCTCTATAAGAAGTTCTGAATTTTGTCATTGCTAATTGCACATGCAACATTCTTACAGGCTTAAGATTCCCTTATGGTTTCCGGACTACCACGTGTTACCAGGAACTCGTCAGTTCTCACTATTGACTTGTGTAAACGAAGCGGACATACCCGCCAACCCCTGCAAAAGGATTTGCCACGCGCACCGGGGCATTACTAAAATGTGTTTTGTGAAGCTGTTCTTGTAGTGACTAAAGGTAATTCGTGGTTCCCCACGGTAGGGAAAGGGGGCAATAATGATAATCTATGCAGTATTAGGTGTTTTAGTTTTGGGTTTTATCGCTTATTGTATTGCAGGCTTTAGAAAGGTGCCGCAGTCCTACGCCCTCGTGGTTGAAAGGCTAGGAAAATATCATAGAACACTTTACGCGGGAATTCATATTGTCTGGCCCTTTATCGAAACCGAGAAAACACTCGTCGCACGTTTCGTAGAGACTCAGCCTGTGGAGACCACTGTTCGTGCGGACCAGGCCACCCTTGGAAAGTTGGAGGTAGCGCGCCCTGTTTACAAAGCAACAAAGTGGATTGACCTTCGCGAGCAGGTTTTGAACTTTCCTCAGCAAGGTGTAATCACCAAGGATAACGTTCCCATGACGATTGATGCCGTTCTCTTTTACCAAATCCTCGACCCAAAGAAAGCTGCATACGAAGTAGCTAACCTGCCTTATGCCATTGAGATGTTGACGATGACTACACTACGAAGCGTTGTGGGAGAAATGGATTTGGACGAAACCCTTTCCCAGCGGGAACGAATCAATGAACGATTGCGGCAGGTTATGGCGGCTACGGACAAATGGGGGGTTCAAGTCACAAGGGTGGAGATTCAAGAAATTAAACCGCCTCCAGATGTTCAGGAGGCGATGATAAAGCAAATGCAGGCCGAGCGAGATCGGCGGGCTCGCGTTACAGCTGCTGAAGCCGAACGACAAGCCCTCATGCTACAAGCAGAAGGAACAAAGGATAAGGAAATCCTGGAAGCTGAGGGCCAGGCCAGAGCCAGACTTCGGGTCGCCGAAGCTGAGGCCCAAGCCCTGCGCATGCTAGCGGAAGCTATAGGCACAAGCGGCAATCCCACAACTTATTTAATTGCATTAAAGTATTTAGATGCTCTAGCTGAAATTGCCCGCGGCCAAGCTACAAAAATCTTTCTTCCTGTCGAAGCAACCGGAGTACTGGGTGCATTGGCTGGGATCAAAGAGATGTTCACGGGTGAAGGATGGGGTGCGGCTAAAGACCGCGGTCCCTCCTCTTAAGGCGTAGGAAGAGTTTTGCTAGATCTTTATGCTGGGCCGCGGCTTGATAGCATGCGTTTTTCAGGGTTTCCGGTAAGGGGAATTGAATGGAGGTGAGACCAATGCGTAAAGGGTTTGCCATTGGGGTAGCTTTATTTTTGGTTTTGTTACTAGGTCTTAGCGGTTGCAACCTGTTTAAGGAGCCAGAACGGCCTATAGAAACACCTACTGATCCTTTAAGCGAGTTGATTCTAGGAAATACTACATTTGCTTTCAATTTATATCAATCATTAAGGACAACGCGGGAGAACATCATTTTCTCTCCGTATAGCATTTCTTTAGCTATGGCTATGGCCTATGCTGGCGCTAAAGAGGAAACAGAAACGCAAATAAAAGAAGTTATGCATTTCACTCTGCCTCAAGAAGAACTACATGCTACTTTTCATCAGCTTAACTATAAACTGGTCACTCGTGGTCAGGGAAGTGGGGGTGGGGAGAGCTCTCCATCCAAGCTGAACATCGCTAGTTCTTTCTGGGGGCAAGTTGGGCACCCATTTTTGCAGGAATTTTTGGATACCCTTGAGGAAAATTATGGCGGAGTAAAATTCGTTGACTTCGCTAAAGCTCCGGAGAACTCGCGTCGACTCATAAATGAATGGGTTAGTGAGCAGACAAACGGTAAGATTCAGGACTTCTTGCCGCCTGGGAGCATCACTCCCTCGATACGAGTGGTTCTTACTACCGCTCTCTATTTTAGCGCGAAGTGGATTTACCAGTTCTACCCACAAATAACCTTTGATGAGGAATTTTATCTTCTTGATAACAGTACTGTATTAGTACCAATGATGCATCAATGCAAGGTTTTTAAGTACGCTGAGGACAGTGATTGCCAGGTTATCGAGCTTCTCTATGGGCGTCCGTACGATCCTCAAAAGCCTGAGGAGCAACCTTTACCCGAATTTTCAATGGTTATTATTCTTCCACAGCGTGGCATGTTCGAAAAGGTTGAGGCATCGTTAAATGGACGGCGAATAACAGAGCTTTTAAAATCCTTGAAAGATCAAAAAGTTTTGCTCACCATGCCAAAGTTTTCCTATGAATGCGAATACTTTCTCAACGAACACCTAGCAGCACTGGGGATGAGTGATCCTTTCCTCCAGTCTAAAGCGGACTTTTCTGGCATGGATGGTGCTAAAGACATTTGGCTAGGTGACGTTCGGCATAAAGCTTTTATCTCCGTGGACGAGTACGGTACGGAAGCAGCTGCGACTACGCTGATCCTCCTCCCCACAGCACCGCCGCCAGGAAAAGAGGAAATTAAAGTTATGACCATCAATAGACCTTTTGTTTTCTTGATTAGAGATTTGGATACAGGAACTATCCTCTTTGTGGGCCGCGTACTGGACCCAACAAAAAGCGCATAAAACGTGTGTTCAAAATTAGTACCTATGAAAGGCTAATTACTTATGGAATGAAGGAAGATAATAGCGAAATCCTAAAGTGAACAAAGTGCCCCATTGCTGATACCATCTACATCCCCACGGGCATGCCCAATAATTTAGAAAATATAAGGGCCCTGTAAAATCAAACGTCAAGTCCTGGTTTACGCACCATTCTATCCCCAAGAGCCCCTCTATTCTCTGCCAATTAAGATTCCCAACGGGTAAGGTCAATCCTCCGAAGAGATATACTCTGACAATGCAAAAATCATTAACGATCCGTACCGTCGACACTCGCACTTGTGTGAAACCGTGGAATATTGGCTCCATTAGTGACAATTCGATGGCTGAGCGGTTGGATAACCAAAATCTGGCAGTGATGAAAACGTCATTGGGAAGGATCCAGCTAAGGCCAACGCCTACCGTATGAGTCCGATCGGGACAGCATTCCTCTTGGCCCAAGGCTATAACCACCACACCCAGTAGCATTAAACCAAGCAATGCTTTTTTCATTGCTCCCTCCTAGACCCCCCACGCTTTTTCCCTGTAGCCGCTTTGGCCCTCTCCCAATGTTGGAAACAGACAAATTGCACTAGCGAAGAGTTAGACTTGAGCGATTTTCCACATTATTTTGTGCTACTTAATTGCTTCTTCGCTGTTTCATAGGCATCGATTGCGCTATATGCGTGCCAACCTAACTGGAGCAGCATGCATAAGCTTGAGCTTAAAACGTAGGGATAGCTAGGGAAAAGAAGAGGGCAAACTACAGGAATAGCTACTGCAATAAGGAAATGCGATAAAGCCTTGTTTGGCTCACCGTTGAGGTATTGTCCTAAGCCAGGAAGTACGAAGGAGGCTAGGCCATAAAGAAGCGGGTCCTTTTCTTCTTTATTCTCCTGAGCTATCCCTACCATGGGGAAGAAGATTGACACCCCAATCGCCACAATCACCGCTATCCCAAGTTTTTTCATTTGGACCCCCTTTCTCTGTCTTTTTAAAACCTAACGTAAACTGCTAAACCTAACCAAAGTGATAGAGGACTAAAACCAAAGGCTATATCCAAGAAATTTAAAGGCCGCAGCCATAAATTCGCGTCTACACTTACGGGCATCAATGAAAATTGCGTTACCAATTTCAACGTAGGTAAAAGATCTATGTCCGCCATGCCATATGGAGATCCCCAATAGAACCCTGTTTTGGAGTACCCAAGTCCCCATCCTCCATGCAAAGTAAACCATAAACCGGTTTTCATACTAAAGACAACGCCGCTATAGATACCGCTAAACGACGTTCCTGCGCCGGCATCGAGAAACGAGATGGAGACAGGAAATGCGAGATCAAAATTTTGGGAAAGAGGCCATCGTAGTTTGCCAGAAAGACTATAGTTAGAGTAGAAAGGGGATGGTCCTGGGAGGCGGCCATAGCCTATCCCTATCGCGGCCTGTAATTGGTCTGTGAATCCATAGACTACGCTACCGCTCATAGCCCAATACTCGGGGGATCGGAGTGGTAAACCTATACCAAGACCGATCTGCCATTCGCCGCCACGCAGCGTGTAAGCCCCAATGATTGGCGGCGCTTCTTGAAAGCTGGCACCAAAGCTAGATAGCCCTGTTATGAATAACACAACCCACACAACCCCTAATGTTTTTTGATTCATCATTGTTTCCCCCTCCTAGAGTTTGCCGCTTTCCTTTTACCCCGAGTATTATTACACTTGCCAACGCATGTTGACCAATCAGGTGTAGCTGGGTTGCAAACACATGATTCAAAACAAAAATGTTGAATTGAAGACCCAACTCAAAGCTTTGTTTCGCACTAAGGTTGAGAAGGCCAAGCCGTTTGGCTTTAGACTGGAAAGTGCGGTCCGAAAAGCTTCTGACCCAAAACAGAGCCTCCTTGCCGTCTAGGCTTAAACGCTGGGCTAACACCATGGTCAACAAAGTCAAAACGGCGCAAAGTTAGTCATGATTTAGGTCATCTTACACCTTTGATTATTTTGACATTACACTTCTTTAAGGTTGAGAAAAGTTCAGGATTGGGGAAGAAGTCCTAAAGCAACCTTAGTATTTACAGTAGCTTAAGACCGCCATCAGTAGTTTATAAGGTTTGATAGCGATTCATAGGACAGAATAACCGGCAATGACTAACGCTGGGCAATAAGGGGAATGGAGATATTTGCTGGCGTTGTTTTATGGATGGGGGTCTTCTGGTCTATAGGATTTGCCTTTGGATTATGCGCCGCAGCTACTTTGACCTCGCTTTTTGGCTCTGCTCTGTAAAGGACTTGACAAGCGGAAGAATAAGTTGTACGATTAAATCGAAAAACTTTAATAAAAATTAGAAGTAAATATGAACATTAAACAATATAAAATTGTTTTGTGGTGTGTTTTACTCTTTGTCGTTAGTGCATTAGTAGGTTGTACCCCTCCGTCTCCCCCTTCCCCTTCTACGCGTTACTATAATAACACTATTACAGATTCGTACGGCAATGCAAAACTTACAGTGGCTGATAAAATGTTGAATATTCATGTAACCGACGAGAACGGGATGCCCGTGCCAGGAGTTACTGTGGAAGCCTACAGCTTAGACGGTAAATTTTTGGTTATTGCAGGCAGCGAAGATTATTATCCAAGCATTCGAATTCTCTCCGATGCAGACTTTCTACCATCATCTAGTAAATATGAGCCTCAAATCGCTATAGCAACAGCAACTGTGGCTATGACAGTGATCGCTGCAACCAGTATCGCACTTACTGTATATGATTATATCAGTCATCCTAATGAGTTTCCATTACAGGTTTATGACGTTATAACCAAATCCGGGCGTGTTAAAGCAATATGCGTTGAAATCGATGCTAATGACATACTAGCCTTAGTTTCTCTTATTTCCGACATGAAGACACTTTTCGATGCGGCGCAAGTCATCGGGGCACCAGCAAAAATCCGCGGAGTTACAGCAATTAACCTAGGCTTCACGTGGAAAAATGTCAAGATAAAAGGTGCTGAATTTGTGGTTGAGCAATTTAAACGCCTTGCGGATATATTGGATAGCGATATCGTGCACTGGTGTCATTATATATATAATGCTGGAGACAAAGAAGTCGAACTGCCTTTCTTTACGGTTAATGTAAAACGTTTATATGCTGAAAGCGAGCACAAGCTTTACGCTATCTCTCCGTTACCCAAAGGCGTGGACGTTGAGATAGGAGAAATTGTTACACCTGCCGGAGAAAAGCCAAGTATTACGGATATCGCTTGGGATAATAATAAAGGCCTCTTGTACGCCTGCTCTTTTAGCCAGTTGTATATAGTCGACCCCTCTACAGCCCAGGCTTATCCACTTGGCACAAATTTGGGGGTAGATGGGATAAATGCTCTCGCATGCGATCCCCTTGGCAGGCTGTTTGCAGCCGGTTTAGATGGAAATTTTTATGAGATCGACCCTGTGCAATGGAGAGCCATAAAAATAGGTGCCTATGGATCGGACTGGTATTCCAGTGGAGATATAGTTTTTTGCAACGACTTTACTGTTTTCGCTACGGTAAGAGGGTGGGCATCTGATATTTTAGTTAGGGTTGACCCAATGACAGGCAGAGCCTCAAGCGTAGGCGCCATAGGATATCCAGAAGTTTTTGGACTTTTCTTGGTGGATGAGCAACTATATGGTGTAACAAGTAGTGGGGAGCTGATTAGCATAAACAAAACCACTGGTAAAGGTACTCTAGTGAGAAACATCCGGTTTGGAGCTTGGGGGGCTCAAAGCGTGAAACGCGAATAGCCTAGGTATGATCAGTGTTTTTATCGCTAATGTTTATTTACAATTCTTAAAATCTAGCAGGGAGGAGGTCTGGATGGGAAAATGTTTTGCGGTAATGATGATTATAACTTTCGGTTTATTGAGCTGTCATGCATACAGCGCGATCGACACTTGTGAAATTGTGCAACGTTCTGACCCAACATTCGGTTTTCTAGTGCCCCCGGTAACCAATGAAGAGGTTGGAGTTAGCATTTCGAGCAGTAAAGGAATCGGATTCATCGCCCCTTCTTCTTACCCTGCGCTTAGTTCCTCTACTTTGTCTTTCACTACGCCTGAAAATTCATTGGCTTATCGTATCCTGAGAGATTTGGCTGAGAAGAAGAACAGGGAAAGAATTACACAAGGGGCCATACAATTAGGGGTTGGAATAGCAGGGGCAATAATTATAGGTGCACTCGAATCACAGCTTTGGTCCCCACCATGGGTTAGCATAGTCGTTGGCGGTACTTACACCCTCGGAGGAGTTATAACTCTCATGACCCCAACCGAAGTAGAGCGCGAATACGCTAAAATTGAACAAATGGATCCGCTAGAACGTGAGAACTACTCTTTAATGTGCCTCCAGCGTCTTGCTCAAGCAGGCTATACAAAAAGAATGTATGAAGCAGTTTTCAATATCGCAACTGGAGCGGCCTGGTTTTTATGGGGCCTTTACCAACCTTCTTTTCTTTGGTACTTGATTGGTGCATCGTCTATAGCCACAGGAGTGTATAATTTTCTTGTATTATCCGAAGAAGAAGCTGCCTTGAAAATGTATCAACAGTTAAAAGGCACAGCGTCTCTACAAAGTGTCATAATAAAAATAATAAATGACTTAAACACACATAACTGGGACTGAATCTACGTAATTACGCTATTCTTACGTCACAGGCAAAAACTTTTTATATGCATTTGCCTTTTCATATGTTAAATGTATACTGGTTTAAAATCGGTCCATTGTGTTAGTCTTTGGAAGACATGTTTAAAAGCGGCCCTTACAAGGCATGGCTTCGGATAATCTGACGTCTTGTTTGGTTACCTTGGGAGTTCTTAAGCTTTGGAAGCTTTTTACTCAGTCCTAAGAAAACGGTTTAAAAGTCAAGCGAAGGTTGCGCTTAACAAAAGGGTCCTTTTGTTAAGTGCTTCCTTCTTTCTGTCCAGATCCACCTTAACCCAGCCTTTTCTCCTCTAGCCCCGTCCGTATCGTAATCTCTTGCCTTAAGAGTCCTTTGATGGTACCATAAAAGAGAACCATGGAGGACTCATGAAGCTCCGGGGCGGAGAGGTGGCGGTGGTGCGGGGAAAGGACGGCCGGTTCCGGGTAACCATCCCCAAAGACCTCGCTTTGGCTCTGGGTTTAGAAGGCGGGGAACGCGGGAAATTCCGACTTTTACGGCTTTCTTCAACCCAGGTAGTCCTCGCCCTCGAGATCGCTCGGAAAGGGAAGAAGCTGGAGGGTGAGCCGTGAGGGCCGAGGAGAAAGCCCTTATTTCCCTGTTCGAGGAGGGGGGACGAGGTGAACCTAGGCCCCCTGACCTCCCGGGCAAAAGAAAGCCTTTAAATCGGGGCCTTACCCTCCTCTCCTTCCAGGGCGACGAAGCTTTCGTCTCCTTCCCAAGACCCCCAAGGCTCGGCGAAGCCCTCCTCCTTCGGGAAGGCCCACGGAAACTCCTCCTCCAAGTGGTGTGGGCCAAAGCTGAAGAAAGAGGATGGGTCGCCCGGGCCAAGGTCCGCGGCCCCTGGGACGGAATTCTTCCCGGCTGGGAGGCGGAGATTTTCCCGACTAGCCCACCCATCCCGGAAACCCCGGGCCCAAAGATTTTCCTTGGCCGCACTTTGGAAGGAAAAGAATTCTCCCCGGGCGGGAGGGCGTTAGAGAAAGTGAACGTGATCGTGGGCGCGAAAGGTTCGGGGAAGTCGCACCTTGCAAAAGTCATCCTCCTTGGGCTTATCCGGGCAGGAGCGCCGTGCCTCGTTTTGGATGTGAACCGGGAGTACGGTGGGCTTCCAGAAGTTCGGACCTATTCAGTGGGAAAGGATTTCAAACTTGGAGTACGGGAGATCGGGGTTGAGGCCCTGTCCGTGATACTCGAGGCCTTCGGAACACCCGCGACTTCCCTCCTTTATTTTGAGACGAGGCTTTCGAGGCTTTTTCGGGAGAAGAAGGAATTTATCGGGATCGATGAGCTGATTTCCATGGCGGAGGAAGGGGAGTTTTATCCCACCCAAAGCGGGTATGCCGCGGATGCGGTGAACCGGACCCTTCGGTCGCGGTTAGAGGCCCTAAAACTCACGGGAATGGTGGCGAGGAGTCAACTTGAGGCCTCGTCGTTTACAGGGGTCTGGAAGGAAATCCGGGAGGGAGGGGCGGTGGCGTTCGACCTTTCCGGGCTTTCCACCCCAGCGAGGATGGGGTTTGCCCAGGCGCTTTTGCGGTTCCTTTTTGCGCTTGTGGAAGAGGAAGAAAAAGTTCCGTTCGTGTTTTTCGAGGAAGCGCACCTCTATGTGACCCCGCAGGGGATCGATGCCCTGGTGACGAGGGCGAGGCACACCGGGATCACGAGTTTCTTTATCACGAATACACCCACAGCGCTTCCGGAAGGGGTTTTACGGGCGGCGGATAACTTGTTCGTGTTCCGGCTGCTGCTCGAGGAGGACATAAAGTGGGTGGCGAAATCCGGAATGATCGAGGAAAGCTCCCTATTTGTCCTTGTGAAAGCCCTTCCCCAGCATGCTTGTTTGGCCTTAGGGGAGATAAGCGGCAGGTACCCGCTGATCTTGGGCCCTGATCCCCTCTTAGGGTGCGAAACACGGGGCAAAACCCGCTATTACTTCTAGCTCGCTTTTTGTTGCTATAATTGTAGCAACAAAGAGGAGAAATGGAGTTTGTGAATGTGAGGGAGCTCCATAACCGCACTTCGGAGATCCTGCGGCGTGCCAAAGACGGAAAGCTTGTGTTCATAACCCAAAGGGGAAAGCCCATCGCCGTCTTGCGCAGTTTGACTGAGGAAGAACTGGAAGATTTCCTCCTTTCGTACCATCCTCGGTTCCGTAAGGCCGTGGAAAAAGCCATAAAAGAGGCGAAGGCAGGTAAGACCATCCCCTTGGAGAAAGCCCTCCAAGAAGACCTTGCAAGTCCTTCTCACTAAAACCGCTCAGAAGGACCTCGCCCGCATACCCAGGGACCGGCGTTCCCAGGTCCTTCAGGCCTTGCAGGCACTGGAAAGTTGGCCTCTTTTGGAAGGAATAGACATCGTCAGGCTTAAGGGCTATGAAGAAAAAATTTACCGTTTACGTATCGGTGATTATCGGGTGGTATTCCTCACCGCGGAAGACGCTATCTACATCCTACGCGTGGTTTCCCGGCAGGAATTGGAAAAAGTCCTGCGCCAGCTTCGCCCTTGAAGAGTAAACCGGGAGCCCGGTTGAATGTGGAGGGTTACCCCAAACGCAGGCCACAAATGACCTAATCTGCGCTACGGCCTTCGGATAACATCAAACTATGGCTAAGAGAAGAATTCAAATCTACCTTAATCCCGAGGTGCATCAGGATCTCAAGGAGCGGGCGAGGGCGGAAGGCATTTCCCTATCTGAGCGTATCCAGCGCATGGCCAAGGATTACCTCCGCAAAGAGGCCTTGCCTAAGGATTACTTGGCCATCGTAGGTCTTGGCCAAAGCGAGGAGATCGATAGCTTCGAAAAACACGACGGCTACTTTGTCTGGCGCGTTTCTGATAAAAATCATGATTGGAACTTTGCTTTTTATGCCTTCATCTATTAATTGGCAGATTGAAACAAGCAAGACGATGCTTTAGCTACAGTGTCTTGTTTGTGATGTCTGGGGCATCATGGCAGCTTCCTGTCTTTACTGCCGCCTTCACTGGCCACTGCAACTGGTTTCTCGTCAGTGATGAAGTCAGATACGAATCTTTTGGATACCACGGCGCTACAGGTAATTGCGAACCTTCTGGCTTAAAACAATATTTTTTCCGCGTGAAAAAGCCAAACCCCAGGATTTATCTTCGTCTACTAAGCTTAATCCCTAAGGCGATGTACACCAGCTTTCTTGCGGTCCTCCCCTGCTGGACAGGAAGGAGGGTCCCATCCAAATGCTCTTCCGCAATCAGGTGTTGCCGCCAAGCTTGGATCTCTTTTGCCTCCACCTAAGTGAAACGAGTAATGCTCTGGAGCGAATGAAAAGGGCTGTAAGAGGTCGACTGTGCTTTCCTTGCAGATGTAACTAACTTAAAAAATTATTTTTAAAATTAGAATATATTTAGTTAGATTGCATTATTGTAAACCGTGTGCTTTCGTTTTCACTTTTTTGGCAACATATGTTAACAAAGGATAAAGCCACATAAACAAAGTAAACAGTGCCATTGCTAAGCTCGCAGGCCTGGAAATAAATGGTAACAGTGCCCCCCGAGTTTTAATGTAACTTTGCATAAAATACATTTCTGTCATTGGACCAACAACAATACCAAGCACCATAGGTGCTACCGGAAAATCGTATTTTTGAAGTATAAACCCTAAAATGCCCATGCCTAACATTATGCCAATGTCGAAGGGATTGTTATTGATTGCGTAAGCACCAATGATACACATTAACACTATCATTGGCATCAAAATAGATTTGGGAATGCGAAGTAAATATGAGCCTATTTTATACAAGGAAGCTTCAAGAGGAAATATTATTAAAAGATTAACAATTATAAATACAATGTACAAACTGGTAAGTAAGACACGCTGCTCCGTAAAAAGATGTGGACCAGGCCGCAAGCCGTGAAACATAAAGACGCCTATGAGAATAGCAGTAATAGTATCGCCGGGGATGCCGAAAACAAGCGCAGGGATCCATGTTCCTCCAAGCGCAGCATTATTAGCGTATCCTGCATCTAGAAGGGCTTCCTCTGATCCGCGACCAAATTTTTCTGGATGCTTTGAGAATCTTTTCGCCAATGCCGTAGCAACCCATGCTGCAATATCTGCTCCAGCTCCTGGTAGTGCACCTATGATGATCCCTACAATGGTCCCACGAATCCCACCCACCCAATATTGTTTAATCTTCCGCCATCCTTCTTTCCAAATCTCTTTTATGGAGACTGAAATAGTCTCAACTTCTGCTTTTTGTGAGAACATAACAACAACATTTCTTAAAACTTCAGAAAGCCCGAAAAGACCACACATTGCAGGAATAAAGTTAATGCCGTTTAAAAGGTTGGGGTTGCCAAAAGTAAAACGAGGATAACCTGAAACGATATCTATGCCGATGGTCCCTAGCAGAAGACCGATGAACAAAGAAATGCAACCCTTAACTAATGATCCCGTACTAAGTATTGCAGCACAACTTAAACCCAAAACAGAAAACCAGAAGAACTCAAAGGAACTGAAATTTCTTGCAACTCTTGCAAGAAGGGGAGCAAGAAAAATCAAAGCAAGCGCTCCTCCAATTCCACCTAACGCATCTGAAAGAATTTGTATGCCCGCAGCAGTGGCGACTTTGCCCTGCTTCGCTAGGAAATACCCGTCATCGCAGTAGGCTGCGCTTGCTGGAGTTCCAGGCATTCGAACTAAAATGGTTGGCAAATCGCCTATACCTATAGCCAGAGCGGACATCGCGGCATAAGCAGCGATGGCCGGCAAGGGCGGCAAAAAGAAAGCGAATGGTACAAGCAAAGCTGCAGCCATTGTAGCAGTTAGACCAGGAATAGCTCCTATAATCGCACCGAATACTGAGGCGCCAAGAATTGCCGCCCATACTAGAGGATCCGCAAAATTACGTAACGCTTCATATAAAACCGTGGTGGTGCTCATAACTCTCACCACCCTCCAGGAAGCGGCCCTTTTGGTAAGGGGACGTGGAGGACATACTCAAACAGAGCTTTTGTCAACGCTGCCGTTACAAGAGCTGCGATTAAAGCCCAGTAAACACGAGCCCGCAGTTTTAACATTACTAAAAAAAGGGCAAGGAAAGACGAAAGAAAGAAACCAATATGAGGGGACAAAAAGAGATATAGAAAAACTGCACCTACAATAGTTAAAAAATTGCTGGCGCCCTTCAAATGGGGGATAGTGATACGACGGGTTCGGAGCAGGGTTCTCACTCCTTGAAGAACGAGCAAGCTACTCGTTGCAAGTAACCCTAAGGTGACTAATCCAGGAAAGAATCCAGGACCTGGAAAACGGGCAGGTTTAGGCATTGTTCGAGTTGTAAGATAAACCCAAATAGAGATCGCTACAAAAATCAAACCTAAAATTATATTAGACATTTGTATTTAAGCGAGGGGCCCAAAGTAAAAACTTTGGGCCCCTCTCTAGCAAAACTACGGTTTCGCAAAGCCCGTCTGTCTCAAGACTTCGCCCCACTTTTTATCTTCGTCCGCCATGAACTTGCCAAAATCTTGTGCCGTAAGGAACCGTATTCCGAAACCATTTTTCTGCATGAAGTCTACAAACCTTTGACTTTGAACAGCTTTGGTAACAGCCGCTTCAAGGATCTTGATTATTTCAGGAGGTGTACCTTTCGGAGCACCTAACCCACGCCATGTGCCAGCTTCCCAAGGTATTCCTAATTCACGCAAAGTGGGCACATCGGGGTAGCTTGGGTGGCGTTCGGGCCCCATGAAGGCGAGGCATTTAGCTTCACCACTTTCAATAACAGGGATTGCCTCTGCTAAGCTACAAGTGACTATGTCAACCCCGCCAGCAATAAGTTCTTGTAGCGAAGGTGCTGCGCCAGTTGTAGGTACCCACCCAACGTCATTTACGCCAAACCCCGCGGCTAACAACCATCCTGCACGTGCGAGGTCCCAAATGGTCCCAGCCCCTGACCCGGATGCGAGTAATTTGCCAGGGTGTTCCTTTATATATGCATGCAAATCTTCATACGTTTTCCAAGGTGAATCCGCCCGGACGGTTATAGCCGAATAATCAGCGTTAACTAAAGCGATCGGTTCAAATGCTTCGTAAGTCAAGTCTGTAAGTCCTTGCCAATGTAACAAACAAATATCAAGAGTCACCATCGTAAGAGTATATCCATCAGGAGCAGCCTGCGCTCCAGCAGTATGGCCCACAACCCCAGCACCTCCAGTTACGTTTGTAACACCAACTGGAACCCCAAAAATCTCGGACAGCTCAAGGGCCAAGGCACGCGTGATCCGATCAGTCCCCCCTCCAGCAGCCCACGGACAGATAATTGTTATTGGCCTTTCAGGATATGCACCAAAAACTGGTAAAGCGCCTAAAACAATCACAGCAACAATACCTAAAACCAACAACCGTTTCATTTTAATCACCTCCTAAAAATATTCTAACCCTATCTTTAGATATAGTCAAGATCATGAGTTAACTCATTAACTTGTTAGGCGAATGAGCTAAGATCCTTCATGGATTTGGTCACTAAAAACAAGGAGAAACGATGTCCCAAACCAATATAGCGGAGTGGGTGAAAACCAAGTAGCCTTGTATCCTGACGCTATCCGAAAGGAGAAAACTCTGATCCTACGCCAATTCAGCTCTTGCGGAATAGAAAACGTTCAAACACTTTAGACCGAAAGAGTGGACCTCAGGTGTACAAGCCCGATGTGGAGGCTGCCTTTCTTAGAGTTTGGAAGACTTGTGGATAGACATCCGCCAAGAGGTTTATCCCTTTATTTTTGAGATTATAGTGGTGCTTGAACGGGAAGGCAGGACAGTATTACTGCTTTTCTTCTTGTGAAAAGATTGCCCTGCCGACACGAGTAACGAACTTCCTTTAACCTTCTTGCAAAAATGCCCTCGTTCGAATATAAATAAATGCCATGTATGACTTAGTAACTTTTGGAGAGACTATGCTCTGTCTTGTGCCGCCTGGCTATCGGCGGTTGGAACAGGCAACCGTATTGGAAGTCGACGTGGGGGGGGCCGAACTTGATACTGCAGTAGCTGCCCAACGTTTGGGGTTGAGGACAGCGTATGTGACGCGACTCCCCAGAAATCCTTTAGGCCGCTTCATCGCAAACAAAGCCCGTGAACACGGGGTAGACACCAGTTACATTATTTGGACAGATGAAGGTAGAGTAGGGTTACATTTTGTCGAAATGGGTGCCAGCCCTCGCGCGAGTGAAGTTTTGTATGACCGCCGTGATTCCACCATGGCCAAAATTTCTCCAGGCGAAATAAATTGGAGTAGAATTTTTAAAGAAACTCGAGCTTTCCACATTACGGGCATCACTCCCGCGCTTTCTCCATCTGCAGCAGAGGCAACAAAGGAAGCTGTGTACCAAGCCAAAGATCACCGAGTGCTTGTGTCAATTGACTTAAACTATCGGGCGAAATTGTGGAGCACAGAAGAAGCACGTCGGATTATGAGCGATCTCGTTTCGCGGGCAGATATTCTCATCACTACTGAAGAAGATGCTGAACGGGTCTTCGGTGTCAAAGAATCCTCTTACGAAAAGGCTGCGGAGCGTTTAAACAAAATGTTCCCCAATCTCCAGGCGGTAGCTATCACTATTCGTGAGACACCGTCTGTTTGGCGCAATACTTGGACAGCCATAGCGTACTCGAATGGTGAAATTATTAAGGGCCCCGTATTTGATATTGAAGTCGTTGGAAGACTGGGGGCAGGCGACGCTTTCGCTGGGGGATTTCTTTACGGCTATCTAACTAAAGACGTTAAGACTGGACTCAATTACGGTGTCGCAATCTCGGCACTCAAACAAACACACCCCAGTCCGCTTGCATGGGTAACCAAAGACGAGTGTGACAATTTATTGAAAGGTGTGCAGTTACGTATTGCCCGCTAACAAGTTAATGGGCTAAATTTTTGGTGCATCTTGTTCATAGGGATGCTCCGAGTTGTTTCAACGCATCGATTGCTTGGCCGACCACATCCTTCGGAGGCAGAACATAAGGTAATCGAGGATGGCCAGCGTTGATCCCTCTTCGTTGCAATATAGCGTGAAGCAGCGGAATCGTTGGGCCGTAATGGTGCACAGTCTCACGCATGGCGGAGACTTTTAACTGAAGTTCTCGTGCTTTGTTTGTAGCCCCTTTCTCTTTTATCTCGGTGAACAGCTCGACTACTGGCTCAGGTAAAGCATTAGCCAAGCCTGGCACCGCACCGTAAGCCCCCATCGCGATAGCGGGTAACATAAGAGCTTCGGTCCCGATGATGAAGATAAAGTTCGGTTTATTCACTTTCCGCAAATAATCATAGAAGACCATGATATCAAAGCTAGAGTCTTTGACCCCAGCGATTCCAAGGCCCGCTAACCGACCAAGAAAATCTGGAGTTATAGGCACACCAGTTGTCCGCGGATTGTTATAAACAAAAACTGGAATCGACACGGATTCAACGAGGGCCTTGAAATGGCGCTCTACCTCTGGTTCTTTAAAAGGATAGTAAAAAGGAGGAACAGCAGCTACAGCAGTGGCACCGGCTCGTTCGGCATGTTTAGCAAGTTCGACAGCTGAATGTGTAGAGATAGTGCCGACATGCACAATAACGGGAATACGTCCATTGACCTCATCGATAATTACTTCAGCAACTCTCTTGCGTTCGTCCACCTCCATTAATGGGCCAGATCCATATGTCCCACAGATGTAAAACCCGTGAACTTTGTCAACAAGAAAAGCTACGATTTCTCGCTGTGCCTTTTCATCAAAATCTCCTTGGGCATCAAATGCTGTAAGCAACGGCGGAATCACTCCATAAATCCTTCGTGCTTCACCCTGTTTTTTCATTCTGGCCTCCTTGTTCAAAAAGGATAACTTAATTTTAAAACTTAACGCACCCAAAGCAAGGGCTACAAAAGGGTCTTCGTTAAGTCCCAGGCCAAAGTGGTAGGTCAGCACAGTGTAGCACAAAGCTGTACAGCCATAGTGCCCCATTTACTGTGTAAGGGCAACATGGTGGTTCCCTACTTGAATTTCCGTCAATCCTCGGAGCCTGCACGCTCCCCCTGCCTCGCCAAGCTTATTGAAAACCAAAACGGAGATCCTCGTAGGGGGTAAGGAGGTCGCGGGTGTAGTAGCCGTTGACTTTCGAGGGATGGCTTTCGAGACAGATCTCATGTGCTTCATTTCCAAGGGTCTCTAGCAGCTCCTTTACCGTGGTAGTATTAGGGGTAATCCTCACATTTGATACGGCGCTGAGAAGAATCTTAACTTCGAGGGGAAAACAGAGCCATTAACACTCCCTTGACAGAAAAGCCCACAGCATCCTTAATAGACGGTGCAGTCCTAAATATTTTTAGAAAAAAGGAGTGCCCATGCGCGGGCTTATATTCGTGTGCGTTCTTTCTTTTTGGGGTTTGGCTGCCCTTCCGCCGGGAGCGGTGGCGGAGCTTAGGCTTGGCCGCGTGGCGGATATGGCCTTCACCCCTAATGCTCATGGCCTCCTTCTCCTCCAAGAGAACCGGGTAGAGCTTTGGGATTTCCGCACTGGAAAACTCATCCGAAGTTTCCTTGGCCATTCCGGGCTCGTCTAGTGCCTCGCGGTTTCCCCGGATTCCGACTCTTTCTTCACCGGCGCTTTGGATCGAACAGTCCGGGAGTGGAACCTCAAAACGGGCGAACCTCTCTGGACCTCTTCGGAGCTTCCCGCCGAGGTTTTCAGCCTCGCCCTAACGGAACAGTATCTTGCCGCAGGACTGGGTGAGGGAACGGTATTCCTTTGAGAGAGGGCAACCAAAAACTTGATCCGCACTTGGTCCACGGGGAAGTCCGGTGTCTACGCCCTGGCCTTCGATAAGGATGGAAAAATCATCGCCGCCGGAATAGGCGATGGAAAGGTTATTTTCTTGGACCTGGGTTCCGGCGCGGTTCTTTCTACCCTCGAAGCTCACCGCGGTCCGGTGTGAGCCATCGCCTTTGGACCAGAAGGATTTTTCGCCACGGGGAGTTCCGATCGCACCGCCCGCCTCTTCCGGATGCCCAAGGCCGAACCCCTGGCGACCTTCAGCCATAAAGGCACTGTGTGGGACCTCCTCTTCCTCGAACAAACCCAGGCCCTGGCCACGGTGTCCGCCGATCTCACCTTCCGCCTCTTCTCCCTCCCCACGGGCTACGAGATAGCGGAGCTTCGCCCCCATGCGGCCCAGGTGAACAGAATAGCCGGAAGTACGGACGAAAAATTCTTAGCCACAGCTTCCGAAGACGGCCAGGTATGGGTATGGGATCTCCCAAAACTTTTGTCCCTGCGGCCGAAGATCACCGCGGTTCTCTATGCCCAGGAAATCAGCCGCTCCCAGTACATCCTCGTCACCGTGGAAGACCCCAACGCGGATATTGTGAGCGTGAGGATCTTTGTGGAACCCGAATTCCCGGGCACTGTGAGCCTCTCGCCCGGCGCCTCTTTCGATCCGAAGGTCGCCGGGAAAACCCAGGCCTCGTTCGGATTCCAAATCACGGTGACACGCCCCCAAAAGGTGCGACTCACCCTCACGGTGACCGACTCCTTGGGCCTTGCAAGCGAGCCAAAGATCCTGGAGTTCTCCGTACGCTAACGGAATTTTTCTCAACCTGTGCTCCTAAGGGACGCCAAAAAATCTCGGATCAACGAGATCCTGGGGAATTTCTCGTGAACTGCGTTATAGAGCCTTCTATCCGCGGTCACAAGGGGAGCTTTCTCCCCTTCGGCCAGAGCTAAATACGCCAAATCGTAAGCGGATGGGTA
>Ga0315298_1004989_pt1 | contig 19294 bp, 16 predicted proteins | sample WHS_1_MG_FD_203077 | JGI IMG/M metagenome (GOLD analysis project Ga0315298, IMG submission 203077) | Extremophilic microbial mat communities from Washburn Hot Springs, YNP, Wyoming, USA - WHS_1_MG | ecosystem: Environmental > Aquatic > Thermal springs > Hot (42-90C) | place: USA: Wyoming...
TCTTAAACAGATATTAAGTCCCACAGGCATCGATTATAAAATAGAAGTTGTTTTTAAATACGATCCGGTGATTTTTCCCAAGTATCATCCTTTAATAAAACATCTAAAATTGGTTTTGGAAAAACAAAAATTACCTATTAAATTGTCCCAGAAGGTAGAACTTACAGAAGCCACTCTCTTAAATAATGCCGGAATCCCTGCTGCTGTTTTTGGTCCAGGTGACGAAACACTTGCTCATACCGAAGGCCAAGAAAAAATTTCTATAAAAGACATCTTAAAAGCAAAAGAAATTTATATTAATTTATATAGATAAATAAGGTTTATTTCTTTTTCTAAACTGGGTTATGTTATTTTGACATTCGCAAGAATAACTTGTGCCCTTGGAACTTACACCTTGGGGGCACAAGTATTTATAATCTCATTTAACGCCGAAAGGTGTTTATAAATTAAAGAAGGAGAAAAATGCATTTCATCAATGGACTTTATAAGGAAATAAAGATTAGGGGGTTTTTAGAGGATCTTCAGAAGCTTGATTCTGTTGAATCGAGAATAAAAAAATTAAATGAGATTGTCATCCATATAAATATTTCAAAAGATGATCTAAGTTTTTATACATTAGATGAACAGCTATACTTGTTTTACTTAATTCAAAATTATGGGGTTCCAATGGGGCTTTGTCCTTACTATTATATCTTTTTCTCTAATAAGAATCAGAGATTTCATTATTTATGTAAAAAGAATAGTAAAAGAGGGCGAATAGTATACTGTAGAGGTAACTTAAAGAAATGTAAATATAAATCATAAGGCAGAAAGCCAATTTAAGATATTGGGCTTCTGCCTTTTTTATAGTGGGATTAAAACCGGATTAGGGAGCGGTTCTTAATCGAATATGGAATTAGTTTTAAGGGTCTTAGGAAGTCCGACTTCCTTAGGGGGCTTCCTTAGGGAAAATCTAATCAAAAAGTGTCACCGATGTACCCAGCCCGGACAGGGTCTTGAAATAAAATTTTTAATTTTCTATACTATAGATAGTACAGGAAAAAATTTGGGGGTTGAGTAATTCGGACAAAGACTTGTGTAAAGAAAACCTCCATATTTAAGTATGGAGGAGCGTTTCTCGGTAACGAGGAATCGCATCCTATCCTTTTTCTCTTGCCTAAAGGCAAGAGAGACCTCATCGGCAAGCGATTTGTCAGAATTCCAACCCCCAAACTCCATTAAATCACTGAACAAAGGAGGTGATTGTTTTGATCCTTGAAAATTTTATAAAAGATTTACCAGATGTTCCGAGTTTTGAAAGTTTTGTCATTAGAGACAGAAACTTTTTAAGCGGTATTGATCAGTTCAGACTTGTGAGGCGGCAGAATAAAGCAATGGAGATGATTCATCAGAGATTGCGTAACTATCTCAGAAGTTTAAAAGTGTCACTTCCTTTTTCTACTGCTTTTGGTCCAGGAAATTCAGCTAGAAAGAATTTAGAAAAACATCGCTATAACCGCTATTTTTACCTAATAGATCTCAAGAGTGCTTTTTCAAGTGTAGACAGAAATAAATTGACTCACATTCTTTGCGCCCTTGACCAAGAGTTAAAAAATGAGGAAGTTATAACCTTTTTGGAGAAATATTGTTTTTCTCCAAATGGGAGCTTGGTTACTGGTACTTCCAGTTCACCGGATCTTTTTAACATCTATTGCGGTGAATTACTGGACAAGCCGCTAGGGGATTTGTGTCAACGATACGAACTTACTTATACCCGATACTCTGACGATCTAACTTTTTCCTCTTCTAATGAGCCAATCGGCTATAGAAAAAGAAGAGCAATTAGACAAATTATTGAAGCCGCTGGATTTAAAGTAAACCATCGGAAATCAGCAGTTTACGATCTTCAGAAGGGTCCAATCGTGATAAACGGCATCGGTTTGGAGCTTGGAGGCAGGATTTTCTTGCCTCGACACTACTTAAGAAATATAAAGGGACTGCTACATAAAGCAGAAAAGGAAGGGCTTAATCCAGCCAAAGTTCACGGGAGGATGGGTACTTTTTATCAAGTTACCTTAGGGCCTTTTAATAAAACGGAAGAAAAACTGGTAAAACAATATTGCGCTTTTCGTGCGAGACAGGCATAGGGTAAAAGACCAAGACTTCCTCGCTTTCGTGGCGAACTTGATTGAAAACCACCCGAAGGGGGTTATTATTAAATAATAAATACCCAAAGGGTGGTTTTACTTTATATTAATCTTTGGGTCTTAGGAAGTCCGACTTCCTTAGGGAAAAAGCGTTTCACTAAAGAGGTAACGCGATCTACCGATCACCAATCACCGATCACCAATCACCAATCACCGATCACCAATCACCAATCACCGATCACCAATCACCAATCACCAATCACCGATCACCAATCACCATTAAAAACTGGTACAAAAATCAAGCGATCGCTTAAAAATTGTCCATCTTGTTTATTAGGGATTTAGAAAGTCCGACTTCCTTAGGGATTTCCTTAAGGGCGAATTCGTCCAAAAAGAGATGTTAAAATCTAATCAAAAGTTGTTACCGATGTATCCAGCCCGTACAGATTTTTGTTTAAATTTACGGAAAGTGTTAGAATAAAAAAGTGAGATTTCCAATTAATTTAGTAAAAAAGAGAAAATTTTATGATCGAAAAGATTGAAAGATCTTCTGAAAATCCTATAGGATATTTTGTAAGGCAAGAAAGGGAAATACAAAAAGAACCCGATCAAGCAGAAGCGATAATAACTGTCGATGATAAATATAGAATTATGATTCCTGCCTCTTTTATAAACAGAAAGGGAAATGAGTTAATCAATAGGAAAGAAAATAAGGTGATGATTTTGGGAACCGCTGAGATTATTTCTCCGGCTGTTCCTGATTGTGAATTATTTAGAATTTGTACTCTGAAGCATTGGAGAGATTTGGATAGTCAGGCGCAAAAACAATCACGGGAGTTTCAAAGAATATTTTATGCTCATGTGTCCCAGAGCGGGATCGACGAACAACAAAGAATACTCATACCTGAAAGAATTAGATCGGTTTTTAATCTTAAACCTCGAGAAAAATTAAAAATTACAGAAAAAGAAGAAGGCCTTTTTGTTTATAGAGTTAATCCCAACGAAGGATCATTATGACCAAAGCAGAAGTAAAATATATTTGTGAGAATTGTGGGGCACAGTTTGCCCGTTGGCAGGGAAGATGTGACCAATGTGGCCAATGGAACACATTAGTAGAAACTGTTGTTTCAGTCAAAAGCCAAAGGTCGAAAATCAAAGGCCAAAAAGTGGCCAAACCAGAAAGTTTGGACAAAATCCCTGTAGATAACTTTTCTAGAATAACTACAGGAATTTTTGAATTCGATCGAGTTACAGGCGGAGGAATTGTGCCCGGAAGTCTTATTTTGATGGCGGGTGAGCCGGGTATTGGAAAATCAACCTTAATGTTACAAATAGCTGATAGTCTACTACAAAAAACTTGTGGTCAAGGGCAGAAAGCTGTAAACATAATTTATGTTTCGGGGGAGGAGTCGTTGCCTCAAATTAAAATGCGAGCTCAACGTTTGGGACTGGGGGGAACTAATTTAGAAATTTTGTCCGAGACCAATGTGGAAGTAATTAGTGAGACAATCGATATACAAAAACCTCTTTTGGTCATTATTGATTCAATCCAAACATTATATTCCGAGGATATTGAATCAGTACCAGGAGGGGTGGCGCAGGTACAAATTTGTGGGCAAAAACTTTTGGAGGTAGCCAAAAAGAATAATATTCCTCTTATTTTGGTAGGGCATGTAACCAAGGAAGGGACGATTGCTGGCCCCCGTGTTCTTGAGCATATGGTTGATGTAGTTTTATATTTAGAAGGAGATCGTTATCATAATTATCGACTTTTACGAAGCGTTAAGAATCGTTTTGGGCCAACTGATGAGGTAGGAGTTTTTAAGATGCAAGAAAAGGGAATGATCGAGGTTAAAAATCCTTCCGAAGTTTTACTTCAAGAAAGATGGGAAAAATCAGCCGGTTCAGTAGTAACCGTAACCATGGAAGGAGTAAGGCCAATTTTGGTGGAAGTTCAAGCCTTAACTTCGCCAACTGTTTTTGGTTACCCCAAAAGAACGGCCACAGGTATAGATTTAAATCGTTTACAGCTTTTGGTGGCTGTTTTAACCAAAAGAGAGCGTTTACCTTTAAATAAAGATGATATTTATGTTAGTATAGTGGGTGGTTTTAAGATTTTCGAGCCTGCTTGCGATTTGGCGGTGGCTTTGGCTATCGTTTCAGCCTATAAAAACAAACCAATTGATCCAGATTTGGTTTCTTTTGGAGAAGTGGGTTTATCAGGCGAATTAAGATCAGTAAGAAATGCAGAAAAGAGAATTAAAGAGGCAGAAAAATTAGGATTTAAGAAAATAATTTTACCGGCTTATGGTCAGAGAAAAGCAGGAACCAAAACCAAATTACTTTTAGCGCGCACCTTAAAAGAAGCAATAACTTTAGCCAACCTAGGGAATCCAAAATCCTAATTTCTAAACAAATTCTCGATTATAAAGAAAATTTTACATCTTTCACCTCGAATTTTTAATTTCGCCCCGAAGTAGTAAGGGGCAAAGGATTTATCTATGTTTATCTATTATCTCTTAGTAGCCATTTTTTTGGTAGTGGTAGTAATTTTATTTTTAACCCGTCGACTTCTCCATCTTTCAACTGGTCAATTAATTGCTGGAATTGCCGGAATAATTTTTGGAATCATCTTGGGGGTTCTTTTAGGAATTCCTCTTTCGCGTTTGCCTGGAGAAATGGGGGAGTGGTTGCCACTGGTTACTACCATAGTTTTGGCTATTGCTTTCTTTTTCTTGTTTTTAAATAAACGGCGCGCAATTTATAATTTTTTTCTCCACGTGATTAGTAATATCGTGGAAAATGTTTCTAAGATTCAAAAATGGCGACCTCAGGCAAAAATAGAAAAGGAAGAAATTAAAAAAGAAGGGATTCTTGTAGACACTTCTGTTATTATCGATGGTCGGGTAGAAAATTTAGCTAAAACGGGTTTTATTACGGAAAGATTAATTATTCCTCAATTTGTGATTTTGGAGCTTCAAGGGATTGCTGACGCAGCGGATAAATTAAAACGCAATCGGGGCCGTCGAGGTTTAGAAATTATTAAATCATTACAAAAAGAAAAAAGAGTAGAGGTAGAAATTGTTGATCTTGATTATCCTAAAATAAAAAAGGTCGATACGAAACTAATTAAGTTGGCTAAAGATCAGGGATGGAAGATTTTGACTACAGATTACAATCTTAATCGAATAGCCAGTATTTCGGGTATTGCGGTTTTAAATATTAATGAACTGGCCAACGCTTTAAAGACGATTCTTTTGCCCGGCGAAGAAATTAATGTCAAAATTATCGAAAGAGGGAAGGAAAAAGATCAAGGAATAGGATACTTAGAAGATGGAACAATGCTGGTAGTTGAAGGGGGAGCCGCTTATTTAGGGCAGGAGGTGCGTTGTGAAGTTAAAAGGATTTTCCAAACCGAAGCCGGCAGAATGTTTTTCTTAGAACCAAAAGAATAATTATGGAGATTAAAGATATCAAAATTAAAATTAAAAAAGGCGATATTACTGAGGAAGATTGTGACGCTATTTGCAATGCGGCGAATAATCATTTTTATATGGGCGGAGGAGTAGCGGCGGCCATTAAAAAAAGGGGAGGAATAGAAATCGAGCAAGATGCCGTGGATCAAGGTCCAGTGGAGGTAGGAAAAGCAGTGACCACTTCTGGTTATCGTTTAAAATCTCGTTTGGTTATTCATGCGGCGGTAATGGGCATGGATTTTAAAACAGATAAAAAAATTATTAAAAAAGCAACGATTTCAGCTTTAGAAGAAGCAGAAAGGAATAATTGTCAAAGTATTGCCTTTCCGGCTTTAGGTTGCGGCGTGGGAAGGATTCCTTATCAAGAATCAGCCTTGGCTATGCAAGAAGCGATTAAAGAATATTTAACTTGTAAAAAAACTTCATTGCCAGAAATTATTTTTGTTCTTTACGAGGAAGAGGCGTTCTTAGAATTCCAAAAGGTTTTTAATAATTGATTTGTTTATGAAAAAATTAAGTTTGGTGAAAGCCGAATCGTTAATCTTTTTAAAAAGTTTAGGTTTGGCGCCGGAGCCTCTTTTAATTTTCGATCGATTGCCTTTAAAGGATAATTTATTTACCGAACTTAAAAAAGCAGGTTTTTATGAAGGGCAGGAGATTACAGTTCGTTTTGCCTTTCCGCAAATAATGGAAATGCCCCGCAGTGTAATTTTGAAATCTTTCAACGAGGTCGACGCTTTTATTAAAAAATATTTCCGAAAGTCTTCCTTAATCATTATTCATCCTTTCGTCCGCGCTTTATATGTGGGGACACTTTATTTTGCAGGTCAGAAGATTTTTATTAATATAATCAAAAGTGGTATTTGGGAACCTTCGGTGGCTAAAAATTGTGATATTTTTATTTTTGAAAAGGATAAGGTGGTAATTTATCGGTATAAAAAGCCAAGAATAACTTATTGGCCCCAAGGGAGGCGTTTAGAGAAAAAAATTATCAATCCTTTAGATAAAAAAGAAATAGAAAATTTGTCAAAGATATTTTTTCAGAATAAAGACATCCTTTTTTCGATTAAGAAATTTCCTAAAATGATTTTAGAATTTATTATTACACCGGCCCAAAAATTAATAGGAATGGAGCTCGAGTATCCTAAAGGTAAAAATTTGTTTATTCCACCTCAAAGCCCAAGCGAAAATCTAAAAATTATTAAAAGATATAAGGATATCGAAAAATGGGACAGGCAAAAAGATTTGCTTTTATCGATTACTGTTTTTCGTCGAGACCGGGATAAATTTTTAGATTTGGTAAAGAAAATAAAACCATTTAAAAAAGAAGTATTTGTAGAATATGGCCTTTTGTCTCATCCCGCAATCTTATTAAGAGAACAAGGCATCAACACCAAACCATATATGGCAGATTATGAGATAATTAAACACCAAATTAATTAATAGGAAATAAATAATGAGTGAGTATTTAAAGAATGTAGACTAACACCCCTAAGGAAGTTGGACTTCCTAAATCCCTACTAAATTCCTATAAAAGTTCCATTTTTTATTTTCCAAATATTCCTAATTACTTTTAAAATCATTTATAAAATTCAAATAAAATTCAAATAAAATTGTCTATAAAATTATGCGATCGCATATTTTCCTTGACAGCTTTAGTCCTTAAAATTAAAATAATTACTCCTTAAAGTAATTAGTTTTTAAAATAATTAAACCTTATTCTTAAAATAACATCGAATATTAATGGGGGAGTATTAGCATCGATTATTATCCATTTTTATTCTTTTAATTTCCTTCCCAATCTTTACTATTAATCCTTTCTATTCCGTCAATAAATATATGCGATCGCACGTAGTTATTGACAGATTTCGAGATAATTATTAAAATAAAAACAAATAATTTAAATAAAGAGTAGCTAATGAAAGAAAATCTGACTAAAAAGATTCTTTCAGGACTAGCCCTTACAGGAGCGATAATGGTTGCTGCCACCTCTCCTTATTTTTTTATAAATATTGCTAAGGCTTACGGTAGAAGGAAAAGATATAAAGGTTATTCGGAAAGGAAATTCCCTAAGGAAGTCGGACTTCCTAAATCCTTAATTAATAGGAAATAATAATGAGTGAGTATTTAAAGAACCTAGACTATTCTGGCGATTCTTTGGAAGGATTTATTAAAAAAGAAATCGAAGAGACAAATCAACGTCGCCAAGTGCCTTCTGAATCTTTATTAACCAAAGAAAAGATAAACGAAATTTTTTCTGATATTGCCGAAAAGCTTATAAAGGATACTTTAGACAAATATTCTGGCACAGAAGATGAAAAAGAATTAATAGCGCAGAATATTATTAACACTATAAACTTTGGATGGGAACGAGGGTGCCAGGAGCCCTCTTTGTATACCAAATTAGAAAATCGCTTAGGAGAAGGAAAGTTTTGGCAAGCAAAATTATGGGGATTTTTTATTGGTTGTTTATCTCAGAAAGGGATGAGGGGTTCTCAAGAAGCGATGAAAAAAATTAAAAGAAGTTATTACGGAGATATTTTTGAGGAACGACGTTCTCGAGATATTTATTGTGGCTTTGTTTCCTTTATTCCTTTGGCTAATAAAATAAGAGAAATCTTTTCAGAAAACAAAGATGAAGAATCATTAAAAATACTTGATGATAATTGGAAAGAACTTGATCTTTTTTGGTCCGAAGGAAAAAGGAGTTACTCTAATCCGCTAGAGGAGATAAATAAGAATTTTCAAGAGAATAAATGGGTAATAATAAGGAAAAGAGCAGATAAAATTGAAAACAATTTGCTTTGGTATGGGGCAAAGCAATTATTAAATAAAGAATCACCTTCCAACCCTTTAAAAATAATTGATTTAAAAGATGGTACAGTTATCGCTTCTACTTCTTTAAATCAAACAATTGCGAGCCAATTTAGAAAAGGATTGGAAGGAGAATTGGCTGATCGTTTCTTTAAAGATGAAGGATTTTTAATTTGTCAAAAGGAAGTAGAAATAAAAACAGTCCTTTCAAACGAAGAAGGACGTAAAATAAATTTACAAAGGAAAGGCTGGAAACAAATTAATCAAGGAATGAATGCGAAGGAATTAATTTTTGTAAAAGAGGAAGAAAAAGGTTTTGATATCTAAACTCTTTATTAACCCACAAACTCCTTTACTCTCAATAATCTATAAAGAATATTCCAATGCATAGCTGTAACTGAATTGGAGGTTACATAATTGCTATAGGTTGAACCTTTATAGGAGCGGACACGGTAAGTATAAGTGGTGCCAGAAACTACACTACTATCAATGATAGAGGTGGCCGAGGTATCGGCAATTTGTGTCCAGTTGCCAGTACTTTTTCTTTCTACAAGGTAGCCATCAACGGATGCTTCTGGCGCCTCCCACGAAACTCGGATGCTATGGGCTCCTACTTTCTCCGCAATAACATTTTTGGGAGCAAGATTAATAATATTAACTGAGACAGAGGCAGAGGTAGCGACGAAATCGCCCTTGTCAGTAATGCGGGCAACAAGGGAATGGCTACCCGAAGCATTAGTAGAACAAGAAATAATATTCGAAGTACCACTGCCAATTACTGAATCATTATCCAAAAGGATTTCTATTTTTTTAATCCCCAAAGGCGCGTTAACATTTACTTCTACTTCAAAGGGACTAGTTACTGTTTCTCCGGAAGAAGGCGAAGAGATAGAAATCGAAGGTTTATTTTCTGGACGATGAATATCGCATTCTTCAGTTGGCGCTTTTTCTCCACCGTAACGAGCTCTCACTGGTGCTTCCCAGTTATTAAATTGAGGATCCGCAGCAGGATTTTGTGGGGGAGGACCTAAGGGATTGTCTTTGTCTACGTAATACAAGATACAATGATAATCGTGGAATTCTTTTTCTTCTACTAAATGGCTAGGACATTCTGGTCGAGCGCGTTTTCCAGAAAGAGTACAAATTTTTACCTTTTCTCCCTGGGTTAAAAGTTTACCGTTAATTACTGGTTTATCAGAATTAGAACCTTTGAGTGTATAATTCTTATTAAAATCTTTGACTGGAAGATCACTTAAGGCTTCTTCCATAAAAGCATGCCAAATAGGCGCAGCCACATAAACCCCATCAGCGCCTCGGCTCATTGGACTGTTATTATTATTGCCGACCCAAACACCGCAAGCCAAATTAGGCGTATAACCCACTGTCCAGGCATCACGAAATTCTTCGGTAGTGCCAGTTTTGGCAGCCGCAGGACGCGATAAGGCCAAAGGTGAGCCGGTTCCAAAGACAAGAGCACGGGCAGCATTGTCGGACAAGACATCGTTAATGGCTCGTGCTACATTTACATCGATAACTCTTTCACTTTTATCTTTATATTCTTCTAAAACCTTACCTTTACTGTCTTCAATTTTTAAAAAGGGTGTTTTGGGATGCCGGATGCCTTCTGTGGCGAAGCAGGACATGGCCGCTACATGGTCTAAAAGCTTTACTTCTCCTCCTCCCAAAACTAAAGATAAGCCATAACGTTCAGGTTCATTCAAAGTAGTAATACCCAAATCGTGGGCAGTGCGCAGAGAATCTTCTAAGCCAGCCAGATAAAGCATTTTCACCGCAGGGATATTTAAAGAATTAGCTAAAGCCTGTCTAACAGTTACAGGTCCTCTTTGGCCCAAATCATAATCTTTCGGTTCGTAGCCGCCTCCAAAATTAGTATTTAAATCAAAAAGAATAGTATTAGGCGTGTAGCCCTTTTTGAAGCCAGTGGCATAAATATAGGGTTTAATCGAAGAGCCAGGTTGTCGATCGCGAATAGTTACATTAACATTTCCATCAATTTCTTTGTTAAAGTAATCACGCGAACCAACCATGGCCAATATTTGTCCGGTGGAAGGATCAATGGACACCAAAGCCGCGTTAGAGGCGTTGAAATTATAGACATTCTTTTCGCCATATTCTCTAACTACCCTTTCGGCAATTTCTTGTTTTTTTAAATCTAGGGTGGTGGTTACTTTTAATCCGCCTTCTTGGGCCATTTTTTCTCCATAACGGGCAGCCAGTTCTTCCCGCACATACATGATAAAATGAGGGGCTTTTATATGTTCACGATAGGGGACGAAAACAATAGGTTGTTTTTTAGCACGTTCGGCTTCTTGTTTAGAAATAAAACCTTGTTCAGCCATTTTATCCAGAATAAGATTCTTTCTGGCCATCAAGGCATCGGTATGGGTGCCAAAAGGCGAGTAATAAGTAGGAGCTCGTGGTAAAGCAGCCAGTGTGGCGCATTCGGCTAAATTTAAATCTTTAGCGGGTTTACCAAAGAAAGTTTGACTAGCCGCTTCGATACCATAAGCATTAGAGCCATAAGGAATCTCATTAAGATACATTTTCAAGATATCGTCTTTGGAAAACATTAATTCGATTTCTATAGTCAAAATAGCTTCTTTAATTTTTCGGGTATAGGTTCTTTCGGGAGAAAGCAAAGCGTTTTTAACAAATTGTTGGGTAATAGTAGAACCACCTTGTTTTTTTTCTTTATGGGTAAGGTTGTAAAAGAATGCTCTAACAATCCCGCGCCAATCAAATCCGTGGTGATGATAAAAATTTTTATCTTCAATAGCGATGGTGGCTTGTTTAATAGCCTTGGGCATTTCATCAAAACTAATAAGAGTGCGTCTTTTTTCTCCATGCAATTCATAGAGTAATTGACCGTGACGGTCGAAGATTTTAGTTGATTGGGCAATATTCCGTGAATTAATTTTATTGGGCGAAGGGAGATCGCGAGCAAACCAAGCAAATAAAAAGGTGATAATAAACAAAATACCCAAAGAACCAAAAAGAATAATTTTTTTAATATTCTTTTTGGTGAGAAACCTTTTCATTCGGCGCAAAATAGGCTTTTTTTGATAAGGAGTAATTTCCGTTTTCTTAATGAGGGCTCGGGAAATTCTTGGTGGCATAAGAATATTTTAGAAATTAAAAAGATTGGCTAAGATTGGCTGGATTTATTTTATCAAAAATTAATTAGCAAGTAAAACTTTATTTTATTATTTTAAAAAGTTATAATTAAAAACACCAAACAAATAAGGAGGAAAAATGGATTTAAACGCGCTTTTAGAACGAGAAGTCGAAGAAATTATTGTTCAAAAGGATTTAGAAAATAAATTAAAATCAGGTAAAAAATTAAGAATAAAATTAGGTGCTGATCCTACACGACCAGATTTACATTTAGGGCACGCCGTAGTTTTGCGAGTATTAAAGCATTTTCAAGAAGAAGGCCATACAGTCATTTTCGTAGTTGGTGATTACACAGCAAAGGTAGGAGATCCTTCTCAAAGGTCGAAAATGCGACCCCTTCTTTCCGACCAAGAAATCGAAAAAAATGCCCAAACTTATTTTGAACAGGTGGGCAAGATTTTAGACATAAAGCAGGTGGAAATTAGAAGAAATAGCGAATGGTATGAAAAATTAAGTTTTGCGGAATTGATAAAGATTACCAGCAATTTTACTGTTGCCAGAATTTTAGAACGTGATGATTTCTTTAATCGTTATAAAAAGGGAATAGTGATTGGTCTTCATGAATTTTTATATCCGGTGATGCAGGCTTATGATTCTTTGATTTTAAAAGCTGATATAGAAATTGGCGGTACTGATCAAAAATTTAATATGTTGGCTGGAAGGGAGTTGCAGGAAAAAATGGGCGAAATTCCCCAAGATATTATTACCTGTAAAATTTTAGAAGGCACAGACGGAGAGCAAAAGATGAGTAAAAGTTTAGATAATTATATTGGCATTACTGAAGAACCATTAGAAATGTACGGTAAGATTATGTCTATTCCTGACAAACTGATTATCAAATACTACACCTTATGTACCGATTATCCTTTAAAGAAAATCAAAGAAATTGAAAAAGGGATATCTAAAGATAAAATCAATCCTCGGGATGCCAAGGCTGACTTAGCTTACGAAATTGTTAAAATGTATCATGGAGAGGATGAAGCCCAAAAGGCCGCTGACGAGTTTAACCGCATCTTTAAAATGAAACAGATACCTAAGACAATACCTAAGGTGAGTCTAAAATTGCCCCTTTATTCATTACCTGATCTTTTGGTGAGTACTAATTTGGCCGGCAGTAAATCAGAGGCCAAAAGATTAATCGAGCAAAGAGGGGTAAAGGTTGATGGAGAGGTCATTACTAACAAAGAGGAAAAGATTACCATTAAAGACGGAATGGTGATTCAGGTGGGCAAAAGAAAATTTGTTAAGTTAGAAAAAGAATAAAAAATAAATAATGAAACAATTTACAAAAGAAATTAGATTATCTACTCAAAAGAAAAGGGAATTAATTAATATTACAGAAGCGGTAGAGAAGATTGTTTCACAAAGTGGCATTAAAGAAGGTTTTTGTTTTATTTCAGCCTTACACGCTACTGGCGCGATTATTTTAAACGAAGATGAAGAGAGATTAAAGACAGATTTCCTTAATTTTATAGAGAAAATTCTACCTTCCGATGATCTTTATCAGCACAATATTCATGATGATAATGCGCCCGCTCATCTGGCCGCTTCTTTATTTGGTCAAAATCAAGCACTAGTGATAAAGGATAATCGGATACAAAGGGGAACCTGGCAGGAAATATTTTTTTTAGAGCTGGATGGACCGCGCGAGGAGCGCTTTATTTTGGTTCAATTAATTGGTCAATAAATTTCTATGGGGAAAAGGGTTGTAATCTATAGAAGGCGTTCTTCGAAAATAAACCTGATAAAGGGTTTTTTCTTTTTATCTCTTGCTTTATTTATTTGTTCTGCTTTTCTTTTCATCTATCGACAAAGGTCCTCTTTTAGAGATTGGATAAAAAAACCTCTTGTTTACAAAATTTATATTACTGATGATCTGCGATCAGAATTTCAACCAAAAATTGATCAGTATAGAAAACTACATCCTGAAATAAAAATAGAATATAGCCAAAATGATCCAAAAATTATTATTGACTTTTATCCAAAAGATCATTACCAAAATTTTCTGATTAAAAAGATACCTTCATTAATCCTTTCCGCAACCGGCCAAAAACGCCTCTTAAGGCCCGAAAAGAATTATTGGTTTATTAGTCAGAAGATCGATAAAAACATTCTTGATTTAGAAAATTATTTAAAAAGTTTTTATCGCCAGGATTCTGTTATTACTTTAAATGCTGTAGGAGATATTATTCCTGGTCGCACGGTAGCTTTGAAAATGGCGCAAAAAGGCACCAATTATCCCTTTTCCCCAATAGCTCCTTATACCAAAGAGGCGGATATTGTTTATGGAGATTTAGAATGTCCTTTATCTGACCGAATTCCACCACCTTATGAAGGGATGAGTTTTATTGCTCCTTCAAGCACTATTTCTGGCCTTAAACTATGTGGAATAAATGTGGTCTCTTTGGCTAATAATCATAGTACAAACTTTGGTTCGGAAGTATTTTTAGATACTTTTTCTCTTTTAAAAGAAAATAAGATTAAGTATTTTGGGGGAGGGCGAAATGAACAAGAGGCTTTCGAACCGCTCTTTTTTAAGGTAAAGGGATTAAAAATAGCCTTTTTGAATTACAATAGTATCATCGGAGGAATAAAGGCTGAAGATACCACGCCGGGCGTGGCTTGGATAAAACTAAAACCATGGGCAGAAGAAGATGATAAAAATGATATCGAAAGAATGAAAAAAGTAGTCCAAAAAGCCAAAGAAAAATCAGATATAGTAATTGTCTGTTTTCATTGGGGCGTAGAGTATCAAACCAAACCAATAGAGTCACAAATCAATGTGGCTCATGCCGCTATCGAATCTGGTGCTTCTTTAGTTATTGGTACTCATCCCCATGTGGTGCAGGCGATTGAATATTGGCAGTCTCCTAAGGATAAGACCAAAAATGGTTTTATTGCCTATAGTTTAGGAAATTTCGTTTTCGATCAGATGTGGTCTGAAGAAACAAGAGAAGGAGTTATTTTAAAATGTAAATTTTTTAATAAAGATTTGTCGGAGGTAGAACTTTTGCCCTATAAGATAGAGGACTATTGTCAACCAAATTTATTAGACCAAAACGCAGGTAGACATATTATTGAACGCATTTTTTCTGCCAGCAATCTTTAAATACCTTTCAATCACCAATCACCAATCACCGATCACCAATCACTAATCACTAATCACCAATCACCAATCACCAATCACCGATCCCCTTTTTAATCTTTTAAACTATCCCGTTTCTTTTTTTATTTAACCGACTTGATTATAATAAAAAAGGTAATAAAAGTTATTTAAAATAGGATTTATGTTATATATTTCTCCTTTTAAACTTTCAATGTTTTTAGAGTGTCCCCGACGCTATAAGTTCCATTACGTTGATGATTTAGCTAAGGAATTCAAGGTGCCCAAACCCTATTTAACCATGGGCGAAAATGTCCATCAGGCCTTAAAGGAGTTTTTTACTAAATTAGAGCCAGAAGAACGCAATCAAGAACGTTTAGAAGAAATTTTAAGAAATGTTTGGCGCAAAAATAGAGAAGGTTTTGCCCATCGCGAAGAAGAAAGAAAGTATGGCTTAGAAGCCTTAGATATGTTAAGAAGATTTATTCAAACCCAAGATGTTTCTAGGCAACCTTTAGTGGTGGAGAAAACTTATAAAGTGCCTTTGGACAAAGAAACAATCTTAATAGGCAAGATAGATCGAATTGATAAATATAATGAAGAAAAAATTATTATTGTCGATTATAAGACAGGAAATGAACCCATAGAAGAAGATATGCTCCAATTGACTATTTACGCAGCCATTGCCTCCCGTCGATTAAAAAAGGATATTCATAAAGCCTCTTACCTTTATTTGAGAACAGGCCAAGAAAAATCTATTAGTCCTTCTTCTAAAGATTTAGAAAACGGTTTATTAGAAATAAAGGCGATTGCCGAAATGATTGAAAAGGAAGAAAAATTTCCCCCTAAAATTAATAGATTTTGCTCCTTTTGCGAATACCTTTCTATTTGTCCTCTTAAAGAAGAAATAGAAAAAAATAAAAAATCCTTTGCCGATGTTGAAGAACCTTTTTAATAACTAATCTATTTTTGTTGAAAACTTAAGGAGGAATAATGAAGAAAATGCCTAAATTTAAAAAAGGCGATTTAGTAAAATTTATTCGCCCCTCTAAGGTTTTTAATAAAAGTGATTTTACTGAATTTCGGGTGAAGAAAGGAACCATAGTGGAAGTATTCCGCGATCACGATTTAGGACCAATTAGTGCTTGTATTATTAAGATGAAAAGAGACGATGGCAAGATAATTATCGGCGAAACGGATAGCCGGAATTTAGTGAAAGTTAAGAAGTAAAAATTTTAATTAAATTTAAATAATTTAATAAATGAGTAAAATAAGTTTATCTACTCCGATTAGAAAATTAGCCGGTGTAGGGGAGCGATATACGAAACTTTTGGCGAAATTAGGAATCAAAAATGTACGCGATCTTCTTTTTTATTTTCCTCGTCGTTATGACGACTTTTCTGTTATTTTGCCTATTGCTCGGGCCGTAGAAAACCAGTCAATAACTATCAAAGGGCAAGTTTGGGAAATAAAAAATCAGCGCAGTCCAGTAAAAAGAAAATTTTTAACCTTAGCCAAAATTGTTGATGAATCTGGGGTTATCGAGATAATTTGGTATAACCAGCCCTTTTTAACTAAAAATATTCAGGTAAATGACAAAGTAATTTTAGGTGGTAAGGTAATAAAGCAAAGAGGGAAATTTATTCTTCAGAATCCTCATTATGAAATTATTAAAAATGAAGAAAACGAAACTACTCATCTGGGTCGTATTGTCCCCGTTTATTCAGAAACGGAGGGATTAACCTCTCGCTGGTTGCGCTTTAAAATAAAATCGCTTTTATTTTTAACTCAGAAGATAAAGGATTATTTACCCTCTGAAATTATTAAATCACAAGGATTGATGGATTTACCCCAGGCTATAAGACAGATTCATTTTCCCGAAAACCAAGAATATTTAAAAAAGGCTAAAAAAAGATTGGCTTTTGATGAACTCTTTTTAATTCAACTTAGTTGTTTAAAACAAAAATTAGCCTGGCAAAGAAATAAAAGTGCTCAAATAAAGCTAGATTTAAAATTAATTAAAGACTACGTTTCAAGTTTACCTTTTTCATTAACTAAAGATCAAAAGAAGGCAGCATGGGAGATTTTAAAAGATTTAGCCAAAGACGTTCCTATGAACCGTTTACTCGAAGGAGATGTAGGGTCAGGAAAGACTGTGGTGGCCACCATGGCTATTTTAGCCACAGCTAATGCTGGGTACCAAGTTGCTTACATGGCTCCCACAGAAATTTTGGCCCAACAACACTACCATTCAATTAGTCGATTGTTGAAGCCTTTTAAGGCGAAGATTGCCTTACTTTTAGGAAGCGCTTCCGCTAAAAAAAAGCAGACAATTCTTAAAGAGATCAAGGAGAAAAAACTAGATTTGGTGATTGGCACTCATGCTTTAATTCAAGAAAATGTTTGGTTTCCCCAATTAGCCTTGGTAATTATTGACGAACAGCATCGCTTTGGGGTAGAACAAAGAGTGCTTTTAAGAAAAAAGACTAAAAAGGATTTCTTCCCTCATCTTCTAACGATGAGTGCGACGCCCATTCCGCGTACTTTGGCTTTAGCTCTTTATGGTGATTTGGACCTTTCCCTTATTGCGGAAATGCCTCCAGGAAGACAAAAGGTAATTACGCGCATTATTAGACCAACCGAACGGCAAAAGGCTTATGATTTTATTAGAGAGGAAATTAAGAAAAAACATCGGGTTTTTGTGATTTGTCCTTTAATCGAAGAATCGGATGTTTTGGGTGTAAAATCAGTTAAAGAAGAGTATCAAAAACTTTCGCAAGAAATTTTTCCTGATTTTAAAATTGGTTTTTTACATGGTCGAATGAAGAGTAAAGAGAAAGAAAAAATTATGAAAGAATTCAAAGAAGGCCAAATCGATATTTTGGTTTCTACCTCAGTAGTGGAGGTAGGAATCGACGTACCGGAGGCAACGGTGATGATGATCGAAGGAGCAGAACGTTTTGGTTTGGCTCAGCTTCATCAATTCCGTGGTCGAGTAGGAAGGGGGCCTTATCAATCTTATTGTTTCCTATTTACTGAAAATCCTTCCCGTAATACATTTGCCCGACTTTATGCTTTGTTACATTGCCAAAATGGTTTTGAATTAGCCGAAAAGGATTTAGCCATCAGGGGACCAGGAGAAATTTATGGACTACGACAGCATGGTCTGCCTGATTTAAAAATGGCCTCTTTGACCGATCTTTCTCTGATTAAAGAAACACGGCAGGTAGCCGAAAAATTATTAGAAAGAGATCCAGAATTAAAAAATTATCCTTTGTTAATTCGGGCCATTAATCAATTTAAAACTACTCGCCATTTGGAATAAAAAATTTGACTTTTCCTTGACATTGATATAAAATTGATATACAATATAATGTTAAAAAAGGAGAATTTATGTCTAAGCGTTTTAAAATCATCCTCAGTTTAGTCATCATTGTTTTACTCTTAGGAGTAGCGGTTTATAATTATCTACTTTCTACGGGTCGGATTAAATTTAAGGCAGCACAGCAAGTTACTACTTCAACAGTTAAAGATACTTATACTTACGATGAGGTAGCTAAGTATGCAAAATCGGATAAACCTGCTTATGGGTGGATGCCCGAGATGTGGGTAACTAACGTAACCAAAGGTCGGGGAATAGATTCAGACGGTTCATTGATTGCCTATCCAGGCGATACTTTAGAAATCGGCGCTTCCATAACTACGACTATTGGTTGGGAACCCGATAAAGGTAATTGTTGTTTATCAGGAGCTTCGCTTTTTAATGTCCCTTCTGATGCTAATCATAATGGTTTTGAAAAGTATACCACAATTGTTCAAAACTCTTGGATTGCGCGACAAAATCCAGAGGGTGCCTGTACCATGTATCCGCAAGGGAATGGTGGTGATGCTGGCGACCAGAAAGTTTATTATGGACCGAATGAATACCCACCTAATAATTTGGGCAAGGATGCCGTGATATGGCGATGTCTAACCCCAAGCGATGTTTTATGTGTAAATTGCGTAACAACAGTTTCGTTTCGGGCAAAAATTAAAGATCAGGGGGAATTAGCTAAGCTTGGTCTTCCCCACACTATTAAAACGGGTTGGGCGATTGGTTGGGCCGATGGTTGTCGGCAAGGTAACTTACAGACCTATTGGTGGAGCGGAGATCCGGCCGGTCCGTATAAACATATTGCGATAAAAATAAAATCTCCGCCTTCGCCACCGCCTCCTTGCGAAGGTAAACCTAATCCTGCGATTACCAAGATTGAACCTTCAACATGGGTAGAACAAAGTGGTAATAAAACTATTACTCTCTCTGGTTCGAATTTTAAAATTGCTGGTCAACCCGGAGATCCAAAGGTAAAGGTTTGGCTCACTACCAGTTCCGAACCCAGTACTTATATAAACACCACAAGTACCAGCGATACAAAAATTACTTTTAATTATCCTGCTGACAAGGTAGGTAGTTATTACGTTAAGGTGGTTAATAATTGTCAGAAAGGAAGCAATAAAGTTACTTTTTCGATTACTTCATCACCACCTCCTCCTCAAGCAAAGATTACTGGTCAAAAATCGCCTTCTAAGGATTTAGCTCG
>Ga0315298_1004990_pt1 | contig 19283 bp, 15 predicted proteins | sample WHS_1_MG_FD_203077 | JGI IMG/M metagenome (GOLD analysis project Ga0315298, IMG submission 203077) | Extremophilic microbial mat communities from Washburn Hot Springs, YNP, Wyoming, USA - WHS_1_MG | ecosystem: Environmental > Aquatic > Thermal springs > Hot (42-90C) | place: USA: Wyoming...
CTGCTCACTCCCAGCATCCACCTTGATCTCCACCGTGAAAACGTCTCCCTTCGCCACGGAAGACAAGGCAGGGTCAATCCTGACCATCACGGTCCCTGTTGCCAACGTTTGCGGGCTTACCTTGACCCGCTCGATTATCTCACTACCTGAACCTATGCCGACTCCTGGTGCAGCCTCAGCCAATGCGGTATGGAATAGAGCAGCAACGACCAGCAACCCAAGAACGCTGAATACCGCTACAATCAGCAACCCGATCCAAAGATGTCGCAACGGAGTACTCCTATCTCCTTTATTGGGCAACGCCATGCCAACTCCTTCTGAAAAGTCTCAGGTTAACTGCCAATAATTGTCCCGACGCTATCCGAGTTCGCTTAATACTGGTGGTCATAGCCACAGTACTGCTGCTGTCTCACTCCAGCCATTAGGGGACTTCAACGTCCCCGCTTTTGCCATAATTCACCCTAAGCCGGACGAAATCGACCATGTCCACCACACCATCCTGGTTGAAATCGGCACGTGGGTCAGAGGTGTTATATGTGACCCGTAGTATCACGAAATCCCTCATATCAACCACGTTGTCATTGTTCGCATCACCTTCCAGGAGTGTGCCAAAGTTTATCTCGTTCTGACCTGCTATGAGCGTTACCCCTCTTTTTACGTTACGCAAAGTGTGCATGTTCTTTACACGAATATCGTAGGTACCAGGGCTTGACACTGTTACGGTAAAGTATCCAGATGTATCTGTAGTAGCCGCATAGTTCGTGCTGCCCACTGTTACTGTCAAGGGTGTCACCCAGCGCGCGTGCGGAGGAGTTGGACGTCCCTCCAAAATAACTCGGCCTCGTATGGTACAAGGTACGGTAGTCGGCGTGGGCGACGGTGTAGCGCCGCTATCGATTCGCTTGATCTCCACCATATGGATATATTCATCACCACTATCCAGGCAGTCTATCGTGAGGTCTGCGGCAGAACTGCCAATACCGCCTCCCATGCCATTATCTCTATACCCATTTCCAAAGCGAGCATCACGCAGCACAAAAGTGGCTTTCTTCCACGTATTGGTGTTGGTCTTTGTCACCACCGGATATGCGTCCTTCCGGCCCTCAGATGAATCGTAGGTCAACTTCCATGAGTCTGTACCCTTGTCAAGATACGTTACGGTAACGGTAAAAACGTATCCATTGGGGTTCCCATAGTACGGAGAAGGGTTCAAAACCTGAAAGTGCATGTAAGGATTCCCTGTTGCTCGGTCAGTGCGGCGGGTATAGCGCCCTTCCTTGCCTGTGACGAGGATCCAGGCATCACCGGAATTCACCCCCGGTTTCAGAGCGACAGTCCTCCCTCCCGGCAAACTGTCATTCTGAAACAACCAAAAGAAAAAGTTGCCTGGCTCTCCACCCGTTTCAGTCTCTCGCAATGCACACCAAATGCCCGGCGTGGTGCTAGGCGTAACGCCTAAGTAAGGTTCTGCCCATCTCCAGATCGCAACATAGTCCGGCTTGGGGTTATAGCTGCCATCCACCATCAAATCACGAGTGGGTTCTAGCACATCGGGATGCTTGTCCAATGCACAAAGGATACCCCAATACAGCGTTGTCGTATTAGTGAGCCATACCGAATACGTTTCCCAGGCAATTGGCACTGTGGTCGTCGCGACAACGGAGCCCCATTTAATCAATGGGTCATACAGGCTGGCCGGTGCACGGTCCGCCTGCAATCCATTGTTCTTGAGCCCGATACCTTTCGTGGCGGCATAGGTGGTGAAAGCCTCGCGGTTGCTTCGGTTATCCTTGCCTTTGAATTCCGGGGCGCAGTTGAGGAAAATGGGAATGGAAGAGAGGCTTGGATTGCGCACACGGAAGGCATCCACATAGAGATCCGTACACCAATTGACAAAACGTGTCCAATCGTTGCTCGTCCATCCGGGCGGATTTTCACCGCCCGGGGCACGGTTCAAGTAGTAGTTCGTAATTTCCGCCTGCGATGCCTTATATATATCCACTGGCTGGGTCTCGGATTCCAAGCCTACTCCCATCTCAATCCAGCCGACATTCGCAGCAACATTCGGATTGGCAGCCAACCAATCCGCCAAAGCATAGATGAATTCGGCATATTTGGCTTTGTAGGTAGCATTGAGGAAATTGAGCACGTACCATGTGCCAGTCACAGGGTGGCTCAACTCGATGATACCTGGGGAGGATCGTAACCATTCAGGAATGGCAATAGTCCCATAGGGCGGCCCAACTTTCTTAGCATACTGAGACGTGGGTGCCACAAAGCTTTCGACGCCAATGGCTGCTTTCTTGCCTCGCGCCACTTCCTGTAAGACAAAAGTCCCGATTTCTTGGTTAAAGCGATAATCATTATCATAATCCGGCTCCAGTTCCAGCCATAGCCAGCGGTGATGGCCGCCGGCGACTGGGAACCCGTTGTCACGGGTGATAACGCCCTCGATCCCTTTATCGAACTGAACATAGATGCCTTTAGAAGCACTCTGGTTAGCAGGCAGCCGCGCCAGCACATTGGTTGCCAATATGGTAAGGGCCAGCAACCCCAACAATAGTCCTGTTGCTACCAAAAGATATCGTTTCATGTCCTTTTCCTACCCAATCTTTCAAGATCTGGTATTATATTTTTATGACGCCAAAAAATACGGCGGGATACGCCTTGTCCCATTCCACTTAGACCCACACTACCTCATGTTTCCGGCCTGATTCCAAAAGCCGCTGTGCCAAGAGCACAGCGCGCAAAGCCTCTTCTCCGCCAATTTGCGGTTCTGTATCATCAGCCACTGCCTGGACAAAAGATTCCAGCTCTGCAACAAGTGGTTCCTTGCGTTTAATATTATGACGTATTCGCCGTCCCTCGCTTACGCCCATGATCGCCAATCCTTCCCAATGGCCGTTGAGGTAATCGTTCTCATAGAAGTAGAGGTCCTGTGTCAAATAGTTCACCGAGAACATGCCTCGCTCGCCAATCAGAGAAAGTTCTCGGATTTTGGTAGGCGTCAACCAGTTGATGTCTAGAATGCCCACTGTACCGTCCTTAAACTTTAGGATTCCAGTGAGCAAATCCTCGTGTGTGGCATGGATTTCGCGCTCAATTTCGGCATAGACGCTCTCCACTTGCGAACCGGTGAGGTATTCCAGCAAGTTCAATTCATGGGTCGCCAAGTCAATCACCACACCTACATCTTCCACCCGGGGTGGAAATGGCCCTACCCGTCGTGCATGGATCTGGAAAATACGCCCTAATTGCCCAGCATCCAATAATCTCTTCAATTCGATAATAGCAGGATTAAAGCGCTCGATGTGTCCAACCGCGAGCTTGACCCCTTCTTTCTTGGCACAATCTACAATCTCCTGCCCTTCCTCGATGCTGGCAGAAATCGGCTTCTCCAGAAAAACATGGATGCCCCGTCGCATCACGGCGATGGCAACTTCACGATGCAGGCGTGTGGGCACAGCGATGGAGACCAAGTCAGGCTTCTCTGCCTCCAACATCTGAATATAATCCGTGTAAACGTTAATCTTATAGGTGCGCGCAATGGGTTCGAGAGCTGCTGTATCCAGGTCTGCTGCTGCCACGAGCGTAGCATGCTCCATCTGAGCATAGACACGCGCGTGATTGCGCCCCATCATGCCCACACCAATTACCGCTGCTTTCAAGACCATAGGCTATTCACTCCCTCTACAATGCGATCCAGGTCTTCACGGGTCAAGGCAGGGTGCACAGGCAAAGCCAAGACTTCACGGCTCACTGCTTCCGCTACCGGCAGATGGTCGGCATAACCCAGGCGTTGATATGCACGTTGTTTATGCACAGGCAGTGGATAATAAACACCCGTGGCAATACCCCGCTCTCGCAGGTGGTTCGCCAGTTGGTCACGGCCATTGGGCACACGGATCGTATACTGGTGATAGACATGCCGACACCCAGGAGCCTCCACAGGGATTATAACCCCCTTTAATCTCTGCGCCAAATACGCTGCATTCGCTCTGCGTATGGCAATAAACCGCTCCAATTTGTTCAATTGTACCAACCCAATGGCTGCCTGAATTTCTGTCATGCGGAAATTATAGCCAATTATCTCGTGATAGTACCGCTCTCGCTGCCCGTGATTGCGAATGAGCCGCGCTCGATCCGCGATCTCATCACTGTCCGTAGTAATCATACCACCTTCGGCAGTAGTGATGTTCTTCGTGGGATAAAAGGAGAAACATCCCGTGCCAAAGCTGCCCACTTTCCGTCCCTTCACCATGGCCCCATGCGCCTGACAGGCATCCTCGATGACCACCAAGCCATGCCGTATAGCGATATCCATGATGGCTTCCATATCGCAGGGGTGGCCAAAGAGGTGGACAGGGAGGATCGCTTTGGTGCGCGGGGTCAGAGCTTCCTCGATACGGCCTGCATCTATATTATAAGTGCGTTCATCAATATCTACAAATACCGGCTTCGCGCCAGCAAAGAGGATCGCATTGGCTGAGGCAATAAAGGTAAACGGCGTAGTAATCACTTCATCGCCTGGGCCTATGCCATGGGCAAGGATAGCAGTCTGCAAGGCTGTCGTCCCAGAAGAGGTAGCGATGGCATGCTTTGTGCCACAGAACGCAGCAAACGCTTCTTCAAATGCCCTCACCTTTTCTCCCTGGGCAAGTTGGCAGGATTCCAAGACCTCTAGAACCGCTTGTTTTTCCTCTACCTCCAATAACGGCACCGATAATGAGATCATCCGTTTACCTCACGCATTGAATCCATTGATAAGATTATCATATTACAATGAATGATAGATGAAAATAGCCCTCGCAACGACTTACAGTTTTGCAACCTTCCAAGTCTCATCCCTTCCCTTAAAATCTTCACAGACGCTGCAGTGCACGCGTAGTTTGTGAGGGTGTTGAAAAAGCCCTTCCAATGTCATGCTGAACGAAGTGAAGCATCTCGCAATACTCGGGAAAATACGGCTAAAGTTACGCGAGACCTCTTCGCTTCGCTCAGGGTGACAAGATTTTCAACGCTCTCGTTTGTCAGATTTTATGCAAATACTCCGTGATCACCTCGTGGATGTGGCATTCTGGAGGTTGATAAGGCGTGAATCGGGTCATCCTTGCTTGTTGAATGGCTTCCTCCAAATGTTCCAAATCCCTACACCATAAGAGATAATTCTGCGCGGCAAAGACACGCAGGAGATGCTCTTGGTGTTGATCATACGTAGTCGGATTGACCACACAAATCAGTTTTTTGCCTCGTTCCAATGCCTCGACGATTGTACCCAGCCCTCCGTGAGCAATCACCAGATCTGCTTGCTCATAGTACTCATCGAGAGAGGGAGCAAAAGCAAAGAAATTGCCATGCTTTGGCTTATAACTTCCCAAGCCAATCTGCATAATGATTGGCTCATCGAGGGATGGCGCCAGATAGTCCATCTTCTCTATCAGCGCGTCAAAATCTGTCGAACCAACTGTGACAAAGATCATGGTTATCCTCTTCAGCCAGAATCAACAGACGGCCTTTTTCTGCCCATCCCATTTCGGCTTACGCCATCCTTAGTCAGCATAGACGCCCTGCATAAATGGCTCGGGGATACTTACGCTGCAATTCCGGCCACTGCACGAAGAACAGGTCGGCAAAGCGATACAGAATGCGCCCGCTGGTAGATAACTCGAACACGCGTGAACCCGTTTCAATGTAAATCACCTTTATGCCCAGTAACTTCGCCAATAGAGAGGCGGGCACAGCTGGGCCTGGCCCCGTGCTGATGATCGCCCGCGGGGTTGTGCGCACCAGAGCCACCAAGGCTTGCATGGCGGACACCAGCGTACGCATCACTACCTCGAGCAAGCCGCTTCTCTTCCAGCGCGGGCGCATCACGCGATACACTGGCCCAGGCACCTTAATTTTCTGTACCGACAATGCATCATCTACAGCGACGAGATAAGAGTATTCATACCTAGGACCCAACAAATCCACCAGCCGGAGCATTTCGGTAGTATGCCCGCCTGAACCCAGTACAATCAACAGCCTCACCACAACCTCTCGTAGACTTGCAATAAGCGATCCAGAGTGGTTTCCAACCCCAAGCGCTGGATTGCCTGTCTGCCATTAGTCCGTTGTCCTCGATCTAGCGCCCAGCGGAGCTTCTGCGCCATATCTGCTGGGTGACGCTGGCAAATGTAACAGCCCTCCGTCCCGCCAATGACCTGCGCAACATCGCCTACATCCACAGACACAATAGGCAAGTTACATGCCATCGCCTCTTTGACCACCACTGGCGACCCTTCGTAGTCGGAAGCCAACGCCAACACATCGCAGGCGTTCATGTACAACGGTATGCGTTCGTGGGGCTGGCCAGTAGCGATGACCAAATCCACCTGGTCATCCTCACGGCGCAGCATCTCTACAGCTGCTCGGATAATATCCAACCGCTTTTCCGGGCGCACAATGCCTGCAAAAAGCACGAGTTTCTTATCTTGTGGCAAGCCCAACCGTTGTCTGGCTTCTTCTTTGGGCATAGGGACAAAAAGGTCCAAATCCACGCCACAGGGAATCACGTACGCATCCTTCCGACCCAACTGTGCCTTATGCTGCTCGGATGTGACAGTAACCGCATCGGCTAGCGGCGCCAGCATTTTGCAAAGCAACCCAACCCAGCCAACCATTTCAGCGGCTCCATGAAAGCTCACGACTAGGGGGTAACGAAGTTGCAGACGTGCAATCATGCCTGAGAAAACATAATGGGCATGGATCAAATCGTAGCGATGTTCACGTAAGCGGCGCCGAAAGCGGCGCAGTCCTTCTACATAGCTCAACTTACGCCTCTTGCCCCCGACAACCAGAACATCCACCTCCAACCCTCGCGCGCGTAATCCCACCACCTGTTCGTGCACGAACGTACCAAAGTCAGGGTTCTCCTCATCGGGGTACATATTCGTAACGACAAGCACATGCTGCCCCATACCCTATCTCCATTGCCCAGGGTTCTTAAGGAACAAAAAGTTGATCAAGGTGTGATACCTTGCAAAATACTTGCTCAGCACCTCATACACAATGCCATCGCTAACCTCAGGCCACGTCCGCTGTGAAACTTCTTGCCTGCGCAGCCCATAGAGCGGAACCAGCCGCTGGTAAAAAGCACACTGAGCCGATAGGAAATCCTCCGGCAGTGCATCCGCTGACCGTACCCGTGCGTCCGTTGGCGATATATCCAGCCAATAGGCTAGGTGCGGACGCGGACTGAGTAGGCGCAGTACCCTGGCTGCCCAGCACTGCTCAATCGCAAGGTCATTGAAGTACGCTGCCCAATCAGCAAGTGTATCATACACATAACGATCGCAGACTACCACCCGCCCCAACAGCAAAGGCAAGGCAACGCGCCTGGTATAACGAACCAGCAACTCGACCGTTGTAAGCCAAGCCCATCCCCACCGCAACCATAGAGACCGAAATTTTTGCTGCCGGCCGCGTACTTTGGCTTCCGTGGAGGGGGTGCCCTTTTCCTGTGCTTCCTGCATCTGTTTTTTCCCCCACTTCGTGAAGAGGCGCAACCAAGAAGCCGATCCCCCACGGTTCCACACATAGTTCGCCTGGATATGGCACGTGGCGAAAGCGGATTGCAATGCCTTGGCTTGCGTCGTTTTGCCACAGCCATCCACGCCGCTGAACGTAATCAGCATGGATGGTTGGCTACGAATGTGTAAGCGCAGTTTGGTGCCATAGCCAGTATGTAGCGCTAGATCTTTGAACCTGCGCCCCACACTGCGCGTAGGGTCGCGCACCAATTTGGCGTAGAAAAGGACTTTGCTGAACCAAAACGGGATACGCAGTGGCATCTGTATTAGACCAGCGGGTATATTTTGCTTTCCATCGCACAGAGCATGTATTGCCGCTGCCCCCAGGTAGCGCTCCAGGAACGTCCGTATCCAGGATGGAAGCTCATGCCATGCCTGTTGCAATATCGGCAACGGCACTGTGGTTTCGTCATATAACACGTGCTCCTGATAGGCACATAGCAAGAGGGCGACATTCAATCCATCGCGCCAGCCGCGCCAGGTAGCCACGCGGTATACCTCAGTCCAATCTACGCCTTTCCTCAGGCAATGCACACATTTGAGCACATCCAACAGGCTGATCCGTTTGTCCTCATAAAAGCAATGAGCCAGCGTGATGAGCAACGCATCTTCACTAGCCGGAACCGTGACTATGGGATCATCCTGAGCGGTGTAGCAACGCTGCCACAGTGCTTCCTCATCCAGGAAGGATACCATCCATCCCACATGCGTATGCATATGGATGGCAGAGACCGAATGGCCGGCATGGAACTTGCGGAAAAGGTATTTGTGCGGTTCCTCCACGTTCTTCAGTTCCACATAGCCCAGCCGAACCAATGCCGCTCTCACCGCTTCTTCATCTTCAGGTTGGTAAAGCAGGTCAAGGTTATCGCTTTTGTAGGGAAAAGATGGCGCCAAGCCCACCGATTTGATCATCACGTCGCCAATGCCTATGGACGCCAATGCTTCTTTCACTAACTGGTATTCTGCACGCAACTCCGCCAACGTATTTGCTTCTTCTAGGCGCGCAGTGCAGAACAGCGGGTCCTGTACCAAAGCCGCTCTCTCTCCCTCGCCCAGCATGGTTACCAAGGGCACCTTGTTGCGGCGCAAAACTTTCAAAACAGCCTCAACATCACAGGCAGCCCAAGGTATGCCGCGCTTCTGAACCCGTATTGGGTCGGCTAGATACGCTGCGCAAATTTCTTCATTTGTCAAGCACTGCGAGACCTCTCCGGCTGACAAGGAATAAAGCATTACCCACCCGTCCGGTCTTGCTGAAGCAGATCCACCAAAACTTGGGCTGCTGCCGCCCAAGTACGTGATTCAACCAGTTTCCTGGTATTACAAGGCATGGATAAAGCCGCATCGATAGCGTCTGCCACGGCTTTTTCTCCACGCCAATAGAGCAAGCCATCCCCTTCGCTGAAAAAGTCAGGCAGTCCTCCAAAGGGAGTCGTGACGACAGGCAAATTGCAAGACATTGCCTCCAACACAGACAATGGCATCTCAATCGCCGCCGTATCCTCCTCAGCGAGGAAGAGGTACACATCGGCTAGGCGATAGATGTCCTCAATGCGGTCTATGTACGTATCTATGACTGTACCTCCTGCGTGGCACAGCGCCTCCTTCAAAGCCTTATCTTGCTCTGTGCTGGTGCTCGTCACTACCAGTGTGTGATAGCGCCCACCCTTTTGTAACGCCAGGAGGTGAGCGAGATTGCGCTTGCCCTTCAAATGCCCTACATGAGCCACTACTGTAGCCCCAATCGGAACGCCATACCGGCGACGGAGCAAGGTTTTCTCTGTGGGCGCAGCAGGACGGAATCGCTGCGTATCCACCGCCGGCGGCAACAGCGCAGCACGGCAACCCAACGCCGTCATTTCCTCAATGGTTCGCCTAGATTGCGCTACCACCCAATCGGGTGTCAGATGGCTAATAAGCCATTTCCCCCAAGCCGTGTGGGGGCGCGGCTGCAAGGCGACGAGCATGGTAGGCACACCCCGACCATAAAAACGCAGCACCTGGGCGCGAAAAAAGCTGAACACTGTCCCACACGCTGTCGGCACATAGACGATTGCCTGTGGCTGAAAACGACGGATAACGCTACCTAGTTTGCCATTGAGCAAAAGGCGGTTTACCTGGATGTTTTGTACGTTGTAGCGGGTGTCGTCATGCCCGCCACTGGTGAGAACTTGTACATCATGATCAACAGACAACGCTTCACTCAAATGAATGGCGACATTTTTGATGCCTTCATCGTAGGGTGCACGCAAGCGTTCGGAGAAAAGCAGGATCCTCACAGCATTGCTCTCCTGGCAACTTGGTAATAAAGTCCCCGATATTGTGCTGCGATCGTTTCCAAACGGAAACGCTGGGCAAACTGTTGTCCACACTGCCCCAGTGCTTTACGAAGGTCCCGATCGTTCAGTAGATCCAGGATGCGCTGCGCCAAAGCCTCCACATCGCCCACCGCAACGGTAAAACCGCTGTTTCCTCCTTCAACCAAATCGGGCACTCCGCCAACGCGCGTGGCTACCACGGGCTTCCCTGCCGCCATAGCTTCAAGTACTGCCATGGGCTGCGTTTCCTGACGAGAAGAGAGAACTACCACCGCACAACATGCATACTCCTGGAGCAAGTGCTCCCTATCCTGGAGTCCAAGGAATTTTACATTTGCTTCAAGGCCATGTGCAGCGATGAATTCCTGTACCTGCTGATAGTAATGGGGATTGGTTGTCCTGCCTGCGATGCGTAGCTGCACATTGGGCACATGCTGACGCACAATGACCAGAGCGCGCATCAAATCCAGAGGGTTCTTGCGCTCATCAATGGTACCAACGTAGAGCAACCGCCCCTCCTCTTCCAGATTGGGAAGGGCAAAGAAATCAGGGGGCAACGGGTTGTCGATACGGTGAAAACGAGCTTGGCTCAGGTCGCGGTACTCCTCCAGTATGTATGGACTGATGGCAACGATATCTCCGACGCGTCGTACCGCATAACGATCGTACCACATTTCGAGCCCTAACCGAAAGCGGTCAAATAGCCTACTCCGGTAGACCTGTGCCTCACGGTGAATCACGCCATGGATGGTATAAATGGTCGGATAACCTGACCGTAGTGCGGCAACGGCATAATGCGGCGCATGGGCATTGACCACATCGGGTCGTAAACGGCGCAGTTCTCTAGCCACGCGTTCCACTGCGACAATGGTATTAGGCACCACGCGCCGCTTCGACATTGCCATATAGTGCACCGTCAGGTTACCCTCCACCTCCACCCGGTTCTCCGGTACCTCTGAATGACAATGGAGGACATGGACATCCAGGTCCTGAAAGCAGTGCAGTCCTTGCGCTAGATAATAAGCCACGCTCCGTACCCCGCCGGGTATGCGCCTCACATCCACCGGATAAGGTGTCACCAAAGCCACTTTCAAGGTTGATTTCAGACTCATCGTCGGGAGGCTCACCTTCCTGTCAGCAGAAACCACAGGTATTTTTTCAGGTCTTTCTTAATCCCGATGTTCACAAAACAACCACTGTTACAGTGCAAACAGGACGAGCGCACAAGCGTTTCGCGGAAACGCAGGTTCTCAGGTCGGTAATAGATAGCGCTACAAGGACCGCCCAAAGATGCGTTGCCTACATCCCCGCTAAGGCAGTTGCCAATCTTCCGTTCTGATAAGCAATAGTAGATATCCCCATAGGCATCAAGGACAAACGAATCCACCGCGAAGGGACATGGCGTTTGCCTTGGTCGTCCATCACGGTACATTTTCAGCATGTCATCCCAGTAATAAGCCATGAAATTGGATAGGGAACGTTCGGCAGCCAGCGTCTCCAAGAAAGCGAACAGGTACTCTTTATCAGCCTGGGTAAAATCCAATTCGCCCTGCTGCTCAATATTGGCAACATAGGTCTCATGAAATCCAACCAACTGGAAACCCAGTTCGATGTCGCGTTCTTTACACCAATCCTGTAACTCACGCAAGTGGTACAGATTCTTGCGTGTAATGACGCATCCGGCACCCAACCAAAAGGGATGTTCCGCCTGTAGCTCTTTCAGCCCCATCAAGCAACGCTCCACCCGTGCAAACGCTCCTGGAACATTGCGCATCTCATCATGTACCTGCCCCACACCATCCAGAGATACAGAAACATTCAAATGGATCCCACGCTCTGCACAAAGGCCCAACAGCGCACGGGTATCAGCCACAATTCGTTCTGCTGCTAAGCCATTGGTAATGAGGGTCAATGACCCCAAACGAGGCATCTTATCCATACAAAGCTGCACCAATGGGATCAGATCCTGGCGTAAGCTGGGCTCCCCACCAGCCAAGGTCAGCCGCTCAATGCCCCGGAAAATGTCGTCCTGGAAGACACGAGCAAAATCCTCCAGCGTCATTTCGGCACGCGGTTCCATTTGCCAGATATTGCACATGGTGCATCGTGCATTACACCGGTAGGTTACATTGATTTGCAATTGACGTGGTGGCAGAACACGGAAATGTCGCAGAAAGTTGTACTCGTAGAAACCACGGACGATCGTATCCCAGCGAGCAGTAAATAGTTTTTGTAACAATGAACGGCGCATTCTCAGCTTCACCTTGAATGTATCACTTGCAGATAGGCTTGATATGTTTGGTGGGCAACAAGATCAGCACGAAAACGAGTATTCGCTAACTCCCGTCCTCGTTGCCCCATTTGCCGGCGCAACTGTGGGTTGCTCAGGAGACGTATCAAAGCGTTGGCTAGCCCAGGGACATCCCCATCATCCACTAAAAAGCCGCTGCAGCCATCCTCGACCATATAGGGCATCCCACAAATCCGCGTTGCAACCACGGGCCGTCCTGCAGCCATTGCCTCAGCGACAGCAACAGGAGCTGTTTCTTGCTTCGACGGCAACGCAAGGACAGCGCATCGCTCGTATTCCTGGGCCATCTGCTGTGTGGTCAAGGACCCTAGAAAAGTCACCATCCCGTCAAGGCCATGCTGTGTGAGAAACTGGCGACAAAGCCTAACATACTCTGGATCGCTTTCAGCCTCCCCTGCTATACGTAGCCGCACATCAGCTACTGTTTCCCGCACTAGGTTCAATGCACGAAGCAGGTCTAAGAGGTTTTTACGCGGGATAACCCGCCCAGCGTACAATATAGTCGCTTCTTCGCCATTTCCCTTTACTGTAAAAAAGACATCGTCCACAGGATTTTCGATTGGGTATATCCTGCCTCGAAAGCCCCCCAGACGTACAAGCTCCTCCTCCACATAAGGATTGATAGAAATTAAATTCTTAGCCCGCGCCAGGCAATACCGTGCATAGATGCTATCCAAAAAAGCCCGCAGCCGTGCTGCAGATCCTCTGACGAATGCTGCCTCACGAGGGATAATGCCGTGCAGAGTAACTATATGCGCATATGGAGACTGGGCAGCGGCAGCCGCATAAATACCCAAACCATGGGCATGTACAATATCTGGCGAGATGCGCTGTAGCGTGCGTTGAATGCCAGACACATCCCTCCTGTGAAACATGAGACGTCCAAAACGCCTGCGTTTTAGGATATGCAGTGGCCAGCCTGCCTGAGTGACATCCAGCCTATCTTCGACTCCTGGCTGACATGTAACGATATGCAACTCGAGATCGCTGAAGCGAGACAGAGCCCGTAGGAGAGGAACCAGGACTGCTTCAATCCCGCCTACAATGCGCTCCTCACACAGGGGATATTGCCCGAGCACAGCAACACGCATCGCTGCTACTCCGCTGCTGTTTGGCTGGGTGGTACAACTCGCAAGCAATACAAATGGCCCAAGAGCGTGCCCATAATGAAGAAAAATACAAGGCTGTTGAAAGTGCTATAGTATAGATCCACAAAAGCCGCCGACACGACATAGACCGCAATCACTGCCCAGCCAGCTACCAGCAAAGCCCGGTCCACCCGTGTGTCCTTTCTAGAACGACGCAACACGGATGCAATCTCCAAAAACATAGAAAAGAAAATCCACAAATAAGGGATAAAAGCGATAAGGCCCATCGTTGTAAGAACCAGCAGGAATGCATTATGGGGAGATGGTAGAGAATGGCCCAAGATGCTCCAAGGTCCGCCATAGTAAAGATAATAGTAGGCAAAATTATCGAAACCCACCCCCAGGAGTAGATGATTGCGCAAAAGTCGCTTGCTCATGTCCAACATAACCGCACGATACTCAATGGAACCAACACTGTACAGACGTTCTTTGATCACAGGGCTGTTGCTGATCGTCGGCCAGTACACTATGCCTACTGCGATTGCGACTAAGGCTATCGGCAGGAGGATACGGCGGTAGTCTCGTTCAAAGAGCAACATCACCAAGAGAGCCACAGCCAATGCCAACCAGGCACCTCGATTGTAACAGAAAAAGTTGCCAAGCACTGCCATCAGAAGCAATATGCCATAAAACAGCCTGCCATAGGGAGACGCCTGGCGTACGAATTTGAAAAAAGCAATAGGAACGATCATGCCCAATGCCGTGCCCAAGTAAGCCGGATTCCCCAGCAGACTGACGATTTTGCGCAGGCTCCGCGAGTAGACCGTTGCCCGACCTAACTGATAAAAGAGCGGCTGCCCTGTCAACTGCTCATAGAAAACCATGAAAGAGAGATAAAAACCAATCACCGCCAGCGCGGCAACAAGCCTATCCAGGCCCGTTTCCCGGTCGTAGAAATTTTTCGCTAGCACCAGAACCAAGAACGGCACAATGAACTTGTCAAAGAACATCTGGATAGTACCCCTGAGACCATCCAGTCCAGCTGTTAAGGACGGCACAGCCATAATGCAAAACACGATAATAGATATTTCAGTCGCGCTAGGACGTCGTATCCTCCTTTTGCCAGTAGCCAACTGTGCTACCCAAACAATGCTCAACAGGCTAATAGCCAAGCGGCTCAGGCTTAGATCCGGGATGCCAGCAGGCATCTTGAGATTGAGATACCAAAATTGAGTATAGGGTTCCAGAATGACCCACAACAGCAATCCATTCGCGGGGCTCATGAGAATAGTGAGCAATACAGCGCTCAAGCCAACCAGCCGCACCGCATTAGGCCAGTTGGGCGACATGACCAGTTCGGCCAGGAAAAACCCAAGGGCTCCCACCACAACGAGCAGCATTATACCGAGCAGAATATCCCTAAGCCGCCGAACGCCTTTTACCGAACGCGCTTCATTCATACCGCTTCCTCACTCAACAGGCTTTCATAAACAGCCTGTACGCCTTCTAGATACTGTTTCAAGTGAAACTGCGTTTGCACCCTGTTCCGGCCTCTCTGACCCATTGCCGCTGCCTCATCTGGGTGAGTCAATAGGTAAGCTATCGCACGTGCCATGGCACCTGCATCTGCGGGGGGTATCAGGAAGCCGTGCACGCCATCTTCGATGATTTCCGGTGCTGCACCAGAATTGGTGGCTACAACGGGTTTGCCTGCTGCCATCGCCTCGATAAGCACGCGCCCAAATGGTTCAGGAGAAACAGAAGCCAGTACCACGACGTCTAACGCAGACATAACAACGGGAACATCCGCGCGAAAAGCGCTAAAGAAAATACGGTCTGACAACCCCAGTGAATCACTAAGGGATTGCAATACCTGACGGTATTCCGGCCGATAAGGAGGCGGGTCACCCACAACAATGCCTTTGACATTAGGCACCATCTCCAGAAGCAACGCCATCGCTTTCAGAAAAACCTCCTGCCCCTTCCACGGCTCCAAGCGTCCTACTATCCCCACTGCCAGATCACTAGGGGCTAGGTTGAAACTCCGACGCCCCTTTTCCCTATCCAGCAGGCTGACAAAAGCTTCCACATCCAGCCCATTGTAGATGACTCGCCCCTTGTGACAGGGCACTCCTGCTTCTATATAACGCCTCTGCACGATTTCTGAGATATAAATGAGCTGGTCAGCCATCTTAGCTAGCCTGCGGTCAAACCAATTCGGGGTATCAAAATCCCGAATGTGACAGACACAAGGACATCTGGTCAGCTTCGCCGCCAATATGCCTGCCCGGTCATGGTCAATCAAAGTGTTCGTATGTACTAGGTTGATCTCTCTCTGAATAATGACCTGGCGCAAGGCTTGGACAAGGGGCCATACTCGCCGAACAAGGAACAAGGAAAAGCCCGCATTGTAGTATATCTTTGAACCCCATACAGATCGCCGTAGCCATTGTATAGGTCGAGATGTGCGTATTGGGCGAATCCATGCAGGGCGATGGTCCTGGGCGCGGTACACATCCCATGCATGCACTTCTACTCCCAAGGCACGAAACTTTTCTACGTATTCATGATTCGAATAGGTAACAACGATTGGCTCGTAGCGCGTGCGGTCCAACCCTCGCAATAGCTCATACAGGCTAATGACCGAACCGCCCACCGACGGCGCACTTTCCAGATAGAGCACACGATGCTTATCCGCCATGGCTACATACCCTTGCAACGGCTGGTTTCCCACATGCGATCTACCGCTAGAACCAACCTCGTGTCCTACACAATGGTTACGCTAGCTACTTTCACTTTGCGCTGAAGCCCGCAGAAGTGAGATAAACTCCAGGATGAAAGCCAGGATAATGCCCGCGATGAGGCTTACTATGCTCCCAACGGCCAGCATCTTCGGAGTACGTGACGGTGCTGGGCGATCAGGCATCCGTGCCGGCTCGATGATCTGGATGAAACTGACATTGTTGGCTTGGCTTTGTTTGAGCTTTGCTTCATTCTCCTTATCAGAGAGGAAATTGTAATTCGCTTGGATGCGGTTCACATTTCGCACTAGTTCCTCATATTCTGTGGTGAGCTTGAGCAATTCCTCCAGCTTAGCCTCCTGCTGGGCAATGAGCCGGTCGTATTCTGCCTCTCTCGCAAGGATACTAGCCACAGCTACATCTTGGTTGAAAGCCAAAGAGATATAATTCACTGCCGCTTTCTGAGGATCACTTTTCGCTGCTTCTGCTCTGTATTTCTCCGCCATAGCCTGTGCTGCTTCCCGCTCTGCTACCAGTTTGGCACGCTCTAAACGCAAGTCTCGCAACTGATCCTGAATGGCAATGATCTCCCTGGGCAGCGAATCAACATTGTGCGCTAATTTGAATTCGAGGAGGGCATTCTGCGCTGATGCCAACGCTTTCTCTTCATCGGACAACTGCTGCTGAATGAATTGCAAGGCAACTGTAGCGGATTTGGCACGTATCTGCGCATAGTATTTGAACGCGTTCTCCACATGCGTCGTCGCAATCGCTTCTACCAGCATGGGGTTATCGGCGACAAAAGTCACGTGCAAAAATTCTTCTTCTGCGCTTACTGTCAAGCCCTCAAGAAGTTCCGCTGCAGAGATTCCCAAATTGAGGTCAGCAATGGTTTGCCAAGCAACATAGGGACTGTGCAGCGCAGCATCGAATTGAACTTGAACTGCCACAATTTCATCACGGCTTGCTACGGGCTTTGTCTCCGAAAACAGAGCAACTTGCTGCGATTCTGGCGCAATGACCTGTAATTTCACATAGGCTTGATACACAGGTTTCGCCTTCAGCGCATTGACCAGAATAACTGAGTTAGTCACAATGAAAATGAGGGTGATTAACCACCACCGCTTCCCAATGATTCTCAAATAGGTCAAGATCTCTGCAACCATCTTCCCTCCTTCAGAACATACCTACTTTATTGCAACGGACGTCTTTTCAACTGGCTTTCGATAGCGGTCGAAAGTTCTTCGACGCGCTGCTCCCAGGTATTTTGAGCAGCAATCCGCTGTCGTTCCGCCTGTAAGGCAGGGCTGTTCTCCTCCCATGCCAATTTTATAGCCGAGATAAACTCCAGTTCATTGGCTGCTACCCTAACCACATGGGAAAACCTCTGCGCCGCTGGCACATCCGTTGCGACGACCGGCTTGGCGCAAGCCAGATACTCATACAGTTTCAAAGAGTCAATATTTCTAGTCCATTCGTTAATGCGATAAGGTAACAAGCACACATCACAAGCAGCAATATAGTGCGGCACCTCTTCCACTGCTTTCCGACCCAAGAAATGTACATTCGGCAACGCCTGCAATGCATGCAAAGCCTGCCGGCTTCCCTCATCCTGAATGGCCACTGGCCCTACCAAAACCAACGACCAATCAGTATACGTGCGTGCTACCCGAGCCAATAAGGCCATATCAATCTTCTCGTTAATTGCTCCGACATAGCCAGTGATAGGTTTAGATATATCCACCATATCGGCGGGCGTGGCATTGGGATCGTTCAAAACAGCAGCGAACGCCTGATAATCCACTGCATTGGGAATTAAGAAAACCCGAGCGTTCAACCCGCGCTTGCGCTCAAGGAGAGTAGGTGAAGTAACAAACACCAAATCCGCCCTGCGCGCTAACTGCTGCTCCATACGCTCCATGACCGGACGCCAGCCTGCACTAATCCCGCTATACCCAGCATATTCGTCCACAATGTGATAAATGACCAGTTTCTCATCAAAGCGCCCAATGAAAACCCCCATATCTGGCAGAAAAAGCCATAGAATAGGGCGCTGAAATTGCAAACCCCTTAGCACCCGCCGCAGGAAAGCCATGTAAATAGCCTCTGTCAGTACGTCTAATGGAAACCGTGCGGCTCTTGGCGCCCACAACGGCGGTTGATATACATAAAGATTTCGCCTCACCTGGTTCAAGCAAGGCCCCCGCATATCCCGCAGCGAGAGTTCCCCACTCCGCAAGCGACGCAACATCGGCCTCAGTTGCGGCCATGGCTCGATATACAATATCCGGTTAGCACGGGCCAGTCGGCTCATAATTTGATGACGGTTTCGCCAGATGTCATCCCAAGGCCCTGGTGCAAAACACAGAATATCATGCCCTTCAATCATCCATTACTTCCCGGTTGCCCATACCTCGCGATAGATGCGAATGAACTGAGGCACTAAATGGGACCATTGGTGTTCTACCGCCCAATCCCAAGCCCGCTTTCCCGCTTTTTCCATATCGGTCAGCCGGGCTTGCTGCAATGCACACAGCAAACCGTCTGATTTCTCCGGGTCATAGAGGATTCCACGCCCACTAGAAGCCAATGCTGGAAACGCCCCTATAGCGGGAGCGATAATAGGCTTGCCGAAGGAAAAAGCCAGGATAGCCGCCCCTGAAGTGGTTACATCGCGATAGGGCAATACACAGACATCAGAGGCATTCATGAAATACTGTACCTCAGAATCTGGTACATATTCAAATCGCGCATGAACTGTAGGCTGCCCCTGTAAAAGTTGTCTCAGCGCTTCTGCGTATGTAGCGTCGTGTACATGACCAGCCACCAATAACCGACTTGTACCATTTCCCAACTGGCTGAAGGCAGCGATCAAGTCCTCGATGCCTTTATAGCGACGAATCTGCCCCAGAAAGAGGTAAACGAATGCCTGGGCGTCCAATCCCAGTTTTGCTCTCGCTTCCTCCTTTGTACAGTCATTTGGGTAAGCCCCAATATAACTCCCATGAGGCACGACATATAGCCTCCGTCCTCGCTTCCCTCGCCACTCCATCACATGCGAATATACGCGTGCTACATCCTGCTCGGCTTGTTCATCGTGCACATGCAAAGCATCAGCCAGCATAAAAAGAATCGCATTTACCATGCGGTGAAGGGAGGGAAAACGCTGTTCGTGGGGATTCAGATTGTGCACAGTATAGACGATTTTGCTCCCATTGCGCTTGGCTAGGACCAGTCCAGCCAAAACAGCA
>Ga0315298_1004991_pt1 | contig 19282 bp, 13 predicted proteins | sample WHS_1_MG_FD_203077 | JGI IMG/M metagenome (GOLD analysis project Ga0315298, IMG submission 203077) | Extremophilic microbial mat communities from Washburn Hot Springs, YNP, Wyoming, USA - WHS_1_MG | ecosystem: Environmental > Aquatic > Thermal springs > Hot (42-90C) | place: USA: Wyoming...
TAAGTGCCAATATACCAAATAATATTTCGTTCTCTATTGACTTTTAAAATGCGTGATTTCATGTTTCCAAAATTGACGCAGGATTCAGGTTTATTATTTTTCTATTTTTAGGAATAATTTTTGCGTTCATCCCCTATGGGTGGAGCTCGGACAAAGTAGAACTTAAATTTGCAAGTGAATACACAGATAAACATCCAACCACTATCAATGCATTTATGCCCTGGATTAAAAAGGTTGGAGAGCTTAGTAATGGAAAATTAATTATCCAACTTTTTAATCCAAATACAATCTGTCCTGTTAGGGAGGCATATGCCAGTGTGGCTGCTGGATCAGTTGACATTGCGGCCTCTCCAAACCACTATACTTATGGGAAGTTTCCTCTCGCAGAAGTGATTCAATTACCCTTTCTTTTTAATGGATCAGAAGCTGGTAGTTTAACCATTTGGGAAATTTATAAACGTTTTAAAGAATGGAGAGATGAATATAAAGAAATTAAAATTCTTTGGCAATGGACAAGTGCCCTTTTAGAACTTCACACAGTGAAAAAACCTGTTAGGACTCTTGAAGATTTTCAGGGACTAAAAATTATTTCTTGGGGAGCTCATGTGAACACAATGATTAGGCATTTAGGAGCAAATCCAATAGACACTAAACCTATGGATACCTATATGGCATTAGAGAGAGGTATGGCTGATGGAGTTATTTGCCCTATTGCTCCGATGAGAGCTTTTAAAATAAGCGATGTTGCTAAATATCATACAATATTAAATTTAGGTGTTGACGCCTTTTGGGCTGGTATGAATTTGAAAAAATGGGATAGCCTTTCATCAGAGTTAAAAAAGATTCTTGAAGAAACTACAGGCGATAAGATGGCTCAACTTTGTGGAAAAACTCTTGATGAAGGCTCTATAAGAGACGTAAAGTGGATGAAAGAACAGGGACATACTTTCTATTTGCTACCTCCTAAAGAAAAAGAAAGGTGGATTGAAAAGGTAAAACCCATTTCAGATGGTTGGGTGAAAAATATGGAGGGAAAAGGCTATAAGGTAGCAAGAACAATTTATGAAACAGTAAACAAATTAGGTAAGGAATATAGTGCAAAAACACCTGGTGGCTATAAAGATTAAAATTTAATATCCACCCAAAAAAGCTTAATGAGATCCATAAAGATTCAAAGTGTCAAAAATTTAAGGATCTGAATAAATGTTTGAAGATTATAAGGAATTAAAGATCAAAAATAATAAAAATTTTATAGACTCCTATGAAAAATTTGTAAATGGCGCAAGTCGTCTTTTCAGTAGAATTGCCTGTATAGCACTTGGTATAATGCCAATCCCAGTATTTATAGATGTGATATTGAGGTTTACACTTTCTAAGTCTATCCCTGGTGGAATTGAAATCCAAGAATATCTTCTCCTTACCCTCGTCTTTCTTGGGCTTGCAAGCACAGAATTTGAAGGAGGGGGTCACATTCAGATTGATCTCCTCCTTGGAAAATTATCTCGAGATAGGCGTAATATCCTTGAAACATTCGCATGGACAATTTCTCTTTTAATTCTTATATTCATGTCTTCTCAGCTTATGGTCCAGGGAATCAAGAGATGGCAAAACAATGAATTAAGTAAAACCCTTGAAATTCCACTCTGGATCTTCTGGATGATTGGTGCCATAGGGATTCTAATGCTTGCACTGGTTGTTTTTCTCCATTTGATAAAAATCTTTGGCTTTTTCATTCATCATAAAGAAAATAATCGAATGCTTATATTATCAATTATCATCTTAATTCTTGGTAATCTTCTTTTTTTCACACCCATTATAGGAATTAGACCTTCTTCCTTTAGTGGAAGTACAAACGGTCTTCTTGGCATGTTATTACTTTTTATTCTTTTATTTCTGGGTGTACCAATTGCTTTTGGAATGGCAGCGATTGGATTTATGGGTATGATAGTAATTAATAAGGCTGTTTCGCCATCTCTGGCTATGTTAGGAATTGGTCCCTATGATACAGCTGCTTCATATATGCTAACAATTGTACCCCTTTTTATTCTTATGGGCGAATTAGCTTACCATTCTGGAATTAGCAATGAACTCTTTGAAACTGCTAATAAATGGTTGGGCTCGCTAAGGGGTGGAATGGCTATGTCAGCCGTAGCAGGTTGCGCAGGATTTGCAGCTGTTTGTGGAGATAGTCTTGCTACTGCTGTAACCATGGGTACCATTTCGATTCCGGAGATGAAAAAAAAGAGATACGATATGGCCTTAGCAACAGGGGCACTGGCTGCAGGTGGGACATTGGGTATAATGATCCCACCAAGTGTTGGTTTTATATTTTACGCAATCGTGACTGAGGAATCTATTGGTAAACTTTTTGTTGCAGGAATTCTTCCTGGAATTATATTAGCTACTCTTTTTATTGCTTATATAGCCATCATTACAAAAGTCAAACCCCATTTGGCCCCTCCAGGAGATCCTACTTCATTAAAAGAAAAGTTCCTCTCACTTAAAGGAGTTATAGGGATGTTGGCACTTTTTATTGTAATTTTGGGAGGAATTTTAAGTGGCATCTTCAATGCTATTGAAGGAGGAGCGATTGGTGCAGTGGGGGCTTTTATCTATGCTTGTATTAAAAGGCGCGTGAATTCTGAAATGCTTATTGCTTCTCTTAAGAGTTCTTTGAACATAACTTGTAAATTAATCATGATTCTTATGGGTGTTGCTGTTCTCGGATATTTTCTTGCAGCAACAAGATTACCATTTTTTGTTGCTGACTTTGTAAGTGGATTAGGGGTTAACAGGTATATTATATTTGCTTGTATAATTATATTTTTTCTCATCCTGGGTTGTCTTTTAAATGTGATTCCTATGATCCTTCTTGTTCTTCCTACTATTTTCCCTACAATTGTTTCACTCGGTTTTGATCCAATCTGGTTTGGTGTAGTGACAGTTTTAATGATGGAAGCAGGACAGATAACCCCTCCCATTGGCGTAAATGTATTTGCAATTTCGGCAGCCTCTGGTGTACCAATGTATACTGTTTTCAGAGGAATTTTCCCTTTCTTCATTTGTATGATTATACTTCTTGTCATATTGACAATTTTCCCACAAATTGCTCTTTTTCTTCCAAGAACACTATTTTAATTTCTTATCCTTTGCCTTCTGAAAAAGAGAAATCCTTCAAAAACCCTATTTGTAATAACTCAATAAACCCAAAAATTTTGTCTTGACAAAGATTGATAAATTGTATACCGTATACAAAGAAAATTTTTAAAAATTAAACGATAGGGGAATAAGATGAATCTACCTCCTTTCCAATTTAAACAACCGAAGTCATTGGATGAAGTTACCTCTCTACTACAAGAATATGGAGATAAGGCGGCGATTTTAGCTGGAGGCACCATCTTAATTGTTGCTCTTCGTTATAGACTAATTGAGCCTACTCTGGTTATTTGCCTTAAAGAATTGAAAATCCTAAATCATATTTATAAAAACGACAAAGCTATTAATATTGGGTCTATGGTCCCTTTGGAAGTGTTAGAAAGATCTGAAATAATAAAAAATGAGTATCCATCATTGATTTCTGTAATACAAAAGATAGCTGTTCCTCCTATACGAAATCAAGCAACCATCGGAGGAAACATCTGCCTCGATAATAGATGCATTTTTTACAATCAGTCTGAATTCTGGAGAAGTGTTCAGAAACCTTGCTTTAAATTAGGTGGAGAACTCTGCCATGCTGTTGAAAAGGGGAAGCGATGCCAAGCAGTTTACTCGGGTGACCTTGCTCCATTTTTAATTGCATTAGGTGCTAATGTAAAAATCATATCCAAAGAAGGTGAAAAGCTTATAAAATTGTCTGAGTTTTTCACAGGAAGAGGAGAAAAACCTAATATTTTAAAACCAAATGAATTACTAACAGAAATCCAAATCCCACCAGCCGAACCAGGGGTAGGTTTATCCTATGAAAAACTACGTATTCGTGAAGGAATGGATTTTCCTATGGCTGGTGTTGCTGTGAAGGTTAAGGAAAAACAGGATGGAACAATTGAAAAAATAAAAGTTGTATTGGGCTCAGTTGGAACTGCTCCTATCGAAGTCTCAAAGGCTACTACCATCTTAGCGGAGCAAAAACTAACAGAGGAGTTATTGCAAAAGATATCTAAGGAAACAATGGAGGTAGCACGGCCTGTAGGAAATCTTATTATAAATTCAGAATACCGTAGGAAAATGATTGGAGTACTTACTAAACGAGCATTAATCCAAGCATTTAAAATGGCTAAGGGAAATTGGTCTTAATAAGTTCAATTATGGTTTCGATTAAGATGCTTCGAAAATACGAGCGTGTTTGATTTATTTAACTAAATGGAAAAAAATTTAAATAATTCATAAACAATAGAGAGGCGATATGGAAAAGATTCAAATTTCATTAAATATTAATGGAAGGGTTGAAACTCTTGAAGTTTTTCCCCATCGAACACTTTTGGAAGTGATTCGAGAAGATTTACAACTTACTGGAACAAAATGTGGATGTGAGGATGGAACTTGTGGCACATGCACAGTATTATTAGATGGCACTCCGGTTCGATCATGTCTACTTTTGGCAGCAGAAGTTCAAGGAAAAGAGATTACAACAATTGAAGGGCTATCTGACGGAGAAAAACTTCATCCCGTCCAGGAGGCATTTGTTAAATATGGCGCAATTCAATGTGGGTTTTGCACCCCTGGAATGATTCTTACGGCCAAGGCCCTGCTTGATAGAAACCCTTCTCCAACTGAACAGGAGATTCGTCAGGCGATATCTGGTAATCTCTGTCGATGCAGTGGTTACACAAAGATTGTTGAATCAATAATGGCAGCCTCGGGTCAAAAAATTCTATCTACTTCAATTGAAGACTCTTCTGCAGCATTTTCTGTGATTGGGAAAAGAACCCATCGAATAGATTCCATCCCAAAGGCAAAGGGAGAAGCAAAATACTCTGGAGACCTCTTTTTACCTGGGATGCTTTATGCTAAGGCCCTAAGAAGTCCTTATCCACACGCAAAAATTCTAAATATCGACACAAGTAGAGCAGAAAGACTTCCTGGGGTAAGAGCCATTATTACAGGTAAAGATGCCATCCCCTATCGTTGGGGTGTTTTTGCATATACACGTGATATGCAATTCCTTCCTACTGACAAGGCCCGCTATATAGGTCAAGAAATAGCTGCTGTTGCTGCTATCAGTGAAGAGATAGCCCAAGAGGCAATCAGCCTAATTAAGGTTGATTGGGAACCTCTTCCTTTTGTCCTTGATCCTGAAGAGGCCTTGTTAGAAGGTGCCCCACAAATTCATGATGATAAACCTAAAAATGTGAGTGTTCGCATCTTCGTAAATGAAGGAAATGTGGAGGAAGCACTATCCAAATCTTTTCTTGTGGAGGAAGGCCACTTTTCTTCTCCAGAAGAAAGTTATTGCCAAACAGAAAATTATGCAGTGGTTGCTAACTTCGACAGTACCGGAGTTGACATATGGTGTCCAAATGCAGGCCCACATATGAAGGCCAGACCACTTAGCAATGCCCTTGGCATCCCGACCTCTGATGTCCGTGTCCGAAAGATAAATGTTGGAGGACATTTTGGGGGAAGGTCTGAAATATCTCCCGCTGATTTTATGGCAGCCCTTCTTTCCAAAAAATCAAGACGCCCTGTGAAACTTGTCTACACTCGAGAGGAAAACTTCAATTGTGTAAGACAAGTTCATGCAAGCAAAACACATTGTCGCGTAGGAGTTGACAAAGAAGGAAGGATTACTGCTGTTGACATGAAGGTTATTATGGATGGCGGAGCTTATGCGAGCACTGGCCCCATTGCTGCTTCAGTGGCATATATTATGATTGAAGGCACTTATAAATTCCCGAACCTACGCTATGAGGCCATCCGAGCCTATACAAATAAACCACCAAGAGGAATGTATCCTCATCATCCACGTACATCATATGCTGGTTTAGAACTGCTCTTAGACAACCTTGCAGAAAAATTAGGGATGGATCCCCTCGAATTCAGGCTAAAAAATGCTGTCCATGAAGGTTACATTACTCCTACAAGGACAGTGATAACATCTTGTGCAGAAGTTGAAACAATGCGCAAGGCTTCGGAAAAAGCAGGTTGGAAAGAAAAACGAGGCCACCTACCTCCTTATCGTGGAATAGGAATGGGTTGTGCTTCAATGATTAGCGGGTTTCCAATGGGGATTCGTGGAGGGTCTGCAGCCTTTGTAAGGTTTAATGAAGATGGAGATGTTGTTGTAATTTCGGGAGTAATGGATAATGGACAAGGAAATGATAGTATGATTGCTCAAATTGCAGCAGAGGAATTGGGAATTCCATTAGAAAAAGTTAAAGTAATTACTGGAGACACGAGTATAACTCCTTCTGATCAAGGGGCCTATTCTCAAGCTTCTACACTTATTTCAGGGGGAGCTGTTAAAGCAGCAGCTGCTGATGCTAAAGAGCAATTGTTAGAGGTTGCCTCACAAATGCTTGAGGCTAAAAAAGATGAATTGGTGGCACGCGATGGTCGTATTTTTGTCAAGGACGAACCTGAAAGATCAGTTGATATTGCTAAGGTTGCCAGAACTGCACTGGCAAGGAATCGGGCAATCTTAGGCCGAGGGGATCGTTGGCCAGATGCTGATCCTACAAGAGAGTGGATAAAAAATCCTCGAGGTCAGATAGCCTCTGCTTTTTCATTTGGAACAGCAGTTGCCGAGGTTGAGGTTGATCCTGAAACTGGAAAGGTAAAGATACTAAAAATGGTAGCAGCCCACGACTGCGGATTTCCAATAAATCCAATGGCTGTGGAACAACAGATTCAACGCTCAGCTATGGAAGGAGGACCTCAAGGAATATTAATGGAAAAACATCTATGGAGCAAAAAAGGCCAGAATCTTAATGCAAATTTTATTGACTATTGGTTTCCTCTTGCCACAGATGTCCCAAATATTGAACCAATTATCGTTACTTCCAATGACCCTTTTGGTCCTTTTGGTGCAAAAGAAGGTGGACTATCTATTTCTGTAGCTATGGTTGGAGCAATGGCAAATGCTGTTCGAAATGCCATAGGTATCATGCCAAAGGAATTTCCTCTTACACCCGAAGTTATACTACGTCTATTAGAGGAAAAAAGGAAATCTACGGATCGTTAAAAATTTTTGAAAATTACCATCTCCAAATGGGGATGAAGGTATTGTAGGAGGTTTAAAAATGCGAGTTTTAGTCTTAGGTGGAACAGGTGGAATGGGACAGGGAGTAGCTCGAGATCTCATTAAACAAGACCGTATTGATAAGGTTTTATTGGGGGATATTAATGTTGACCCAAATAGGGTTCATGAAAAATTACGAAGCAGTTCAAAGGTTTCACTTCATCGAATTGATTTAAATGACCATGAAGGCTTAGTAAAATCCTTAAAAGATGTTGATATAGTCATTAACTGTGCAGGTCCATTTTATAAGACAGCAGTACCTGTGGCCAAAGCAGCTGTAGAGGCAAAAGTAAATTATATTGATATTTGTGATGATTATGAAGCAACAGAGATTCTCTACAATTCTGAAATAGACCAGATGGCCAAGCAGGCAGGCATTACCGTACTTACAGGAATGGGATCTGATCCTGGAACAAACAATGTTATTGTTCGTTGGTATGCCAATCAACTGGACAATGTGGATGAAGTCCATCTATTTTGGGTTGTTAGCATTGCTGAACTTTCAGGAGCTGCCTGGGACCATAGCCTTCATATGACTCTTGGAAAAATCCCTCAATATTTAAATGGCAACTTAGAGTATGTTGAAGGAGGAACAGGTGAGGAGATAGCAGAATTCCTCGAACCTCTTGGTACCTGTGTAGTTCGCTATGTTGGACATCCTCAACCACTTACAATTCCAAAATATATTGAAGGAGTAAAAAAGGTAGTTGTTAAAGGGGCACTCATCCCTGCCTGGGTTGACCAATTAATAAAAGAGCAAAAAGAGACAGGCTTTTTAAGCAAAGACCCAATAGATGTGAGAGGTTTTAAAGTGGTTCCTTACGACTTAACTTTGAAACTTTGGGAAACCATTCCTCAAAATAGAGACAAAGGACCACAGGCCTCAGGTTTAAAGGTGATAGTTAAAGGCGAAAGAAAAGGAAACCATGTGACCTATACAGCCGACATTGTGGGTAGAATGGCACCAGGAACAGGGCTTCCAGCCTCGATTGCAGCTCTCATGATTGATTCGGGAGATGTAAGGGTGAAAGGGGTAGTTGCACCAGAGGGATGTATTGATCCAGAGAAATTTCTTTCTGCTTTGATCCAAAGAGGTGCAAAGATTCATCAAACTGAAACAATTAAATCTATCCTTACCTTAGGCCCTTGACCCCTTGACCCCTCGACCCCTTGAACCCTTTTTTATAATATGAGTAGAATAAAAATTAACTAATTAAAGGAGAGCTTTTTATGAAAGAGATTAAAAAACTAAATCTCACAAAGAGTTTTCAGCTTTTTGAAGAAGCAAAGCAACTTGTTCCTGGTGGAGTTTTAGGCGCAAGAAAACCAAGTGATTTTATTGAAGGCGAATACCCAATTTTCTTTGAAGAGGGAAAGGGATGTCGACTCATTGATGTTGATGGAAATGAATACATTGACTTCCTTTGTGCCTATGGACCTATTATCTTAGGTTACCGAGAAGAAGAAGTGGATGATGCAGTTATTCGCCAAATAAAAGAGAAAGGCTTTTGCTTTACACTTACACAAAGATATCAGAATGAATTGGCAAAAGTTATAAAGAAATTTGTCCCCTCTTCTGAGATGAGCATCTTTCTCAAAACAGGCTCTGATGCAACAACAGCAAGCATTCGTATTGCAAGGGCTCACACAAATCGAATAAAGATTATGCGATGTGGTTATCATGGATGGCACGATTGGTGTGTGGAGATGAAAGGTGGAATCCCTGAAAAACTCTATGAAGATGTTTACGAATTTCATTATAATGATCTCGATCATCTCGAAGATTTAATGAAACGCCATGGCAATGAGACCGCAGCCATAATAATGACTCCATTTGGTCATCCTCTTCATCAAAAAATGGAAGAACCTAAGCCTGGATTTCTTGAAGGGGTAAGGCAACTGGCAAATAAATATGGAGCAGTTCTAATATTCGATGAAATCCGAACCTGTTTCAGGCTTAGAATGGGTGGTGCGCAAGAACTCTATGGAGTTACTCCTGATCTTACAATCCTTGGAAAAGGAATGGCAAATGGATATGCAATTAGTGTTGTAACAGGTAAAAAGGATGTAATGATGTCTGCTACGCAGAAGGTTTTTATTTCTTCTACATTCTTCCCCAACAGTGATGGTTTTGTTGCTGCTCTGAAAACCATTGAAATCCTTGAGAGAGATAATATTCTTGAAAAAATTTGGGATAAAGGAAGTTGGTTTTTAAAGAAAGTCCAAGAAGTAATTAATAAATATAATGTTGGTGCTGAACTAAGTGGACTTCCTCCTATGTTTTTTATCACATTCAAAAGAGACGAGGCAGGAACTCATCGAGCACGAAGAGATGATTTCTATACTTATCTTATCAGAAAGGGTATCTTTTTCGCTCCTCATCATCACGGATATATCTGTTACAGACATACAGAAGAAGACCTCGAAACAACAGTTAAAGCTATAGATGAAGCCTTAGGATATTTAAGTGAAAAGTACTCCTCTATGAAGTTACGCAATACTTAGATTTATTTTAAATTGCCATTTGAGATAGAATTCTCCTCAATTCCCCTCTACCTCCTGGTAGAGGATTCTCCCAAACTTCTCTCTACCCTTCGGGGAGAAGATTCTTCCCAAATTCCTCTCAATTTTCTTTCTACCCATTTGGGATAGAATTCTTCCAAATTCCCCTCTACCCATTTGCGAGAGGATTCTTTCAATTCCCCTCTCCCCTTTTTGGAGAAGGCTCTTTCCCCAATTTCCCTCTACCCTTTGGGGAGAGGCCTCCTTCCCCAATTTCCCTCTACCCTTTGGGGAGAGGGCTCGGGTGAGGGGGAATTAATTCTTTCTAAAAAAATCCACTCCTAACAATTCTCCTCCCTTTTCTAAAGGGATTACAAAATTTTCTGAAAAGTAAGAGATTTTCCCTTTATTAATGCTTAAATTACATATAAACTCCTGTAAAACCATGTAAATTCTTGTAAAAATTTAAATTTTTTTATTGACAAATCATTAAATTTATGTATCATAAAAAATATATAGAAAGAATAAATTGAGTTTTGGACTTTCAAGGAAAACATCTTAAAAACTCCAAAATTCTTAACGGCGGTAGCCTATCTCAAATAAATAAATTACATCATAGTTTTATTTTCTAATATTAAAATAATTCCTAAAATAAGGGCTTACCTTAAAGTAAATAAAATGAAAAAATGGTTATTTTTATAAGATATCTATTCCTAAAAATTAATCTCCTTTTTCTTAAGGGAGGTAAGGAGGGATTGATTAACTCGCATTGGTATTCATAAAATGTTAATTACCAAAAACGACTTAATTATTTTTGATTTTATCATTGAACAAGTGATATAATATAAATGTTCCTAATTTTTGACCGAATATAAAACCTATAGATTTTACAGTTGAGATAAAAAGAAAAGTTGAAGGGGTATTTGATGAAAGGCAGGCAAGTGTGATTTCAGATGTTATTACGAATGCATTTTCTTTACTTGTGAAGGCAAGTGATTTTAATGAACTTAAAGAGATAGTAAAAAGATCTTGCACAAGCCCAAAAAAGAACCGAACAAAGACTTGAAGAACTTGCACAGGCTCAAAAAAGAACCGAACAGGAACTCCATGAACTTATTAAATAGCATCTAATAATGAGAAGAGAATTAGGTGGTTTATCAATTACTGTAGGTTACAGGCTTGAGGATGAAGCAATAAAGGCGCTACCGAAGTTACTTAAGAGGGATTTTGGATTAAAGATTGAGGGAAGATTGAAAAGAGGATTTGTAAAAGATAAAGAAGGTAAAGATATTGAAGTCAATATTATTGGTGATGCAAGGAGAAATGGAAAGAGGGTTACCATCATAGGCGAAGGGAAGAGTCAGCTCTCAAAGAATGCTGTTGATGAGTTTCTGAAAAAGAAGATTAAGAGGCTTGAGGCCGTTTATAAGGAAATATTTCCGGTACTTGTTACTTATATGATCAGTGAACCTGATTTAGAGAATTATTCAAAACAAAAAGGGATTGCCCTTTATTATTCTTATGATTTTTAAAGATTTCTCACCTACCAGAGCGTAAATTTCTTGGCTTAAAAAAGGAAAACCCATAATTTTTAAAAAGATCAGACTCGAATTATCTATTTTAAAAAACAATATCTTATTTAAATGAAAAAAGGTAAAGAATGGAAGAAATAAAAATGATAGAAAATCTGAAAAAAAGAAATTGTTGAAAGACTAAAGCCACTCGATCCAGAAAAGGTAATCCTCTTTGGAAGCTATGCCTATGGTAATCCTAAAAAGGACAGCGATATTGATCTTTATGTGGTTACAAAAGACGAATTTATTCCTCAAAGTTATTCAGAAAGAAGGGAACTTGTAAGGAAGGTTTCAAGGGCTTTGCTTGATATCAGAATGAAGATTCCTATAGGTTTAATTGTTCATACAAAGCCTATGAATTTGAAATTTGTAAGTCTTAATAGCTCTTTTTCGAGGGAGATTTTGGAAAAAGGTATTAATCTTTTATGAGTATTGAATTGGCAAAAGAGTGGCTTAAGGCATCGGAAGACGATTTAATGACAATAGAAGAAATTCAAGATAATCCCAATTTGACCAACATAGTTGCCTTTCATTCTTAACAATGTGTTGAGAAAGCTTTTAAAGGACTATTAGAATTTTTCAATAAAGATATTCCTAAAATTCATTCATCATTAAAACTTTACGATATGATAAGAGACTATATTGACCTTCATGTCGATCTGGATGTTTTTACTGACCTCGATGATCTTTATATTAATGGGCGATACCCAAGTGAACTTGGGATTATGTCTCCTGGAAAACCTTCTCCTGCAGATGCTAAAAAGTTTTATGAGTTTGCTCGAGAAATCTATTTAAAGATAAAGGAATTCATTTATAGGATGCCCCCAGAATAAAAACTAAAATCCCCCTTGATTATTTAGAGTAAGGGTTTATCCCTTACCAAAAAACGGTAAACCACATGGGCCTACCCTCCCCTACATTAAAATTTAAATGGAATTCAATTTTATAAAGAAATCCTCTCCTAATAATCCACTTCCCTTCTCTGAAGGGAGCCAAGGAGGAATTATAAAATATTCTGTAGAATAAGATTTATCCCTTACCAAAAAATGCTTGAGGAAAGATTTTTCAATTTCCTTTTACCCATTGTAAAGAGGAATTTTTCCAATTTCCCTCTACCCAAATTGGGGAGAAGATCTTTACCAAATTCCCCTTGGGGAAAAGGCTCTTTTAAACTCCCCTCTACCCTTCGGGAAGAGGGCTCTTTCCCTAATTTTCCCTCTACCCTTCGGGGAGAGGGACGGGGTGAGGGGTAAAAAATTCACAAATAAAAATTTTTAAAATGGCTAAAAAACTGAGCTTCTTTTGGTTATTTAAAAATTTTATTTCAATTCTTTTTTTCTTTTGTTTATCGGTTCTTGCATATGGAGCAAATTATTATGTATCATCCCTTGGTTCAAACACAGCTCCATACGATACTTGGGCTAAAGCAGCAAAGCAAATTAAAACAGTAATTGACTATATAAGGACTAATGGTTCGGGTGCTGGAGATTATGTCTATATAGGAGAAGGAACTTTTAATTCTGCAAATGATTATTTTTATATTGATAATGCTAAACATTCTAACCTAACAATTATAGGAGCTGGAAGAAATGCTACAATAGTTAGTCCTGGTTCTGCTAACAGAGCTGTTTATGGAACTATTGCTACTGGGGTAACTTTTAAAAATCTTTGTCTGACAAGCACGTATAGTGATCCAACTAAAGCCAATATTTACACTGCAGGGAATAATTGGCGTTTTGAGGATGTTGATGTTGTGAGTCTTTCTAACCATACAACAAGACTTTTTACATTTGAAGTCGGTAAAATAGATTGTATTAGATGCCGATTTAAATTTAGATATGCAAGCGGTGGCTCAACTATCTTTGGACAAATTCAAACAACTGCAAATGGCACATTTGATTATTGTATTTTTGAAGCGTTAGGATCTTCTTCTCTTAATGGTGGAATTCTTTTTTGGAATGGTTCTGGAAATTATAATTTTAATAATTGTATCTTCTTAAATTCAGGAGTTTATGGCATTGGTACATCTTCTGGTTACACAGGAACTATAAATATAAATAATTGCATAATATCAACAAGCAGTACTTCGAGTGGGAGTTATTCAATTAGTAAAAGTGGAGGAACAATCAATGTTAAAAATACTCTTTTAATGAGTAATTTTATATCACCTTTATCTCCTTGGAACAGCGTAGATTTAGACCAAAACAACATTAAGGACAACAGTGACCCCAAATTTAGAACTTACAAAAGAATGGGCTTCATAATTCCAAGAGTTGACGATAATAGTGGGTATCCTTATGTTCAAAGCCTTGAGCCTGTTTTTAGTTCTTACGGAGTTAAGGGAACTTTTTATATTTATACTTCAACTTATTTTACAGAATATCTTTCTTACTTTAGGTCAATATTACAAAATGGCATTTTTGAAATAGGCTGTCATTCATATAGTCATTCTGCCCTCAATAGTACTCAAGCCTATAGCATTACAAAAGATGGAGCAACAATTAATATTGACAGGACTATTAACCAAATTATTATAAATCCAGGTGGGACTATCACAAATTTCAAATCAAAGACTCTTGACCAAATAAAAACAGAACTCCAAAACTTAGGTTGCACAATAGGAAGTTATCCAACAAACCTTGAAGGAGATTCTTTAGGAGAATCTTTAGCTGATTCAAATGGTGCTCAACCTTCACCCTATACTCCATCTTTGCTTATTGACACAACAGCTCAAACTGGTTTCTTTAAAGTTGAAATTGCAGACCCAATAACGCACTTAAACAACAATTTAGGAGATTTAATTGACCCACAAACTAACCAATATTATAGCTGTAAAACTTTTGTATTCCCCTATTCAGCATATACTGACGATGCAATAACAGCGGTAATGAATGCAGGATACAAAATGTGTGCAGTTACAGTTTCTGGTAATTCAATGACGCCAAATTTAAACTTGTTGCGTGTATATCTTCATTCAACAGGTAGTTACTTAAAAGACACAACTGAAGCACTTGTTAGACAAAGAGCAAGAGCTATAGGATTTGCAGTGAAACAAGGACTAATAGTTCAGGTTCTTGCTCACAATGCCTCTGAATTTACTGCAGAACAGTGGGGTTGGGCGATAGATGAATGGCTCAAAATGGGGATACCCGCAGATCACATTACCAGTGCTCAGCTCGTAGCTAAATATATTGAAGAGTCTGGTCTTTGGACTTCACAAGGAAGCGGAGTTTGGACAAGAGAATATGAAGATGATGATTATCATCTAACTGCAAATTCTCCTTGTATCAACACAGGCTTGGATTTAGGACTAATGAAAGATTTTGAAGAAAGATCAATTCCCTGTGAAGAGAAACCAGAGATAGGAGTATATGAATATTGTAAGCAATCTTTTCCTTTTGTAGATGATTTTAATACGGATAAAGGATGGATAGGCTTTGAATATAAAGGATGGGAGCGAGAGCCCGCAATAAGAGGAGGAGGTCAATTCGGTAATCCCGATCCAGAAGCAGATCACTCTGCTACTGATGATAATTATATCCTTGGATTTGCTATTGGAGATGACTATCCTAATAGCCTTACGGAAAAATCTATTATTTCTCCACCCATAGATTGCTCTGGCCAGAGTAAGGTATATTTAAAATTCTGGCGTTATTTAAATGTCGAAAGTAATATTTATGACCATGCAAAAATTTTGGTTAGCAATGATGGGGTCAATTGGATTCAATTATGGGAGAATCCTATTTTTAATGTGACTGATAATCAGTGGAAACAAGTTGTTTTTGATATTTCATCGATTGCTGCTAATCAGCCTAATGTTTATATTAAGTTTACTATGGGACCAACAAATTCTTACTCGCGTTTTTCAGGATGGAATATTGATGACCTTGAAGTCACTTCTGAATTTAATGGCCCAATTGCACTTTACGTATCTCAAGTTAATTTAATAAACCCGAATATTTCTGAAATTCTTATTGAGAATGGGTTCGGAATTATCTATGTTGATGAGATTCCGGCTGACCTGAGCAATTATTCACTTTTGATATTAAACAAGGAAAATCCTTATAAAATACAAGAAGTTGAATCCATTAAAAATTTTATCCAAAAAGGAGGGGGAGCTGTCATCATAGGTAAAGATCCTAAATTTCTTGCAGGAGATAATGAAGATCTATCTTCCATTAAAGAATGGTTTGGGGCAGGATGGTATGACAGTGATTGTGGATATGCAACTACTGCTTTTAATCATCCCTTCGGAGGAGATTTAGTTTTAAATGATATAGTAGATTATTCAATGATAGAAAATTGCAATTCAAACTCTATTTTCGACCTTAAACCAGAAGCAACTCTTATTTCCAAATGGGAAATTCACAATAGAATCCACTCATTTATTCATTCATTTGGCCAGGGAAGGATATTTTATTATGCAGGAGAACCTGGCCATTGTGATGATCCAGGTTACCCCAATTCGGAAATTTTAGAAAATGGTTTATACCTTTTTGAAGAAGGATTAATCTGGGCAGGAAATAAGAATTATCTCAAAGGCGATTTTGATTTCGATGGAGATGTGGATGGAAATGACCTGGCTATTTTTGCATCAGAATTTGGTCGGACAAACTGTTATGAATTAAAATGTTTGGGTGATTTCGATAATGATGGTGATGTAGATGGCTTAGACCTTGCCATTTTTTCAATCAACTTTGGGAGTAATATTAATTACCGGAAATAGGTAAGCAATAACGGTTCGCCCTAAAATAAATTTAAAATGGAATTCAATTTTATAAAGAAATCCTCTCCTAATAATCCACTTCCCTTTTCTAAATTCCCCTCTACCCTTTGGGGAGAGGGCTCTTCCCCAATTTCCCCTCTACCCATTGGTGTGAGGATTCTTCCAAACTTCTCTACCCCTGGAGAGAGGATTTTTCCAATTTCCCTCTACCCAAATTGGGGAGAAGATCTTTACCAAATTCCCCTTGGGGAAAAGGCTCTTTTAAACTCCCCTCTACCCTTTGGGGAGAGGGATTTTCCCCAATTTTCCCTCTACCCTTTGGGGAGAGGGTTCGGGTGAGGGGAATCTAACCCTTCAAGAAGAAAGTCCAGGTGAGATAAACTAACCATTTACCTTTTCCAAATATAAAAAAGGATGGAAAAAATGATAACTAAAATAAAACTTATTCTAATAATAGCTATTTCATTAATATTAATCATTTTTTCTCCTGATACATCCAAAGCTGAAGTAAGAGCAATCTTAGACGAAGAACCTTTAAATTGGCTTTCCCCTGAATCTGCCGACAAATTACTTTTACGTATAAAAAAGGCAGGTTTTAATGTTCTAATCCCATGTGTTTGGCATGGTCGTGGAACAACCTGGCCTTCAAGCTTAGCTCCAAAAGATCTAAGATGGGAATCACTTTACAATAAAAATCCAATTTTATTCAAAGACCCTCTTGCTTATCTTATAAAAAAAGCTCACGAAATTGAAATTGAAGTGCATCCCTGGTTCACTGTTACATTAAGACAACGTGACTTTTTCCCTGAATTTTATGATGAGGGAACACCTCAAGGATTTTTTAATGTCCATATTCCAGCCTTTAGAAAGTTTATTGTTGATTTAATGCTTGAAGTGGTTAAAAAATATGACGTTGACGGAATAAATCTTGATTATATCCGAAGTGGTGGAATATGTAGTTCGCAGTATTGTGTAGATGACTATAAATCAAAATATGGGAGAAATTTAAGATGGGATATTCTTAATCGCCAGTTTTCAAAAGAGGCACTTCAAACTATTATTGATTGGAATTCAAAAGCCGTTGAAGAAATAGTCGAAAACATATCAAAAGAAATAAGAAAGCTTAAACCAAATATAATTATCAGTGTTGATTCAGTTGCAGGTTACCAACCATTACTTGTTCATGGAACTGACAGTGTATCCTGGGCTAATAAAGGTTGGATAGATGTAGTATTCCATATGAATTATAATTATCCCATTGACCTTATAGAGCTAAAAAAAATAATTGGACTTTTTTCTGACCCAAATAAATTCATTTTATTAATCGGAAATTATGATAAATTATCATCTACCAACATAGTCTCCCGAGATCCACAGAAACTTGTAGAACTAATTTCCCTTGCCCAAAATATAAATCCTTTACAAAGATCAGGAGTTTATCTATATAATCTCCTTTCAGATGAACAAATAGAGAAATTAAGGACTGGGCTTTTTAAAGAACATTCAAAGCCAAATTGGTATATAAAACAATATTCACCACCACCTTCCCCACCTCGTTTATATTTATATAAAGAACAAATATAAATCTGAATAAAAAAATTATATCAAAAATATTTTAAATAAATTTTAATTTTTGATTGACAATTCTTAAAAATAATATATTATTGACATAATTTTATTTTTGAAGTTGGTGAATTAAAACAAAAAAAATTTATAAGCTATGAATTTTATATTTTATTTTGGAATATTACTTCTAATATCATATATAACTTTAATTTTTATTAGCCCTTTCAAATCTATATTTTTTGCAATTGTAATCAAACCAATTTTAGATATGAGTTTTTCAATTTATATTATAGAAAATATAAATTTATCAAGAATTATTTCAATTTTATTTGCCTTACAAATGTTTTTTATTATATTGTTAAATTTAAAAATTATTAGGCGTTTTAGCGGTAATTGGTTTGTGTTTATTTGGTTTTTAATTACAATTTTATCGTATTTTTGGCTTGGATATAAAGATATTTATTCGTCTCTTGAACTCCTATTTAGATACTCAAATTTCATCTTACCTTTTATAGCAATTCCATTTATTATAAAAAAGAATGAATCAGGTTTTTTTCTTATACTAATAATAGCTTCATTAATGCCAATTATCCTTACTATTTTACAAATTAGTGGTTTTCATTTTGGCTTTTATGAAAAAACAATTGGAGGTTTTTTAAGGCCCAAAGGCTTCTTCCATGATAGCTTTACCAATAGATTATATTTTATATATGGATTATGTGGAGCATCATATTTTATTTTAGTAAATTGTAAAATTTACAAAAAGATATTTGCAATTATTTTATTTGTATTAGCTGGATTATGTATGTATAAACTCTATTCAAAATCTGGTTATTTGATTATTTTATTATATTTATTTCTTCTATTGTTTAAAACTACATATAAATTAAAATTGTTAATTATTTTCTCTTTATTGGTATTTTTTGTATTTAATTCAACGAAAATATATACACATATTTCAACAACTTATCAAAAAGAAATTTCTTATATTATGGGTAAAGAAAAATTTGAAAAAATATTTAAAGGCAGAATTCAAGGTTGGAAAGAAAATATAAATGAATGGAAAAAATTCAATTTACTAAAAAAAATTTTTGGATCAAGTGAGATTGCTTCTGGTATGCATAATGATTTCCTTAGAATTTTGTATTGTAATGGAATTATTGGACTGTTATTTTATATTACTTTTTTGGTATACTTAATCATAAAACTGATACCTAATGCTTTTCTTACAAAAAATATTCTTTATAGTTTATCTTCTGTTTTGCTTGGTTCTTTTTTCCTTGATTCTATTGGACTAGTTCCTACTTTATATCCCGCTTATAATTGGATGGTTTGGGGAATAATATCTTATACAATTAATAAAAAATTATTTAATTAAGTGTCAAAAAAATATAAATAACTAAAGTTTTGCACTTTTTTATACCCATAGTTGTTCGAGATAAGTATCGAGAATATTTTGCTTAAATCGAATTTTCATTGCCTTAAGTGTGAGACTAATGCTTTCAACTAAAATATATCTTCGAAACTGGAAAGCTAAACAACGAATTGATAAATCCAGAGGCTGTTTCTTATTTTTGAGCCACTGTAGTACCTTGAGAAGGATCAAAACAAAATAGCTAAGAAGGACTAAAGCCACATGCCGTTCGATAGCCTTAAGACTTCTTGCCTGATAATCTC
>Ga0315298_1004992_pt1 | contig 19281 bp, 20 predicted proteins | sample WHS_1_MG_FD_203077 | JGI IMG/M metagenome (GOLD analysis project Ga0315298, IMG submission 203077) | Extremophilic microbial mat communities from Washburn Hot Springs, YNP, Wyoming, USA - WHS_1_MG | ecosystem: Environmental > Aquatic > Thermal springs > Hot (42-90C) | place: USA: Wyoming...
AATTATGATAAAGATATTTTTCGGGTAGTTTTTGACCTGATTTATCCGGTTGAGTCAAAAATTTTCTGGGTAGAAAATGAGTCGGAGAAAAAATACCAACTGGTAATTGAGTTTTCCTCAAAAAATCGTAAAAACGAAGAAAATAGAGAGTTAGTTGCCGCTCCGAGGGAATTAAGACCGAAAAGAGTGGTGGTAATAGATCCAGGCCATGGGGGCGAAGATCCGGGGGCAATTGGGCCGGGAGGAACACAAGAAAAAGATATTACTTTAGATTTTGCCCGGGTCTTAAAAAGGGTATTTGATGAAAATGGAAACTATAAGACCCTTCTTACCCGAAACAGTGACTATTTCCTTCCGTTAAAAGAACGAATTAAAATAGCAGAAATTCACCAGGCTGACCTTTTTATTAGTATCCATGCGGACAGTAATCATAACCGATATACTCGAGGGGCTTCGGTATACTGTCTTTCTTTACAAGGTGCGAGTGATGAAGCTACCCGATGTTTAGCAGAAAAAGAAAATGCGGCGGATTTGATCGGAGGGATTCCCCTTTCTGAAAATAACGACCTCAATCTTACTCTTCTCGATTTAGCTTTAACCGAGAATATTAACCAGAGCCTGCGCTATGGCACTGTGGTTCTCCGGGAAATTAGAAAAGTGCAGTTGTTAAAATTTGAAAAACCAAAACAAGCTGGATTTCGGGTACTAAAGACGGCTAAAGTTCCTTCCATTCTGATAGAACTCGGTTTTATTAGCAATCCCCAGGAAGAGCTCCGGTTAAAACAAAAAGAATTTCAATTGTCAGTAGCGCAGGCGATAGTTTCTGCTTCTACTCAGTTTTTTGCTTTTCCCAGAGAAGAACCACTTCTTCCGCAATCAGCTAAGGCTACTGAGAAACAGTAAAAATTTTTACTGAAAGAAACGGGTAGAAGGGATTTCACTCGGATACTTTCCTTCATAAAGATTATGTTTTTTAAGCCAGCTTAATAATTCGGAAATACTTGCCGTAGCCAGGGCTAAACAGGTGTCTGCTCCTCCGTAGTAGAGGCGAATGGTATCACCCTCTGCAATCCATCCACAAGGGAATACTACTTTATCCACATCGCCAAAAACCTCGTAATCTTCTTCAGGAGCAAAGACCCACTGATTTGAACGCGCAATTACTTTACAGGGGTTTTCTAAATCTAAAAGAGCCAGGCCGAGGCGGTAAATGACTCCACTGGCAGTAGTTTTAACTCCGTGATAAAGGATTAACCATCCTTCATCGGTTTGGAGGGGTGGAGGGGAAAGACCAATTTTGTTTGCATCCCACCAGCTTCCTCTTCGGGCATGAAGTAGAATCCGGTGATCTCCCCAATGCTTGAGATCCGGAGAAAAAGAAATCCAGATATGTGCTCCGGAAGCCCACAACGAAGAAACCACTGGTCGGTGAATCATTGCCCACCTTCCTCCAAACCGAACCGGGAAAAGGGCAGCATCCTTATCTTCGGCGGGCATTACTGGTCCCAACCGCTCAAAAGTCTTGAAATCTTCAGTAGTAGCTAAGGAGACTAATGGTCCGCCTTCAGAATAAGAAGTATAAGTGATTGCCCATCGTTTCAGTTCTTCAAGGTAGGTAATCCGGGGATCCTCAATTCCCCATATTTCCTCTGGATGGGTCTCCGGACTAGGGATTAAAGTAGGATGTTCGTCAATCCTCCAGTTTTCAACTCCATTTTCACTTCGAGCAGCAGTAAGATGGGAAATTCCGCTTCGTTCCTCCACTCGCATAAGAAGTAAGGTTTCGTCTCCCACTGTAGTAGCTCCGGCATTAAACACCGAATTAGCCGGATAAGGGATATCTTTAACTGTAATAAGGGGATTGCCTTTGTAGCGAAGGAAAAGTTCTTTAAATTTAAGTGCCGAATTATTCATTTTAGTTTACCCTCCTGATTTGCTTCTAATGTACAGTTAAAGCTAATTTTCCAATTTCAGGTTTGGATCATTCTGGAATTTTTGTCTAAGCGGATAAAGGTCTGGAATTGATAATCAGGGATTGTTTTTATAAACCCAAAGCTGAGGAGAGTTAGCAATGCCTTCTTCCGCACGAATCGAGTACATATGTAAAAGGGAAAGTAGCCAGGCTAAAGTTGATTCTGCACCCTGATTTTGGTTTACTCCGGTTGCGGTAAGCCCATCGCAACAACCACCAGTTTTATAATCGTAGAGGGGAAGACTTAGATCATTTCTTCCTAAAAACCACTCTAAACAGCGCTGGGCATGGTTGAGCCATTCTTTATCCCGAGTAATGCGATAAGCTTCAACACAGGCTTCGAGAAGGGTTTGAGCCTCAATTGGCTGTTGGTCAAATCGAGCACGTTCTCCGTTGCGCAAAAACCAACCCCGATTACCTATAGGAACGAAGTGGCCCTGCGGATCAGTCTGAATCTGGACCAGCCATTTTAAAGAATAAAGCCCGGCTTTTAACATATCTTCCTGCGGTAGGTCTTTACCTGAAAGGAGTAATGCCTGGGGAATTATTCCATTAGCATAAGTAACTATATTTTCTATCCAGGGCCAGTCAGCATGGGCATTGTTTTGATAATGGGAAAAAAGTTTGTTCGCTAAAATCGTTCTAATCCTTCTTACTTCACTGTCACCCGGAAACCTCTGAAGATAGGCGTGGATACCCACCAGCGCAAAAGCCCAGGCCCGAGGAGACTGGAAGTCTAAAATTATCGGTAAAGCCCGAAGAAAAAATCTCATCGCCACTTCGGTTATCCCTTCAGATTTTGATAAAGCTACTGCCGTTCCTAAACCCCAGATTGCTCGGCCATGGCTATCTTCCGAACCTTCTTCTTCTAACCAGTGGCGTTCATAACTCATAAAGTTACGGAATCGTCCTTTTTTTTCATTGAAGGCATAATTCAGAAAACTTAAGTAACGACAGGCGAAATTCATTACCACTTCATCATCCGGAATTAAATCCTGCGCCATAAGCACTACAATTAAAGCGCGGGCATTATCATCAGTGCAATAACCATGGGCTCGGTCGGGGACAATGAACTGGGCGTGCTGTAATAATCCTACTCCATCCGTAAGCCGAAATAAATGGTCTAACTTTAGGTTGGGAAGATCCGGAGTAGTCTGCTCTAAAGTTTTGGTATGAAAAACCACGCGTGGTTTTTGTTCGCGTTCCGCTTTAACCTCGGCAAAACACTCTAAATACCTCCGCCCTACTTCCTTCCATATCATTTCTCGGCAAAAAGTATAAGCCCGTTTCCGCATAGCGTGCCGTTCGGTTTCTTGATCGAGTAGATTAATTACTTCTGCTGCGAGGGCGTGAGCATCCCGGAAGGGAACAAGCCTTCCTCTTCCTTCGGAAAGCATCTCCTCGGCGTACCAGTAGGGAGTAGAAATAGTTGCCTTGCCCGAACCCAGTGCGTACGCAAGAGTGCCGGATACAATTTGCTCTTTATTTAAATATGGGGTAACATAAATGTCCGCCGCGCCAATAAATTCAACTAATTCTTTAAGATCTACAAATCGGTTGTGAAAAATAATATTGCTTTCTACTCCCTGATTTTTTGCTCGTCGCTGGAGAGAGATGCGATAAGCTTCGCCTTCGACTCTTTTTATGTGGGGATGGGTAGCACCCAGGACAATGTAAGTGGTCTCCGGGTGTTTGTGAACTATTTCTGGTAAGGCATCGATCATATATTCAATCCCCTTACCGGGAGAAACCAAGCCAAAAGTCAAAATTACCTTTCGGCCTTCTACTCCGAATTGGTCTTTATAATAGTTTGGATCAACAAATGGAACATCGGGAATTCCGTGGTGAATGAAAACTATTTTATTTTCCGGGATTTGATAAACCTCTTGAAGGATTTCTTTGCCTCGATTGCTCATAACTACCAACCGATCGGAAAGACGGCCAATTTCTTCCAAGACAAATTTTTGGCCTCCATCAGGTTCTTTAAGGATAGTATGTAGAGTGGTTACGATGGGCATCCGAAGGTTTTGGAGCAAAGTTAAAATGTAGCTTCCGTAGCTCCCACCAAAGATTCCGAACTCATGTTGTAAACAGACCACATCTACTTCATTCATATTAAGAAAATCAGCTGCTAACCGATAATCAGCTAAATTTTTATAATTCAGTTCAAACCGGACTTGGGGGGGATAAAGATAACCATCAGGAATATCGTTCATTACCATTGCCCAGCAGTTTGTTTCTGGAGCCTCGGCGGAAATTGCCTCTAAAAGGTCAGCAGTAAAGGTAGCGATACCACATTGTCGAGGGGGATAATTACCGATAAAAGCAATTGTGGGAGCACCTTCCCATAATATCCTTCTCTGGTTCATAATTATTTCTCCTAAATCACAATACCCTAATTTTGCTTTCTAAAAAAATTTTTACCCCACAATTTTTAAGATGCGGGCATATGTTTTTGCCTTAAAATTTCTATATTAATTTCATGAATTTTCTTTTCTACCTCCGGAAGATCAGGATTGATTTTATATACTGCTTTATATTCTATCAATGCTTTTTCCAAATCACCTTGACTTTCGTATAATCGAGCTAAGTTCATGCGATATTTTAAATTTTTCGGGTCAATTTGAATTGCGGCCTGGTAATGTTTAATAGCGGCGGGGAAATTTTTATTCTTAGCTAACAGCAGGGCTAATTTATTATGCATCTGGGCTTGGCCCGGGTCTAATTTTAAGATTCTCTCATATACTTCTGCCAATTTTTCTTCGTTACCCGATTTTTCGTAAAGTTCGACTAAGGCATTAAGGTAGTCAAAATTACGGGGATTAATTTGAAGTGCTTTTTCATAGACCTCAATCGCTTCATTCACTCTTCCCGCTTTTTCTAAAGATTGGGCTAAATTTTTTTGGTATTCATTATTTCCCGGCGATAAAGAAAGAGCTTTGCGGTAATGACGCCAGGCTTCTTCTTTATTGCCCAAGGACTCATAAAGCACCGCCAAATTATTTTCCACCACATGATTCTTGGGTTCGATTCGGAGAATTTGTTGGTAGATTTCGAGTAATTTCTTTTTGTCTCCTTCTTTTTTAAAAAGGTCAGCTAAAGCATAAAGCGTTTCGGAATCGTTAGGTTTAAGCGAAAGGAATTTTTCATACTCAGTTATTGCTTCTTTCTTTTTGCCCGCTTCATAATAACAATTGGCAAGCGCTTTGCGTAAGCTGGGGTCTTTGGGCTGGAGTTCCACTGCCTTTTGAAAAAGACTTATTGCTTTATCCCATTGTTTTTTCTCTTGGTAAACAAAACCTAAGTTATTAAGAAGAGTTGCATTTTGGGGCTCAAGGTTTAACAGCCGTTCATAAGTATCGATCAGCTTATCGGTATCCTTTAGCTGATTGTAAAGATCAACAAGAGCATAAAGGACATTTTTATTTTTTGGATTTTGGGAGTAAATTTTTTCGTATTCTGCAATTGCCTGAGAGTAATTTTTGTTTTGGGCATAAACCTGGGCAAGGTTATAACGGAAATCCATATCTTGCGGAGATAAGGAGATAGCTTTTTGGTAAGCCCATTCTGCCATTTTATAATCTTTCTTTTTATAGTAAGCATATCCTAAGTTATTATAAATAGTAGCATTTTTAGGGTCAAGGGTTAAAATTCGACGATAAGTGCGGATAAGACCTTCGGTGTTTTGGGCTTTGGAATAAAGGTCAACTAACGCCATAAGGTTATCTAAATTTTGGGGGTCTGATTCTACCGCATCTTCATAAGCCTTTATTGAATTTTTTATGTCTTTACTATCCTTAAAAGCCTGGGCGAGACGAAGGTTGATTTTTGGGTCACGGGGAGATAAAGATTTGGCAAATTTATAGCATCTGATCTTTTCTTTGATTTCTTTCTGATTGTCTCCCCAAGTTAACCAATCAGCAGCAGTAAGGATTACTTTTAGTCTAATGGAACCAAAAACTTTCCCATTTTTTTGAAAATTTATCGGAAATTCTTTGCCCTGACCATCCGGAGATGAGTTTAGAGAATCTTCTACCATTTTATTAATCTCAATTGGAACTCCTAACTCTATCTCGGGTTGAATACCTTCGATTCCCGCTTTTACTCCTCGATTAAAAAACACACTGGTTTCTATTTTTACTAATACCAGTTTATCTCCTGCTTGAATATTTAAAACTCCTTGATCAGGAAGGGTATTTTCTTTGCCGTTTAAATCCGCGGTCACTTTATGTAAAACTGGCTGGGAGTTAAAAAATAATGAGCAATTTTTTATTGTTTGGTCAATTAGCTCCGGGTAAAAAAACAAAATTAAAAATCCAACGAGAGTTAGCAGTCCCAACGCATAAAAAATACCATTGGGAAGCGAAAATTTTTTCTTCGAGGAAGAAAAATAAGATTCTCTTCCTGGTCTTCGAAAATTAGGCCGCATAGTTTTTCTCTTTTTCTCCAAAAGTTGGTTTGAATAAAAATTTTATCACAGAATAATTGATTTAACTATTATAAAAATATATACTCCCTTTAGCCAATTAAACCAAAAATTTTTTTAAATCATAGCTAATAATTTTGCGAGTTTTCAGGTGAAAAGCTTAAATTTATTTTCTACTTGGGCAGAAATTGATCTGGATGCTTTAGCATTTAATTTTAATCAAGTGCGAAACTACGCGGGTAAAGATAAAAAAATTCTGGCAGTAGTAAAAGCTAATGCTTATGGGCATGGATTGGAGATGATTTCCCGGGAACTGGAATCCTTGGGGGTAGATTTTTTGGGGGTAGCACTGGTTAAAGAAGGGATTCAACTTCGTAAGGCCGGGATTAAAAAGCCCATTCTGGTTTTGGGGGGAGTTTTGCCATTTCAAATAGAGGAAGTTGTTAATTTTAAACTTACGCCAGTAGTAATTGACCTTCAATCCGCTAATTTGCTTGAAGCCGAAGGGAAAAAGCAAAAACAGAGTATTCCGGTTCATATAAAAATAGATACCGGAATGAATCGACTGGGGATTCCGTGGCAAAAGGCAAAAGAATTTTTTACTTATTTTAAGTCCTTAAAGCATCTTGAATTAGAAGGAGTGCTTTCCCATTTTTCTTCTGCTCATTTGACGGACCGAGCGAGCCAAAAGTTTTCAACCGAACAAATGAAAAGGTTTCGGGAGGTACTGTCAATACTCCGGAAACTGAATTTTAATCCTCCCTTAGTCCATATGGCGAATAGTGCGGCAGTAATTGAAGGATTGGGAACCGAAGAATTTAATATGGTAAGAGCAGGGATTATGCTTTATGGTTCTTATCCTTCCGAGGAGCTAAAATCGAGGATAGAATTAAAACCAGTTATGAGTGTGAAGAGTCAGATAATTCAGATAAAGGATCTTCCTTATCATTCACCCATAAGTTATGGTCGAACCTTTTATACGAAAAAAAAAAGCCGGATTGCGGTTATTGGGATAGGATATGGGGATGGATACCCTTTCCGAATTTCGAACCGGGGTAAGGTTTTAATTAAGGGAGAAAAAGTCCCTTTGGTAGGTTCTATCTGTATGGATTTAATGATGGCGGATGTTACTCAACTTGCCGAGGTAAAATCCGGCGAGGAAGTGGTTATTTTTGGTGAACAGGGAAAAGTTAGTATTACGGTAGAAGAGATGGCTAACTGGGCAGAGACTATCCCTTACGAGATCCTTTGCGGAATAAGTAGTCGGGTTAGCCGCGTCTACAAAAAGGGTGGAGAATATTTAAACTATCCAGCTAAGTGAGTTAAAAGCTTTGGATTTAGCGATTAAAAAGGAGGCAAAATGAGAGAGATAAAAATCAGACGGGCTTTGATTAGTGTATCGGACAAAACTGGTATAAAAGAATTGGGTCAAACTTTACGGGAAATGGGAGTCGAGATTCTTTCTACTGGAGGAACTGCTTTGCTGCTTAAGGAAAGTGGCATTCCGGTAATTGAGGTCTCAGAATATACTGGATTTCCGGAAATGATGGATGGCCGGATAAAGACCCTTCATCCCAAAATTCACGGTGCATTATTGGCGCGGCGAGACCATCCGGAACATCTCCGGCAAATGGAAAACCACGGCATTAAGCCGATTGATTTAGTGGTAGTAAATCTATACCCATTTGAAAAAACGGTTGCCCGAACAAATTGCACTCTGGAAGAGGCAATTGAAAACATTGATATTGGTGGCCCTACGATGTTAAGGGCGGCGGCAAAAAACTATCTCGATGTGGCGGTAGTGACCGATCCTCAAGATTATAGTCAGCTAATTGGAGAAATGCAAAAATCCGGGGGAAAACTTTCGTTGGAAACCCGGTTTCAGCTGGCAAGGAAAGTATTTAAGTTAACTGCTCGTTATGATCAGGCAATCAGCGAATACTTGGAAAAAGTAGCGCTGGCTGCTAAATAGGATTTTTGGTTTTGAGGTGACAAAAAAATGAAGAAAATACTGGTGGTTGGAGGTGGCGGCCGGGAACATGCTTTAGTGTGGAAGCTTTCCTTAAGTCCTCAAGTAGGGAAAATTTACTGCGCTCCTGGTAATGCGGGAATCTCCCGGCAGGCAGAATGTATTCCGATAGCTGCTGAAAATATCGCTGAATTAGTTACCTTTGCGGAAAAAAATCAGATTGATCTTACGGTAGTTGGCCCCGAAGCCCCTCTGGTGAAAGGAATTGTGGATCTTTTTCAGCAAAAGGGGTTAGCTATTTGGGGACCAAATGCCCGAGCTGCTGAGCTGGAAGCAAGTAAAGTATTTGCCAAGGAATTTATGCGAAAATACAATATTCCTACTGCTGATTATCAAATTTTTTCTTCTCCCGAGGAGGCAAAAAAATATATTCGAAACCGAAGATCACCCCTCGCAATAAAAGCGGATGGATTGGCTGCGGGCAAGGGAGTGATCCTTGCTCGAACGGAAAACGAGGCTATGGAAGCAATTGAGACTATTATGGTAAAAAAAGAATTTGGCTCTGCCGGGGATAAGGTGGTCATTGAAGAGTTGCTTTCGGGAGAAGAGGCTTCGTTTTTAGCCTTTACCGATGGGGAAAATGTTATCCCTTTACCTTCCTCTCAGGACCACAAAGCGATTTATGATGGTGATCAAGGTCCAAATACTGGAGGGATGGGAGCTTATTCTCCGGCTCCGGTAGTTAATTCAGAAGTAAGCCAGAAAATTATGAAAAAGATAATCATTCCTACTATCCGGGGGATGGCAAAGGAAGGCCGAAAATATCAAGGAATATTATATGCGGGTTTGATGATTGAACAGGAAGAACCAAAGGTATTAGAATTTAATGTCCGCTTTGGCGACCCGGAGGCTCAGCCCTTATTAGTGAGGATGAAAAGTGACCTTCTCCCCATTTTGGAAGCAACAATTACCCATAATCTTAACCAGATACAAATTGAATGGGATCCCCGGGCTGCAGTTTGTGTGGTAATGGCTTCCTCTGGTTATCCCGGAAGTTACGAAAAAGGAAAAATAATTAGTGGGTTAAAAGAGGCAGAAGAAATCAGAGAGGTTGTTATTTTCCATGCTGGTACTGCCGAAAAAGAGGGTAAGTTGATAACCAATGGGGGAAGGGTTCTTGGGGTTACCGCCTTAGGAAATACCATCTTAGAAGCAATGGCTCGGGCCTATAATGCAGTGAGTAAAATTTCTTGGGAAAATGTTTATTATCGCAAAGATATAGGTAGTAAAGCCATCCGAGAAAGGAAATGTTTAATTTCTTAGAAAAGGTAAAAATGAAAGGGAAAAAATGGATTGAGGAGCGAAAATCCGTGCTCTTAAAAGAGCTAATTCACCAAATGCTTTGGGCAAAACTGTTTTTTGACGGACTTTACATTTGTTATAAAAAGTCAGGTAAAATTTCTTTTCAAAAATTGGCTCACTGGATTGGAACGGAAGAAAATAAAGGGGTGTTATGGAAACTAAAAGATAGTTCTCATCTTCTTTTTCGGAATAATATTTCCCGCCACCGTTTTTATGAAAATGTTTTTGACTGGACGCTGGGTTCAATTTTTCATGAAGGGATGAAATTAAAAGAAGATGTATATATTCGAGAAGTTTACCAAAAATGGGGAGCAATATTTACCAAAAAAGGAAAGCTCCCGCCGGATGTGAATATTAAAGAATTAACCGAAGAGTATGAAACGATAATAAAAAGAGCAAAAGAAAGCAATAAGCAGGAAATGGAGAACTTACACTATTTGTTTACCAAGGCGATGGAGCAATTAAAAAAGGTGATTATCCAGAACAAAAATGATCCGTTGCTGAATCGGTTCTTGTTAGAAAACAAAGACCTGGTTGAGCGAGTTTATGGAAAGGGAGCACTAACTCAACTATTTGCATCGATGTACAAGAATGGATTAATTGATGCTTATATTAAAGCAGGAAAAGCCTATCGTGAAGGAGGGTGGTATATAGAAGCACTGAAAACATTGGAACAAGCACTTAAGGAAGACCCTCAGCATAAAGAAGCAAAAAAAGAATATGAAACTACTAAAAAAATGATAGAAACTACCGGAGGTTAAAAGTTATGGGGAAAAAATTGGTTAGTGTGGTTATGGGAAGTGTTTCTGACCTTCCTATTATGGAAGAAGCAATCAAAATCCTGGAGGAACTAAAAATCAGTTTTGAAGTAGTAGTAACTTCCGCTCATCGTTTACCGGAAAAGACATCTCTTTATGCCCTAAATGCTTCTTCCCGGGGGATAGAAGTAATAATTGCGGGCGCGGGTCATGCTGCCCACCTGGCGGGGATAATCGCCGCCCATTCTCTTTTGCCGGTTATTGGAGTCCCGATTGATTCGTCCTCTTTAAACGGAATCGATGCATTACTTTCTACTGTCCAAATGCCTCCCGGGATACCCGTAGCGGCTATGGCGATTGGTAGATCCGGGGCAAAGAATGCCGCGCTTTTTGCGGCACAGATTTTGGCTAATAAGTATCCGGAAATAAAAGAAAAAATTAATGAATACCGTGATCGGATGGTTGCTGAATTAGAAGAAAAAGCAAAAGTAATTGAGGAAAAATATTCCTAAAAGATAGAAGTGGCAAAATTTAATCTTCTTTTTTGGGAAGAGCTTTTTCTACAGTAAGGATAGCATTTTTTAATTCATTAAATTTATCCAAAGAAATTGTTATCCCTTTTTTGGTCGGCCGCATTTCTTCTCCATCATCCGGTCGGTAATATACTCTCAAATCAATGAGGTCTTTTCCTTTAAATTTGGTTAGAGAAATTCTTACTTCTTCGAATGAGTTTTTTTCAAACCGGGCGATTACTTCACTCATACTTTAACCTTTTAATTTTTAAATTGATATTATTTATTGTAGTATTAGCCAAATTAGTGGGAATTATATATATTATAAAAAATCGGTGTCAAGCAATTTAAAATGAGATTGCTGAAAAATTGATAAAATAAGGCAATGAAATGCTGAAGCATGGGCCGAACTTGTTTCGGGATCTCATAAGATACTGAAACAAGACCGAAACAAGTTCGGGAAGACAAAATGGGAAAAGGAGATCCCGAAGCAAGTTCGGATGGCAGTAAAAAAATGAGACCCGGAAACGAGTTTGGGGCAGGACAAAATGGACTTTTCCCGGAATCTCTACAATATTTAAAAAATTTTTTTGACTATGCTCCGATTACTGATGATTGATAACTATGATTCTTTTACTTATAACTTAGTTCAGTTGATTTTAAGTAATGTGAGAGTTGCGATGATAATTAGACGAAATGATCAACTAACCCTAAAAGAAATAACGAAGCTTTCTCCGGATGGTATTGTAATTTCTCCTGGACCAAAAGGCCCTAAAGACGCTGGCTTATCCAAGCCGATAATTGAAACCTTTGGGGAGAAAATACCGATTTTAGGGGTATGCTTAGGGATGCAGTGTATTAATGAGGTATTTGGAGGAAAAACCCGGGAGGCAGATTTACCAGTACACGGAAAAACCAGCCTTATTTCTCATAACGGGAGATATCTTTTTCGCTCTCTTCCCAACCCATTAAAAGTAGCCCGCTACCATTCTCTTATCGTGGATGATATCCCGGGTTGTCTGGAATTAGATGCGGTTACTATTGATAGCCAGATTCCTATGGCTATTCATCATAAAAAATACCGAATATTTGGAGTCCAGTTCCACCCGGAGTCATTTTTGACTGAGGGAGGAGATCAAATGATCAGAAATTTTTTGAGTTTTTTATCGCAATGAATTTCCGGGAAATTCTTCCCCCAATAAAATCATTCCAGTTTTTTCCCCTAAGGCAGTTTGTTGAGCCGGAAATAATGTTTTCTTATTTCTGGGAAAAAAGTTACTCTTCTCTTCTTTGTGGGAAAGGAGCACCGGATAACTCCCGTTTTGGTTACATTGGAATAAATCCGTTTTTAAAAGTCAGTCACAATGGAATCCAGGCGCAAATAAACTTTGACAATAGGGAAATAAATTTTGCTTTTGACCCCTTTCAGCTTTTCGGCGAAATTTTAAAATATTATTCGGTGAAAACTTACCCGTTTCCGATTTCTTGCTGGGGTGCGATTGGTTATTTTTCCTATGATGCCGCACACTTTATCGAAAAGCTTCCGCGGACTACTATTGATGATCTCAATATGCCTGTTATGGAAATGGTTTATTACCAAGACTTTTTTCTTTTTGACTATCAAGAAAAAACTACTTTTCTGGTGCAAGTGGATATTGGAAATGGATTTAACGACACCCGGCAAATTATGAATATAGCCAAGAAAGGGATGAATCCGATTGGCGGTTATAAAGTCGATGTGCCTCAATCTTATTGTAGTGAAAAAGAATATGTTCTTTTAGTTAAAAAGATAATTGATTATATCAAAAAGGGTGATGTATACGAGGTTAACCTTTCTCACCGATTTGAGGCAAATTACCAGGGTGACCCTTATGGGATTTTTTTCAATCTTTTTCGCATAAATCCTGCCCCTTTTTCTGGTTTTTTAAATTTTGGTGAAAATGTTATTATTTCTAATTCTCCCGAGAGATTTCTAAAAGTAGAAGAAGATAGAGTAGAAACCCGGCCGATTAAAGGAACAATTAATCGAGGGAAAACCGAAGAAGAAGATGAAAAAAACCTTTTTTCTCTTATCCACTCGGAGAAAGATGAGGCGGAATTATCTATGATCGTAGATTTATTGCGAAATGATCTGGGTAAGGTTTGTGAGTGGGGAAGTATCCGAGTTCGGGAACATAAAAGGGTGGAAGGGTTTTCTAATGTCTGGCACCTTATTTCCATTGTGGAAGGGAAGATGAGAAAAGGAGAAGACCATGCTTCGCTAGTTCGAGCCTGTTTTCCTGGTGGCTCAATTACGGGTTGCCCCAAGATTAGAAGCATGGAAATTATTGATGAACTGGAAAGGTTTGCGCGTAATATCTACACCGGAATGATCTTTATCGGGAATGATTACAGGTTAGACTCCAACATTGTGATTCGCACAATAATCGCCAAAAAAGATCGACTTTATTTCAGTGTGGGAGGAGCAGTAGTATTTGATTCTATCCCAGAAAAAGAATATAAAGAAACAATCGGAAAAGCTCAAAGTATAATAAAGGCGCTATTATGAAACTATTTTTTAACGGTAGATACTATGAAGAAGACCGTGCCCTTTTGAAAGCTTTAGACCGAGGTTTTTTATTCGGCGATGGTGTGTTTACCACTATTAAGGCAGAAAAAGGTTTTCCCTGGTTTTTGAATCAGCACCTTAAGCGGCTCCAGTCTTCTTGTAGTTTTTTGGGGATTGCCTTCCCCCCGCTGAATTTCGAGGAAATTATCAGTCAACTGCTTAAACGAAATCAACTTCATAATGCCCGAATCAAAATAATACTAACGCGGGGGTGGGACTTTAAAAACCAATTGGTTAATTATGAAGGAGGAGCATCCAATGTGGTGGTTTTAGCTTTTCCTTTATCCTTAGCGCCAGTTCGGCCTGCAACTCTATATATTTCTCCTGAAACTCGGGGAAATGAATCGATTTATAAACATAAAACCATCAGTTACCTCCAGAACTTAATTCATAAAACCGAGGCACAAAGAAGGGGATTTGATGATGCAATTATATTGAACGGGGAAAAGAAAATCTTAGAAACTGCTACCGCAAATTTATTTTTTTTTATCCGTGACAAAATCGTCACCCCACCCGCTGAACTTCCGCTTTTAAATGGAATTATCCGGCAAAACCTGCTTTCTTTGGGCAAAATAAAAAGCTATCCGATTATTGAGGATTTTTTAACTTTGCAGGAATTAAAAAAGGTAGAAGGAGTATTTATTACTTCCGCTATTTTTGAGCTCCGTCCGGTAAGCCGAATTGAAAATTTAAAATTTTCAATTGTCCGTCCCCAGTCAGTTAGAAAGGAGTGGATAAAAATAAAAAACCTCTTTCTTCGCCCCGAGTTAGTGAGGCGAAGTTAATACTACTTTCCCTTGGTTGCCTATCCCTTTGCCTTAATTTTTGCCCCATCAGGCAACTTTTACTTCTTTATATTCTCGGTTATTAACTTCCTTACCTTTATCTTCTTGTTTTTCCCTTTTTGCCTCATCTATGGACAAAAACACGAGGAACAAGGTAAGGATACCTAAAAAAACTAAATTAATAATGAAGATTAGTTCCATTCTAAGCCTCCTTTTTTGCGAATTTTTGGATTACGCAACTTCTTTATATTCCCGGAGATTTTTATCTTTCCCACCGATTTCTTCTTCGTGATCCTCATATCTTTCATCGTGCACGGTTAAAAACACCATAATTGCCGTCAAGATGGCAAAAACAATAAGGTTTAAAATTAGTACTGCTTCCATATTTCCTTCCCTCCTTTCGGGATAAAATTTTTTATATTTTTAATCAGGCGACCTTTTTAAATTCAGAGACATTAATTTGCTTATCCTTACACTCCTGTTTTTCCCTTTTTGCCTCATCTACCGATAAAACTATTAGTAGCACCGTAAGGATACTAAATAAAATTAAGTTGATAATTAATCCTGCTTCCATGTTAAACCTCTCTTTCTTGGAAATTTTGATTTATTTTTCGACCATTATAGAAGCAAATATCGTGCCAACAAATGCTTTCAAAACCTGTTGTTTTTATTGAATATTTTTTATGGGAAAACAATTCTGGGAGCGGCTTTGTTTCAATAATGCGACTGATTTGATAACATATTGAAAAATAATGGAAAAAAATATAGGGGGAAAACGCTATAATGTTGCAAAAAAAACTATTAGGCTTTCTCAATTACCAATATTTTTTTGCCAGATGGGGAAGTACCGATTAATCCAGAATTTTCAGAAATTTTTACTAAAAAATAAGAGTTTTCCCGATTGACAATTTATTTACACCCTGTTAACCCCTAAAAGAAAATTCTAAAATTGAGGCGGTAAAGGTGAGGGGGGAGAAGCGGGGCGTTTTAATTTATTCAAAAGGGAGGTGGTAACCTTAAAACTAAACAAATTAACCCAAAACAGTAACAATTTTTTAATCTTTTACCAGGGAGGTTTATAAGGAATGGAGAGATTATTATTATTTAATCCCAGTAAATGTACTGGATGTAAAACCTGCGAGATGGCTTGTTCCCTTACCCAAACCGGGGTTTGTAATCCTGCTAGTTCACGAAGAAGAACTATTTCATTTGATGAAGAAATTTTGGATGTGCCTATGCAGTGTATGCAATGTGGGAATGCGGCGTGTATGAATATCTGTCCTACTCAAGCAATTTATGTTGATCCGGAAACAAATGCCAAAATAAAAAATCCGGACAAATGTATTGGCTGTAGAATGTGCATGATTGCCTGCCCATTTGGAGCGATTACGGTAGATCCCCTCACTAATAAAATCGTTAAGTGTGATTTATGTCTTGGTGACCCGGCATGTGCAAAATTCTGTCCTACCGGAGCAATTGAATATGTGCCAGCGGATACTTACAGCCTTACCCGGCAACGGGAGGCAATAAAAGAAATTTCTAAAATGATGAGTACGATTGCGAAAGGAGGTGCGTGATATGTACGGGAATACAGGTAAAATGGCGAAAATCGACCTTACCAGGGGGACCTATACGGTTGAGGATACCGCTCCTTATTTCAAAAAGTATTTGGGAGGAAGGGCACTTAATCATATTCTTCTTTTTCGGGAAACAGATACTGCCAAAGTTCAGCCTTTTGATCCGGAAAATGTAATAGTATTTGGGGCTGGACCGCTTGGGGGGACTACCTGGCCCAGTTCAGGTCGCTTCCAGGCTACTTTTATCGCTCCTTTGCCGTATAGTGGATGGGGTGATACTAATGTGGGAGGGGCAATAGGGCCAGAACTTAAATTTGCCGGGTGGGATACCCTGGTGATAAAAGGAAAGGCTCCCCAACCCACGTATCTCTATATTGAAAATGACAAGATTGAATTTCGCTCGGCTGAGGATTTGTGGGGGAAAGGGGTGGATGAATGCACAATGATCCTGCATCAGCGCCATTTGGGTTCAGAAGTCCTTTTAATTGGTCCGGCAGGAGAAAATTTAGTAAAATTTGCCAATATTCGAACCCATCGAACTAGTAGCATGGGGCGAACCGGAGGGGGAGCAGTGATGGGTTCAAAAAACCTTAAAGGAATTGTAATTAAAGGGACGAAAGGGGTTAAGATATATGATCCCAACAAATTTTTGGAACTGTCGTTACAGTGTCAGAAGGACCTGATGGACCCAAATTTTGGAATGGTTCACAGCCTTACTTATAAAATAATGTCGAAATATGGTACTCCCGGGCTTACAAGACTGATTGGTCAGACCGGGATGGTGCCAATTAAGAACTGGAATCAATGTGGTATTTGGGCTCAGGATACAGAGTTAGTAGAGTATATTGGCGATAAAATTTGGAAACGAAATGATGCGTGTTATACCTGTCCGGTTCATTGTCACGGTGCCTACCGTCTGGAAGACCCGGTTTATGGTTGTTTTAGCGGTGGCCCTGAGTACGAAACTACCTGTGCTTTAGGTCATAAGTGTCTTGAACCTCGATCCAAGTTGGTACTTAAGCTTAATGCGATGTGCAACGACTTAGGAATGGATACTGTAGAAGCGGGGAATCTCTTTGCTACTTTAATGGAGTGGTTTGAGAAAGGAATTATTGACGAAAAGTTTACCGAGGGTATTGTTTTGACTTGGGGAAATGGAGATGGAATGATTAATTTGCTGGAAAAGATTGGGAAAGGTGAAGGTTGCGGCAAAATGCTGGGTGAGGGACCTTACTGGGTGGGGAAGAAGTTAGGCGAAGAAGCGCTTAAATATGTCTACCATCAAAAAGGTATGTGTGCTACTGGAGTTGAGACTCGCTCTACCATCGGTTCAATGCTTCAGTTTGCCTTATCACCGCGGGGTTCTCACCATTTATCCGGCTTGCCTACGGCGGAATGGGTAAATATTCCGGCAGTAGCAGTTCATACCACCGGATTTGCCGAGGCAGGAGATATTCGCTCTTATCATCCGGAAGCAAAAGCCAGGTTAGTTCAGTTTTATGAAAACCTTTTTGAACTACCGGATTCTCTGGGTATTTGTAAATTTAATTTTGGACATTTAGGGTACTGGCATGACCGTCCGGAAGATATTGAGAAGATGTGGGATTACCTTACTAAAGCTCTTTACTATGCTACTGGAGTATCTTTTACTAAGGAAGAATTGCTTGAGATTGGTGAACGGGCTTATCAGATTGAGCGTGCGGTAATTACGATGCGGGGTATTCGGCGCGAGGATGATATGCCGAATTGGAAGTGCCTTAATCAGGAGTGTCCGGGCGATCATCCAGTTGGTCCAACACCTTTGCCTCCGATTGATAAAGAAAAATACGAAAAAATCCTGGATAAATATTATGAACTACGAGGTTGGACTTCGGAAGGGATTCCTACCCGAAAACGCCTTGAGGAGCTTGGTTTAAAAGAAGTTGCTGATGTAATGGAAAAGAAAGGAGTAATTCCGGCAAAAACTAAGAACCAAAAGTAAGCTATAAACCGGGCGGAAAATGACTTTCCTGCCCGGTTTCTTTTAAGAAGCCAGGGAGGGATACTTATAAAAAATGATCAAAGTGAAAGTGGGATCTTTTTTCACTTTAAAAGAGGTTTTAGGGGGAAATAATCAAGAAATAGAACTGACCGCTGAGGATAGCACCTTAAATGGTTTGCTAAAAGAATTATCCCGTCGCTACGGGGACAAATTTAAAAAACAAATTTTTGATCCACAAACCGGGGGGGTAAAATTTTACCGGATTGTAATTAATGGTCGGCATTGTTTAGACCTCGAAACTCCCTTAAAGAATGGGGACCAGATTGACTTTTATCCTGCGCTGGCAGGGGGATGATTGGAATTGTATTTTAGCTCATCAGGGTATTTTTTACTCGGCAATTCAAAAAAGAGAAGTAACTTTTTAAAGTTCCTCCTTTTGCCTTAATTTTTTCTTTCCGGGGATTTTTTTATCCTTTTGATTTTTTGATTGAGGAATTTAAATAATGGCACAAAACGGAGTCAAAATTAGCAGGAAATATAAAAAAAAATTAGGCGCAGTTATTTCTACCTTAGAAGCAGTGCAAGAACTTTATGGCTATCTTCCTCGGGAGGTTTTAGAGAAAGTCAGTGAAGAATTAAAAGTCCCCCTCTCTCAACTTTTTAGCTTAGCTACCTTTTATTCAGCGTTTACTTTAAAACCTCGAGGAAAGCATACTATTCAGGTCTGCTTAGGAACTGCGTGCCATGTTCGTGGAGCACCTAAGATTGTAGATGAGCTTTCTCGAAATCTGAGAATTAAAGCAGGAGAGACTACCGAAGACCGGAAATTTACCTTAGAAACAGTTCGTTGTGTTGGTTGTTGTAGCTTAGCACCGGTTGTAAGGGTGGATAAAGATACTTATGGATATAATACTATGGATAAGGTGGCAAAAATTTTGACTAAGTATCAGGACTGAGCATGAAAATCAGAAATATTTCGGATTGGCAAAAAATTAATCAGAAAGCATTGAGAGAACTTTTCCCGGATAGCCAGATGAGACTATCCGTTGGCTTAGCCAGTTGTGGAATTGCTGCCGGTGCTGGTAGAGTATATGAGACTCTTCAAAAAGAAATTAAGAGGCGGGAATTAGCTATTCAAATAACTAAAACTGGCTGCCTTGGTTTTTGTGGTGAAGAACCAATGGTCAATTTTTATAAGCCGGGGTTCCCACTTTTAATTTTACACCGGATAACGGAAAAGGATGCAGAAGAGTTAGTTGAGGTTTTAGCAAGAGGAGAAATTCCGGAAAAAAAGGTATTGGGTAAAATTGAAGAAATCGAAAATTTTTTTG
>Ga0315298_1004994_pt1 | contig 19276 bp, 23 predicted proteins | sample WHS_1_MG_FD_203077 | JGI IMG/M metagenome (GOLD analysis project Ga0315298, IMG submission 203077) | Extremophilic microbial mat communities from Washburn Hot Springs, YNP, Wyoming, USA - WHS_1_MG | ecosystem: Environmental > Aquatic > Thermal springs > Hot (42-90C) | place: USA: Wyoming...
TGAAATCTTAAATTTAGATTTCCTTGCTTAGATTTATCTCCTCTTGAATATAAATTTCCCTGCCTGCTTTCTTTCCATTTTGTCTTTAGCTGTTTTCTTCTTTTTCCTGTTAGATGGTTTTTCTTTAATTGTTCAAATAATTTCCTTGAACCAAATATAAGCTTTTTTGGATTTTGACCTCTTTTCTCGCATAATGCAACTGTTGATTGTGCTAAGAATATAGCATCATCTGAGTATCTTGTGTTTATGTTAAATAGCTTTGATAAGTCTTTTTTTAAATCTTTTCTTTTATTGCCTTCTAATAGTCTTTTGTATGCATATCTCATAGCAGATGAAAATCTACGCATTAAGTCTAATACAATCTCTTTATCTTGCTTATTTTGAAACTCAAGTTGACACTGTAGAGTTATCATTTTAACTACTCTTTTTTTTATTCACAATTTTACACTTTTTGTTTTTGTGTTTTTATTATGCACTTTTTTACACTTTTTTATAGAAGATAGCAACTGTTGTGAGCCTCCTTATGGTTTGTATTCTTTGTATTCAATATAAGGCTTTATATCAAGAATCGGCGTGCCGTCATACATATCAAGCCTTCTTACCTTTATTGTGTTATCCATTACATCAATCACCTCAAGAACTGAAAGACCGATGGGATTTGGTCTGTGAGGTGAGCGGGTGCTGAAAATACCTCTTTTTTCATTTAAATGTGGCGGCTTTTGAATAAGTTTTTCAGCAGTAAATGGAGGGGATTTATGAAAACAGAATATAACAACGATTTTATCCCCTGCTTTTATATCCCTTAGACCAATTTTGTATTCAGGCTCAATAACAATTTCTCCTTCCACATCTGATACACTCCAATTTCTTGGTATAGTATCTACCCTTGTTCTTACATATCCGATTGGTTTAAATTTATACTCCTGCATAAATACTCTCCAAAATCTGCTCAATTTCTTCAAAAACTAATGAATTATTAGGCATTTTTCCATTAATGGACTCATTATAAACATCGGGTGAGAAATGTATCAAACCTGAAATAGTTAATCCCTTTTTCTGAACATTTTCTCTAACCTTATTTTCAAAGTCAGCAGGGACTTTGTTAAGAATAAAGTATACATTTTTACCCATTTTCTGCGATAGCCTGATTACCTTCTCAGCTACTTCAATGGAGTCAAGATATGGTTCTGCTATAGCAATTACTGTATCAATGCCTTTTTCAACACCTCTTCCAAAATGTTCAACTCCTGCTTCAGTATCAACAATGATGATTTCATCGTCTTTTAGCAAGATTTTTTCAAGAAATTCTCTGCTTATTGCTCCCATTGGGCAGGCACATCCTTCCATTGGTTCTTTAATTTTACCTACGCTTACAAGAGAGATGTTTCCATCTCTTTTAATAAATTCTTCAGGAATGTCATCAATACTGAAAAGATCCTTTTCAATAACACTCATTTTTGGCTCTTTTTCTCCGGACTGAAACTTTTTTCTTAAAATTTGCTGCACATTTTTTTTACCCCCCAGAAAATCCATAAAATCAGAGGGAGGTTCATTAAAACCAAAAAGTTTATAAAGTGTCTGATTGCTTTCATCAGAATCAATAACAAGAACTCTTTTGCCTCTTTTTGAAAAAGCCTTTGCAAATGCACAAACAGAAAAACTTTTACCAACACCGCCTTTTCCACATACTGCAATCTTTTTCATTTTATCCTCCATCTACTTAAAATGTAAATGATATTGAACCAAGCATTGTAAACGGTGCTCCAACTCCGTAAGTTGTGCCTGATACTGCATCATCAAATGCATTGATTACTGAAACATATTTTTTATTGAATATGTTATACAATTCAAGAGAAAATTTTAATCTCTTAAGCATGCCAATCTTTTCTTTACTGTAGTTCAATTTAAGGTCGAAAACAGCATAGGAGGGGATATACTCTTTATGCTGACAATCTCCGTATCTTTTACCGATATAACGCATCTGGGGAGCTACTTCAAAATCTTTATGTTTTAATATAAAACCTGATACCACAGTCCATTTTGGCACATCTACAACCTGCTTTCCATCTGTTGAAAGAGTTGCACCGGAGTTAGTTATATTGCCATCATAGGTAAGATGGGTGTATGTTGGGTTAACATAAAAAGTAAGCCATTCGGAGATAAAAACATTCGCTTCAAGCTCAAAGCCATATCCTTTTGCCTTGCCGACGTTTTGCTGATAGTTTACTGGTTTATTAGTTGAAGGATCTATGACTCTTGGGTCCGTTACTGTTGTTAATAGATTTCTATGTTTTGAAAAGAATACCGTTGGGTTTACTTCAATGAAATCTTTACGAAATCTTATCCCTATATCCACATTGTCAGACTTTTCAATATTGTATCCTTCAAATAAATCATTCAATGTTACCCCTGCTCTCTGAAACTGGGGTCTTAATCTATTATAAAGGCTTACAAGTGGTAAATAGGCATAGGGTCTTATAAAATTTTTACCATAGCTCAAATAAGCTTCTATGTTTTCATTAAAGTCGTAAGAAACTCCAGCAGTTGGAAGCCATATATCATAAGTTCTTGCTTTTCTATCAAGGTCAGGAGCTCTTACAAGAGTAGGAACTCCGTTAATAAATTTTGTTTCATATCCATCACTATCTGAGTCTTTAAATTTAAAATACTTTATTCCTGCTTGCCAGTTAAATTTATCTATTGTTCCAGATAACTTAAAATAGGGACTGTTTATATAATTTGTTCCTGTGGTTGCAAAAACTCCGTAACCTCTGTATGTAAGAGTTCCATTATTGTTTATCCAGTAGTTCTCTGTGTAAATGTTCATATCGGAAGATTCATAATGATAACCTGCTACAGCCTTGATTGTATTGAAATCAGCTATGAACTCTGATATTATACCTTTTCTTTCAATATCCCTTGTTCTTTCCTGAATACCAGGTTTATTTTGAATGTTTGGAGAACCGTCCCATATTTTAGCATCTTCCTTTGAAATATAAGGTTTAAGAACTATTTTTATGTTATCTGTAATTTTGGCTGTGATTGATGCAAAAAGGTCTCTGTTTTTGTGATACTCTTTATTGAATTTGTAATACAGGTAATCATTTGCAGGGTTGCTTGTTAAAGAGTCATTAAAATCAAGGCGATAGTATCTATCAAGGTCCCTTACTTGAGAATAATTTAAATAGCGATATTTATAATATCTTATCTCGTTAAAATTTCCCCAGAGTTTAATTTCTATATTTTCACCGATAGGCTGAACAAAAGTAAAGTTTAAATTGTTTCTTGGTCCAATATCTCCAGGACCTTTCCATTTGTCTTGTTCCGTGTAAGAATATGACAATGAAAGCCTGCTTCCAGATGGATGCAGCTCACCGGTATCAAATCTCATAAATGTTCTTTTATATTTGAAAGAACCTACAGATTGAGATATTGCAAAACCCATTTTTTTAGACGCCCACATTGGTCTAAGCTCAATTGCACCTCCACGATCTCCCACACCAACACCAAGGTCTGCAGGAACTGCTCCTTTGTAAACTGCAATGCTGTTAAAATTTTCAAGGTCATAAATATAAGCTCTTGGACCCATTGGATTTCCACCATAGTTTGGAATTCCTTCAACAGTCATTGCTCCAAGATAACCTCTAACACCTCTTATTCTTATATTTGACTGTTCTGCTGCAAGATTGTTGGCATCGGATGACTCAAAAACAACTCCTGGAAGGATGCTTATCGCTTCATAAATACTTGATTTACCTTTTTCACCTGAAAGGTCAAGCCCTTTTTTTGTTATCTCTGTTCCTGTATAAACTGTTTCGCCTGCCTGCCTTGTAGGAACAATTAATTTTTTGCCAGCAACCGTAATCTCAGGGAGTTTTTCAACCTTCTCAACCTTTTCTTCCTTTATCTCTTCCCCAAAGACCGAAGAAGCCAAAAGTCCTAACATCACTGAGCTGAAGTAAACATATCTCATGCAGTTTTTCATTTTAGCACCTCATCTAAATCGTTATGAAAAATTAAATTTTTTTTAAAAAAATTATAATATAAAAAAAATATATCGGACAAGAAATTGGGCAAAATTAGGAGATTCTTCGCCGGCTGCAGAATGACAATTTTGATTTTTGCAAGCAGTCTTGCTATGTCATTTAGCTGTTAAATTTTCTTAACAAAATAAACAAGTTTTCTCAAGAAAAAATCAATTAAGTCTTTATAAAACTTATATTTTTTTAATTATATATTTATTCTATCATAAAAATTTTAAAAGTCAAATAAAAAAATTTTAAAAATTTACCTAAAAGAAAATATAATGGATATCCCTAAAATGAAATAAAGGAGTGGAGAATGGATTTAAGTAAAAATAATGCTGGCAATACGTCAAACGTCAGTATTAGCGAATCTAAACTTTGGCAGTCTATTCTCCATGACTTAAGGGAAAAAATTGATAATACATCATACATGATACTAAATTCTCTTGAAGAGGTATACTACAACGAAGGGAATATATATATCTATACTCCAGACAACATTTACAAAAATTGGATAGAAACAGAAATATTAGAAAATATAGAAACTTCAGCAAACAAGGTTATTGGAAGAAATGTAAAAATACATGTTATTTCTTTAAAGGATAAATCTTCAAAGAAAACAAAAAAGAGTAAGAATTCAAAAAACTTTGAAGAAACAGATTTCTATCAATATTTATCATTAAATCCAAAATACACTTTTGAAAATCTTATAGTTGGAAATAATAATAAAGTTGCATTTCAAGCATGTTTGGCTGTTACGGAAAATTTAGGAAAAATTTATAATCCACTTTTTATTTATGGTGATGTTGGACTTGGTAAAACTCATTTATTACACGGAACAGCTTATCATGTTCTTGCAAAAAACTCTACAGCAAAAATCATTTACACAACAGCAGACACATTCGCTTCTGAGCTTTTTTCATATTTAGAAAAAGGAATGATTTTAGAGTTTAGGAAAAAGTACAGAGAAGTAGACCTTCTACTTATTGACGATATCCAATTTTTAGTTGGAAAGGAAAGAACACAAATAGAGTTCTATCATATTTTTAACGTTTTATACAGCCTTGGAAAACAGATAATTTTATCCTCAGACCAACCACCTTCTAAGTTAAATGGCATAGAAAAAAGATTGATAAGTAGATTTAGCAGCGGATTAATTGTCGAAATAACCAAGCCGGATTTAGAAACAAAGATTAACATAACATTAAAGAAAATGAAAGAATTGAATGTAGAATTTTCAAGGGATGTGGTTCTATTTATTGCAAAAACAGTAAATACAAGCGTTAGAGAGCTGGAAGGTTCAATAAAAAGATTAAAAGCTTACAGTGAAATAATGGGAAGACCAATAACTTTAGACGTTGCAAGAACGGTGTTAAAAGATTTATTAGAGGTAAATGAAGTTAAGCCATTAACTGTTGAAAGAATTCAAAAAGAAGTATGTAATTACTTTAATATTGATATAAAAGAATTACTTGGAAACTCAAGAAATAAAAAATCTGTAACTGCAAGGCAGATAGCAATGTACTTATCAAAAGAGTTAACCGATGAATCCTTATCTTCAATAGCAAGATATTTTCATAAAAAAGACCATACAACAATTTTAAATGCTGCAAATAAAATAAAAGAAATGATGGAAAAAGATAGAAAGTTAAAATATACTGTAGATTTGATTAAAGATAAGTTGATTACATTGTGACGTTCTAATAAAAGCCTTAAGTCTCAAAAATAAATTATAAATTGCTCACAATTGCTTTTATTACGAAGATATTATTATTAAAAAACTCTACGATTTCTTAGAGAAAGCGGACAAACACTTTTTAAATACATCCCATCAAAGTCAAGATTTAATGGAAAGAAAGTCGCCGCAATTTAGAAAACTTGAATAACATGTCTCTTTCAATTACACGGAAAGAGAATATAAGTTGACATGATATAAATATTATAAGAACTACTATATTGCTGGAAATTTAGAGCTGATGGCTATTTTCTTAAAAACATCTCAAGGTGCGTCAAAGTGAGAACGAGGCTGTTTGCAGAAATCCACCCTGTCATTCTGTAGCCGGCTGTAAATCTACACCTTCATACATATATATCCGTCATTCTGAGTGTCAGTAATAAATCTTATTTTCTATCATTTTTAAAAGAAGAAATCTATCATTCCTCGACCTTCGGATAAAAAAACTTAAAAAATTTTTGGAACACACTTTATGACGATATTGTTGAAAAGTTGGAGCTGATACTATTGTTCTTATAACATTTCAAAGTTTATCAAAGCGACGATAAGTCTATATGCAGAAACCCATATTTTCATTCTACACCCAGCGAAGAATCTTAATTTCTTTTAATTCTTACTTATTCACCGTATGGACAATTTGTGAATTGCCTCTGCTTAATTACCTTCCTTAAAAGAATGGATTCTTCAAGTTAAAGTCCTTAAGATAGCAAAAAGTGAACTTATAAAAATTTTTACAGCACTCTTATTTTTGACCTTAGAATGAAATTACAAAGAATCTCTTTTTTCTTAAATTCTTTACCCACTTTCCTGCATTTCTTTTGATTTATACGATTGCTCAGACTCCTTTAAAGAATTCATTTTTAAACTTTCCTTTTCTTTTTCACAAATTTCAAGCTGTTTTTTTAATCTTGAAATTTCAATCTTAAATTTAATCCAATCTCCGATCGCAATTAAAATAGCAAGTATAGCTCCAATGATAATGCTCATAAGAATAATTATAGATAAAGGAAGCGGAACTGTTTGATAACTTGGAAGCAAATTAACAGTGACATAGGTATTATTCATTGCTACAAAATATCCTGCTATCAACAGTACAAATAACCATAAAATGAGTCTAATTTTACTTAACATCTTTTAATCCCTCTTTTAATTTATAATAAACTTCTTTTAAATCTTGAGAGATAACTCTCACTTCTCCCAAAACAGGCATAAAATTCGTGTCTCCAATCCATCTTGGAACTATATGGTTATGAATATGGGTTTCAAGACCTGCTCCTGCTGTCCTTCCAAGATTGTATCCAATATTAAATCCGTCCGGTTTTAAAACTTTTTTCAAAAGTTTAACCATTTCCCTAGTTAATAAAGAAATTTCATGCAGAGTTTTATCATCTAAAGCAGTAAAATCTCCAATATGTTCATTAGGACATACCATTAGATGGCCTGCGTTATATGGAAAAAGATTTAATATGACAAAAGCTCTTTCACCTCTATACAGCAAAAGATTTTTATCGTCATTATTTTCTTGATATGCTTTACACAAAAAACAACCTTCCGACTTTTCAAGACCCTCTATATATTGAGACCTCCATGGTGAGTATAACCTTTCCATTTTAATCCTCCTTTGTATCTTAATAGGCATATACATCTGGTAAAAAATTCAGTAAAAGCAGGAGATTCTTCGTCGTCTGCAGAATGACAAATAGAGTTATCTTTCTCTGATGCTTATTATTCAACCTTTGCTATCATCCTGAGGATGTTAGTCCGAAGGATCTCCTTATCTAAATTCTATAAAGGTCCCTAATCTTACCCAAAGCTTTGTACCTTAAAATATTATATAAAAGCATATTAGTTTAGGAAAATTTTTAAAATAAAAATTTATGAGCTTCTTCATTTTTTACCAACAGGCATTCATGAATTACTCAAACATTCATTATCTTCTACCTATGACCTATACATATTTTACATCAGTTGTGTTAAAATCAGATTATGAAAAAATTCATAGTTGGAATAACTGGAGCAAGTGGGTTTGTATACGGGAAAAGATTAGTGGAAGAACTGGCTAAGGAAAATTATGTTTATTTAGTAGTTTCAGAATCTGCTTTTATAGTCATGGAAAAGGAAGAGGGAATAACCAAATCAGAGTTTATACAAAAACTTCCAAAAAATGTTGAAATTTTTGATAATAAAAATATTGCAGCGCCAATATCAAGCGGCTCTCAACTTGTAAAAACAGAAGGCGTTATAATAGCTCCATGTTCTATGGATACGTTGGCATCAGTAGCAAATGGAATTAGCACAAATCTTATTCAAAGGGTCTGTGATGTGGCTCTAAAAGAAAGAAAAAGGCTTTATTTACTTGTAAGAGAAATGCCATTTTCTCTAATTCATGTTGAAAATATGAAAAAAGTAATGTTAGCCGGCGGGATCGTTGCTTCAGCATCTCCGGGATTTTATCATAAGCCAAAAACTTTGGATGACATGATTAACTTTGTGGTTGGTAAAATATTAGATAGTTTTGATGTAAAACACAATCTTTTTAAAAGGTGGACTGAATGAAAGTCTCTGAATGTTGTAATTTGTTTTTATCTTACATGGCAGACAAATCGCCAAACACTGTAAAAAATTACAGAGTTGATTTTAATCAATTTGTTAAAATAGTTGGAGATAAAAATATAAATGAAATCACAAAAGCAGATATTGCTAAATTTAGAATGACTTTACAGATGCAAAATAGAAAATCTTCAACCATAGCAAGAAAACTTGCTTCTATTAATTCATTATTTCAATATTTAATGGATTTAGAATTGGTTAGCTCTTCGCCCATAACCAAATCCCACAGACCAAAAGTCTCTCAAAAAATTCCGTCTGCTTTGTCAAACGAAGAAGTAAAAAAATTAATAGATGCTTTAGACAGTATCCAAGATAAGGCTATCGTAGTTCTATTTTTGACCACAGGTTTAAGGTCTTCTGAACTTTTAAGCATTAAAAAATCTAACATTATTGTTGAAAGAAACGGTCAAACATTTTCTATTGACAGACTAATAGAAGGTGAAGTCAAAGAAGGTGATATTGCATACATAAGAGTGGTTGGTAAAGGAGATAAAGAGAGAGAAGTTCCCATTACCGGCAAACCTTTAGAAATTTTAGTCCAATATTTAAAAAGTATCAATGAATTTTTAGATGATAACGAATATATTTTCCCGATTTCTTACCATCTTCTTTGGAGAAAAATTAGAAATATAGGTAAAAAATTGGCTATCAGATTACATCCACACAAACTAAGGCATACAGCTGCAACGATGGCATTATCATCCGGAGCAGAACTTAGAGTTATACAAGAACTTTTAGGCCATGCTTCACCTGTAACAACTGCAAGATACGCAAAAGTTGGTCAAAAGCAGCTTTTAAAGGCAACCAAAGCTTTATCAGAAAATATAGATTTGTGAGGTCTATAAAATGGAAAAGCTCCTTTTCAAACTATTAGCCGAAGAAAAAAAATCCATTAGACATCTCAGATTTAAAACAGTGCGACCCATACTCATCTTTTGGTGTATTTTGTAATACTAACTCAATCGTTGAAGGATTAATAGTCATTGTTGGTGTTATTCTTATGACTGCCGGAGCGTTATGGTTTGTAAAGAAAAATCAAGAACAAGTTCAAAGAGAAAAAGAAGGCTTTAAAGAGAATAATGAATGAAGTTTATTTAGGACTTGGAAGTAACGTAGGAGATAGACTTTTGAATCTAAACAAAGCTATAGAATTATTATCTGAAAAAATTCAAATCTTAAAAAAATCTAAAATTTACATATCAAAAGCTGTAGGTTATACTGACCAACCTGATTTTTATAATATGGTTTTATATGGAAAAACCGATTTAAGTCCGGAAGAATTATTTAATTTTATAAAAGATGTTGAGAAAAACGTAGGAAGAGTTTACAGATTCCATTGGGGTCCAAGAGAAATTGATATAGATATACTTTTTTATAACGATTTAGTCTATAAAAGTGATAAGTTAGACATACCACATCCAAGACTTCATGAAAGAGATTTTGTTTTATTGCCATTGATAGAATTAAATCCAAAACTTTTTCATCCTGTTTTAAACAAGAGAGTTTCTGATTTGAAAGAGTTTATGGAAAATTCTGTAATTGGAGTTTTATGAAAAAGTGGCCAAGGGCGGAATCGAACCGCCGACACTGCGGTTTTCAGCCGCATGCTCTACCGACTGAGCTACCTGGCCAACTCAGAGATAAAAATTATATATCAATTTTAATTTTTTTGCAAGAGGGTTGTATGGGTTACATTAACTCGGGGAAGCTTAAAAATTGTTAATTATTTAGATCCTTATCTTTAATGCAGGATGACAAGGAGCGACCAAATGGCGTCATTCTGCAGCCAACGAAGAATATCCTACTTTTCTTTTCAAGTCAACAAATCAAAAAAAGAGATCCTTCGGACTAAAGTCCTCAGGATGACAAGGAAAGGTAAGCTTACAAAAATTTTGAAACACCCTTTATAAGGTTGATAGAAATCCTTCAGATAAAAGTCCTGGGGCTAACAATAAAAAAGAACATCATTTCGAGCAATTAGACGGAGTTTCTAAAGCTGAATTTCTTTTGAATATCCAAGCTTTTCCGATAGCTCTTGGGAAGCCTGTTTAAAACTATCCTTCATTTTTCCATGAACCAAATTGAAAGGCATTCTAAACGCAGGAGCAGATAACGTTATCGCTGCCACAACATCACCAGTGTAATCTCTGACCGGAACAGAGATGCATCTAACTTCTTTTTCCCACTCTTCATTATCTATGGCATACCCATTTCTTCTAACTTCTTCTAATTCTTTTAATAGTAGGTTTTTATCTGTTATTGTATTTTCAGTAAATTTCTCTAATTTTACTTCTCTAAAAAATTCTTCTAAATCCTCTTTATCCATAAATGCAAGATGTACTTTTCCAGAAGCTGATGCGTACATTGGAAGTAATCTTCCAACCCTTGATTTGACTACTACGCTTCTTGGAATTTCGTAAGAATCTATATATACAATTTCATGTCCGCTACGTGTTGCAAGATATACGTTTTCTTGAAACTCTTCAGCCAGTTTTTGTAAAAAAGGTCTTGCTTGTTTTCTAATCTCAGTGTGAGAAATATATGAATGACCGAGTTCAAAGTTTTTTATTCCTAAAGAATATATTTTCTTTCTTTTATTGTAATCTAAATAACCACGGATTATAAGAACTTCTAAGATTTTTTCAAGATTTGTATAATTTGTTTGAAATTTTTCCTCTAGATCTTTAAGTTTTGTATATTGCCTTCTGGCTATGTAAAATAAAATATCAAAGGCTAAATCTACGTTTTGAACTATATAGTCTGATTTTTCCCTCTTGCGATGCATTTTATACCTTCTTTCGTATTAAAAAGCGGAGCCGATGGGATTCGAACCCACGACCTCCTGCGTGACAGGCAGGCGTTCTGGACCTGGCTGAACTACGGCTCCGTTCGCTTTTTAATGGGCGGTAGAGGAGTCGAACCTCTGACCCCCTCCTTGTAAGGGAGGTGCTCTGGCCATCTGAGCTAACCGCCCAACGTCGAGTTTATATTATATATAATTTTTTTGTTCTTGTCAAGCAAATGTATAAGTCATACCAGTTTAGGAAAATTCCGATTTGTTTGAATTTATAATGTCACAAAAGTATTGTAGAGGTGATTTTTTGTTTAAACTATGATGAGGTCTTTCTGTGTTATACCATAGCATATATTGCAACATCTTTTTATTAAATTCATGAATGTTTTCTAATTCATAATCTTCGTAGTACATCACAAACTCTTCTTGTAATGTCCTGTTCATTCTCTCTACATATGCCTGTCCTTTTGGATATCTTGGATAGGTAAAATAATGTGTTACATCTTTTTTCTTTAATACGTCGGGTGAGAAATTCATTAAAAGCATGATATTCTTCGCTGGCTGCAGAATGACAAATTAGGCTTCCATTCCTATAATGCCCATCATTCAACCTTTTCCTGTCATTCTGAGGACGTAAGCCCGAAGGATCTCATTTTTAAATCCTATAAAAATTGCTGATTTCTTACCCAAGGTATAATGTTTTATATCTTTTTTCTTTAATGCCACGCTAAACTCACCCAAGAATTCGCTCCCGTTATCGGAGCTTCTTGCGAAATCTTACAATTGTTTAATAAAAAGTTTTCAATCCAGACACAAAATTATTTACAAGCCTCGGAAGTATCCTTGGATTTCTATTATTTGGCTGTATAGGTTTTTCTTGAAGGCTTTCTCAATTTCTTCTTCTAACATAGAACATCCTGAGGACTTTAGTTCGAAGGATTTCCTCTTTTAAAAATACAGAAAAACGAGATTCTTAGGTTCGCTCAGAATGACGTTGTGTATTTTTGGAACACTCTTAGCAAATTGTGTAAGCTGAATTTGTCTTTGTAATTGCTTGGCCTACTTTTTGGTTAATTTGTCTCGTTTTGTAATTAATTATTCTAAAATGTATTTCTCTAATTTGCCATATTTTTTGGATTGTTTTCAGTAATAATCTTACCTGAGTCTGTCTTATATTGATATTTAAAAAATTCATGATTTTATTTTGTTAATAATCTTTTAAACAGATTTTAACATATCTTAACAAAATCTTAATATTTTCTTAACACAAAATCACTAAAATAAAAGTATAATAAGTTGACTTTAGAGGTGTGTAAACATGGAAATGGTTAAACATCAGCCAGTTCATAATCTATATGCGACTTTATGTTTGATTCATGAAATTGAAGGCATCGAAAGCTTAGAAGAAATAGTCCATAAGCTAAATAAGATTTTCAGTGATATCAATATAGAAGATATGGAAGATTTAGAAGAAAGTATCAGTGAAATGTTTTTAAAAACCCTTCAAGACAATATTCTTATATTGCAAATGGTTAAAGATTTAAATCCGGAGAAAGAGGTTGTTAAGCAATTTTTGGTGAATTTTAAAGACTTGGTAAAAGATTACAGAAATCTTATTAAACAAACGTTTTCAAAAAATAAAAATGGTTTTCTGTTAAGTAAGTATTTGCATCAAACAGAAAAAACATTACATAGAAACAAAAGGATTCTTTTAACATATCTGTTAGAAGACCCAAAAAATCTAAAAGAAGTATTGAAAATCCAAGAAATTTTGGATAAATTTAAAGAAAATATAGAGTTTATAAAGTATATTTCTATGAAGAGAAACAGTAATGAAGGTTGAGTCTTATACACCCGGAAGGGTTAGATTTAAGTTTGAAAATCAGCTTGAAAAAAGAAATTTTGTGAAAAATATTGATGGTTTAAAAGGCATTGAAGATATTAAAGAAACGGCCAATTCACTAACTATTAAATTTGCAGAAGATTCACAATTTGATTATTTTTTAAAAAACTTTATCATGCCTTCGATTAGGAGCATGAAAACAGATAATAGTTTAGATAAAGAAGATATATTTTTCTATATCAATCCTTTGTTAAAAAATAACATTACAAAAGTATTTTGGAATATGTTAATCCTTGGACCTAAGAGAGGTTTTATCACTTTTACAATATGCAGTTTAGGCGTTAGCCCATTTATTAAAAATAAATTATAGGAGGTTGTATTATGAATCTATTGGGTTTAAGAGTTCCTGCTACAATTGGTGGTTGTATTTCAACAACCAGCTTGCTTTATGGTATTGGTGCAGTTGGTGCAATTGTAATTATAAATCAACTTTTAAGAAATTCTAAGCCTTTTTTTGTAAGTGCTACAAAAGAAGCTATATCTTTCCAACAGTGGTTAAATTCAAACATAGAAGAATCAAAAGAATTTTGGGAAGATGTGGTAGCTGAGGCAAAGCATGAGTACAAACTTGAAATTGAAAGAAAGTTAGAAATTCTTCAAAAGCAACAAGAAATTTTAGAAAAATTAAAATCATCTTTATAAGGAGGTAAAAGGTATGAATATACTTGGAATTGCAGGAAGAGTTTTTTGTTCTAATCCATTCTCATTTGCTCTCGGCGTTGGAATTGGAGTTTTGGGATTATATATAGTTAATAAAGTAGAAGAGCAAAGAAAAATTGAAAAAATGCAAAGAGAGATTGAAGCAGCAGTTAGAGCTTTAGAATTAAAAAAATTACCACCAGTAGAAGCAAAAGAACAAGTTGAAGGATAAAAATGGCTATCCCGTATAAAGTAAAAGAGTTAAGAATTGGAAAGATAAAGATTTACAGCGAATTATTTAAACATTTAACAGTATCAAATCAAGCTTTTATTAATTATTTTGGCAGTCTAAAAGGTGTTAATAAAGTTATCGCAAAAAAAGAGGCAGGATTGCTTACTATCTATTACGACCCTGCCTCATTTGATTTAGCTAATTTTTATTCTATTTTTGAAAACGGAGATAGAGAGTTAATACTCTCTCTTCTATCATCAAATGGGTTTGAGAAGACGCAAGCAGAAGAGAAAGAAGATATAATCTCTCCTAAAAAATGGTTTTTCTTAAATACGATATCCTTTATACCATTTATGGTAAGAGGGTTGCTCCCAGGCGGAGTTTTATCGGGTATAGCTTTTGGTCTTGCACTACCGGTATTTTACAAAGGTTTAAACTCTCTCAAAAAAGGTAAGATTGATGTTCATTCTCTTGACTCTTCAGCAATAGCATTATCCATTATCAATGGAAATCATTTCTCGTCTTTGCTTATGACATGGCTTTTATCACTTGGTGATGTAATTCAGGAAAAAACAGAGCAAAGAGCTCATGTAGAGATCGAAAAGCTTTTAAATTATAAAAGCGATAAAGCGTTTATAGTTGTTGATGAAAATACAGTGGTTGAAAAAGATGTAAACGAGGTAAAACCAGGTGATATAATCGTAGTTTACGATGGTCAAAAAATAACTGTTGACGGAGCAGTTATTAACGGTGACGCTCTTGTAAACCAAGCATCATTAACGGGAGAATCAAACCCAGTTCATAAAAAGGTTGGAGATCCTGTATATGCAGGTACATTTGTAGAAGATGGGAAGCTTTACATAAAAGCTGAAAAGGTTGGTGATGACACAGCGTTAGCTAAGATTGTAAAAATTATTGAAGAAGCTGCAAACCAACCAATTGAAGCACAGTTAAAAGCAGAAGAAGAGGCTAATAAATTTGTCATTCCAACCTTTGGCTTGGCGGGTTTAGCATACGCTTTAACAGGAGATATAAACAGAGTTACATCTACGCTAATTATAGACTATCATACAGGAATTCATGTATCAACACCTTTATCAATTTTATCCCATCTATCCTTAGCGGCTAAAAAAGGAATATTGATTAAATCCGGAAGACATTTGGAAATTTTAAATCAAGTTGATACTGTGGTTTTTGACAAAACAGGAACTTTAACAGTAGGACATCCAGAATTAACCGAGATTGTAACCTTTGGAATTTCTGAAGAAGAAGCTCTGCAGCTTGCGGCGTCACTAGAACAGCGTATTGTCCATCCTGTAGCTCGTTCAATTGTTGCAACTGCTATTAAAAGAGGCATTGATATTCTCCCAAGGAAAAATTCCGACTATCATATAGGACTTGGTGTAGAGGGTGAGGTTAATGATACTCACTTAATGCTTGGTAGTTCTAAACTTCTTGAGAAGAAACATATAAAAGTAAGTAAAAAAATTAAAGAAATCGTAGATCAACTGCACGATAAAGGTGAATCGGTACTTTATTTGGTTAAAGAAGGAAAAATTGTTGCTTTATTTGGAATATCAGACCCATTAAAGCCGGAAAGTAAAGAAGTTGTAAAAATATTGCAAAGTATGGGAAGAGAAGTAATATTATGTAGTGGTGATAATGAGGATGCTGTCGAGAAGATAGCTCAGGCGGTTGGAATTAAGAAATACTACGGTCGTGCTTTTCCGGACGAAAAGGCAAGAATAATCAAGAAGCTTAAAGCTGAGGGTAGAAAGGTTGCGTTTGTTGGTGATGGAGTAAATGACTCCCCGGCTTTATCCGTTGCAGATGTTGGAATATCAATCAGAAGCGGTGCTGATATTGCTATAGAAGTAGCCGACGTTGTGATTGGCGAAAGCATGTATCAGTTAATCGATGCTTTCAAAATTTCTGATGATGCATTGAACAATATTAAACAAAACTTCAAGATCAATAAAGTTGTAAATACAATTGGATTAATTGGTTCCCTTACAGGTGTGTTTAGTCCTGTTATGTCAACAATTATTAACAATGGAGCTTCGGTATTAATGGGCATAAATGCTATCAAGCCTATTTTTAAAGAAAAATAATCTTAGGAGGTATTTACTATGGAAGAAAAAAATTTACAACAAGAACTTGAGAAAATCAAAGCTGAGTTAGAAGAGCTAAGAAAAAAAATCGGTATGTCTGAGGAAAAAGATATTACTAAGCTTCCTCTTGAAGTTGTAAAAAAAGTTTCAGATACAGCATCAGAAGTGGCTAAAACTGCTATGGAAATTGCAGAAAAAGCCGTAAAAGTTGTTACATCTGCGGCAACAGGTGCGGTTGAAGGTGCAAAAAAAGCAATAAAAGAAGATCAAGCACAAACTACAGCAGAGAAGAAAGAAGAGAATCAGCAATAAGTGAGAAGGAGATCCTTCGGACTAAATTCCTCAGTGCAACAGAAAAAGACTGAATGATAAACATAAGAGAAAGGGTGGCTTGTTTATCAGTCTTCAGCCGGCTGAGAATCTCCTGCTTGAATTAAATTTTTCACACGATATATAGTTGATTTTTAGTAAATTTTTAATGTATAGTAGCATTTTTGTTTAACAGGCTTGTGTTTTATGTTTGGGGGGAGTTATGACTTTTATTAAAACAAGAAGCGGAAGATATTTAAGGCTTGATAGTATAATAGGGTTTGCCATTGAAGAAGAAAAGATGGAAATAGAAGGAAAACGTCAGATAGTCTTTGAGATAATCGCATATCTTCCCCAGCCTCTAAATCCTGCTATACTTGGAATTTTTTTATCCGAAGAATCAGCAGAAGAAGAATTAGAAAGATTAATTCAAAGATTAACAGCCGGGAAAGAAAAAATAGTTCAAATTAAAACAGAGATATGATTTACCAGGAAATAAAACATTTAGAAGAGCTTGTTGAAAAAATAAATAACGAACATAAGCATAAGCTGAATAACGTAAGCGAGCCTATTTTCTTAACGGTTGTTTTGAGCAATGATTCAAAAGTGGATGTTGAGATTAATAAGCATGGAGTCAAGATTTTAAAACATTTAGAGCATAAAAAATCTGATATTAACAATCATATAACAATCTCATACAAGCAGTTGAAAAAGTCTTTAGAAAATAAAGCAAACATAATTAGGTATCTGATGTCTGGAAAGGTAAGAGTAAAGGGAAATTTAAAATATATACTTGACGTTTTATCTGAACTTTAAAGATGTTTTAAAAGGTAGTCAGCAACTGAAAATGCTGCGATAGAGTTAGGTTTTAAAACAGGTTTTAAACCTTGAGATAAGACATATCCGATTGCATCTCTAACTACAATATTTGATTTATGATTTTCGTTTGGATTTAAGTCTAAATGTATTTCTAATTTTCTACCATCAATACAGTCAAGTAAATTTAAAGCAGTATATACAGATAGGTCAACTTCTTTCATCAGCCTTTCTCTTAAAGAATTTATTTTTCTTTCTTTTTTTAAACTATAAAAGATTTTTGCTCCTCTGCAAGAATCTATGTGGATTACAACCGCCGTAACGAAGATTGTTGAATCTCTATATTGTTTTGAATCTGAACCTATGTATATTGAAGTTTCTTTAGATGTCTCTGAAATGAACTTTTTTATTTTCTCAAATTTTAAGTCAATCATATTAATCTTGAGATTGTTTTCGTGATTACATTTTCTATCAAAGCACCGATTACGAAAGATTCTATCAATATCTGTTTGTCTTTATCAGTGAAATGAACATCCTGCTGTCTTTTTCTTGATTTTTCTTTTTCTCTAATGATTTTTGCATATCTTTTTTTCATAGATTCTAACTCTTTTTGTAAGTTATCAAATTCGTCAAATGCCATCTAATTCCCTCCAATACTCTTTTTAGTGTTATAACTTAAACCAGGTAAGAAGTTCAATAAAATTATGAGATTCTTCGCTTCGCTCAGAATGACAAATAAGGCTATACTTTCTCTTATGCTTATTAATCAATCTTTACTTGTCATCCTGAGAATATAAGTCCGATGTATCTTCTTTTTAATTACTATTAAAACTGCTAATTCCTCATACAAGATGTTATAATTTTATATCATAAATTTTAAATTTCTATTAAGAATTTGTTAAATTAAGTTAAAAAAGTAACAAGTGAGAGGTGCAATTTATTTGCACAAGATTTCAAACTCTTCAAATAACCTTGCATTAAATCTATCTTTAAAGCTGTCCATTGGAAGGAAAAGCTCGTAAAATCCAAAACTTCCTTTGATCAAGTTTGGCCTGTCTTTTTCTCCTTCCAAAAAGTTTCTGCATAACTTTGTTATTCTATAGTCTTTATATATAATTTCAAAGCTTTCTGGCAGTTTTTCAATATTTGTGATTGCGTTTCCAAACTTATCAAACTTTATTATTTTTCCGATTATACGACCATCTAATACTTTAGGCTCAAATATATCATTAGTTTTTATATTCTCAATCTCATCACCAAACTTTTCTAACTTAACCCCTTTGCTTAAATAAGCAGCTACAGGAGCAAATATATCTCTACCATGAAATGTGTTTGTGTCTGATTCTAACAAAAATTCTTTATTTTTGATTTCTATTATCTTTTCTATTTTTTCTTTTTTTAAAACAAGAGTAAGCAGACCATTGTCCGGACATACGAAAAAGTAATCTTTTGTTTTTACGATTATAGGCTTTCTTTCTGTTCCAACGCCAGGGTCAACCACAGACACAAAAATTGTACCTTTAGGAAAATATCTATAAGTTGCATTTAAAACTATGCTACCTTCTATTATGTTAAATGACTCTATCTCGTGGGATATATCAACAATTTTAGCCTCCGGATTTATAGACAAAATAACTCCTTTCATTGAGCCAACAAACCCATCTTTTAAGCCAAAATCTGTAAGCAGTGCTATTACGCTCATTTGTTTATTAAGCTTTTTATATAATCAATCACTTCTTCTATGGATTTATCAGTTGTATCAATGATAATGTAATCTTCTGTTGGTCTAAGTGGTGATTCTTTCCTCTCGTAATCCAACTTATCTCGCTCTAATATTTTTTGTAAGATGTGATTATAATCTACAACAAAACCTTTTTCTTTTAACTGCTGAACTCTTCTTTGTGCTCTAATTTCCGGTGATGCTGTCATGAATATTTTTAAGTCTGCATCGGGAAAGATTCTTGACCCCGCATCCCTTCCTTCTATAACAACGTTCTTTGCTATTTCTCCAAGCTCCCTTTGTTTGCTAACCATCCATTTCCTAACTTTTGGATACCTTGCAACGATTGATGCAACATTTCCAATCTCTTCTGTTCTGATAA
>Ga0315298_1004997_pt1 | contig 19273 bp, 16 predicted proteins | sample WHS_1_MG_FD_203077 | JGI IMG/M metagenome (GOLD analysis project Ga0315298, IMG submission 203077) | Extremophilic microbial mat communities from Washburn Hot Springs, YNP, Wyoming, USA - WHS_1_MG | ecosystem: Environmental > Aquatic > Thermal springs > Hot (42-90C) | place: USA: Wyoming...
ATGGCCTTCAGCTCCTCCACGTCGTAATAGTCCAGGCGGCACTGCACCCCGAAACGGTCGCGCAGGGGGGAGGTGAGCAGGCCGGCCCGCGTGGTGGCCCCCACCAGGGTGAAAGGGGGCAGGTCCAGGCGTATGGAGCGCGCCGCCGGACCCCTGCCGATGACGATGTCCAGCTGGAAATCCTCCATGGCCGGGTAGAGGACCTCCTCCACGGCGCGGTTGAGGCGGTGGATCTCGTCGATGAACAGGACGTCCCCCGGCTCCAGGTTGGTGAGGATGGAGGCCAGGTCCCCGGCCCGCTCCAAGGCCGGCCCGGAGGTCTGGCGGAAGGAGACCCCCATCTCGTTGGCGATGATCCCGGCCAGGGTGGTCTTCCCCAGCCCCGGAGGACCCGACAGGAGGACGTGGTCCAAGGGTTCCTTCCTCTCCCGGGCGGCCCGGATGAAGATCTCCAGGTGTTCGCGTATGCGGTCCTGGCCCACGAACTCGCTTATCCAGCGCGGCCTGAGGGTAAGATCCAGTTCCCGCTCGTCCTCCCGGGGCTCGGGATCCAGGAGGCGCTCCTCACCGGGAGCGATATCCCTTGCCTCGCCGCCGTCCTGCGCCATTTGCCTCACATCCCTAATCGGTCATGAGCGTTTTATTGCTTACCATGTTAACCCCGGCCGCCGACAGGCCATGTCCCGGACCTGGCTGGCACTTTCCCTCCTCCCGGGCGTCCACAAACCCCTCGCCCCAGGAACAGGCACCGTGTCAGGTTCCACCTCCGGGAACCTTTACCGCGCTCCTCTCTGTTCCGGCCCCAGCTCGCCGGACACCTTTCCGCTCCGCCTTGCCCTTTGCCCGGCCCCGGCCAGCCCCTTCCCTTCCTCCTCCCTCCTCCCTCCTCCCTCTTTCCTCCTCGCCTTGCCTCGCTTCGCCGCGCGCCGCCTTATCCCTCCCTTACCTTTGCCTCTTCTTCCCTCTCTCCTCCTTTGCCCCCCGACCGGCTGGGTAGGGGAAGATCCCCCCTCAACTCCCCTGCCCCCCCAACCTCTGCAGGGCGTACCTGATCATGTCCTCCAGCCTCGGGTTGTCGGATCGGTATCCCTCCAGGGCGCGACCGGCCTCGGCCGCGGTATACCCCAGCCCTTTGAGGGCCTCGCGGGCCTCCCGCAACAGGTCGGATCCCCCCGGTTCGCCCGCCACCCCGGCCAGGTCGCCGGCCAGCGGCGCCAGCTTGTCCTTCAGCTCCAGGATGATGCGCTGCCCGCTCTTCTTCCCCACTCCGGGCACGGCGGTCAGGGCCTCCAGGTCGCCGGCGGCCACCAGGCGCACCAGGTTATCCGGCTCGTAGGCGGAGAGCAGGGCCATGGCCGCCCGCGGACCTATGCCCGTGACCCCCAGGAGCTGCTGGAAGAGCCGCCTCTCCCCGCGGTCCCGGAAGCCGTACAGCTGCAGCGCGTCCTCCTTGACGTACAGGTACCCGTACAGGCGGACCTTGTTCCCCGCCGCGGGGAGGTCCTTCAGGGTGTTGGCGGAGACCAGAATGGTCAGCCCCAAACCGCCCACCCCGACCACCGCGTGGTCCTCTCCCTTCTCCACCAGCGTCCCTTCCACGAAATCTATCATCCCCGCACCGCCTGCTCGCGCCCTTCCGCCCCCTTCCTGCACCCATCCGGTCACCGTAGAGGGCCGGCCTAAGCGGGTTCCTTCGCGGCGTAGCCTCTCTCCGGTCCCACCACGGGCTTCCCTTTCACGGCCTTATCCCTATTTCTACCCCGCCACCATACCCACCTTCCGCCACGTCGCCCATCCGCACGAGCCTCTCACCGCCACCTCCCCTCCCCATTGCATGGGCCCTCTTGCCATCAATGGTATTTATTACCATGTCCCACGGGTAGGTGGAAATGAAACGTCTTTTCAAGTGTTATAAAACCGCCATCGCGGCACGCCGCCTTCACCTTGCCTGCCCCGGGAGCGAAGCACCCCGGCCGAGGCGGTATGACGCCGTCAGGCTTCTCTCCGCTTTTCACCGCCTTTGCCGAGGGGTGGCCCGCCCAGGCGCCGCTCCAACTTCTCGCGATGGGCGTGGCAGATAGCCAGGGCCAGGGCATCGCTGGCATGGGAGGAACCGACCTCCCCCTCCAGGCGGAGCAGGGACCTGACCATGTATTCCACCTGCCGCTTCTCCGCCCGTCCATGCCCCACCAGGGCCTGCTTGACCTGCAGGGGAGTGTATTCCTCCACCGCCACCCCGCAGTGGGCGGCGGCCAGGATGATGCCTCCCCGGGCCTCCCCCACCACCATGGCGCTGCGGGCGTTGGCGTTGAAGAACAGCTCCTCCACCACCACCAGGTCGGGCCGGTATTCGGCGATGAGCTCCTTAACCCGTCGGTAGATCTCGTCCAGGCGTGCGGTGAGTTCATCCGAGGAAGAAGTGGTTATGGCCCCGAAACCCAGGGCCCTGAGGCGGTTGCCCTTTTTCTCGATGACCCCGTACCCGGTAGAGGTGAGGCCGGGGTCTATGCCCATGATAATCATCAATGGCCGGCCTATTCCTCGGCTAGCTCCGCCAGGATGTCGTCCGGGATGTCGAAGTTGGCGTAGACCTCCTGCACGTCCTCGTAATCTTCCAGGGCGTCCACCAGCTTGAGGACCTTCTTGGCCGCCTCCTTGTCCAGCTTCACGGTGGTCTTGGGGAGCATGGTCACCTGCGCGGAGGCTATCTCCACCCCCGCCTTCTCCAGCGCCTCCACCACCCCCCGGAAGGACTCGGGGTCGGTGATGATCTCGTAGTGATCGTCCTCGGTGTTCATGTCCTCGGCCCCCGCCTCCAGCGCGGTCTCCAGGAGGGCATCCTCGTCCACGCCGCTGTCCTTGTTGACGATGATGTTGCCTTTCTTCTCGAACATCCAGGCCACGCAGCCGGTGGTCCCCAGGCTTCCGCCGGTGCGGCTGAAAATGCGCCGGATGTCCGAGGCGGCACGGTTGCGGTTGTCGGTCATCACGTCCACCATGATGGCCACCCCGTTGGCGCCATAGCCCTCGTAGGTTATCTTCTCGAACTCCTCCGCGGATCCCTCCCCGGTGCCCCTCTTGATGGCCCGCTCGATGTTCTCCTTGGGCATGGAGTAGCTCTTGGCCTTCTCAATGGCGTTGGCCAGGGCGATGTTGGTCTCCGGGTTCCCACCACCCTCCCGGGCGGCCACGATGATGGCCCGCGAGAGTTTGCTGAAGAGCTGCCCCCGCTTGGCGTCCTCCGCCGCTTTTTTATGCTTGATGGTCGACCACTTGGAATGTCCGGACATCTCCTCCTCCTAATCGCCGCACCCTCAACCCGCCACCCTCTCCTCCACCAGCCGGAGGAAATAGCGGTGTATCCTGTCGTCACCGGTAAGCTCGGGATGGAAGGCGGAAACCAGCATGTGCCCCTGGACGGCCAGCACCGCCCGCCCCTCGAACTCTCCCAGCACCTTCACTCCCGGGCCCACGGACTCGATCCACGGGGCGCGGATGAACACGGCTCGGAAGGGCCGTTCCGGCTCCCGTATCTCGCGGATCAAAATATCCGTCTCGAAGCTGTCCACCTGCCTCCCGTAGGCGTTGCGCCGCACGGTGATGTCCATGAGGCCCAACAGGGGTTGGTCGCCTTCCACCAGGCGCTGGGCCATCATGATCATGCCCGCGCAGGTCCCGTATATGGGCATGCCCCCCGCGACCAGGGACCTTATCTCCTCCAGGAAACCGTAGGTGGTCATGAGCCGGCCCATGGTTGTGCTCTCGCCACCCGGTATGATCAAGCCCTGGCAGAGATGGAGCTCGGGGGGGTACTTGACCGGGATCCCTCGAGCTCCGCACCTTTCGACCATCTGGAGATGCTCGCGTACCGCGCCCTGCAGGGCCAGTACCCCCAGGGTCGGCTTCTTCATAGATTCCTTCACCCTCCCCTTCCTCGCCTCTCCGTCATTCCTGAACGTCCGCCGCTCAACGGGAATCCCTTCTCCTGGCCCGAGCGGCCACCCGATCAAGATCCGCCTGGCCCCCTTGCTGGTCTACCGAAGACCACTCGGTCCGCTATGCCTTCCCGTAAAAGCCTACACCATGCCCACCATGGCAGACCGCAGGCACACCTCTCGCCGATACGCCGCTCCCTGAATGGGGATGGAAGCTCCGCTCGCCTGCCCCCCGACGGGCAATCCTCGCGGGGCAGGCGCCCTCACCAGCCGCGGAACTGGATGAGGTTTTCCCTCCCGATCTCGGAGATCTCCTTGCCCGCCATGGCCTTACCCAGGCCTCGGGAGACCTCGGCCAGTATCTTGGGGTCGTTGTAATGGGTGGTGGCCAGGACGATGGCCCTGGCCCGCGCCGCCGGGTCCTCGGACTTGAAGATCCCCGAACCCACGAAGACCCCGTCCGCCCCCAGCTGCATCATGAGGGCGGCATCGGCGGGGGTAGCTATGCCACCGGCGGAGAAGTTGACCACCGGCAGCCGCCCGTTCTCCGCCACCCAGCAAACCAGGTCATAGGGAGCGCCCATCTCCTTGGCCACGGACATGAGTTCCTCCTTGGGGGTGACCGTGAGGCGCCTTATCTCCTCGTTGATGGTGCGCATGTGCCGCACGGCTTCCACCACGTTGCCCGTTCCCGCCTCCCCCTTGGTGCGGATCATGGCCGCCCCCTCGCCGATGCGGCGCAGGGCCTCTCCCAGATTGATGGCCCCGCACACGAAGGGTACGGTGAACTGCCACTTGTCGATGTGGTGCTTCTCGTCGGCGGGGGTGAGCACCTCGCTCTCGTCGATGTAGTCCACCCCCAAAGCCTCCAGGATCTGGGCCTCCACGAAATGGCCGATGCGCACCTTGGCCATCACCGGGATGGTCACCGCCTCCATGATGGCCTCGATAACGCTGGGATCGGCCATGCGGGCCACGCCCCCCGCGGCCCTGATGTCGGCGGGAACCCTCTCCAGGGCCATCACCGCAACCGCCCCGGCCTCCTCGGCTATCCTGGCCTGCTCCGGGGTGGTGACGTCCATGATCACCCCGCCCTTGAGCATCTCCGCCAGGCCGGTCTTCACCCTCAGGGTCCCTTTTTCCACCATCTCTTGGTCCCCTCCAGGCCAGGTTTATCCTCCGAACCCCCTCCGGGTCCGTCCCGCTTGTACATCCTCGAGTTAAATATAAACCATGCGCTGGGTTATCTGGAAGGAGGTCGCGGAGCAGTTCACGAACGGATGAAGCAGCGAGGATAAAGACATGCCCATAAAACTGGAAGGGTAATGCCTTACGGCTCCGAGGCCTGGAAAGTTTAACGAGTTAAGCCCAGGACGCCGGAGACCCTGAAGCAACCCATAAGAACTGCTTCTTCCACAAGCTTGGTTCATCCGGAACTACCTATCTCCTCGTGGAGGAACACCCGAATGTCCTCGCCCCGGTGGCTCCGTTGAGAGGGCCTTCTATGTGGATGGCCATGTGTCCATGGTCAATCGTGGCCAAGCATCCCGCGGCAGCCGTGGAAAAAGGGATATCTTCACCGAAAACCTGCCGCACGGCACGGTGATCGCCTCCAGCACTCGACCCCAAGGTCGTCGAAATAGGATATTATCCATGGGGATTCTCACCCCATGGCGTGCCGTGACGAGGTAACGGATGCGTCGCCGCGCGGCAAGGGTAGGAGTGCGGGGAGAGCGCTAAAGGGTTTTCTGGGTTTCCCGACCCACCCACTGGGAAGGGGACCCGACGGAATGGAGGTCATCTTGGCCGCACGGAGGGATTTCGGGAGGACCTGGTGGGGCCGCGCCTGGATGGAGGCCCTGGAGAGGATAGACCGCGACACCAATCGGCTGCCACGCGGAAGGACTTACGCGCGCGGTGGAAGGGTGCTGGATATAGGCCTGGCGGAGGGGAAGGTGTGGGCCTCCGTACAAGGCACCCGACCCCGGCCCTACCGGGTGAACATCGCCTTCCAGGAATTCACTCCCGAGGAAAAGTCCAAAATCATGCTCCTTCTCTCCGAGAGGCCTTCCATTGCCTCCGACCTCGGCTTGGGTAAGTTGCCGGAAAGAATGCTCGAAGCCCTAAAGGAAGCAGGGGTCTCCCTTTTCCCCTCCTCGTGGAGTGAAATCCAGGCCCACTGCTCCTGCCCGGACTGGGCCAACCCCTGCAAACACATAGCCGCCGTCTATTACCTACTGGCCAACGAGATCGACAAGGATCCCTTCATCACCTTCGCCCTTCGAGGGGTTTCCGTCCAGGAGTTGCGCAATGCGGCGGGGATCCCTTCCTCTCTCGCCGTGGCAGGAAAGGATGAGCCCGGCATCTTCGTCCCCTACCGCGAGATACGGACCTCCCCCGTTATCCCCATCCCCGAAGATTTTCGCCTTGCCCTGCGGCCTTTCGACCTGGAGGGCCTCTTCGCCCTCCTCCCCGGCCGGCCCCTCTTCTGGGAGGGCGGGGACTTTAAGGAGATATTGCATGACACCTACCGCGCAGTGGCCGAGGGTGCAGGGGAACTGGATATAATGGAGGAGCATCCCTCGCTCAGGGAGGTGGATTTTTACCTCATCTACAAGGGGCGCGGCAAGCCGCCGGGCTTCTTCGTTTCCCACCGCCGGGGGAACTTAGCTCACCTCCGGAAAATTATGGTAGATATGGGTGTAACTGGAGCCGAGGGGGGATACCTTCACGCTTGTACCCGTAAGGTTCCCCTGGAGGAGGAGGGTGGTCTGCGCCCTTGCGGGCGCCCCGGCTTCTTGCTTCCGGCGGAAGCGGGCTTGGACCTCTTCCTATCCCTCCCGCCCACCGCGGGCCAGGATAGGCACTCCCCCTCCTCGCGCTTCCTCTCCCTGGCAGCCTCCACCGCCGTGGCCCTCTGCACTTCCCATCACTTCCTGCCTCGCCTGGTAAACGAGGGCGGCGGGCGTTTCAGGGTGGACTACGTGCCCGCTCCTTGTGGCGATCTACAGGAAGATCCTCTCTCTTTATTGGAGAAGGCCTTTCCCTCCTACCTGGCCTGCAGTCCGGGGGGAAGCATGGTGATGACCCAGCGGGGGGTTTCGGAGATCGTTTCCCTCTTCCTCACCCGGCTGGTCCACCTCTTCAGCCGCATCCCGCGGCCCCTCCTGCAGGACAAGCTGGTGGCCGCCTTTTTCCAGGGGACGGCTTTCCGGCCGGAGCGTTTCGAGGAGGGTCGGACCGCCTCCAGCGTGGCCAACTGGCTGGAGCGGCTCACCTCGCGGTCCAAGGCCGTCTCCTCGGTAATCCGCGTGGAGCCCCACGGAGACGGGCTTTTTAGACTCAGCGTGGAGCTGGAGGACCGCCGCGACCCGCTGGCCCCCCATCTTTCCCTGGCCGAGGCTTTCGCCTCCATCCAGCCCGTTTTTTCCAATCCCCCGGAACAGGTTCGCTGGGAGGCCTCCAGGCAACTATCCTTGGCCGCGGAATACCTCCCTCACCTGCGGGATATCCTGGACTCTAGGGGTCTACGTGAGGCCGAGATCTCCCCCGCGGAGATGGCCGACCTGCTTACCCGCCACGCCACCACCCTCGAGCTTCTGGGTATCCGCCTCATGCTCCCCCGCGAGCTGGCCACGTTGCTCAAACCCCAGGCAGCCCTCCGGGCCACCCTGCGCGGTGGGGGCCGGCCGCGGGGACTGCTGGATCTTATGGATCTCTTGGAATTCGATTGGGAAATAAGCGTGGGGGAATACAAGCTCAGCGTGGAGGAGTTCCGCCGCCTGGCTGCCGCGGCGGAGGGCGTGGTGAGGTTCCGAGAGGGATACGTCCTCCTGCGGCCCGAGGAGGTAAAAACCCTGCTGAGGAAGGTCTCCCAGTCTCCACCCCGGCCCTCCAAAACCGAGTTCCTTTTCTGGGCTCTATGCGGGGAGAGGGAAGGTGTCCCTCTAAAAACGGACGCCGGGCTCCGGGAATTCCTGCGCCGTCTCACCCGCAGCGAGAAAGTGGCCATTCCCGCTTCCTTCCGCGGGCGGCTGCGTCCCTACCAGGAAAAGGGGGTGGCCTGGCTGTACACTAATGCCGTGCGGGGACTGGGCTGTTGTCTGGCCGATGACATGGGGCTGGGCAAAACGGTCCAGGCCCTGGCCCTTCTGCTCATGCTCAAGGAAAAGGGGAGGCTGGAGCATCCGGCGCTGGTGGTCTGCCCCACCACGGTAGTGGGCAACTGGGAAAAGGAGGCCCTGCGCTTTGCTCCCATCTTGAGGGTCTCCGTGTACCACGGCGCGGACCGGAAACTCCAGCTGGAGGGCAAGGACCTGGTGATAACCACCTACGGGACCCTGCGGCGGGATGCGGCCAGGTTCCGGGGAACGACCTGGGGTGCTGTGGTGCTGGACGAGGCCCAGAACATTAAGAACCCCCTTACTGGCCAGGCCCGCGCCGTGAAGTCCCTGCATGCGGAGGTACGGGTGGCCCTTAGCGGCACCCCGGTGGAGAACCACCTGGGCGAGCTGTGGAGCATCTTCGACTTCCTGAACCCAGGATTTCTGGGCACCCTGGAGAGCTTCCGCCGTCATTTCGCCCTGCCCATCGAGCGCTACCGCGACCCGGAGCGAATCGAGGCCCTGCGGCGGGTCACCGGACCTTTCGTCCTCCGCCGCCTGAAGTCGGACCGCCGGATAATCGCCGACCTTCCGGAAAAAGTCACCGCCGAGGAGTATTGCTATCTCACCCCCCAGCAGGCGGCCCTGTACAAGAAGATCGTGGACCGTGCCCTGGAGGAGGTGGAGCAAAGCAGTGGCATCAAGCGCAAGGGACTCATCCTCTCCCTCATTACCCGGCTCAAGCAGGTCTGCGACCACCCCTTTCTGTTCACCGGGCGGGGCAAGGCGGAATCCCGGCTCTCGGGAAAATCCTCGCGCGCCCTGGAACTCCTGGAGCGCCACCTCCATGCCGGCGAGAAGGCCCTAGTCTTCACCCAGTACGTGGAGATGGGCAGCTGCCTCCTGCGCATGATCCGGGAGGAGCTGGGCCAGGAGGCCGCTTTTTACCATGGCGGGTTGTCTCGAAAGGCCAGGGAGCGCATGGTCGCCGATTTCCAGGAGCTGGAAGAGCCGCGGGTCATGGTGGTCTCCCTGCGCGCCGGGGGCACGGGGATGAACCTCACCGCCGCCACCTCCGTCATCCACTACGACCTGTGGTGGAACCCTGCGGTGGAGGACCAGGCCACAGACCGCGCCCACCGCATAGGCCAGACCCGCAGGGTCTATGTCCACCGCTTGATAACCATGCATACCTTCGAGGAGAAGATCGATGACCTTATGCGCGAGAAGAGGGAGCTGGCGGAGTTGGCCGTGGGCAAGGGCGAGAAGTGGATAACCGAGCTCACCGACCGGGAACTGCGGGAGATCTTCTCCCTCCGCCAGTATTAAACGCACATTTTCCGGGATGGCGTTGCATCGTGGACTCGCGGTTACGGCAAGTTCGATTCTTGTAAGACCCAACACCGGAATGACACGGATTGCAAGTGCCATCATCCTCAAGCCGGGAAATACCGACACGGCAGAAACCCGCCGGCCTCGTGCCGCATGGTTCCAGCCGCCCGGGAAGCGAGGGTTGTTCCGGTTTCTGCCTCACATTCCGGGTGCAAGGATCCATGCCCCGAGCGGCCACTGCCCACTGATCACCTTCACAGGCACCGGAGGAGCACGCGAAGTTGACTTCCATAGTAGAATAAACGACAAATCAGGAGATTGAGTGCATAAGAACAGGCACGCACGTAGACCGGTATCTCGAAAAGGAGATCGCAAACCGGTACTGCTTGTCGACCCATGCGGCGGTTATCGGATAAGCCTTGAGAGCCGGATAAAGAGGTGCGAGGATGCTCATCTTCATCGGTACGGTGGTGACCCTTCTTTCCTGGGGCATCTACACCAGCGTGCGGGAAAGAAATCTTCTCTTCTTCCGCCGCCTGGGCGGGATGCTCCACTACACTCTTTTCAAGGGCAACAAGACCGTATGCGCGTTGTTGTGGACCACGGTGGGCTGCAGCGTCTTTCTCAGCAACATGCTGGGGGCCAGGGACATCAACCTGACCATCTTCAACCCCCTCTCCCATTTCCTCTTCGGATACCTTTCCCGGGAGCTCCTCTGCCTTTCCAACGAATATTATCCCTACCTGGACAGGCTGGCGGAGAGGTTGCCGCGAAGGGTCGGGAAGCATGTCAACCCCACCACGATAGCCTTCGTACTGTGTATGGGAAACGGCATCCAGGAAGAGGTGCAGAAGTTGATACCCAAGCTGAAATCGCTGGTCTGGACCAATTTGCGCGATCAGCTCACGGACGCCATTATGGACACCGGGGGGATACTCTTCTCCGTTGGCAGAAACAGATTCCTCAAGACGAGAAGCAAGAATATGCCCGGCGTGGAACGGGAAATCGGGGAGAGCACCTGAAAACCGCTAAACTCTTTCCCGTATAGGCAGGGAAATTTCTTGGCCAGGCGATGCACTTTAATCATCTCCGGCCTCAAACGGCCTACCCGGTTAATTCCATCGGCGACGCGGCAGCCGCTCTGATACCGATATCCCCCTCCCGGCCGCGCAGAGATCGTCTGCACATTTGTTTATTAAGTAGCCGCAGCGGACCCTTGTTTACGTGTGCCCAAGAATGGATGGCCCAAGGCCGACTATTTTTTCATCCCTGGAACAAGGGTTCTCCCGGAAGCGCAAGGGGTTCATCCTCCTCTCCTCCTACCCCCGGGCGACCCCGGATGCAGGCCGAAAAAGTCCAGGGCTCCACCTTGCCCAGGGAAGCACAGCGGCCCCATTGAAGCGCGTTTTCATTCCGGCCACAGGTCGAGTTCGCGGCGGAAGCGGGAGAAATCGAAAACCGGCTTTCCTTGTTGCCTATCCTTTTCCGCCCGGTTCTCGTAGTCCTTGAGCAGGCGCTGCAGCTTTTCCCTTCCCTCCGGAGTCTTCGCCGCCTCGCGGGGAGTGAGGTCGTCCAGGTAGGGAAGAGGTTGGTCCAGCCATCCCGCGTAGAGCCTTTCCAGGAAACCCTCCATGGCCTGGCGCACGTGCTCCGGAGGGGGTTTCTCGACTACGTGATCCGGCGTTTTCCCTTCCCTGTAACTTGCTCCGAATCCTGGCAGGCGCCCCTCGCGCAAGGACGATTCCAGGTCCTGGAAGGAATCGGCGCGATGGGAGGCCAGCCCTCCGAGCAGGCGTTCGATTTCCTTTTTCCCGCGTTCCAGCCTCTCCTTGGATTGGGTGCGAAACGTGAGCCGCTCACCCTTCAACTCTACCTGTCCGAAGGATCTCAAGATCACATCCTCTCCTTCCAGGGCTTCCCATTCCTCGGGGGTCATCCCCTTGGGGCTGCGATCCGGGGCGCGCATGGGGTTCTGGAAGCCGATATGCTCACCCGCCCTAAGCTCATCCTCCATTTCCCGGCTCATGTGCCACTGGAAGACGCGCGATCCCTCGGTCCCGGGGGTGGAACCTTCATCCGCCTCCGTGGTTTCCTCCAGGTAGGGATGGGAGCGGAGGATGCGGGCCACTTCCTCCGGCTGGGAGACCTCGTACACCGCCGAACAGAGAACGAAACGGTCTCCCTCCGGCGTCACCAATACCGGCACCCGCTCCTCCCTGGCTTTTATCAGCTCCAGAAGGTGGTGCAGGACCATGTATTCATGGCGCTGCAGGAACTGTTCCAGATCCCCCACCTGGCCTTCCTCGACCATGCGGCGGCAGGTTTCCTCCACGTGGGAAAGGAGCGGCTCCTGAAATTCGCGGTCCACGCGGAAGACGTAACCCAGCATCCGGTACTTTCCGCCCTCCTTCCCCACCCTGGTGGCCAAAAGGTCCCACTTGACCAGCTGCCGCGTTCCCGTCCTTTCGCTGACCCTGACCTTGCGGCGGCGGAAGAGGTCCAAAAGGAGCACCTCCTTTTCCGGTACCACCTCCTGGACCTCGTACACGGAAAAGCGGGAGTCGAGCAGGGCGTCGAGAAGCGAGAGCAGGGAGGGGTCCGTCATTGCCCCCCACGCGTCCCTGAACTTTCGGCCCAACGTCTCGTGGCCTCCTCCCAGGGGACGAGCCAGGTAGAACCAAGTTTCGAACACCACCTCCTGGTAAGACCTCATCGTCCGGTCATCCTCGAAAGACCGGCGGGCGGTGGTCATCAGGAACTCGCGCAAGGCCGTTCTCCTCTCCCGTTCCAGCGAGGGCACGGAGGCGAAGCGACTCATCTCGCCGAGGAGCCGTTCAAAACGCTTCCGGAGCGGCGGGCCTTCCCCTTCAACATCGGAGGATCTCCTTATCTCCTCCAGGCGGGGGAGGCAACATTTCTTGAACTTCAGGCCGCTTCCACAAAAACAGGGCTGGTTGCGCCCCATGCGCAGAAGTTCCTCGATCACCTCGGGGTCGGGGAAGGCCTCTTCTTCCTCCTCCTTTGCCAGCAATTCCTCGCGCATCATGGTCAAAGTGCGCCTTTCCACCCTTCGCAGGTCGGACATGGGCCGGTCGAGGAAATCCTCCACCTCCTCACGGAGCAGGTCCCCGAGGGATACATGGAGGGGGTTTTCGCGGTAATGCTCGAGGTAATCGCGGGTGAAGCGGACGGCATAGGGATCGAGGTGATCACCGAATTCCTCCAGGGCTTTGCGCACCGCTTCCTCCATCTCCGGGCTTCCGACGGACAACATGGCGTGGGTCAAGAACATGAAAAGGTCGTCGAACAGCTCGTCCGAGGGATCCAGGCGAGCCATGGACCTCAACAGGAAATCCCGGTTCTCCGGCGATTCGCCCATCAGGGCCAGGGCGTCGATGGCGGCCAGCCTCAGCTCGCCCGCCTCCGCATCCCCGGCCGCCTTCCTCAGCTCCTCCGCCACCTCGGGATATACCGAGCCCATCTTGGCCAGGGCGATAACCGTTTCCTGCAAGGTCTCCATGACGCAAGCCTCGGCGGCCTTCAGCAAGGCGGGCAGCGCCTCTGGAGGCCTGAATACGCCTAAAAGGGCGATGATATTGTCCACCCCGGGGGGCAGGGGACAACCGGTGAGATCTTTCAGCCTAAGCAGGTCCTCCAGCATGTTGGCCAGAAGCTGCCCCATGCGCTCCCGCCTCTCCTTCACCAGCGCGGCCAGCTCTCCCTCGGGGTCATAGGCTCCCTCGGCGATATTCTGGAGCAGGATATGATCCACCAGGTGATCGGCACACTCCTCATCCAGGTAGGGCCAGGGGGTGGCGAGAACCGGGTTCTCGTCCAGGAATTCGAACAGGGATCTTGCCATCTCCTCAAATTCCGGCAATATCCCATAATCGGAATGATCCGCGATAGCCATGGCCTTGAGCCGGTAAAGGGCCAGGTAGCCAATGGATTCCAGGCTTTCTTCGTCCCTTTGCTGGGACATCATCCAGCAGTACAGGAAAAAAATGGGCATGGCGGGGAAACGGTCGGCGCACGCCCGCACCTCGGCTTCCACCTCGGAGAGGATAACGCGCTCCTCGAAAAATCCGTCCACCGCCGCTTGTGCCCGCGCCAGGGCAGTAAAGGCCGCGAGCTTCGGCCCCACCAGGTCCGCAAGCTCCTCGGAGACCTCCAGTATATCGACGTCCTCTCTCTTCAGCTTCTCGGCGATTTCCCGCAATTTTCTGCGCTTGGATATGTCATCCTCCAACCCATTCACTCCTTCCCGCGTTCCCACATCCTCATCCCAGATTCCAGTATAATTTCTTTCTCTTGCATTCGAGCGTCCCTTTTTTCACGGGTGAGGATTTGCCTATACTGACCCTCCTGGGGTATGCCCATGCCTTGGCCTTTACGCCTATTCGTCCCGCTTCTTCACATTTTCTGGATGTCCACCATCACGAGCGGGATGGGTCTTATACATGATAAGTGCAGGCGCGAGGAGATCCCCGGGTGAGCCGGTGTGTAGTGGCATCCCACCGGGAAATGAACAGGTTGCGTGTCCGCGGTGGGCGTCCTCTCCATGGCCTCCGCCGGGTAGCCCGTAGAGGTCCGTTGTCGTCCCCTAAAGCCCCTCCCGCCGACTACCCCGCCGCTTCAGGCGCGGGATTCCATCTGGGCCTGGGTGTACATGCCCTCCATGCCGGCCATGGCCCGCAGACGGCGGATGCGCTCCTCCACGGGAGGATGGGTGTCCCAGATGCTGGAGCGCCTGTGGATGCGTTCTCCTCCCTCCTTACGGAACGGCTGCACGATGAAGAGGTGGGCGGTGGCCTTGCTGGCCCGGGGGAAGGGTCGGGCCTCGCGGGTGAGTTTCTCCAGGGCGCTGGCCAGCCCCTCCGGGTAGCGGGTGAGCATGGCCCCGTTGGCGTCGGCCAGGAACTCCCGGCGCCGGGAGATGGCCAACTGCAGGAGCTGGGCGATGATGGGGGAAAGGATGAGGAAGATGAGCCCCAGGATCATGAGGGCCAGGTAGATGACGCCCGCCCCCTCGCCGTCGCCACCCTCGCGACGCCTGCCCCCTCCACCGAACAGGAACATGCGGAAGAGGATCTCGGAGAAGATGACCACCAGGCCTACCAGGACCACCACCATGCTCATGAGGCGGATGTCGTAGTTCTTGATGTGGGACATCTCGTGGGCGATGACCCCCTCCAGTTCCAGGCGGTTACACCTCTCCAAAAGCCCCGTGGTCACGGCGATGGCCGCGTGTTCCGGATCCCTGCCGGTGGCGAAGGCGTTCATGGCCGGAGTCTCTATGATATAGGTGCGGGGCATGGGAAGCCCGGCGGCTATGGCCAGGCCTTCCACCGTGTTCACGTAGTAGGGAAACTCCTCCCGGGTCACCGGCCTGGCTCCCGCCGCGGCCAGGGCCACCTTGTCGCTATGGTAATAACTGGTAAAAGCCATCACGGTGGCCACCGCGGTGGCGATGACCAGGCCCACTATGGCCCTCTCCGGACCCCAGATGTAACCCACGAAGAACCCCAGGAGGAGAATGAAGGCTATGAACAGTGATACCAGGAGGGCCGATTTCCACTTGTTCTTGCTTATCTGGTCGTAGAAAGTCATCGGGACCACCTCTGCCGAGAAAACCCCTCAAGGCCCATTGCCTTTAAACCCCTCGCCAGGCGGGCTCGCGACACACCGGCAAGCCCACCCGGGTCGTGGCCGGCGATTCCGCCCGTGGCGGGGTTACCGTCCTCCCTTTTCAAATCTTGCATGACCCCTGGGTCACGCCATACAGGTCTGACCGTCATTCCCGCTTTTCGACGCCTTGCGCGGGAACATCCCCGAGAACGGCCACAGCCCGCCCAAGCCGCCACCGTGCTTCCAGCCTGCCGTCCCCCTCCCGCGCAACAACCCACATCAGAACTGCACCTTGGGCGCTTCCCGCTCCGCGGCTATCTCGATCTCGAAGTACTCCCGCGGCGTGAAGGTGCCCGAGAACATCCCGGCCACCATATTGCCGGGGAACTTCTGGCGCGCCGTGTCGTAGGACATCACGCTGTCGTTGTAGAACTGCCGCGCGAAGGCTATCTTGGACTCCGTGCCCGCCAGCTCCTCCTGGAGCATGAGGAAATTCTGGTTGGCCTTGAGGTCCGGGTAGTTCTCCGCCACGGCGAAGAGGGTCTTCAGCGCCTGGGTGATGGCGTTCTCCGCCTGAGCCTGCTCTCCGACGGTGCGGGCGTTGATGCCCATGGCCCGGGCCTGGGTCACCTTCTCGAAGACCTCCTTCTCGTGGGCCGCGTATCCCTTGACCGTCTCCACCAGGTTGGGGATCAGGTCGTACCTCCTCTTCAACTGCACGTCGATCTGGTGCCAGGCGTTGTCCACCTGGTTGCGCAGGCGAACCAGCTTGTTGTAGTAATACACGAACCACGCCAGGACCAAAAAGACCAGCACCGCGATCACCACTAGGAAAGCCACCATAAGAAACCTCCTTTTCCCTCACGGTGAAGGGATTCCCGGGCCCGGCGCGGTCACGCCCCCCAAGCCGCCGAGAACCTTCTCCTCGCTTTCCGTCATTATAATATCCCTTGCCGACGGGTGCCGGCGTCCGCGTACAATCATCTTTTCGGAAGGAACGGGTATGTCCTTGACGGCCACGGCTGCAAGGCCCATCCCCGCCAAGAGACGTCCCCGGATCCCGGAAAGTTCCGGGGTCCATCAGGAAAGATCCCACCGACCCCTCAGAGTAGGTGTGCCAGCCCGTCCCCGGCGAAACGGGCCCCCAGGACGATGAGGAAGGCGCCGCACCCGAGTATCACGTAGTTGTAAACCCGATCGGAGACGAACTTCCTCCCGGTGACCACCAGGAAGGCCACCAGGAAATACCACAGCACGTCGGCCATGACATGGCCGGTGTAAAAGGAGAGGACTCCCGCCGCTCCCCTTTCCATGGAGCGAAGCAGCCAGCTGAGACCGAAGGTGGCCCACCACAGGGACCAGTAGGGATTGGACAGGCTGGTGGTGAGCCCGGCGGCGAAGGGGCCCAGGCGCGCGCTGCCCCGGTCCCGGAGGTCGAGGTGCAACTTCCCGTCCCGCACCTCCAGGGCCATACCCAGCCCCATCCAGAAAAGGAAGGCTCCCCCCGCCACCCCCACCAGCCCGAAGAAGAGGCTGTTCCCGATCACCCTGTCCAGGCCCAATACCAGGAGGATCACCAGGGTGCCCTCCAGCACCGCGTGGCCGGCCACCAGCAGGGGACCGGCGATAAAGCCCCGGCGGTAGGATTCGGCTATGGTGACCGTGAGCAGGGGCCCGGGCATGAGGGCCCCGGACAATCCCACTCCCAGGGAGATGAAGAAAATGGAAGGCAGGCCCATTTCCCCCACCTCACCATCCGTAGTGGGCCCGCATGCGCCCCATGCCCCGGTCGATGCTCTCCAGTATCGCCGCGTGCAGCCCAGGGGAGACCGCGGCCACGCAGGACAGCTGCCCCGCCCTTCCCGAGCGGAGCAGCGGGTAATCCTCCAGGGGGCCGCCGAAGGCGTCGCTTATGGCCAGCCCGGCCTCGCGGGCTATGAGTGCCGCGGCGGCCAGGTCGTAGGAGGAATTGTTGAGGGGGTGACCGTGGCCCACGCGCAGGAACATCTCCTCCAGCTGCGGCACCTCGCGGAGCATGCGGTCCCCCACGTCCACGTAGGCGTCCAGCTGTCCCGTCAGCAGGCGGGTGATGCAGAAAGTGGCGCTTCCCAGGTCGAAAAGGCCGCCGTCCACGCTGGAGGTGTCGATGAGCTCCTCCAGGACCAGCACGGTGGGCAATGCGGGACGGCCCCGGAAGCCGAGGGTCCAGAAAAGGGTGGAGAGGTCGTGGTGAGGATGTATGACTATCTCCTTCCTCTTCCCTTCCAGGTACATCTCCACGCCGCCGCCGCGACGGGCCTCGAACCGGGCATCGTTCTTCAACTCCACTATCAACCCGTAGACCACGTCCCCAAGGGTGGCCGACTCCCTCCCACCGCCGCTGAGGGGAGCGGCGGCCACGGAAACGCAACAGGCCTCCAGCCCCGCTGCCGCCGGACGGGTGCCGTCGATGGGGTCCACCACCAGCACCCACTCCGCCTCTTCCTCCCCCACCAGGCCGCGGTCCTCGGAAAAGAAGGCCAACCGGGGATGACCTCGCAGCCTCTCCTCCAGCAGGCGCTCCGCGTCCTCGTCGATGGAGAAGGTGGAATCCCCGCTGGCGCCCCTGCCCTCCATGCTGCGCGAGGCCTTCATGCCCAGGCGGGGCCGCACCAGGCTGCGGATGTCCTCCGCCAGCTCCCGGCATATCCCTTCTACCTCTCTAAGCTCCATGACGCCTAAACCTCTCCCTTCCCGGGCTTCCGACCACCGGCCCCGGGCGAGGCGCGAGGATACCCTCCACCTTCCCCGTCCCCCGCCTCAGTGGCCGCGGGCGGTCCTTATCTCCAACGCTTCCCGGTAAGCCTCCTCGACCTTCACTACCAGTTTATCCCAGGAAAACTCCTCGGCCCTCGCCCTGCCCGCCTCCGCCAGGCGCTGCCTCAGGTCCGCGTCCTCCACCAGGCGCATGAGGGCTTCCGCCAGCTTCCCCGGATCCCCGGGCGGTACCAGCATGCCCTGCACGCCGTCCTCCACCACCGAGCGGTAACCCGGGATGTCCGAGGCCACCACCGGAACCCCGCAGGCCATGGCCTCCAGGAGTATGATGCCGAAACTCTCCCGGCCCAGGGAAGGGGCGACCATGACCTCGGCCGTCCGGTAGGCGGCGGGAAGGAGCCGGTCCGGAAGGCGGCCCAGCCAGGTCACCCCTTCCTCCATCCGGCCTCCCCCCTCCGTTCCCACCACCAAAAGCCGGATCTCCGGATGTCTTTCCCTTACCCTGGGAAGGGCTTCCAGGAGTACCTGGAGTCCCTTGCGGGGTTCCTCGCGGCCCACGAAGAGCAGGTAAAAGGCCCCGGGATCCAGGCCGGAAATCCGGCAGAGGAGTTCTTCGCTCCCCACTGTTCCGGCCCTCCCCCCGGTTCCTCGCGCGTCTTCCGCCTCCTCGAAATCCATCTCCGCCGCGCCGCCCACTCCTCCCGTACGATCCTCCTCGTAAACGGGGCTTCCCTCCAGCAGATGGAAAAGATCGCCACCCTGGGCATGGAAACGGCGCGTGTCCACCCCATTTGGGAGCAGCAGGTAATCGCCGGGGAAGTAGCGGGAGACCAGCTCCTCGGCCGTGCGGCTGACCACAGCACGCAAATGCAGCCGCTCCACCAGGGGTTTGAGCAACGGTCGGGCCAGGAGGTAGCCCAAGCTTCCCCTCTCCCGGGCGGCGTGGAACGTGCCCACGTTGGCCGCCCGGGAGTAGTGGAGGGCCAGCATGGAGACGCTGGGGACGAGGGGCTCGTGAAGGTGGAGGAGGTCGAACCTGGAAGCGGCCAGGAATCTCCTCACCCGGGCCGCGACCCGAGGCCCGAAACAGATGTGGGCCACGGAGCGGTTGGCGGGGATGGGCATGGAGCGGCCAGCGGAATAGAAGCCCTCCCCGGCCCGCCCGCCGGGGGCCAATATGGTGACCCGGTGGCCCCTCTCCCGAAGGTAGGCGGCCAACTGCTCCACGTGGCGGTTGACCCCGCCCGGGACGTCCCAGGAATAGGGAGATACCAGGCCGATGTTCATGGTCCGGCCACCTTTTCCCTTCCCCTCGCAAGCATCTCCCGGTGCGACCCTTTCCGCGGCCCTTCCGGCCTGAACCCGGGTCCGGGCATGAAACCTAATTCCATTCGGCCGGGTCCCCGCCCCACGATCGCCTTCCCGCCCTTAGCCGCTTGTTTCCCGGGCTCCGGGTTCTCTTCGCCCGAAGATGGGCTGGAACATGTGCCACTGCGTGGGGTCCCGGCGGATGAAGTC
>Ga0315298_1005000_pt1 | contig 19268 bp, 20 predicted proteins | sample WHS_1_MG_FD_203077 | JGI IMG/M metagenome (GOLD analysis project Ga0315298, IMG submission 203077) | Extremophilic microbial mat communities from Washburn Hot Springs, YNP, Wyoming, USA - WHS_1_MG | ecosystem: Environmental > Aquatic > Thermal springs > Hot (42-90C) | place: USA: Wyoming...
CGCACCTGGATCTCTTTGAGCACTCACACCCCGCCCATGGCCTCAACTGCCGCTGCGCCCCTTATACGGCATCGCAGTGGGGAAGTTCAGCCCGGGGAACACTGCCCTTATCGGTCAGGCGCTTGGCCACAGCGCTGATTCACGCTGAGCGATCCGGACACTGCTATTTACTTCGATTTCCGATTGGCATAAATTCCGCGCCACCGTTTTGAACCCGTGAGGTCTTCTTCAGTTGGACAGTAGTTGTACGAGTGGTGACCGAGGCCGCACCCCGTGCGGCTCTGCGCGCTCGGCAAGGCTGGCCTTGGGGAAGATCACCCAGGTCGCCCGCTGAAGCGCGGCGTGCCTTGCGCCGAGATCTCTCGGCGCTGACCTTTCAGTCACCATCCGATCATCTCTTTCGATGATCCGCGTCGGCCCGCGGCGCGCGTCGCTTCCGTGGCGCGGCAAAACGAACGGCCTGCGCAGCTGTAAATGCGCGCTTTGAACGAGTGCCCACGGCGCTCGAGGATGGTGAGACGTGTTCGAGATTCATGCGTTTGAAAGCACTGCCGTACGCGTAACCCCACAGCGATGCACCATTGGGCCGACCTCGCTCCGGCCCGCTCTCTCCGACCGCTCCTGCGCGCCCAGTGGCAGCGCAATCCCGGTTCTGGTCGACTGGAGCTCGCCTGGCAGAGCGCGCCGAAGCAGCCCGCGCAGAGCGATGCCGAGCCACCTGGTCTGAGATCGCGCGGGCGTTCGTGCCCGCGCCGTACACCTACGGCTCGTGTCATGAGAATTGCAACGCTCGAGATCGGATTACGCAACCGTGCGGCCCTCCGCCCCGCGTCCACAGCACCGACGCTTCACAGCCACGACATTTGCCAGGAAACACCGCATGAACGCCTCATTTGAATCCGGCCGCAACGGCAACATCGATCAAGGCGCACGCGCGGGCTTCGAGCAGCGCCTGCGCGACCGACTGCACCTTGCGGAGCTGCGTGCCCGCCCGCGCACGCTGCCCAATCGACTGCTCCTGATTCTGGCTCTGGTCGGCCCAGGCCTGCTGGTCATGCTTGGGGACAACGATGCCGGCGGGGTACTCACCTATGCGCAGACCGGCGCCGCCTACGGCCTTGGCATCTTCCTGCCGATGCTGCTGCTGCTCGGCTTCATCGCCTACGTCGTGCAGGAGATGACCATTCGTCTGGGCGCAGTGACCCGGCGCGGGCACGCGGAGCTGATCTGGAAGCGCTACGGTCCTTTCTGGGGCATCTTCTCCCTGGTTGATCTCGTGCTCGCCAACGTTCTCACCCTGATGACAGAATTCATCGGGATCCGCATCGGCGGGCTCGCTTTCGGCATTCCCTACGCGCTGACCGTGCCGCTGGCACTCCTGTTCACCGTCGGCACGCTGGTGTTCCTGCGCTACTGGAGCTGGGAGCGGATAGCGCTGGTGATCGCCGCCTTCAACCTCGTGTTCCTACCCTTGGCGTGGATGGCCAAGCCCGACTGGCATGCGGTGGCCGACGCCTTCGTCGGCAGCGGCTGGCGCGTTCCCGGCGGGATGCTTTCTGCCACCTTCCTGGTGCTGCTCTCGGCCAACATCGGCACGACGATTGCGCCCTGGCAGCTGTTCTTCCAGCAGTCCTGCGTGGTCGACAAGGGTCTGCTGCCCAAGGACATCCCGGCCAGCCGGCGCGACCTGATGCTCGGGGTCGTCGGCATGGTACTGGTGGCGCTCGCCATCATCATCATCGGCGCCGTTGCGCTCTCACACCTGCCAGATGCCCATGACTTGACCGCCCTCGACGTCCTCAGTGCCCTCAAGACCAACCTGGGTTCCACCGTGATGCGGCTCTTCGCGCTCGGACTGGTCGAAGCCGGACTCATCGCCTCGGTCGTAATCACCGCCAGCACCGCCTGGGCGATCGGCGAGGCGTTCGATCTGCCCCGCTCGCTCAATGCCCGTCCGGCACAGGCATGGCGCTTCTATGCGCCGGCCGTCATGGGCACGGCGATCTCCGCCGGGGTGGTGTTGTTTCCCAGGATGCCCGTGGGGTTCCTGAATCTGAGCGTGCAGGTGATCGCCACCGTGTTCATGCCGGTTGCGATGCTGTTCCTGCTGATGCTTCTCAACGACCGTGAGCTGATGGGCGCGCACGTCAACGGGCCGGTGCGCAACGCCGTGTCGATCGCGATCATGGTGATACTGATCCTGTGCAACGTACTGTACGGGCTCGCCACTGTGTTTCCCCACCTGTTCGGAGGATGAGATAATGAAAGATCTCGATCAGTACAACGCGGATACACTCAGCGGCCTGCTGGATGATGAAGGCTGGGACGTACCGCTACCGCCTGTACACCGCCAGCAACTCAAGCCCTGGCAACAGTGGGTGTTCTGGGGCCTGCGCATCTACGTCGTGATCATGTGCGTGATCGTGCTCTGGGCATTCACCTTAGGAGTGAAGGCGTGAGAACCTCGCGCTGCCCGCAGCGGCATTTTCCACCGCTGTGCCGATGACTCACGGGAGGCGCGCGGCGCGAACGTTATTGGCGGCCCACCCCCAGGCAGAGCACCTGCCCGCGGTGATTGGATCTCGCACAGCGGACGCGCGCGCGATGCGCTCATCGTCGGCGCGATTCATCATCCTCATGCGTGCGATATCGGTGCACTCCCTTGGACAATCCGGTCCTCGCAGTGCCCACGCCGCGATACGCCTCGACAAAAGCGAATTCCGTCGCGGAGCGCCTTGCCAGATGGATGCAACTGGATTGGAACCGACCGACGGCCAACCGCCCGGCCTACATCAAGGTCTGGCAGATCACTGAGTCCTCCCCACAGGCGCTCAAGCGCTTAAAACGGTGGCGGAATCAGCCGGACGGAGCCGTGGGCACTTGCCTGCTGACCCGCCTCGCAGTGCTGCGGCTGTTGAGCAACCGGGTAGCCATGAACGGCAATCCAGTCAAGCCGCGAGAGGCTCTGGCGGCCTGGCAGCAGCTTGCGGACGATCCGCGCTCGGTCCACCTCGAGTCCGAGCCGCCCACTCACGAGCGTCGTTTCACCGCACTGGTCGCAGGGCGCGATCCCACGCCCAATCTCTGGACGGACGCGTGGCTAGCGGCGCTGGCATTGTCGCTCGATTACGAGATGACGACGTTTGATCGTGGATTCAAGTCGTTCCGCGGTTTGCGGGTCAGGCTCCTTACTCCGCCTGATCGGTGAGGCGCCAGCCGCCCGTTCACTCCGGAATATCGGCACCGATCACGTTGCCGGGGACTTCGCCGCCGCTTCCATCCGCAGGTGGTGGCGAGCCGAAGGCCGCGGCATCTATATGAGGGCGACGCGCATCCTCATCACCGCCGACGCCGGAGGCGGCAACGGTCATCGGCTGCCGCTGCGGAAACTCGAGCTGCAGTGACTCGCTGATCAGACCGGGCTCACCGTCTCGGTCTGTCACTTCCCTCCTGGCGCCAGCAAGTGGAACAAGCCGCGCGCTCTTGCGCTACGCCGCGCAACAGGACAGTTGCTTCACGTCCTTAGAGAACGTCTGTGCCGCGAGCTTCAATCCCTCGACCATGGTCAGGTACGGGAAGAGCTGACTCGAGAGATCCGCGACCGTCATGCCATGGTGGATGGCCAGCGCGGCGGCCTGGATCAGCTCGCCGGCCTCCGCGGCGACGGCCTGCACGCCGAGCAATCGACCCGTGCCGGCCTCTGCGACCATCTTGATGAAGCCGCGAGTGTCGAAATTCACGAGCGCGCGCGGCACGTTGTCGAGCGTGAGCACGCGGCTGTCCGTCTCGATGCGCTTCGAATGCGCCTGGGCCTCGGTCAGTCCCACCGTCGCGATCTGCGGGTCGGTGAAAACGACAGCGGGCATCGTGCGCAGGTCGAGCGTCGCATCCCCGCCCGTCATGTTCTCGGCCGCGCGCGAGCCGGCGGCGGCGGCGACGTACACGAACTGCGGCTGATCGGTGCAGTCGCCTGCCGAGTAGATATGCGGCACGTTCGTTCGCAGCTGCTCATTGACGGCGATCCGGCCGCCCTGACTCAAGCGAATGCCGGCGGCCTCGAGGTTCAACGCCTCGACATTCGCCGCGCGACCCGTCGCGACGAGCAGCGCATCGCCTCGCAGCGATCCGGCAGATGTTTCGAGCAGGAACTCGCCTGCCCGGTAAGCGACCGCGTGCGTGAGCGTCTGCCGCAGGATCTGGATACCCTCGGTGGCAAAGATCTGGCTCAAGGTTTCGCCGATGAGTGGATCCTCGTGGAAGAAGAGCGTGCTGCGAGCCACCATCGTCACCCGGCTGCCGAGGCGCGCGTAAGCCTGAGCAAGCTCCGCAGCGACAATGGAGGAACCGATCACGAGCAGCCGCGGTGGGATGCTCGCGCTCACGAGCGCCTCGGTCGAGGTCCAGTAGGGCGTGTCCTTCAGTCCCGGAATCGGCGGAACGGCCGGCCGAGCGCCGGTGGCGACAAGCGCGCGATCGAACGGCACCGTCCGCTCGCCACCTTCCTCGAGCCGCACACCCACCGCCGATGAATCATTGAATCGGGCCTCCCCGCGCAGCAGGGTGATGCGCGGATTACCCTCGATGATCGCCTGGTACTTGGCCGCACGCAGTGCTTCGACCAGGGCTTGCTGCTGCGTGAGGAGCTTCCGGCGGTCGACCCGCGGGGCGCTCGCGCTGATCCCGGCATCGAAGGGGCTGACGCGGCGGACCTGCGCGACGTGCGCCGCGCGGATCATGATCTTCGAAGGCACGCAGCCGATGTTGACGCAGGTGCCGCCGACTGTGCCGCGCTCGATGAGGGTGACCTGCGCGCCGCGCTCGGCCGCCGTGATCGCCGCGGCCATCGCAGCCCCGCCCGTGCCGAGAATCGCGATCTTGAGCGGCGAGGGTGCGCCGCCTGCGGAGGTGGCCGGGCCGGCCGAGCCGTGAGCCCGCTCTTTAGGGGCCATCAGGGCGAGGCGGTAACGCCTGGGCAGCGCCTCATTGAGGACATCGAGTGAGAGCGGCGCATCGCTTTCGATCCTCGCGCAGCTGCGCGGGAAGTCAACGCGCACGGCCCGCACGCCGGCGAGGCGCTTGAGCGCTTGCTCGATGTGCACCGCGCAATCCTTGCACGTCATGCCTGTCACGGAGAGCGTCTGTTGGTTCATGGAGCGCCTCGAGCGGATCGCCTGTCAGCTCGTATCGTGATCGTGGGTTCTGGCACCGGCTCGATCAGCCGCAACAACTGGTGTCGTGGGCCTCGCGAGGGCGCCTGCGCGCTGGAGCGATGAGATCCCAGATCGCCACAGCGATCATGAGCGCAAGCCCCGGATAAAGGAGCCACCCGGTACGGTGACCCGAGGCGCGCATGACGAACACCGCAGCGAGGACCAGTAGCGGGCCGAGCAGCGCGACCGCCGCCCGCGGCCAGCGCCGGTGCTCGAGCGCTCCCCAGCCATTGGCGAGCAGCGCGAGGCCGGCGAATACCGGTAACAGCACTCGGATGAAGAGTCCCTCATACCGGCTCAGGAATCCCAGGCCGATCGCCGCGCCGAGGCTCGCGAGCGCGGGGAAGCACGTCGCGCAGCCCATGGCGGTGACGATGCTCCCGAGCACGCCAGTCTTATCGCCAACGCGGCTCACCCAGGAGCTGGCCCCGGCGTCTCGGTTCACTGCACTTTTTCCGGGTGCGCCGGCTTGACTACGGCGGGGTAGCCGCGATCAGTGACCGCTTTGATCAGTGCCGCAACGCGGGTCACGGCGGGATCATAGACCACGGTCGCGGTCACATCGGCCATGGCATCTGGCTGACTGACCGCAACCGACTTCACGCCCGGCACCTGTGCCAGGGTGCGCTTGACGATCGGCCCGCAGAGCACGCAGTCGGCGTGATGCACGTCGAGGGCGACCGCGGTATCGGCGGCGAGTGCGGCGAGGGGCGCGGCACTCATGCCGAGCGCAACGAGGAGGGCAATGCCACGAGCTTTCATGAAAGCCTCCGACTGTGACAACGATCAGGAAGTGATCAGGGCGCGGATGACATAGGGCAACGCGAGTGCAATCACGATCAGGACGGCAGCCGTCCAGAGTCCGATCCGGGCGATCCGGTCGGAGCGCGGGGTTGCGCAATAGCCGTCTTGGCACGCGATCTTCGCCTTGCGGCGTAGCCGCCAGGCACCCCATCCGATGAACCCGAGTGAGGCCGCGGCGAAGATCGGCTGGTAAGGCTCGAGCGCCGTGAGATCGCCGATCCATGCTCCGCTCACTCCGGCGGCGAACAGCAGGAATGGGATCACACAGCAGGAGGCTGCTCCCAGGGCCGTCGCGATCCCTGCGATGGAGAGCAGTCGCGTCGCGGGTTGCGCCGCGGATCGCCTGCTCGCTGGGGTCCTGTCTCCGCCTTCTTCCGCCGCTTCAGCCATGGGCGTACTCTATTGCCGTACTCGAGTACGGAGTCAATATGTCCGAGAGCTGCACGATCGGAAGGCTCGCAAGGCAGGCTGGCCTCAACGTGGAAACCGTCCGGTACTACCAGAGGCGCGGTCTGCTCGAAGAGCCGCGGCGGCCGCCCGGCGGCATCCGCCGCTATCGCGAGGCTCACGCCCGGCGGCTGCGGTTCATCAAGCAGGCTCAGGCGCTCGGCTTCAGCCTCGAGGAAGTCAAAGACCTCCTCGCCCTCGAGGACGGTCGCCACTGCCGGGAAGCGGAGCGACTCGCCGCGTTGAAGCTCGGGATGGTGCGCGAGCGGATGACGCAGCTCAGGCGGGTCGAGGAGGTGCTCGCCGCTCTGGTCGATCGATGCCACTGCAACACAGGCAATATGCATTGCCCGCTGATCGCGGCGCTGGAAGGCGATGAGCCGACGTTCTGAATCCAGCGACGGTTTGCAACCCTTGAGTTTTGCGGCCGCGCATTCTCAGCCAGTGCCGCCCGGCTCTTCACCCGTTAGAGTTGCAACTGCCGAACCAAGTCGATCACCGACGTCAGCGGGTACGAGCCGCACCCGCACAAGTCTCTCGAGCTGAATCGCAATTCGGGCATCGAGTTCACCGATCCGATCATCGACATAGGCGGCGCCTCGTTCTTCGTCGATGATCTACTCGAGGCTGGCTACCCCGATCTCACTGTGCTCGACATCTCGGTTGCTGTCCTCAGCAAGCTGGACCGATTGGGACATGCATGCGACGAGCCGTGCAGGTTCGCCCCGGATCGACAACAGACACCTGACCAGAGGCGGACACAGCGGATCGAGTCTTCGCTCAAGTCCTCGCCGATTTGGATCGTACCGGCTGCCGATGAAAAATCCGATGATCGAGGCGTCTGACTCCTCGAGGATTGGCGCATGAGAGCGGTCGAGATTTCCCGTATCGCCTCGCGGCTCAAGCCGGAAAAATGGCGGCTCTGGCGCGGCGCATCGAGCACTCGTGCCCGCTACTTCATGGCTGTTGTAAGCCGACGGCCAGGGTTGCAGGCCATCAAAGCCGAGAGGCCGTGAGCCTTCAAGTTCGTACTTCTACGGCGCCGGCTCGCGCGGCCGACGGGCCTTCCGGCGGTTTGGGAATGCGGACTTTCCCTTACTGCCAAACGAGGCGACTCGTGCGATGTTCGGGATCGGCGGCGTGATCGCGGAAATTCCCGCGGATGAGCCGGGCCGAGGAGGCATCCGAGTGACCGACCGCAGCGAGCGAGGCGCAGCGCCCCTGTCGGTGCCAGCGCGTTGGGCCGGTGCAGCGCCGAGTTCGCGGCGCGGGGGCGGTATCGGCTGGGGCGGCTTCGAGCGGCCGTCCGTCCGTCATTAGCCTGTCTCCGGCGTATGAACGCGCAAGTTCCAGCCGGCAGTACGATCCACGACCTGCTGCCCGCCGGCATCGAGGGCTTCGAGGCTCTGGCGGAGCTCGCGCTCGATGTGCGCTGGTCCTGGAATCACGGCGCGGATCACATCTGGAAGCAGCTCGACGATGACTCCTGGGAGTTGACGCGCAGCCCCTGGGTCGTGCTGCAGAGCGTCGCGCGCGAGCGCATCGAGCATCTCATGGCGGACGCCGCCTTCCGCGGCAGCGTGCAGAGCCTTCTCGAAGCGCGCCGCCAGGCGGAGCAGGCATGTGCGTGGTTCCAGGAGGCGCACGCCGAGTCTGCGCTGAGCTCCGTGGCCTACTTCAGCATGGAATTCATGCTGACCGAGGCGCTGCCCATCTACTCCGGGGGTCTCGGCAACGTCGCGGGCGATCAGCTCAAGGCGGCCGGCGATCTCGGGGTGCCGGTCGCCGGCGTGGGGCTCCTCTACAGCCAAGGGTACTTCCGCCAGGTGATCGATCAGGAGGGCAGACAGCAGGCCGTCTTCCCCTACAACGATCCGGGCCAGCTGCCGATCACACCTCTCCGTCGATCCAACGGGGAGTGGCTGCGCTTCCAACTGAGACTGCCGGGCCATCCCATCTGGGTGCGCACTTGGCAGGTGCGCGTCGGCCGTTCGAGACTCTATCTGCTCGACAGCAACGATGCAGCCAACTTCCCCGCCTATCGGGGCATCACGGCAGAGCTCTACGGCGGCGGACCGGAGATGCGCCTGCAACAGGAGCTGCTGCTCGGCATCGGCGGCTGGCGGCTCCTCGGCCACCTCGGCATCCGGCCCGAAGTCTGTCATCTCAACGAAGGGCATGCGGCGTTCGCCGTGCTCGAGCGCGCCCGCAGCTTCATGCAAGAGAGCGGCCGGCGCTTCGAGACCGCCCTGGCGGCCACCCGCGCGGGCAATCTCTTCACCACCCACACCGCTGTCGCGGCGGGCTTCGACCGCTTCGAGCCGGAGCTGATCGACCGCTACCTCGGCGCCTATGCCGAGGTGGAGCTCGGCATCGACCGCCGAGCGCTCCTCGCCCTCGGGCGCTCGAATCCCGAGGATTCCTCCGAGCCCTTCAGCATGGCTCAGCTCGCCCTGCGCGGCAGCGGCGCGATCAACGGGGTGAGCCGTCTGCACGCGCAGGTCAGCCGACGCATTTTCGCGCCCGCGTTCCCGCGCTGGCCGGCTGGTGAGGTCCCGATCGGTCACGTGACCAACGGGGTACACGTCCCGAGCTGGGATTCGGCCGCGGCGGATGAGCTCTGGACCGGCGCCTGCGGGCCGGGATGTTGGCTGCGTTCCCCCGAGACCCGGGCAGTCGAGGGGCTGAGCGATGAAGCCTTGTGGGCATTCCGCAACGCGAGCCGGGCATCCCTCGTCGAGCACGGCCGCAAGCGCCTGGCGCAACAGCTCATGGCTTCCGGCGCGGACGCCGAGGCCATCGATCGGGTCCGGCATATCCTCGACCCGCAGGTCCTCACCGTGGGTTTCGCGCGGCGCTTCGCCGCGTACAAGCGGCCGAATCTGCTGTTGCACGATCCCCAGCGGCTGCTGCGGCTGCTCACCGATCCGGGCCGCCCGCTGCAGCTCATCATCGCGGGCAAAGCACATCCTGACGATGCGTCCGGTCAGGCGCTGATTGCCGAGTGGACGCGCTTCATCCGCCGGACGGAAGCGCGGCGACACGCCATCTTCCTGGCCGACTACGACATGCTCCTGACGGAGCGCCTGGTCCAGGGGGTGGATCTGTGGCTCAACACGCCGCGGCGTCCCTGGGAGGCATGCGGTACGAGCGGCATGAAGGCTCTGGTCAACGGGGTCATCAATCTCTCGGAGCTCGATGGTTGGTGGGCGGAGGCTTATACACCGGAGGTGGGGTGGGCGCTGGGCGATGGGCGGGAGCACGGAGACGATCCCGCCTGGGATGCGACGGAGGCGGATGCGCTCTACTCGCTGCTCGAGCGCGAAGTGATCCCGCAATTCTACGAGCGGGATGCGGACGGCGTCCCGAGGGCCTGGGTCGCGCGGATGCGCCAGAGCATGGCGCGTCTGACGCCTCAATATTCCAGCTCACGCTCGGTGCGGGAGTATGTGGAGCACCACTATCTTCCCGCTGCGACACGCTACCGCGATCGCGCGGCGGCTCGAGGCGAGAAGGCGCGAAGCATCGTCGATTGGCTCGCGGGCATCGAGCAGGGATGGGGTGATTTGCGGTTCGGCACAGTCAGGAGCGAGACGCGCGCCGGACAGCACCGCTTCGAGTTCCTCCTGCAGCTCGGGCAGCTCGATCCGGAGTCGGTTCGGGTGGAGCTTTATGCCGATGCGCTCGACGGCGGCCCTGCGGAGCGGCACGCCGCGATACGGGTGCATGCGCTCCCCGACAGTCCCGGGATGCATCTCTATATGGCCGATGTGCCCGCAGCGCGCCCCGCGGAGCACTATACGGCGCGCGTGCTCCCGTACCGCGAGGGGGTCTCGGTGCCCTTAGAGGCGCGTCAGATTCTGTGGCAGCGCTAGGGATCGCTGCCGATGCGCCCGGGGCTCCAGGGGTCTGCCGTACGGCCGCGCATGGCGCGCCTGCCGAGGGATTGCATCGCGATTGCAGTCGCCCTAATATATCGTAAATCGACGATTAACTATAAAGGTATCGCATGTCAGTCGCTCCGAGCTTCCAGCGCGTTCCGCCGAGCCGCTCGGCCAGCCGCGCGGCGACCGGCGAGGCAATCGCGGCCGTCGCGAAGGCTCTGGGCCATCCCGCTCGCATCCGTATCGTCCGGCTGCTTCTCGAGAAACGGTCCTGTATCGGCGGCGACATTGTCGATGAGGTCGGGCTGGCCCAATCGACGGTGTCTGAGCATCTGCGCATCCTGCGGACGGCCGGAGTCATTACCGGCGAGATCGAGCGGCCCCGGGTCTGCTATTGCTTGAATCCCGAGAGCCTCCTCCCCTTGGCCGCGCTGCTGAATGCCGTATTCGAGAAACAGCGTCGTGGCGAGCCGGTCGGCCCGACCTGCTGCCCGCCGTCCGGCTGCAAACCCACGACATCTTCCGCTTGAACAGGAGACCTGTCATGACCACCGTCACCGTCTACGATCCGCCGATGTGCTGCGCGACCGGCGTCTGCGGCCCCGAGGTCGATCCCAAGCTCGCGCAATTCGCCAGCGACCTCGACTGGCTGAAGGGGAGGGGCGTGGAGGTCCGGCGCTTCAACCTCGCGCAGGAGCCGGCGCGCTTCGCCGAGAATACCGCGGTCAAGGCGATCCTCGATCGCTCGGGCGCGGAGGAGCTTCCGGCGATTGCCGTCGGCGAGATCGTCGTCGCCAGCGGCCGCTATCCGGGCCGGGGGGAGCTGGCGGCCATGGCTGGCCTCGAGACAAAGCCCCGGGTCGTCGAGATGACCGAGCAGGTCAAGGAGCTCATCGCGCTCGCCGCCGCCATCGGTGCAAGCTGCGAGCCCTGCTTGAAGTTCCATCACGACAGGGCGAGCAAGCTGGGCGTCCCCGTCGAGGCCATGCGCGAGGCGGTGCAGATCGGCGAAGCCGTCAAGTCCGCGTCGGCCAAGAACATTCTCGGCCTCGCCGATCGGATGCTCGGCACGGAGCAGCCGAAAGCGCCGCAGAGTGGTTGTTGCGGGGGAGCCAAGGGCAAGGAACAAAAGGCCTCGAGCTGTTGCTGACCGATCGCTCGGCGGTTGTCGACGACAGCAGGGGACAGGAATAGGCACACATGTTTGGGAACCTCCCCCGATTCGTTTTTTTTACCGGCAAGGGCGGCGTCGGCAAGACCTCGCTCGCGTGCGCCACGGCGCTCAGCCTCGCCGACCGGGGCAAGAAGACCCTGCTGGTCAGCACCGACCCGGCATCCAACGTGGGCCAGGTGTTCGAGATCGGGATCGGCAACCGCATCACGCCGATTCCGCAGGTCTCGGGACTCGATGCCATCGAGATCGATCCGCAGAAGGCCGCGGCGCAATACCGTGAGCGCATCGTCGGCCCGATGCGCGGTGTCCTGCCTGAGAAGGCGCTGAAGAGCATCGAGGAGCAGCTTTCCGGTGCCTGCACCACGGAGATCGCCGCATTCGATGAGTTCACTGCGCTCCTGACCGATGATGAGCTGATCGGCAGCTACGATCACGTCGTTTTTGACACCGCTCCGACCGGTCACACCATTCGACTGCTGAAACTGCCAGGCGCCTGGTCTGGCTTTCTCGATGCGGGCAAGGGCGACGCGTCTTGCCTCGGGCCGCTCGCGGGCCTGGAGAAGCAGCGCTCGCGCTATGCACGCGCCGTCGAGCGGCTGTCCGATGGCGAAGTGACACGGCTTGTCCTCGTCGCTCGGCCACGTCTGTCGGCGCTGGCCGAGCTGGCTCGCACGTCACGGGAGCTGTCGGCAATCGGCATCCGCAACCAGCAGCTCGCCGTCAATGGGCTGATGCCGGACGAGATCTCCGGCGACCCGCTCGCGGCGGCCTTGGCGCGCAAAGACCGCTCGGCGCTCGCGGCCATGGACGCTGACCTGGCGCGAGTTCCTCGGGAGACGTTCCTGCTTCGCGCCGAGAGCCTGGTCGGCGTCGGCGCACTGAGACGATTTGCCAAGGGCGCAGCGGAGCGGCCGGCTGCTGCGGCAGCACGCCACACAACGCGCGAAGAGTTTCCCAGCCTCGGTTCGTTGGTCGAGCAGATCGAGCGGCCCGGCAGGGGTCTCGTCATGTTCATGGGCAAGGGCGGGGTCGGCAAGACAACCCTGGCGGCGGCGGTCGCCGCGGAGCTGGCCGGGCGCGGGCACGAGGTTCTGCTGACGACGACGGACCCCGCCGCACACCTTGCCGAGACGCTGGGAGAAGCGCTGCCGCGCATCACCCTCAGCCGTATCGATCCCGCCGTGGAAACCGCCCGCTACCGCGCTCAAGTGCTCGAGACCCAGGGCGCGCATCTCGACGGTGAGGCGCGGGCTCTGCTGGAAGAGGACCTGCGCTCACCCTGCACGGAAGAGATTGCCGTCTTCCAGGCGTTCTCGCGCATCATTCGTGATAGCAGCCGGCACTTCGTCGTGATGGATACCGCGCCGACGGGGCACACGTTGCTCCTTCTCGATGCCACGGGTTCCTATCACCGCGACATCGTGCGCCACGCAGCCTCCGGCGCCCAGGCCCGGCTCGTGACTCCGATGATGCGCCTGCAGGACCCCGAGCAGACGAAGATCCTGATCGTCACCCTGGCGGAGACGACTCCGGTGCTCGAGGCTGCGCACTTGCAGGACGATCTGCGCCGCGCCGGCATCGAGCCCTGGGGCTGGATCGTGAATTCGAGCCTCGCTGCGGCGCAGAGCCGCGATCCGCTGCTTCGCTTTCGCGCAGCCGCGGAGCTCGGCGAAATCGCCAAGGTTCGCGAGGGTCTCGCCGAACGGTTCGCCGTCGTGCCGATGCAGGCTGAGGAACCCGCCGGCGCCGAGAGGCTGCGGGCGCTGTGCGCACCGCCGAAGGCGCCCGCGGCTTAGCGGGAGATGGCTGAAACGAGTCCCAAGGGTGATTGCCCGCTGACAGGCCGATCGGTATTAGCACGGATCGACCCAACCCCGTCGTGCGCGAGAACATCGCTGCGAGGAGACATCCGATGTAGCGTGGGCCAGCCGACAGTCCGTAGCCGGACGCCATTCGGTCGGGTCCGAGCGTGCCGGCGGTGTGTTTACGCATGCGCTTGAGGGGTGGGTTCGTGGAGGCGAGGCTCGCTGCGCGGATATTTCCATGCCTGAGCTTATGAGCCAAGACGTCCGGGACGTGGTACACGAGCGGCTGCAGAGCCGCGAGAAGCCTTTCCGCTGGCTATATTCGCGCAGAAGGCCGCGCCGCTGCGGTAGAGCTTGGCGCGCTTTCCGACAGGATCGCACCGCAGCCGTTCGTGGCCGTTGCCGTCATCGCCAAGCGGCACGGGATCGACAAAGTGCCCGCGACCGTGCCGCTCGCCGGCGAGAAGGACTTCGGCATCCGCGTCTTCGGCCTCACTGGCGGGTACGAGTTCGCCTCGCTCCTCGAAGCCATCGAGATGAGCTCCACTGGCGGTGCGCGCTCGACCCCGCCGTCGAGGGGCTCGCGCAGGGCATCAGACGGCCAACCCACACCGAGATCAGGGTGACCCTGACCTTGTCCGTATTGCCCGAGCATGGTGCGCCTGGCCCATCAGTTTGCCCTGCACCAACGGGCAAGTGCGCGCCGACATGATCGATTCGGCCGAGTACCCGCGGCTCGTCGCGCGCTACAATGCCCAGGGCGTTCCGTGCATCGTGATCAATGAACGGTCCGCGTTCGAGGGGGGGCGATTCAGCCCGCCGCGGCGGTCGGCGCCATCGTGAAGGTGGTCGACCGGGAGGCCTATGCCGACGAAACGTCGCACGCCGCGCGCTGCCGGTGGAGCGGCGTGTCCGGGGAGGATTGCTTCACGGGCCATGCGATCGCCTTGTGCGCGACCTGCGATGCGCCGCTCTTGCGGGGCAAGCACCTCGCGGTCGTGGGCGGCGGAAAATCCGCGCTGACGGCCGTGCGCAACCTCGTCTCCTTCACGAGAGAGATTCACGTGGTGCATGCGATCGACGGCTTCCAGGCCGACGCGACGCTGCTCGAGGAGGTACAGCATGCGCGCAACGTCACGGTGCAGCCGAACACCGAAGCGCGAGAGTTCCTAGGCCGCGAGAAGCTTGAGGGACGGCGCGTCGCGGCGAAGAGTGCGGCGCCGGGCTACGATCTTGCGGTGGGCGGGGTGCTTCTCGAGATCGGCCTGAGGCCGAACTCCGTGCCGGTGAGCGAGCTCGTGCCGCTCAACGAGGCGGGCGAGATTGCGGTCACGCCGGAACAGTCCACCGCGACCCCGGGGCGATTCGCGGCGGACGAAGAGACCGACGAGCGCGAAAAGCACATCATCGTCGCGGCGGGCGCCGGGGCCCGGGCCGCGCTGGTTGCTGAGCGATATCTCAGTGCGACCTCGCTTCGCTTGGCGAACTCCGATGCGGCTTGAGGCACTGTCTCTGCTCTGCGTGCTTGTTTTGAGCGGCTGCGCGGTGGCGCCACGTCGGCCCGCGCCGCCAGCGGTCCTCAGCGGTGCAGCGCCGGACGGCTTTCCAGCCACGGTGCGCCTGGTCACGACGGATCTTCGCGGCTTCACCCGGGACGCCCCGAGATTCTTCTCCGGCCTGCGCAAAGCAGCCGCCGGTCGGCCCGTCAACATTCTGGAGCTCTCCGGCGGCGGTTCGGCGGGGGCGTTCGGAGCCGGCGCGCTCGTCGGTCTGACACAGGCCCGCGAGCGGCCGCGCTTCGAGCTCGTGACCGGCGTCAGCGCCGGAGCGTTGATCGCTCCATTCGCGTTTCTCGGTTCAAGCTGGGATTCGCAGCTCAAGGCCGCGTTCACGACGGAGCATCGGGGACTCTTCTTTCGCTCACCGGTCTGGCAATTCATCAGCCGGCTGCTGTCTCCGTTGGGACACGTACAGGACGATCCGCTGTACCGTCTGGTCAACCGGTACGTAACGCCCGCGCTACTCGCTGCGGTCGCCCGAGAGAGCCGGTCGGGGCGGCGGTTGATCGTCGCAACGACCGACCTTGACTCTCAAGAGACGGTGCTGTGGGACATGAGCGCGATCGCGGCGCAGGGCGGACCCGCGGCCCGCGCGCTGTTCCGCGACGTCCTCGTCGCTTCGGCGAGTGTGCCCGGCTTCTTTCCGCCCGTGCTGATTCATGTCCACGAGGGAGCGCGTGCTTACGATGAGCTGCACGTCGACGGCGGCGTGACGACTTCCGTGTTCGCGTTTCCACTGGTGGCCACACTGGCTCTGCGGGATATCCCCCCACTGCGCGGGGGCAAGCTCTACATGATCGTCAACGGTCAACTGGCGCACTTGCCGGATACCACGCCGGTCACCACGCTCACCGTGCTGAGGAAGAGCTTCTCGGCCGCGCTCACCTACAATACGCGCGAGACCATCCTCGATACGGTGACTCTGGCCAACACGCTCGGAATGCACTTTCGCCTGACGGAGATTCCCGTGGGCTATCCGGTCAAGAGCTCCGTCGATTTCGACCCGAGGTACATGCGTGAGCTGTTCGATTACGGCGAGCGTTGCGCCGCGGCGGGCCTCTTGTGGATCACTCCGGAGCAGGCGAACCGGCTCAACATGAACGCCCGACGAGATCCCGCTGACGCCGAGCCAGCCTGTCCCGGCCCGGCCGATGCCGCCTCGCATACACAGGCGGGTGTGGCCCACCCCCCATAGGCCCGGGCTGCGAGGCGTGCTACGGTGACCGCAAACACGAAGAGGTCTCTTTCTTGCAATTCCGATATAAATACAATAATATTGGAAATATGAAATCGAAAGAGGCGATCTCGGCCTTGAGCGCGCTGGCTTCGGAGTCCCGGCTGGCGGTCTTTCGATTGCTCGTGAAGCGAGGGCCGGACGGGTTCACGCCCTCGGAGCTGAGCGGTCGTCTGGGCGTGCCTGCACCGACCCTGTCCTTCCACCTGAAGGAGCTCGTGCAGGCGGGGCTCATCGCCCCCCGCCGCGAAGGGCGCAATCTTCACTACAGCCCGAACCTCGAGCGCATGAACGCGCTCGTAGCCTTTCTCACCGAGAACTGCTGCAGCCTCGCCGACGAGGCATGCGGCGCCGACTGCCGGCCGCTCACGGCTGGCGTACAGAGGAAACGCGCATGAAGAGATTCCACGTTCACGTGGCCGTCGGGGATCTCGACGCGTCCATTCGCTTCTATTCCGAGCTCTTTGCCGCCGAGCCCGTGGTGCGCAAGCCCGATTACGCGAAGTGGATGCTCGAGGATCCCAGGGTGAACTTCGCGATCAGCCGCAGAGGCGGCGAGGCGGGTATCCGGCATCTGGGGATCCAGGCGGAGGACCGCGCCGAGCTCGAGGATGTCTACGGTCGCCTGCAACGGGCGGACCGGCCCGTTCTCGAGGAAGGCGCGACGACGTGCTGCTATGCCCTCAGCGAGAAGAGTTGGATCGAGGATCCTCAAGGAGTGAAATGGGAGACGTTCCTGACCACGGGCGAGAGCACGGTGTACGGGACGGATGAGCCGACGGCGACCGAGCGCGGCTGTTGTGAGCCCGCCAATGCGCCGGCGGCGCAGGAGCGGCGGTGCTGCGGTCCCGCATCGGACACGGTTGCACCCCGGTAAGGGTTCTGTGCGCAGAGCGCAGCGTCCGCTTCGACGGCTTGAAGGTCCAAACAGCGTCGCGGGCTGACGTTTCCGGCGCGGAGAGATCGGATGACAGAGCAGGCCTATAACGTTCTTTTCCTCTGCACCGGGAACTCCGCGCGCAGCATTCTCGCGGAAAGCCTCCTCAATCACTGGGGCCGCGGGAGCTTCCGCGGCTTCAGCGCCGGGAGCCAACCCAAGGGCGCCGTGCACCCGATCGCGCTCGCGCTCCTCGGGCACATGAAGCTTCCGACCGAGGGACTGCGCAGCAAGAGCTGGAGCGAGTTCGAGACGCCGGGTGGGCCGCGGCTGGATTTCGTCTTCACGGTCTGCGACAACGCGGCCGGGGAGATCTGTCCGGTGTGGTCGGGACAGCCGATGACGGCCCACTGGGGCGTGCCCGACCCTGCCGCCGTGGAGGGGCCGGAGCTCGAGCAGTGGACCGCGTTCCGCACCGCGTTCAAGGTGCTCGAAAACCGCATCAAGGTCTTCACGAGCCTCTCGATCGCCTCGCTCGAGCGGATCAAGCTCAAGGAGCGGCTCGATGAGATCGGGCGCCTGCGCGGGGAGTAGCGCATCGGGCAGCCGATTCGGCTGCGGCGGAATTCTTCAGCACTTCACCACCCATCTCCAGGGCTCGAATGTCAAGGTTTGAACGCTATCTGACGCTCTGGGTCGCCGCGTGCATCGGGGCGGGCATTCTCCTCGGCCACCTCGCCCCCGGCGCCTTCCATGCCGTGGGTGCGATCGAGGTCGCCCAGGTCAACCTGCCGGTCGCGGTGCTCATCTGGCTGATGATCATCCCGATGCTGATGAAGATCGACTTCCACGCGTTGGCGCAGGTGAAGGAGCACTGGCGGGGCATCGGCGTGACCCTTTTCATCAATTGGGCGGTGAAGCCGTTCTCGATGGCGGCGCTCGCCTGGGTCTTCATCGGGCATCTCTTCCGCGGGTACCTGCCGGCCGCCCAGATCGACAGCTACATCGCCGGGCTGATCCTGCTCGCGGCGGCGCCGTGTACGGCCATGGTGTTCGTGTGGAGCAATCTCTCTCGTGGGGAGCCGCATTTCACCCTGAGCCAGGTCGCCCTGAACGATCTCATCATGGTCTTCGGATTCGCCCCGATCGTGGGGCTGCTGCTCGGGCTCTCGGCCATCACCGTGCCGTGGCAGACGCTGCTCCTTTCAGTGGGTCTTTACATCGTCGTGCCGGTGATCATCGCCCAGATCGTGCGCGTGCGAGTGCTGGCGGCCGGCGGCGACGCGGGGTTGAAGCGCTGGCTCGGCAAGCTGCAGCCCGCCTCGCTGATCGCGCTCCTCATGACGCTGGTGCTTCTCTTCGGCTTCCAGGGCGAGCAGATCGTCGCCCAGCCGCTCGTCATCGCGTTGCTCGCCGTTCCGATCCTGATCCAGGTCTATTTCAACGCAACGCTGGCCTATCTGCTCAACCGTGCGACCGGCGAGGCGCATTGCGTCGCAGCGCCTTCCGCCCTGATCGGCGCCAGCAATTTCTTCGAGCTCGCGGTCGCCACGGCGATCAGCCTGTTCGGCTTCAAGTCGGGCGCTGCGCTCGCGACCGTGGTCGGTGTGCTCATCGAAGTGCCGGTCATGCTCTCGGTGGTGTCGCTCGTCAATCTCACGACGCCCTGGTACGAGCGGGGCGGCGCCGTACGCCGCAACGCGCGTTCACTCGAGGAGTGCGGGGCGAGGAGGACTCTATGAAGCGCATCCTGTTCCTGTGTGTCGCCAACTCCGCCCGCAGTCAGATGGCGGAGGGTCTCGCCCGCGATCTGCTGCCGGGCATCTCTGTGCTGAGCGCCGGCTCCAGGCCCTCGAGCGTCAACCCTCACGCGATCGAGGCGATGGCCGAGGTCGGAATCGACATCTCCGGGCAGCGCTCGAAACCGGTCGAGGAGATCGACCCGGCGCACCTCGATCTCGTGGTCACGCTCTGTGCCGAGGAAGTCTGTCCGGTCGTACCGGGGCGCGTGCGGCGCCTGCATTGGCCGATTGCGGATCCGGCCTCGAGCGATCCGTCGCTCACCGCAGAGGAGTTGCGGGGTCGGTTTCGCGTTGCGCGCGATCAGATCGCCGCGCGGCTGCGCGTTCTGAAGGGGCTGCTCGATGTGCCCGCGGGCCCCGAGGCGCGGGAGTTTCACAGCAGCATCCGCGTCAACGATCTGGCCGCGAGCACGCGCTTCTACGCCTGGCTTCTCGGCGCCTGGCCGAAGGACTGGACGCATCGCTACGCGAC
>Ga0315298_1005002_pt1 | contig 19266 bp, 21 predicted proteins | sample WHS_1_MG_FD_203077 | JGI IMG/M metagenome (GOLD analysis project Ga0315298, IMG submission 203077) | Extremophilic microbial mat communities from Washburn Hot Springs, YNP, Wyoming, USA - WHS_1_MG | ecosystem: Environmental > Aquatic > Thermal springs > Hot (42-90C) | place: USA: Wyoming...
TCTATCTTTACGAGGCCGCCGCGCGGCGGCCCGAGCGGGCCCGCCTGGAAGTCATCCGCCGCGGGCAATTCGAAGGTCTCCGCCGGGAGGTGCGCACGAACCCCGACCGGTGGCCGGATATTGGCGGTCCGGAGCTGCATCCCACCGCCGGTGCAACAGTGGTGGGAGCGCGCAAGTTCCTGGTCGCTTATAACCTCATCCTGCGCACCGCCGACGCCGCCATCGCCCGGCGGATCGCCCGCGCCGTGCGCGCTTCCTCCGGCGGTTTGCCCTGCGTGAAAGCCATTGGACTGTATCTGCCTTCCCGCGGTGTGGCCCAGGTTTCGATGAATCTCACCGACTTCGAACAGACCCCGCCGCAGAGGGTTTTCGAGGCGGTGCGCGCCGAAGCCGCCCGGCTCGGCGTCGAACTGGGCCCCGGCGAATTGATCGGCCTGGTCCCGAGAGCCGCCCTTGCCGCCGGCGACGAGTGGTTCCAGCAGCTTGCCAACCGCGACGCCGACCCGGTGCTGGAACAGCGCCTGGGCCTCTGAGTGGTACACTCTCCACTGATGTCGCGAATCATTCTGAACATGCTCGCTTGCGCCGCTGCGCTGTGCGCGGCGCCGGCCGGGGAACAGGGTTTTGTCACCTTGTTCAACGGCAAGGACCTCTCCGGCTGGAAGCTGATGCACGGCAAGGGCCCCGGCTACGTCGTCGAGAACGGCGTTTTGGTGGCGCCCGCCAACGGCGGCGGCAACCTTTTTACCGAAAAAGAGTACGCCAATTTTATCTTCCGGTTCGAGTTTAAGCTCACGCCCAATGGCAACAACGGCGTGGGGATCCGCGCTCCTTTGGAAGGCGACGCGGCGTACCAGGGAATGGAGATCCAGATTCTGGACGACGACGGGCCGGAGTACAAAGGCAAGCTGCGGCCCGCTCAGTATACCGGCTCAATCTACGATGTGATCCCGGCAAAACAGGGACACCTGAAACCGGTGGGGCAGTGGAACCGGGAGGAGATTACGGCCCGCGGACGGCGCATCACGGTGAAACTGAACGGCGCCGTGATTGTCGACGCCGATCTCGATTCGGTGAAAGACCCCGAGATTCTGAAAAAGCATCCGGGCCTGGCGCGCACCTCCGGACACATTGGATTCCTCGGCCACGATACCCGCGTCGAGTTCCGCAATATTCGCGTCAAAGAGCTGCCCTAGCGGCGGCCCGCTACTGGCCGGGCCGGTACAGGTCGTGCATCCGGAAGCTGCGGTAGACCGGCGAATCCACCTGGTAACCGTAGCGCAGCGTGCCGGCCGGGCTGTCCGGAGAGACCTCCAGCGACTGGCTGTAAACGTAAGAGCCATCCGTGAGAATGCCGCAGGTGAAATGGTAGTCGCCGTTGCTGAGCGGCTCGGCGCTGCCTAAGGCCGGCGAGTAGCACCCGAGATCCGCGTTCAGTTCCAGGCGGGCGGTCTTGTTTTGTTCGTCGAGAACGTAGACTTGCCCGCGGCTGTTTCCGGTTTCGCCGTTGGCTTCGTACCGGGTGTTGCCGTTATCGAAGACCCACAGCCTGGTTCCATCGAAGTGGGGATCGTGCTGGTGTGAAAACCAGGGGTAGGCATCGGCGGAATCCAGGGTGAAGTCGCCGTCCTTGCCCAGACGCCAGATGATGTCGCCGGTGCCCGCGCCGTCCCGAAAGTCGATCTTGAAAACCCAGTCCTGGGCGCGCGCCGAATAGAGCAGATTCCCGTCCGGGAGATACTCGACGGCGTTGCCGTGAGTCCAGTCCTCTGCGGGCGGATCAGTGGAGCCCGGAGCGGGCTGGTAAGTTTCCCCTAAAGTCGCCCTGCGGTTCACATCCAGCTTCTGAAACGAGTCCCATACCCACAGCACCTGAAAGTTCCGGTCCATCAGGACGAGTACGTCGCCAATCATGTGCCGGGGCGGAGCCTCGGGGTCTGAGCCCGGGATTACCCGGTCGGATGTGGCCAGAGCGAGGATGTTCCCACCGGGCATGCGGAGAGCGTCGTGGTGAAACTGGCTGATCGGCGGGTAACCCAGGGCCTGGAGCCGCTCCGATACCGCCTCGGCGTTGGTCTCCCAGATCAGGTTCCCACCGAGATCGATCTCGCGCAGGCCGCCCGGGATGTCCGTCGAGGGAACCACGATCAGATCCCCCCCGGGCAAGGGCCGGAACATGTTCTGGAGCTTTCCGTGAGCTTGCGCGTCGTAGTACCAGACGACGGTGCCCTCCAGGTTCCGCGCCACCGATATGGCGCTGCGGGAAGGTCCTGCCACCCCAAGCTGGGATTCGAGAAGGACCCCCTGGTCGAAATTCATCCGGTCGTCCCACTTGATCGCGGTCCCGGGGCGCAAGGGGGTAGTCACCGTGCCGGTCTTAAACGTGAGTTCCGGACCCTGGGCCGCTGGTTCGCCGTAATCGTCCCAGAGCACGTGCCGGATCCGGTACTCAGTGTTCGGCTCCAGACCGGCGATCCAGAAGTTCTCACTCTTGATCCGGTTGCAGGGCCTCACCGGGGTGGAGAAGCGCCTTTCCGGATCGTCCGCCTTCGAAAAGTGGACGGTCATGTAGGCGCTTTGGCACGCCGGCGCGCTGTAGAGAAACACGAGCGGATGCCCGGTGCTGGAGATCACCGGCTGCTTATCGGCTTGGATTCTGGAAGACACCTCGAAGGATGCCTCAGCCGAAGCTGATTCTCCGGACGCGCGGTCGCGGGCCACCACCCGGATGGTGTACCAACCCTCCCGCATGGGCGCCCAGTCCACACGGTTGGTGCTACGGTTGAAGTCCCGCAGCACGGAGAACGGCGCACCCGGAGACGCCACGCTGAATTGATAGTAAATCCCTGGGTTCTCAGGAGCCGTCGTGGCCTCCCAGGTCACCTGGTCTCCAACCAGCGAGACCGGACCTGAGACCTGATTCAGCCAGACATCGAGAGCCCGCAGCGGGTAGCCGGTCAACGCGAACAGAGACACACTGCCGAGCATGAGGAAGCGAGAAATGAGCCTGATCATCACGAGTAGCCTTTTTCTGTATAAACGCCGGGAGGCCGGAATTAGTTACGGTCCGAACCGCCGCCGGCTCATTTTTCGTACTGAATGGACGATTCCGCACCAAAACGCTTGTAGTCGCTGTAGCGGATATTCAAACGAATGCGCTGGGGCCCCGTCCGGAATTGCAGGGTGTCGTCCGCATAGGTGCGCACGGGGAACCAGTGGGCGCCATCCACGGGCCTCCGGATGGTGGTGAAGCGGGGGAACAGGTTCTCCGATTTCATGCTGCGGATCTGTGGAACGGCCTGCCCTTCGGTGCGGACAATCGAGTAGTCGTTCCTGGCCACCCACAGCAGACCCTCGAAGAGGCGCTGTCCGGAGAGAATCTGCCGCGGCCTCACCTCGAGCACCCAACAATCCACGCCGTCCATCTTTTCTTCACCGCGGAATTTCGTTTCGTAAAGATGCAGCAACTCCGTAGTCAGCACCAGGGGTTGGATCTCGCGGATATCGCGGAAATCCTCGGGGGTCAGCACCAGCCGTTTCAGATTCAGAAGCGGCCGGCCGGCCATCCGCTCCGTGCGCTCATGCTCCGGCGAAAAAATGATGTCGCGCACTTCGCGGTATTCGCCCAGCCTCGCGCCGTGAGCGCTCAGTTCCTCGATGACGACCGACTGGCGGTAGGTGTACTGGTTGCGCGCCGCCTCGGTTTCGGATTCGCGCGCGGCCACCCGCCGCGCCAGGCCGGGCGGGGGGGATTGAGGCTGCGCGCAGGGAAGCAGACAGGCGAGTGCTAAAATGACGCCCATGCCCGCTTCGCTGCGCAGTTTCTGGATCACGCTCATCGCCGGTTGGATTGCGCTCGGCGCCGCGGGCGTTCTGTACGCGCGTCTGAAGTTCGTTCCGCCCGCTCTGGCCGTACCGATCGCCGCCGCATTCCTGCTTGAATTTTCATTTTATCTGCTGCCCGGTTTCGCCGCCGCGCGCGAGCGGCTTGAGCGGAGCCTGACGGCACACGTCCGGGCCCTGGCGCTGGCGCTGAGCGCGCTCGCTCCCTACCTGCTGTACAGCCTCCTGACCGGCCAGTTCCGGATCGCGGCCCTGGCTCGCCTGGCGCTGCTGGCGGCGGCCGTCGCCTTCTGGTATGTCATCCGCCGCCCGTCGGTCACCGCGGACCTCGCATTTCTCCTCCTGCTCGCCGCCCCGGTCCTGAGCCGCTTCTTCGAGCGGATCTATACCTCGCCGCTCGGCAACATCGACGTCGCTGTTCTGGGCAAGCTCATGCTGATTCGCCTGGCTGCCACCATCATCCTCACCGTGCGGCGGGCCGAGGGTATCGGCTTCGGATTCCTGCCCGAGTGGCGGGAATGGAAGGTGGGCATTGTGCACTATCTGATGTTCGTACCCATCGGCTTCTCCCTGGCGGCCGGCATCGGGCTGTTGCGTTTTGAACCCTTCCACGATGAAGCCTGGAAAGTGGCGGCCATTTTCGCTGGCATGCTTTGGGTGGTCGCGCTTTCCGAAGAGTTCTATTTCCGCGGCCTGTTGCAGAACTGGATCGCCGGCTGGACCGGCCGCCCGCAGCTTGCCCTGGCGATCGCCTCGGTTCTGTTTGGCCTCGCGCACCTTGGGTTCCGGACGTTCCCCAACTGGCGCTTTGCGCTGGTGGCCGCCGTCGCCGGATGGTTCTACGGCCGGGCTTACCGCCGGGCCGGGGGGATCCGGGCGGCCATGGTGGCGCACGCCCTGACCAATGTGACCGCGCGAGTTTTCTTCGTCTGACCAGCCGTTTGTACCGCCCCTTCCTGCGCGAAACTTCCCGGGCGAACTAGGTGCTCCGCCCGATTGGGATTCCGGGCCGAGAGAACCTACAATTCGGATATCGAGAATATGACCGGATTGGCGCCAGGCAAGTGTGAGTACACCGAGGCGGAAACCGCCTTGGCGTTAGGGATCACCATCGAAGAGCTCCGCGCCTTGGTGCGGACGCACGTCACCGCGAACGAAGAAGACCTGAACAACGTGGCTGTGATGAGCTTCCGCCCTTCGGACATTCTGATGCTGGGGCTGCTATCCGGCCGGGGGCTTATTCCAACACTTCCGGATTGAGCGGGGTGGGAGGCCTGCGTCCGGCCAGCGCCTCGACGGCGTTCCGGGCGGCCAGCAGGCACATGTTGCGGCGGGTGTCGATCGAAGCGCTGCCGATGTGCGGCGCCAGCACCACGTTGTCCAGCTTCAGCAGTGTCGGGTGGACCTCCGGCTCGTGTTCGAACACGTCCAGTCCCGCCCCCGCGATCACTCCGCTTTCGAGCGCCTCGGCCAGGGCGGCTTCATCCACGACCGGCCCCCGGGAGGTATTCACCAGAATGGCGGCCGGCTTCATCATGCGGAGTTGCTCCCGGCCGATGAGATGGCGCGTCGCCGGCGTCAGGGGCACGTGAAGGGTGACAAAATCCGATTCCCGCAACAGCCGCTCCGCGCTCACGTATTCGAGTCCCAACGCGTTTTCGGTTTCCGCCGGGGCGCGCTCGACATCGTGGTACAGCAGCCGCATGGAGAACCCGGCGCCCCGGCGCGCCACCGCCTGTCCGATCCGCCCCATGCCGAAGATGCCCAGGGTGGCATGGTGCACGTCGTGGCCCACCAGCAGGTCGATCCGCCACTTGCGCCACTGTCCGGAGTGCACGAAATGATGCCCCTCGACGATACGCCGCGCCGCGGCCAGCAACAGGGCAAAGGTGAGATCCGCGGTGGTGTCCGTCAGCACGTCCGGGGTGTTGGTGACCAGAATGCGCTTGCGCGTGGCGGCCGGAACATCGATGTTGTCGTACCCGACGGCCACGTTGGCGATCACCCGCAACCCGTCCAGCGTGGCGATGAAAGCGGCATCGAACTTGTCGGTAAGCTGGCTCACCACGCCCTGTTTGCCCCGGATGCGGGCGGCGAGTTCGGAGGCCGGCAGACCGTCGTCGGAATCGACGTACTCTACCTCCGCGTGCGCTCGCAGCAGCTCGATGGCTTCCGGGTAGATGCGCTTGGTGACCAGAATCGCAGGCTTCATGGTTCCGCGATTTTCGCACAGCGCCGCCGCATCCGACAACAGCCACCGCCTAATCGAGCAGGCGGGACGGAGAGGTTTCGCCGTGCGGAATGGCCTTGCGGCCGAACACGCTGAGCCTCTTTACGGCATGGTCGAGGTTCGCTCCCTGTTCCACCACCAGTTCGCGCTCCACCCAGTTTGAAAGCGGGATGTTGCGGAAATACAGCCTCTCCTGCAACACCACGCTCTTGCGTGTGGCGAAGAACCCCTTGCTTTCGCGCACATAGTGCCGCTCCTCGACGTGCACATCAGCCAGAAAATCGTCCAGGGCCTGGCGTTTGGTGGATTCCTCAGTGGCCCGGATGGCTTCCTCCATGGCTCGCTTCTGCGACTCCAGGCGCACACGAGCCTCCGAGGCCACCTCGCGCTCCTCGGCCAGGGCCACTTCGAGGCGTGCCTGCATGATGTAGAAAGTCAGTAATGCCGAACCGGCCGCGACCAGAACGGGCAGGATAATCCAGAGCATGGCTGCCATGGGCTATTCCCCCGTAGACGGGGCCTCCGCAGCGGCGTAACTCATCACCGGGAACAATCGGCGGTATACGGGTTTTTCTGTAGTCAAGCCCCGGCCTGGCTGCCGTCAATCTTTTGGCCTGAGAGGAGATAACCCGCGCGTCTCAAGTGAAAACCGGCCAGGGCCGACAGGACCGCGCCCGCCTGAGAGGCCAGCCGGTAGCCGAAGCCGTAGTGCTTGCCCAGGTACTTGGCCAACCCTAAGGCCCAGTCCGCGGCTTCGAGCTCCGTTTCGGGTACTCCGGAGCCGTGGTGGAGCACGCGACTATAGGGAACCAGCAGAATCTTCTTGCCGGCGTGGCGGATCTGATAGCAGATCTCGGCGTCGCTCCAGTACTGCCCGTAGCGTTCGTCGATCTGCCGCATGGCATGGATGAAATACTTGCGGATCATCAGGGCGGCGCCGCTGGCATACTCGACCTCTTCGGGCTCCTCGCCGCATTCGGCCGGGAACGGGGCGCCCGCCTTCCGTCCCGGGGCGGGCAGCAGCCCCAGTTGCGGTGCGGGAGTGCCATCCGGATTCACCAGCAGCGGGCAGACCGCCACCGCGCCGGCGTTGCCCTCCAACTGCCGGGCCAGTTCGGAGATCGCCTCGGGCTCCACTTCCGTATCGTCATGCAAGAGGAAGACGAACTCCCCGGTGGCCGCGCGCACGCCGATATTCCACGCTTTGGTGAGTCCGAAGTTCCGGGCCAGGCGGATCCAGCGGACCTCGGGGAAGTCGGAATCGAGTTGCGCGCTGCCGTCCTGGGAGCCGTTGTCCACTACCAGGATCTCGATCCTGTCCCGGTCTACGGAGCGTTCCAGCGATTCCAGGCAGAACCAGAGTTGGTCGCGGCGGTTGTGTGATACCACAATGACAGAAGTCTGAACTTGAACTTGTTCTTCCGGTTCCTGCTCGGGCACTCTCCTATGTTACTCGCCGCGCGGTCCGCCGGGCGGGTCAATTTCGCGGTCCAACGCCTTCGGTGCGCCCGGCTAGCGCCTCGACCGCCGCGGCGCCGCACACCGCCACGCCGGTCTTGGTGAGCGCGCTCAGAAAGTTGTAGAACAACGCATAAACCACCTGTTCGGTCACCAGTTGCTTGCCGGGCAGCCGGAAGCTGGCCGGAAGCTCCTTGGAGATCCGCATCCTGACGGAATGGTGAATGGGCCGGCCGGAGCGGTCGCGCAGGTTGGCGATCGACATCGGCGTCTGCATCACCAGGCCCGTGCGGCCATCCACATAGAACTGGCATCGCGAGAACCAGCCCAGATTGGCCGGGTCGGAAGCGTCGAACAGCAGCAGGGGCGACTGCCTGCCCGATGCACTCAGGTCCAGGATGATGCTCCGCGGCGATTCTTCCGCCTTCACCTCGAATCCCGCCTGGCGCGCGATCGTCGCCAGCAACGCCGGATCGAGCTCCAGAAGGATCAGCTTGTGTTGGCCCGCCTGCAAGACCTGCATGGTTTTGTATCGTTCTGATCCATTCTATCCGGTTCGGCACACAACCAGATGAGGCGCTTCGCGGGTCAATCCCCTGAGCCTGCTTCCGTCAGCCAGGAGAGCGGAAAGGCGGCGAAGGTAATTCGTTCGTAGGGACCGGCATCGCCCCTTTCGTAGAGCAGACCGATCGTTCGGTCGCCCAGCACCGCCAGAGACGAATAGGCCGCAGGTCCTTCGTGGATCACCCGGGCCACCGGCCAGGTCTTCCCGTCGTCGTAGCTCATCCGCACGGTCATTCTCACCCGTTTGGTGTCCGCGGGATTCGAGAACAGAAGCCGGCCGTCGCTCCTCTTGCCTGCCGGTACGGCGGCGATCAGACTGGCCTGGCAGACGGGCTCGATCAGAGCCTGGTCGAGCCGCACCTCCGACCAGGTGAGCCCGCCATCGGCGCTGTAGGCGACCGCGCGGCGGTTTTGGCCGTGATAGCTCCGCATATTCAACAGCAGGCGGCCGTCCTTCAGCTCGGCTACCGCGGACTCGTTGGTCTTCTCCTCAGCCACACCGCCGATTCTCCAGGTCCGGCCGCGGTCGTCGCTATAAATCACGTGCGCGTGCATGGCCTTGGTGCCCTTGCGGATGTGATCGCAGGGAACCACCAGCCGGCCAGTGCGGAGCTGGATACCGTTACCCGGACCCGTGGCATACCAGCTCCAGCCGGGCTGTTTCACGGCCGCCGTGATCTCTTCCGGCCCGGTCCAGGTCAGGCCGTCGTCGGTGCTGCGGGCGATCCAGACCGTGCGCGTGCCATCCACGACGCCATCCACCATCTGGCGCTCTGTCACCTTGCCCGGGTTCCGGGTCAGCAGCAGAAAGATCGTGCCGGTCTTGCGCTCCACCACGGGCGCCGGATTGCCGATGGTGTCCTCCCCGAAGTCCGCGATCACCTGGGTCTTTGACCACGTCTTGCCGTTGTCGGAGCTGCGCTTCAGCAGCAGGTCGATGTCCCCGGTGTCACTGCTGGAATTCCTCCGCCCTTCGCAGAACGCGAGCAGGGCGCCTTTCTTGGTCGTGATGAGGGCGGGGATGCGGTACGTATGGTAGCCATCCTCGCCGGAGCGGAACACGTCGGTCTGCCTCAGTGCCTGCGCCGGGAGCGCCACCTCCGCAAGACAGGCGAAAAGAGCCAGATCGATCAGCAGCTTCATTTAGACGCCGGCTGCCGCTGAGACACCCGAAGGCGCGCTTTCTTCTTTGTATATCCAGGCGCCGAGCTGGGCGCCGATCAGCACCTCGACCAGTCCGACCGCGAGGCCGATCAACATGAGGCGCAACGGGAATATCCCCATGATCGCCGCCGGAACCAGAGCCAGCAGATACCCGGGGATCCACACCGCGATGGCTGCGTTGTAGGCCGTTTTCGAGCCCGGGCCGAAGCGTGGACGGATTGCGGCGTAGAGCCACACCGCCATGATTCCCATCGCGAATCCCCAAATGTTGTAGCACACCATGGGAAGGGCGCCGGTAGCCATCGGCTTGCCGAGAGCGCGCATGGCATTCTCCCAATCCGCCGCCAGCCACAGCCCATTTACCAGAAACTCGCAAATGTTAATTACCAGGCCGGCGACCAGACCGCCGCCGATCACCCGGCCGACACAGATCTTGCCCATCTCACCCTCCTGGCTTGAAACGCTGGGCCGGGAACGCCGTTGGGGACTCTCCGGCCGCAGGTCATTGTACACCCGCTTGCCGGCTCCCAAGCCGGCAGGCATCACAGTGCCGGCGCCTTGCCCGGCGGGAGCCACTCGCGGTTCTGCTCCGCGGCCCGGCCCGGAGCGTATCCCGCGCCGGTGAGAAACTGAGCCAGCTCCGCCGCGCTCGTTCCCATCTGCTTCAGTTGGGAGTCGATGATCTCCACCACCAGAACGGGCCGGAAACGCGCCAGGGTCTCCCGTGCGCCCTTCAGCACCAGCAACTCGGCGCCCTCGACATCGACCTTGATCACGTCCACCCGCTTCAGGTTCATTTCGGCCGACACCGCATCCAGCGGGCGCGCCCTCACCCGGTACGGTACCGGAGTCCCGACGGCGGGCCAACCGGCCGCATTCGCGCGCGAGAGGGAGGATTTGCCGGTGAAATTCCTGGGGCTCGCAAACAACTCCAGTACCGATTCGCGATCCGAGCAGGCGATCTCCTGAACTGCGACCTCGGAAGCTCCGCTCGCCCTCACGTTCTCTCTCAACTGTTCCACGGTGAGCGGATTCGGTTCAATGGCGATCACCCGTCCCGATTCACCCACCTGCCTGGCGGCCTTTAGCGAGTAGTAGCCGATGTGGGCTCCTACGTCGATGAAGGCGCCTCCCCTGGGCAGATGTTCCTCGATGATCCTCCAAGTGCCTGGTTCATAGGTGCCCGTCATGAGGATCTCTTTGGCGGTCCAGTCGAGCGGATCGAGAACCAGGCTGACCTTTGGCTCCACTTGGACGCGCACAGGCCGAACCAGGCCCAGGCGGCCCAACAGGGGCAGGAATCGCTTGGGTATGTGAGCGCCGCGACTGAAGGGCCACGCGTTCGTCCAGGCGGTGTCAATTCGCGCGAAACCGGCCGCCCGCTGGGCCGGTGTTGCCAGCAGCGCGGTCAGCCCTGTCAGAATCGCCCCAACTCCCACGATTCCGAGAATGATCCAACCCAGACGTTTGCACATTGAACACAGCATACTCGATCTCGTCGTATGCTGTGGCAGAGACCCTGTCTCCGGGAGGCGTCATGAATCGCAGATCTTTTCTCCACGCGGCGGCGGGCGCGGGGGCGGCTTTGGCCTGCACCCCTCCGGCTCGGGCCGCCTTGCCGAAAGCCAAAATCACCCGGGTCCGGTACTACAAGTCCCCAACCGACGCGGCCGGGAGACCCAACACGCACCAGCCCCTGTTCAATCAGAGCTCCAACGTGGTCGTCGTGGAAACAGACGCGGGCCTGTCCGGCATCGGCGAAGGCGGCGCCCATGACACCATGGAACAGTGCGCGGGCATGCTGATCGGCGAGAACCCGTTCGAGAGCGAGCGCCTCTGGCAAACCATGGCTCGCAGCTACTTTTACCCGGCCGGCCGGGAGCGGTTGCACGCCATAGGCGCCCTCGACATGGCTCTCTGGGACCTTAAGGGTAAGGCGCTCGGCGTCCCCCTCTACGACCTGTTGGGCGGTCTGACGCGCGACTATGTCGAGTGCTATTCCACCGGCTTCCCGCGCCAGGGCGACGAGAAAGAGACCGCCCGCGCCTGCGTCGAATTCGGCTTTCGGGCTTATCGCACGCAGCTCACCGGAGGCAGAGTCTTCGACCGTTTTGAGGAAGTCCACCGCACCTACGAACAGTGCAAGCTGGTGCGGGAGGGCGTGGGACGAGATGGGGCCTGGGCCGTCGACTATCACACCCGCCTGGATATGCCTGACGCGGTCACCCTCAGCAACATGATTGAGCCCTTGCACCCCTACTTCGTCGAAGACCTGGTTCGTACGGAAAACCCCGCCATCTACCGGACCCTGCGCGGACAGGTGAAGGTGCCCATCGCCACCGGCGAGGAGTACGGCAACCGCTGGGATATCAACGAACTGGTGGAGCAGCACCTGATCGACTACGCGCGGGTGACCGTGCCCAACGTGGGCGGCATCACGGAGTTTCTCAAGATCGCCAACCTGTGCGAAACCCACTTTGCCGGTCTCATCCCGCATTTCACCGGGCCGATTTCGGAAGCCGCGCTGGTGCATCTTTGCGGAGTTTTCCCCGGCCCGGCGCTGATGGAAATGCTCGGCAACGGGAGCCGGAGCTGGCCCTACCTCTTGCAGGGCTACGACTTTCGCAAAGGCAAAATGTATCCGGCCGCGCGGCCCGGCCTCGGCGTCGAGGTCGACACCAGGCAGTTGCAGATGATCCTGGAGGTGACCGAGCGCTACGCGCCGTTGCCGATGAACCGCCGCCCGGATGGTTCGCCCACGAACTGGTAGACGCCGGATCGATGGGAGGACCAATCAATAGATGCCCGGCAGCACCGCGGGCACCCGGCGGGCGTACTCCTCGAACCGGGTTCCGAACGCCTGGCGCAGCAACTTCTCTTCTCGCCTGACGCGAATCACCGTGCCGGTCCAGAACAGCGCGATGGCCGCCGCCAGAGCCATCCAGTGGCTGATGGCCAACCCCGTGGCAAGCAGGAGCCCGAACATTCCGGTGTAGATAGGATGGCGAACCCGGCCGTAGGGTCTGCGGGTGAGCCACTTGAACATCCTACCAGGGTCCGGGAGCGGCGGCTTTCGTGATACGTTTACTGCCATGATCCTTAAAGGAAAGGTCGCCCTGGTCACGGGCGGATCGCGAGGCATCGGACGGGCGGTCGTCCGGCGATTGGCATCCCAGGGAGCCGCCGTCGCAATCAACTACCTGCGCTCCGCCGCCGGAGCGGAGGAACTGGCCTCTGAAATCCGGAACGGCGGCGGCAGCGCGCTGCCGGTTCGTGCCGACGTCGGAAGCGAAAGCGAGGTCACAGCCATGCTGGAGGCTGTCCTGGCCGGACTGGGACCGGTGGATATTCTGGTGAACAACGCAGGCGTCTCCTACCCGTCCGACCTCGGCCATCTCGATCCTGGCCAGGCCGACCAAATGCGGCGGACCAACCTGGATGGTGTCTTGCACACCACCCGCGCCGTCGCCGGACCCATGAAAGAGCGGAGATTCGGCCGGATCGTGAACGTGACGTCCATCGCGGCGTACGGCACAACCATGCGGGGGACTACCTACTACGCGGCGACGAAAGCGGCGGTCATGCTGCTTACCCGTCGGTTCGCGATGGAACTGGGCCCCTACGGGATCACGGTGAACGCGGTGGCCCCGGGGTTTGTCGTTACCGACATGACGCTACAGGGCCGGAGTCCTGAACAAGCCGAGGCCATGCTGAACGAAGTCGCCGGCCTGGCGATGATGCGGCGGGTTGGCCGTCCCGAAGACATCGCCCACGCGGTGGCGTTTCTGGCGTCGCCGGAGTCCGGCTTTGTGACCGCCCAAACGCTGGTTGTCGACGGCGGCCGCATGGACTATATCTCCCACGGGTGAGGCGAACCTACTCAGCGGCGGGACCCGGAAATACCCCGTCGAGGGTAGTTGCGGCCTCTTTTCGGACAGCGTCTCAATTAATGGCGGCACAAGAGTTCAGGACTCGAAGGCCGACCGGAAAACAGGAGGAAAAGACAATGCAAGTCAAGAGTTTCACCCGGACGCTGTCACTGATTTCAGCGCTGGCGGTTGCACCGGTATTCGCGGTTGCGGCTTCGCCGAAGGAGTGTCAACCAGGGCCGCCTACGGCTGAGTCCTATCAGTGGAACTTCCAGCGCGAGGCGTCCCAGCTTCTCCAAGGCATCCAGGAAGACGCCATGAATGCCCAGGACCACGCGAACCTGCTTGAGAACTTCGACACAAACCTTTCCGTGAGCTGGAGGTCGCATGCCGGCGAACTGACCGCGATCAAGCACGAAGTCAACGACATGGGCCAGAAGTTGTGCCGGCTGGAAACGATTCGCACCGCGCTCGCCCCGTGGCAGCAGAAGGCGGTGGATCGCGTGGCTCCGGATGTCCGGCTGATGGCCGACAACGTTCAGGACGCGATCCTGTTCCTGGACCACAACCAGAACACTTTGTGGCTGCCCACCTACCGCAAGTACGCAAAGAATCTCTACCAGGAAGCCAGCACACTGTCCCAGTCCGTGAAGAGCTATGAGGAGTATGCCAAGGCGCACCGTGAGGACCTTAACCTCGGCAAGCAGTTGGGCCTCTCGCAGGGGATGTAACAGAAGCAACGGCTGTGGACTCCCTGGCTCCGGGGAGGGTTTCCCGGGGCCAGGGATGACCCAGGGTTAAGCTAGAAGGCTTTCTTGAAAAAGTGGGCGACTTTGCGGCCGGCTTCCTCCGAGTAGTACACCGTCACCTTGCCGGATTTTTCGGCTCCCGCGCCAATATCCTTGCCCGCATCCGTTGCAGCATGGTCTGTGAGGCGGAAGGTGGTTTCGGCGCCATCCTCGGTTTTCACCGCCATGGTCTTGCCGCCTCTGTCGATGCGCGTGATGGAGCCTTCAGCGACTTTCAGGCCTCCCTTGCCGATATGATCGATTTCTTCGGCGGTTTCCTCCGTGCCTTTGGCCGTGTAGTGAACAGCCACTTCGCTGCCCTCCTTCAAGCCGTGGAAGGCATCGCCGGAGCCGCGAGCGGTGTCCTCAAAACCGTGGACCGACGTCCGCCCCACAAAATGCAGAGTGTGTTCGGCGCCGTCCGCAGTCCTGACAACCACAGTCCTGGTGGCGGCGTCGAGCTTTTTCACCGTACCCTCCATCGCGCGCACAACTACGCCCTGTCTCGCGGACAGTGCGCCGGCGCACAGAAACACCGCAAGCGCGGCAGCAACACGTATCGTTCTCATCGTTTGTCCTTTCTTGCTCCCACCGGGAGCCGTCATGAAATCGTTGCCGGGATGGAGCGAAGGATTTGGCCTGCTCTGGTCACCTCATCCGCCGAACCATGGGCCAGCAGGAGGATCTTCCCGGACTTCAGCGCGGCTTCGTACCTGAAAATCTGGTCGCCCGCCACCCCGATGCTGTACAGCGCCGCCCCCAGTGCGCTCAATCCATCGAAAATCGAAGAGTTTTCCAGGACCGTGACAATCCAGCCGGACAGGGGACCGGCAACCAGGACCGGTCCGATGTCCGGAAACGCGAAGAAGCCCCAGCCGTCCAGCGTCTCCCAGAGCCCGCCCCAAAACGCCCCCGCATCAGCCCAGCACTTCGGGCGGCCGCCGCGGTCGTAGCAGGCCGCAACCTCGCGGCGATTTCTACAGGCGGCGCCGGCAACCGATAGTCTGCTCGCCGCGAAGCCCGATCGCCGCAGCCCCTCGATCGAACTCGTCACCTGGCCAGGGGCGGTCAAGAGCGCTACGGCGGCGTTCTCGTATAGGGCGATTTGCATCCTTTCGGTCACTTGCAATTGGCGAGCCAACTGACAGAAGGGCCCAGGAGGCTGATTCTGCATGGGAAAATAAAAGACTGCTCCGCCGGACTGCACGAAACTGCGACGGCATGCTGTAGCATTTGGCAGGCGCCCCCGTCCGGGTTGATTCGGGCCGGCGATCTTGCCTCAATATTAGAAAGGCCCGGATGTCGCGGACCGTGGTTTTCTGGATGTTCGCTGGCCGAGGAGGTGATGCGGCATGAGCATTTCCCGCAGCGCTTTGGTACGAGCTGGTTTCGGGGCGGCGTTGCTCATCTTTGTGGGGGTAGGCGCCATCTCATATTGGAGTCTGGAGCGATTCATCGACACCTCTCATCGGGTGGAACATAGCCAGGAAGTCCTCACCCAGCTTCAATTGCTGGCCACCCAGATCACGGACGTCGAGAGCGCGTCTCGAGGCTATGTGATTGGCGGCAAAGACTTCTACCTTGAGCCCTATTACACCGCCACCAGGCAGGTTGAACAGACCGTGGCCCGCCTGAAGATCATGACCAAAGACAATCCCCAGCAGCAGCGCTGGCTGGCGGCCATTGAAGGTCCCGTACGGGAGAAGCTCGCCTTCCACGCGCTGAATGTGAGGACACGCCAGGACAGAGGTCTGGAAGGAGCGCTGGAGCTTCTGGGCTCGGGCACGGGCCAAGCTCTGAGAGACAAGATTCGCCAAACCATTGACGCAATGAGCAGGGAGGAGCGCTGGTTGTTCGGACGGCGTTCCGCCGAAGCGCGGCGGCGTGCGGAAATGGCCATTGCGTCGTTGCTGAGTGGCATCCTGCTCGGCTGTTCAATCCTCCTGGCCGTCTACGTCAACCTGAACCGCGAGGTCGCCACCCGGCGGCGGTCCGAACAAAAGCTGGCCCGTTCCAACCGCTCTTACGCCATGCTCAGCCACACCAGCCAGGCGGCTGTGAGGGAACGCAGCCGGGAGGATCTGCTGCGCGCGGTCTGCCGCATCGCCGTCGCCGACGGCCCCTTCCGGATGTGCTGGGTGGGATTGGTGGATCAGAGCACCGGTGTGCTAAAACCGGCCGCCCAGTCCGGCTATGTTGCCGGATATCTCGACCACGTTTTCATCACCGCTGGGGGTGCGCCGGCAGGCCGCGGGCCGTCCGGGACGGCCGTCCAGGAAGACCGCCCCGTTGCATGCAATGACATCGCGTCGGACCCTCGCATGCTCCCTTGGCGAAAGGAGGCCCTGGATCGGGGATATCGTTCTTCGGCCGCCTTCCCGATCCGGGTATCCGGCCAAACCATCGGCGCGCTGGCTGTGTACGGTTCTGAACCCGGCCTGTTCGACGAGGCCATGATGGCCTTGCTCGGTGAGGTGGCCGCGGAGTTGTCGCTCGGACTGGAGCGCATGGAGCAGGAGGCCAGGCGCAAACAGGCAGAAGAACAGATTCGGGCCCTGAATGCGGACCTGGAACGGCGCGTCGAGGAACGCACCTCTGAACTGGCCGCCGCCAACCGGGAACTGGAGCTGCGCAACCGGGAAATTGAGCGCGCCAACCGTCTGAAAAGCGAGTTCGTGGCTAGAATGAGTCACGAATTGCGAACCCCGATGAACGCGATCGTGGGTTTCTCCGATCTGCTGGGCGAAGAGGCGGACGGACCCCTCTGCCCGACCTACCGCCACTATGTCGATCGCATTCGCGAGGGGGCCCACCACCTGCTGGAACTGATCAACGAGGTGCTGGACCTTTCGAAAATCGAGGCGGGACGGGTGGAGTTGCGCCGCGAGCATTTCTCCGCGGCCGAAGCCGTGGAAGAGGTTTTGTCCGTCATCCGGCCGCTCGCCGACGCCAAGACCATCCGGATCCAACAGGCCCTCGCCGCGGACCTGCTGATATATGCGGACCGGACGCGTTTCAAGCAGGTGCTTTACAACCTGCTCAGCAATGGAGTCAAGTTTACGCCGGAGGGCGGCCGCATCGCGGTTTCCGCCTTCGCCGAGGGGCCGGCGGTGCGCCTCGAAGTGAGCGATACTGGGATCGGCATCGCGGCTCAGGAGCAGGAGGCGATTTTCGACGAATTTTACCAGGCCGGCACGTCGACACGGGGCGTGAAAGAGGGCACCGGGCTTGGCCTGGCGATCACCCGGCGGCTGGTCGAGTTGCACGGCGGGCGAATCTGGGTCGAGAGCGAACCCGGAAAAGGGAGCCGGTTCTTCGCCGCCTTTCCCGCCGCGGCGGCGGTTCCGGCCGGAGGCGGGCGGGGGTGAGATGGGACGCCATGGAACGTATTCTTGTGGTGGATGATAACGCAGCCAGCCGGGATCTGCTCCGGGCCGTGCTCGAGACGCCGGATCGCACAGTATTGGAGGCGGCTAACGGGCGGGAAGCCGTCGAGAGGATTCTCGAGCACGCCCCCGACCTGGTGCTGCTCGACATTGAACTCCCCTTCCTGGACGGGTTCGGCGTTTTGCGTGAGATTCGAAGCGACCCGCGCTTTGCGCGTCTGCCCGTATTGGCGGTAACCGCCAATGCCATGCAGGGTGTGCGGGAAAAGGTGCTGGATGCCGGCTTCGACGGTTACGTCGTGAAACCCATCCGCGCCTCCGCGGTCCGCAAGCAAGTGACGGAACTGCTGGAATCCGTAAGGAGGCAGGCATGAGCGCAACCGGCGGGTACACGGTCACGCTGCTGGCGGTGGACGACGATCCAGCCAGCCTGGATCTGATTCAGGCGGCCCTCAAACAGCCGGGAGTTGAGATCCTCACGGCCACGGAGCCCGCAGCCGGACTGGAAATCGCGCTCCGCCGCAGGCCGCAGGTCGTTCTGCTGGATTTGAAGATGCCGGGCATGAGCGGGATGGAACTGCTGGACCGCCTTGTGGAAGCCCTGCCGGAGACCGACGTGGTCCTGATCACGGGCCATTACTCTACGGATTCGGCGGTGGAGGCCATCCAGCGGGGAGCGAGCGACTACCTGACCAAGCCCGCCGGGGTCGCCCTGCTGCGCCAGCGAGTTGGCCGGCTGATCGACCAGGCGAAGCGCCGCCAGGCAGCCCTGGAACTGGACGGCGAGTTGCTCAAAGCCAACCAGTTCGAGGGGATGGTTGGGATGAGCCCGCTCATCCGGCAGGTCTTTGAGCGTATTCGGCGGGTGGCGCCCCATTTCCGCACCGTGCTGGTGACCGGGGCGACGGGCACGGGAAAGGAACTGGTAGCCGGCGCGCTGCACCGGCTGAGCCCCGGATCCGCCGGCCGCTTCGCCGTGTGCAATTGCTCCGCGGTCGTCGAGACCCTGTTCGAAAGCGAGTTGTTCGGACACACCCGCGGCGCCTTCACCGGCGCTTCTCAGGACAAGGCGGGTTTGTTCGAATACGCCAACGGCGGCACCGTGTTTCTGGATGAAATTGGCGACATGCCGCTCGAAACCCAAAGCAAACTCCTGCGCGTGCTCGAGAACGGCGAGATCCAGCGGGTGGGTTCGCCCGCCGTCCGGCGCGTGGATGTCCGCGTGGTGGCGGCTACCAACCGCGATCTGCGCGAGATGGTTGCGCAACGGCTTTTCCGGGAGGATCTGTTTTACCGTCTCTCGATGGTGGATATCAGGCTCCCGGCTCTGTCCGAGCGCAAGGAAGACCTGCCGCTGTTGGAGCGTTATTTCATCGAACAGTTCTCCAGCCAGTACGGGAAGCCCATCCGGGGACTCAGCCCGCGCGTGCAGATCCTGCTGGCGCGGCATTCCTGGCCAGGCAACGTGCGCGAACTGAAGAGTGTGATCGGCAGCGCCTGCATGATGGCGCGGGGCGAACTGATTGATGTCGGCGACCTGCCCGACTACCTGCGCTGCGGAACTCCGGCGCCGGCCGGGGCCGCGGAAGACCAGGAGTTGCTGACGCTTGCCGAGGTGGAGCGCAGGCACGTTCTCCGCGTGCTGGAAAGCGTTGGCGGCAACAAGGTCCGCGCGGCGAAGATTCTCGGCATCAACCGGGCTACGGTGTACCGGATCGTCGAGGAACAGGATCCGGAAGCCAACGCAGCCCGTGCCTGAGCGCGAACGCCGCGCCTTGAGGTTCACGCCGCGTCGTCAAGAAACTCGCGGCGCCCGGAGCGTTCGGCTTCGCGCTCCAGCGCCTCCTGGCACCGGAGGCAGTAAAGGGCCCAGGGAAGCGCATCCAAACGTCTGGGGTTGATGCTTTCCTCGCAACGCAGACAGGCGCCAAAGGTCCCCTCCTCGATCCGGCTCAAAGCCTGCC
>Ga0315298_1005004_pt1 | contig 19260 bp, 22 predicted proteins | sample WHS_1_MG_FD_203077 | JGI IMG/M metagenome (GOLD analysis project Ga0315298, IMG submission 203077) | Extremophilic microbial mat communities from Washburn Hot Springs, YNP, Wyoming, USA - WHS_1_MG | ecosystem: Environmental > Aquatic > Thermal springs > Hot (42-90C) | place: USA: Wyoming...
CGGAGTTCACTTTGCCTCCTGCTATGTGGCTGTGGATGTCAACTCCGCCAGGCATGACAACCATTCCAGAGGCGTCTATCTTTTTTGCGCGGCGTTCGTTGACCTTCTCAACTATTTTGCCGTCTTTCACGGCTATGTCCATCTTTTCTCCGTTAACGCCGTTGATTGGGTCGTAGACAAAGCCGTTCCTTATTAGGAGTTCCATTAGGCTTCCTCCTCCTTCGCCTTACCCTTTTTAATCTTTCTAACTTCGGCTAGTATTCGCCTAAGAATCTCCTCGTCTGGGAGGATGCCCCTCGGTGGGTCGACAACCTTTTTGAGGGGTATGGGCACGTGGTCCATGCGGTAAGCTGTTCCAGAAGCTTCTATGCCAACAAAAGCCGATGGGATAAGCACGTCAGCCATTTGGGCTGTCACATTCATGTGGGGATCAATAACCACTAAGGGGTTTTCCACCAGGTGCTCGGCTGCCTTTCTGGGGAAGTTTGAAACCGGGTCTGAAGCCACTATGAGGGCCGCGTCCGACTCTTTCCGAAGCAAAACATCAACCACTGAAGTTTCGCCTGGATTATATCTTGGATAACCAAGGGAGAAGTCAACAGCGTAGGGGTAGCCCGTCTGCCAAGTGAAAACAGTGTTGGCGCCAGTTACATTAAAGTGCCCCCGCATGGGCATTATGACAAACTTTGTCCTCATGTTTAGGTCCCGTATCAGCGACAACGCCGCGTCAATGTTTCGCAGTTTGCCACTGCTCATGGTTAAGCCAAGCCCAAAGAACAAGGCGCCAAAATCACAGCTAACCATGACGTCTGCAATCTCCTCTAAATACTCGACTGGAACGCCAGCCACCTTATCAACTTCAAGCTCTTGGTCGCGAACCAGCGCCCTAAGGGCTTGCAAAAGCTCATAGTCCTTGTTTGGCTCAACTTGCACGAAATAGTCTGCAATTTCAGCCGACTTTGTCCGCCTAACATCAATAACTATGAGTTTTCTTCCTTCCTTGGCTATGGAAGGGTAGGGCTTATACTCGGAAACTGGTGGCGGAACTGGCGGTGGCTTTTTTACGAATAACCTTTTGATGGCGCTCTGAAATTTTTTCTTTCCAACCAAAGCCTTAACCTTGTTCACGTAGCTTCTCCATTCGCTTTTCTCGAATCTTCCTTCGGAGAAGGCTGTGTAACGTTCTATGTGCCTTGGATGGGCGCTCCACGGGTTACTTCCCCAATAAACGATTAGGTCGGCTCTATGCCTAATCTGCCCCAAAGTGCATGATGGAATTCCAACATCTTGGATGCTTAAAATTGATGGCCCATGGCAGACTACTGACGTGTTGTCTATTACTCCACCAACTTCTTCGGCTAGTTCTATACCTACACTTATGGCTTCGCAGCTTGTGTTGCTCCAGCCATAAAGAACTGGATAGTTGGCTTCAGCCAAAATTTCAGCAGCCCTTCTAATAGCCTCTCTAAGGGTTGTCTTGACAAGTTCGCCATTCTTCCTTATCATAGGCTTTAAAACGCGGTGCTCGCAGCAGTAGCCCAAAAACTTGGCTTCGCACATGGCACAGCCATTCTTAACCTTAACTATGCGTCCATTCTCAACTGTTAGTTCTATGTCGTCACATAGGCTTCCACAAACAGGACATGTTACGGCTTTAACAACAGGCATCCACTAACCCTTCCTAAAAACTGTTTTGAGAAGCTCCTCCAAACCTAGAACAGGCTTGTCTGGGGCTGGCTCAACAGTGGCTGGAACCCCCTTAAAGGATGGCATGCCAATTCCATGGGTTTCCGGGTCAACAACAACATTTGCCCAAAGACCATAGGGAATGAATATTACGCCTAAGTGCGGCGCCCTTAAAGATTTTTTGGCTTTAACCACCACTGAGCCGAAGGCTGTTGAAACTTGAACGTTGACGCCGTCCTTTACGCCGAGCTTTTTCATGTCTTCTGGATCCATAAAACAAACTGAGACGCTTTCCACGTACTCTTTTGAAGATTTACCCCGCTCTTTTCCAGCGCCCTGCTCTATTGTTCGCCCCGTAAGCAAGGTGACTTTCAGCTTAGGCTTTTCTCCCATCAATCAACCTCAACACAGCTTATTAAACGCTTAACATTCCCTTGAAAGCTACATACAGAAACTTCAATCCTAATTAATTTATCCCCATGAGGGCTAAAAATTCCATGGATTTTTGGCTGTCGAAAAAGCCAATAGATGCTACCCTCCCCTCTAGTTTTCTTTTTATGGTCTGTAGCCGCCCAGTACAGCCAAGGCGAGGGCAGCTGCAATAATGTCTGCCGTTGTTCCAGGATTGAGGAGGTTGCTTTCCTTCCTCAGCATGGCGTCAAATTCTCGGAGTCTTTCTCTTCCAGCAGCTGTTCTAAGTCCGCCGCTTTTCAATACTTCTTCGGCTGCGGCTGAGACTTCGCAGGCTCTTTTAAGCCCAACTTTTCTTGCAATGAAGGTGTCTGGGTGTTTAGCCAAAACAGCTAGGAACGTGTGGATTATAGCCATGTTTAATTCTCCATCCTCTTTGAGATTTTGCCCTAGCAAGGGATAAGCGTATTCGAAGGTTACTGGGTAATTGTTAACCCATTCTGAGCAAACCATGTCGTAGGAGGCGGCTATTTTAAAAACTTGGTATAGCGAAATCCCCTCCTCAATTATGCGTTTTACAGAGCCCGGGTCATTAACGTCCAAGTCTGGAGCCTTCCCCAAACCGCTGGGTTTGGCAATCCCAACAGCCTCATAAACTGCAACGGCGTCTTCTGGCGTTGTTGCCTCAACAACCTTTTTCAGATTTTGCCTCAAAACAGAAAGGTTGAAAACGCCCTTTTCATCCCTCGTCATGCCAGCCGCAACAGCCAAAGGCGTAAAAAGTATAATTGTGCCGAGCAAGGTGTTTCCGCCACTCTGCCAAGCACTTATGTCAGCTACACAGTCGCGGATAATCCCTCCAACACCAACATCTTTTAAGGCTATCTCGCCTTCCACAGCGGCTATACCCCGCTCAGCAGCCAGCCTAAAATGGGGAGCAGCAGCCACAGCAGAAGCCAAAAAATGCATGTGATTCGTGCCCTCAAAACCAACAACCAAATTCACGTTTCCAGGCTTATCAGCACTAACCTCCAAGAGAATGGCCAACTCTAAACATCGTGAAATATGTTCGGCTTTGTTAAACGCCAAAGCCATCGGAACATCGCACCTTACACAATAGTTTCGCGGAAAAGCTTATTAACGTTGTGTAAAAAACTACACAGCAATTACCAAGAATACATAAGGTGAATGGTGATGCTAAAAAAATATTTCGCAAACGTTTTTCTTTTGGCTCTAACAGGGGTTTGGACAGCCCTGAACTTGGCGTTCGCGTTGATACCAACATACCCGATTTTAGGAACCCCAGCGGTCATAACTTTGTCGGGAATAGTTTTCTCAGCGTTAACAGCCCCATTGCTCGGCCCTCTTTGGGGGACCATTTCGGGCTTTATATTTGGGTGGCTAGTGCCATATGTTAACCCATCAACAAATATGGGTTTACTGACATTTCTCGGACCAACATTGTGCGCACTGATGGGTGGGCTACTGGTATTTAACAGATGGAAGGAGGCAACATTAGTTCTTGCAGTGCAGCTGGCAGTATGGTTTGCTCACCCCTTTGCATGGTACGAGTTAATGCCAATTATAACATGGCAGTACATACCAGTCGCCATATTCATTCTCGTACCGCCTATAAGAAAATGGATTATAAACACCATGGCAGCCAGAGATAGCCCGACAAAAATGATGATAGCCCTATGGTGCCTCGCCTGGACTGCACGGATAGGAGGCGAAGTTGCAGCCAGTAACAATAACGCTGTTTGGGTTTTAGGTTGGGGTGTTCCAGAGATGTATCCTTTCTGGGCGCCATTAACGGCTTACTATGCAATCGCCGATTCCCTAAACAGTCTTGCAGGAGCCATCATAGGGACCGCTGTTCTCATGGCACTTAAAAGGGCTAATATAAAGACTCTTGCAATAGATTCTTTAGAGCTCTAAAACGTGAGAACACGTTGATAAAGCCACGCGAAGGAGACTTGCTAGAATCTATTGAAGGCGTAATCTTTGACGTGAAGGGGCTAGTTCATCCGCCAGACAAAGTAATAGCCTTTCCCCGTTTCATCCCAGACCAAGAGGGTTTTCGCACCCGCAAGGGTGTCAAATACGTTAAGGTTTATGGCTTTTCTGAAAGGTTTGCCTTTCTTGAAAGCACCATACCAAATTATGTTGTTCACGACCCGGTTTTTGACGAAAAGCTTTGCGAAGTTCCATTGGAAAATGTTAAGAAAGTTTACAGTCCAGTTGAGGGCCTAAGGAGGCTTAGGAAGGAGGGGGAAAGCGAAAAACTTGACGGTCTGGAAAGGGCGGCTTTACAATGCCTCACGCTGTTGAGGGAGAGGGCGAACGTGCCCTGGGACAGTTTTGGAGTTTCTGGCTCTGTTTTGGTTGGTTTACACACTTTGGCTTCGGACATTGACCCAGTTGTTTACGGTGTTGAGAACTGCCGAAAAGTGCACTCAGCTTTAAAGAAAATGCTTGAGGAGGGCAACACGCCCTTTAGGCCTTACAATTTGGAGGATTTGCGGAGGCTTTTCGCCTTCCGTTCGAAAGACACTTTTATGGGCTTCGAGGACTTCGTGAAAGTCGAATCTCGGAAGGTTTTTCAGGGCAAGTTTATGGACAGAGACTACTTCATACGTTTTGTGAAGGACTATGGCGAAGTAGGCGAGAAGTATGGCGATGTCCACTATAGGAATTGTGGCTATGCAAGGGTTGAGGCGGTTGTTGTTGATGATTCTGAAGCCATCTTCACGCCGTGCACATACAAAATTGAAAATGTGAAAATTGTTGAGGGACCAAAGCTTCAGCCAATAAGGGAGATTGCCTCCTTCCGGGGAAGGTTCTGCGAACAAGCGAGAAGAGGCGAGACTGTGGTGGCGCAGGGAAAAATTGAACACGTTGCAGACCAGAGGAGCGGCCAAGAGTATTTTAGGCTTCTTCTTGGAAACAAGCCAACAGACTACATGATTCTAAAGCACTAGTTTTTGACTTTTGGCTCCGCAACCTTCAAAACCTGCTCGTAATAGCGTGGTCCGTAGGTCAATGTTATTTGGTGGAAGCCTTCGCCACCCCGTGTTTCAACCCTTTCAAGGTTTCCTTCCGCATAAACTGTTTCGCCCCTCCATGCCTGCATCCTAAACTCCTCAAGATAGGAGACAACCCTCCTCAAGTCTTCAACCCTTGGGCCCTCAACTATTTTGACGGCTTCAACGTGGTAAACTGATGGCATAAAAGGCGCCTCTGAATCATCCATTACGCGGAGATAAGCCCTAACCCAGCCTTCGCGAGTTATCCTCCCGATTTGGCTGTATTCGTTGCTTATTTCGCTCCAATCTTTCACTGGTTCAAACTCAAATTTAATGGCTCTTTTAGAGGCTTCGTCGTGAAAAACTCCGTAGATGGTTTTGCGTCTCTGGTGCCAGACAAACTCGTCTGGGCTTATGTTCTTGAAGCGCCAAACCTTCCCCCTAACCGATGAGGCATCCTCAAACTCGTTAGAAAAACGTGAGCCTTTATCCTTGTAAAGTTCTTGGAGAACTTCGCGTATCCGCTCCAAATTTTTCCTACCATAAACAACAATGTCTATGTCAGAAAATCTTGGATGATAAAAGCCTTGAAGAAGCGAGCCAAAAACACCAAAATCTTCCAGTGGCAAACCGGAACTTAACGCTGTTGCCTCCAGAACTTTCTGAAGAGCCTTAACAAGCTCGTCTTTCGGCTCCTTTTCAATAAGCCTTTTTAGGGCTTCTTCTGGCTTTCTGACACTTGCCGCGTCTGAAAGCCTTACACCAACGACTCTTCTGCCAATAGGCTCGTAGGGAATCATGTATTTTGGAAATTTTTCCTCAACAAAATGCCAGCCCTCATCCTCGTAAAACTTGTAAAAGACTTTTTCTCCATCTGTTCTGTAAGCCTTCGGGTTGGAGGATTTAAAAAGGGTGGAAGGTGCATACTCAGCATCGCATACATAGGCTTCTGGCGGGTGGGTGTAGCCAAAAACTCGGAAGATTAAGCCTTCGCTGGTTATTATGGCGTCGCGGTCCCTAAGCCTTAAACTGGCCAAATGTACTCTTCCTCGCTCCCGGCAGTTCCAACAACAACTTGATAGAAGACTTCGCCACCGCTAACCTTTTCCACGCGTTCCAGCATGCCAGCAACCTCTATTTTTTGCCCGTTTTTGGCTATGTTTCTGTAGCATCCAATCATGGAGACAACAGCCTCTGGAACCATTTCTTTTGAAAGGCTTGAGTTTTGGTTCAGTGGCGTGTAATCTTCAATTTTGTATATGGCTGGACGGAACATGGCTTCGCCATCATCCCTAACCTTACATTGGAACTTAACTGGAGCTATTGGCATGTAATAGTATTCGCCATACTTGGTTGTCACTTCCTCTGGTTTGCGGACGGCATTGTACATGAAAATCTTGTCGCGGAATCGCCCCTTAAACCGCCTTGCGGCGTCCAAACGGTTGTTGAAAACGTAGCTTAGGGTTCCCTCCCCAACAAGCTTGTTAATAGCCTCCTCCACTTTGCGGAAGTTTCGACTGCCATAAACAACAATGTCTATGTCGGATTTTTGAGAGTGCATGTTTAGGGCTATGGAGCCGTGAACCCCAAAATCTTCAAGAGCAACATTTGACGCGTTGGAAACTAAATCCACAAAATCAAGGGTCATCCTCTGCAGTTTGTCTAGCCTCTTCATTCTTAAAAGCCTTTGAAGACGCTCTTTGGGGACATACACGCGGCTAATCTTTGCCAAGGGTGCGCTAATAACATCTTTATTTCTAAAAGGGCAGTGGTAAACATAGTCCGGGAAGTTTTTCCTAAAAACCTTTAGGAAAGTTTGGTAGTTTTTCGCCGTGTAAAGCTTTTCAGCCCTAAAAAGTTCAATACGCCCATAATGCCACGTCCTATCCAGAAGACGCACACTAAAAAGTTCTTTGAACTTTGAGGGAATGTACTTTAGAAAGGCGATGACCCGCTTTTCCGGATGCTCATACCCAAAAACGTTTAGGATAAAGCCTTCGTTAGTGGCGAATGTGTCTCCGTCCATTGGAAGCCAGTTTTTAAGCGTTGCCGTCAAAGACACCTTGATAGAATTTGGCTGACTGTTTTAAAAGCGTTGACTTTTCGAGAAAGCAATATTAAGGAACAGCAGAAGACTTTTCTGGTGGTGCACTGTGGATGAATTCTTTACATCCCTATGTAGTTTTCCTTCCAGCCGAGGAAAAAGACCGCATACTAAGCGCAATCTTCGGGTCTAAGGCTTCCCTCGACATTTTAAGATTCTTCCTCAAGACTGGGATTTCAAACAAGGTTTACCAAAAAGACCTTGTTAGGGGGCTCCACTACTCAAACAAGACAGTAATTGAGAATTTGAAAGTTTTGACTAAGCTTGGAATCCTAACAGAGGACATGGAGAAAACACGACATGAAGGACGCACAGTTTGGGTTAAGGCTTACACACTTTCAGATGTTGGCAAGTGGTTTGCCCTCCTATTGGCAGAGGAGAAAGAGCTCTCAGACGGGGAAAAGGCAGAAATATTACAGAACATTTTTAGAAGCTACATAAAATGGGTTAAAAACCTCTCGGAAAAACTCCGCATGGAAAAAGCCACCTTTAAGAAAATCTTCAGCGAAGAGATGGAAAGTTAGAAGGTGCAAAATTGAAAAACAAAACCACAGCCAAAGCCGCAATAATAGCTGTCCTAGGAAGCAAAGAGTCTGGAAAAACAGCGACCATTGAAGCCTTAACAAGGGAGCTAACCCAACGGGGCTACAAGGTGGCAGCCGTAAAACACATACCAGAAAAAGAATTCACAATAGACAAAAAGGGCAAAGACACATGGAGATTCGCAGAAGCTGGAGCAAAAACAATAATCAGCATCTCACCAAATGAGATAGCAATCATAGAAAAAGGCGACACAAGCGATTTGTCCCTTAACAGCATATTGGAAAAGTGCCAAAACAGCGACATAATCCTGATTGAAGGCTTTAGAAAACTCTTAGGAGAAAATCCAAATGTGCCAAAAATAGTGGCTGTAAAATCCCAAGAGGAAGTTGATGAAGCCCTTAAAATTTTCAAGCCCATAATAGCCTTTACAGGTCCGTACTTGGCGGTGGAAAAAGACTTGCCAGCTCCATATTTTGATGTTTTTAGGAAGTCGGCTGAACTTGCTGAGTTTGTGGAAAAAATTATAAGGGGAAAAAGAGGTTTTTGAAGTTGCCCCTTTTCAGAGCGCCCATGTTAATTGTGGGGTTTGGAGATTCCGAGGGGGAGAAGGGGGAGAAAGGAGAGCTTTTCAAAATTATAGAAGAAGTGGATTCTCCAAACCTTTCCACTTTATGGGCGCTCCTATAGGGCTTTAAAGGCTTCAAACCACCTGTTGTAAAGAGCCAGCATATCAAGGGAAACGCTTGGCTTCCTCTCTTCAAGTATTTGCCTAAAATCGCTCATGCGCAAAGGCCTCGGCTTGGCAAGCTTGTTTGCGGCTTGACCAGACTCGAAGAATTCCCCAATAACCTTCAAGTGAGCTGCTTGGCAAACATCCTTTATGTCGCTTCCCGAAAAACCTTCAGAAAGCCTAGCCAACTCGTGCAAGTCCACATCTGGAGCCAAAAGCAAGTTGCTAGTATAATGCTTAAACATCATTAGGCGGGCGTGATGGTCTGGAAGGGGCACAAGGATGCGTTTCTGAAAACGCCTAATAAAGGGCCAGTCTAAGTCCCAAGGCTTGTTTGTGGCGCCTATGACATAAACGTGAATATTTTTGCCCTTATCTATTATGCCGTCCATCTCCTTCAAAAACTGGTTTCGAACTCGAACTTCGCCACCAACTTCGTTAGAATGCTTCCCCATCAAAGAGTCCAACTCGTCAATGAAAATTATGGCTGGCTTCTTATCTTCCAAAGCGGATTTCCTAGCAGACTCAAAAAGGCGGGCAACATTCTGCTCAGCCTCACCCAACCACTTAGACATTATCGAGGCGGCATCAACAGAAATGAAAACAGCGTCAATCTCCGTTGCAGCGGCAGCAGCCAACAGAGTTTTGCCGCATCCAGGCGGCCCAAATAGGAGTATGCCCCTAGGCCAACCAAGTGGGAACAAGTCTGGCCTTTGAACTGGGTATATTATGGCCTCTTTTATGGCTTTCTTTGCAGTGTCAAGGCCTATAACCTCGTCCCATTTCACGTTCGGCTTTTCTTTAACAATAAGGTCTTCATAGCTGGCTTTCTTTTCCTCGCCAACCCTTGCGCCTTCAACACCTTTAGCTTCCTCCGGTCTCAGCTCTGTTGGACCGACGGCGCCTTGCAGCACTTTTATCCTTTCCTGGTAAGCTATGGCCCTTTGGATGTAAACCTTGTTTAGGCTGTAGTCCGGGTAAAGCTGCACAAGCTTCAGAAGGGTTTCTATGGCCTTTTGGTACATGGTTATAGCCATGCCTCTTGCGCCTTGCTTGTCAAGGCGGACAGCCTCCAACGCATAGTTAGTGGCGGACTTTTCAAGCTCCTGAGACGCTTCCATAAGGGGTTCACCTTCTAGCTTCAATCTTTATCTTACCCTTAGCCCCAAGACTTTGGAGGGCCTTTTCAATATCCTCATATGATGCGCCCAACTCCCGAGAACAGCGGGTCAAGTCTATTTCGCCTCCACTTTTCCGAACATATTCCAAGAGGGCGTCCTCAAGAGTTGGCTTCCCAACACGAAGCGAAATCTCTTGAATCTCGGCTTTTCGGAAGGAGATTAAGTTTTGGGAGCTTCCTCCCTCAGCCTCAACTGTTTCCCCGCCCAAAGACTGGGAGCATGAAGCTGCTAGGGCTACCATCTGCTTAATTTGGGCTTGGGTAGGCTCAAGTTTAGGTTCCAGCTTTACTGGTGGCGTTTCCTGCATAGCGGGCGGTTCAGGAAGTTTCTCAGCAATTCTCTTCTCCAAGAAACTGGAAACCTCTTGTAGAATCTGTTCTCCGGCTGGTGTGAGTCTGTCAACTGGGATAACCACTTCATCTGCTGATATCTTTGTGGAATAGATGGTTTCTCCTATAACGTCGTTGATCTGACTGAGCTCAGAGGAAACTTCTGGTAAGACATCAAACAATTGTTTGGAGACACTTTGAAGGGTTCTTAACGCTGGTTTTAGGTCTATAACTATGTCGCTTAGCTCCTTCACGGTTTCGAGGCGGAGGATAACCCTTTCAATGGCAAGCTCCACCTGCTGGAGAAAATTGATTAGCTTGCGGACCTCAGCCAGCTCATTTGCACATATTGCAGCTCTTTCCCTATTGTTGGCTCTCAGCGCCGTTACGCAGTTTTGGAATAGGCTTTTGTCTCTCTCCTTAAGCCTCAGCGATGCCTGAACCACTTTGTGCTGTTGGATTCGCAGTTTATGCACAGACTTAATTATAACTTCTCGTAGTGGTGGAGGGGTTTGGGTGAAAGGGTTTTTTATTTTGGCTCCCTCCGCCCGCTACGCAGAAGTCTATATGCCGGATTCGCCTGCTTCTTTCACGTAAACTATGACTGGGGGTTCTGGTAGATTTGGAGACGGGGGAGTTGGGGCTTCTTCGACGACAGTTTTCGGCGGAGCCTCTCCCAACAATATATTTGAAAGCTTATTTTTCATACTTTCAAGGTCTGTCTTCTCCAAATTGGCCCTCTTTAGGCATTCTTGAATGGTTGCGAATGCCGCCTGATAAGATTGATCGTCAACCTCGCCTATTTCATGCTCCACTTCCAGGTGGACAAGTGCGTAATTCAGCTCCCTAATCTCTTGATTGCATCTCTCAATCTCTTTATCGATTCTTTCTAGCAGGGCTTGGGCTTCACTTTTAAGCTGGTTTAGGGCGCCCTCAAAACTCCTATGCAAGTCCTCATATACTTCTGGTGAAATCTTCTTTTTCTCCAAAAGCTCTTTTAAGGCTTGGTCTTTCCGCCATATAAGTGGGATCTGGTCGCAGAAAACGGATGTGTCATACTTAACTTTTGAAAGGAATATCACATCTGAGCCTTCAACTTTTATTGATCCAGCCGGATATTTGACAAAGCGCCCATCACTGTGCCTTATGTAAATAGCGTCCACTCCACCGTTTGGTTTAACGGCGAAGGATGCGACCTCGCCTATTGGGCGTCCATACTCGTCTTTAATCACTTTTCCAAGGGACAAAAAAATATTGGGGTCTTGTGGCATATGCATTCCCCCTTTATATTACTAGGATGTCTCCGTTGGGGACTTTTCTGGCAACGGCACTTGCGGAATTCCTGCCGGAAGCTCTGGGAACTTCTCCTTGATTTTCTGTTCAGCAACAGCTGCAGCCTCTGTGAGGATTTTCTGGGCGTCTTCGTTGGCGGTTTCGAAGTTTATTGTTAGCCCTGTGCTTTGTCCAGCCTCAACTATTATTCCGCTTAAAAGGTTACCAATAAGCCCCAACTCCCTCTCCGCTTCTGGGAAGATGTTAGCCATTCCAGTTTTCACGGCTCTTAGCACGCTTACTGCTGGACCGAGAGTTGAGACAACGTCTCCAAGCTCTGATACTGTGCGTAACCTTAAGACAATTTGTTCAAGGGCAAGCCTAGCCTGCATAATCATCTTTTCCATTTTCCTTATTTCGGCCAACTCATTGGCGAAGACATTCGCCCGTGCCATGTCATGCTTTGTGTAAGCGTCAACAATCCTTGCAAATATTGACTTGTCCCTCTGGCTGAATCTTTCACTGGCTTGGTCTAACTTCTGGATTTGGAGTTCTATGCGGCGGACAGCCATGTCGAGTCGTGGCTTCAATGGACCTGGCGGCTTAACGGCTTCTCTAATTCGTTCTGTTAGTGGTTGCTCGTCGCGTCTCTCATCCCATCTTCTACTAAACTTTTCTGACAAGCTTGATTCCTCCAAGAGAAGGCTAAAGGGGCTTGGCAAATCTTTATACATTCTTAATATGCCAGCATTATCCACATATATATGTAGAGCTATATGTGCCGTCTGAAACCTTTTTGAGCTTTAATTTTCCAGTGAAAAGAACTCCTTACTGCTTTCTCAGAAATAGACAAAAAAGTGTAAGTTAGACTAAAAAGAGGCTTATAATTCAACTATTAGGCTAGGTGGAAAATATGGGCGAAAGATTGAAGATATTCACCTTCGTGGCAATTCTCGGATTCTTCGCTGGAATTATAGCCGATATAACTGCCACATACATAATCCCAGCATTGATAAAAATACTGCCATCTTTAGGCGTGCTAACAAGATATCTTCTTTCAGGGCTTGCAGGAGCAGTTCTAACGGTCGTCCTTGTGAGCATATGGGCGTACATTACAGGACCAAGGGAAACATAGCCTTCTAAAACTCTCGTTCACCTTTTTACCTCCTTAACAAATTGTTAGTTGATTGTATATGACTTATTTCTGGACTCAGGAGCGGAAAAAGCAATCATCAGTTCAGCGTACCTCGATCTCTTCATCGTCCAAAATATAGAATGCTTAACCGAAATTATTTATGTTTTGCAAACTACTGCAAGGGGGATGATGGAGAGAGAATCTTTGGGTGAGAACCGCATTAGGAATTATCGTTTGAGACTTGAGAACGCTTCGAGTTATGGCGAAATTTGGGAGATTGTTAAGGACACTGTTGCCTATGCCTTGAACCAGAGGAGGGCTGGGATGATGCTTTTCTTGGATGATTTGCCCATACAGTTGGGCGCCTACCACCCCATTGGAACAAACAACATTATTTTGAACCGCCTCCTTGTCAGGGCTGTTGAAGCCTCCACAAATTCGAAGCGTGTTGTTAACGCTTTAATCTATAACTTGCTTCTCCATGAGTATCTCCATGCTTTGGGGCATGTTTCCGAATTGAAGGTTAGGCAGCTGGTTTATTATGTGGTGAGGGAATGCTTCGGCGAAGAGCATATAGCCACAGCCATAGCCAAAAACAGCCCATGGGCTTTACTGAAGAGCATACCCTTAGACAAGGCTTTTCACGCTAAGCGGGTCATGGAAATAGTTAAGGACTTTGAGAAGACAGATCAGAAATACATAGTTTAGGCGGACTATTCATGTGTGGCATATTTGGCTTTGTGCTAAAAAAGCCCATAGAAACCACCTATGCCCTAAAAGTCTTGCAAAAACTTGAAAGGCATCAATATCCAAACGAGCCCAAACCAGTTGGGGGTTATGGTGCCGGAATAGCCGTTCTCACAAGTTCTGGAAATGTCTTACTTGAAAAAGTTGGAAAAGTTGATGGTTCACCAGCAGAACATTTGGCTAAAATTTGCAGGTTAGACGCTGCATCTGTCCTAATTGGGCATGTGCGGCTGCCTAGTCCATGGTTTATGGAAACCGCCCACTTTAGGGAAACCGCCCAACCATATGTTGCAAGATGCTTTTCAGGCTTGACGGTGGTTTCAGCCCACAACGGCAACATAGTAAACTATAAGGCAATTAGAGAACAACTCGGCAGAAAACATGTTTTTGAATCTGAAAGAATTGAGCTTATAGACTCGGAGGTTATACCGCACCTTTTTGAGGAACTTTTAATCAAGGAAGGCAGCCACGAAAATGCTTTAGAAACCCTTTTCTCAGCCATTGAGGGACCGAACACTGCGAGTCTTCTACAAATCGTGAAGGGTGAGCTGATCCTCCATTTCCTTCATAAAGGAAAAACACGAGGGTTAACCATCTGGAAAAACACGAAAGACGAGGTTATATTCTGCTCAAGAAAAGAGCCGCTAATTGAAGAGTTAGGCTTTATACTTAATGAGGGCAACTTTACTGAACAAGTGTCAATTGCCTACGACGAGGAAAGGAGCTTAAAAACCACTTTAAAGTTCACATTTTAACATAAAGGCTTAAGGTTTCTCCACATTTAAAAGCAAAATCCAATTTTTGAACAGAGAACGTTCTGATGACATGGAAAACCGTTTAAAAAACCTTCGCTTAAAATCCTAAACGGTGCAAAAGTTTGGCTGAAGATTTTTCCAAGGGGCAGGGGCTCAAACCAACTTTGGGCTTGTGGGATGCCATAGCCATAAGTATAGGCGCCATAGTGGGCGCAGGCATATACGTTGTGACTGGCATTGCCGCTGGCTTTGCGGGCTCAGCCTTAACTGTTTCTATGCTTTTGGCTGCAGCCATATCCATGCTTACGGCTATGAGCTTTGCCGAATTAACCGCTTGGAAGCCCATAGAGGGAAGCATTTACGAGTATGCCTATCAGCTGATTTCGCCTTTTGCCGGCTTCTTAACTGGTTGGATGTGGGTTATCTCCAACACCTTTGCCGGTGCAGCCGTCTCTCTTGGATTTGCAAGCTATTTATGCGCCCTTTTCCCAGCATTGCCGCCAAAAGTTGTGGCGGCTGTCTTCTGCTTTCTCTTTACGGCGCTTAACTTTTTAGGAATACGCCAGTCAGCCCTCCTAAACAATGTGCTTGTGGCGGCTAAACTTTCAATTTTGGGATTTTTCACGATTTACGGGTTCTTCCACATTAACCCCTCAAATTTCGCCTCCTTCAACCCTTTTCAGATTGGGGTTTTGTCCGGCGCATTCTACATCTTCTTTGCCTATGGAGGGTTTGCAAGGGTTGCCGTAGTGGCGGAGGAGGTTAAGGACGCCAAGAGAAATGTGCCTAGGGCTATAACGCTTTCATTGGCAATATCAACAGCAGTTTACATTTTAGTGGGTTTTGTGGCTGTTGGGCTCGTGGATGCCTCAAGGCTTGCCGGTTCAAACTCGCCGCTTGCAGAAGCTATAAGCGCCACTGGAAACAGCCTTGCAGTTTACACGGTTTCGGCTGGTGGGCTGATTGCAACGGCAAGCGTTTTGCTAACCGCCATTTTGGGGGTTTCGCGTATGGCATATGCCATGGCGCGTAGAAAAGATTTACCCCAAGCCCTAAGCAGGCTCCATCCAAAATATAACACGCCGTATTTAGCCATATGGATTGTTGGCGCAGCCATGATAATGCTTGTTCTATTCGTGGATATAACAAGGGTTGTAGCCATAAGCAACTTCGCACTGCTCTTCTACTATGCTCTGGCCAACGTTTCAGCCTTAAGGTTAAAGGCAAATAGCAGAATTTATCCGAAAATTGTGCCGCTTTTTGGGGCAGTTTCATGCATAACCCTCTTAATTTTCACACTTTTCGTTTTGCCCCAAGCATGGATTGTAGGCGTTGCAACACTGGCTGCCGGCGTGGTCTATTACTGGCTTAAAAGTCTTAAAGTGTGGCTGTTCACGAAAACCATGGATTCGGAAAAACCTTAACAGCTTTCACCATTTCCCGTCCATATCCGCCAACATATGCCTTCACAATTTCTTTAAGGGCATTCGGCTTCAACAAAACGTCACTGTTAATCGTGATTATCAGTTGTCCAAAAGCCCTATCAACCGCCATCCTAACCGCTTCAGCCCTTCCCAGAGGAGCACAGCTTTTAATGACTCTGCCTTTAATGTTTGGCCACCGCCTCCGCCACTTTTGGATTGCTGCCCATGCAATTTCATATGTATAGTCGCTGCTTCCATCATCCACAACCATGATTTCGCAGAAGTTTGGATATTCCGCCGCACTTTTGAAAAGGCTTGTTAAAAATTCTGAAATGCGCTTCTCTCCGTTACAGACTGGAACGATTATGGAGATGGCTGGATAACGAATTCTCTTGCACAGTCCAGCTTTCTCGCATAGTTTCCTTTGCATTAAAATTGCCCGGCCCTCTCCTTTCTCAGACTATACCTAGCCCCTTTTCAAGATAAAGCATGTATTCCCCAAATGAAAATATGTCGAAAAACTATAGTCTAAAACGGCGGATTGCCAAATTGTATTAAAGGTTAAGAAGACATAAATATTCGACGATTAACGTTTCTGATTCCGAAGGGAAAGTTCATGGAAAACGACCTATCACGTTACTATGCCATCCTAAAAGACCCAGCGAGGCGGAAAATAATTGAAATTTTGGGCAGCCAAGACAAAATAGGGTTTAAGGAGCTCCGCGAAACTTTAGGCTTGGGCGTCGGCACCGTTTATTATCATCTTGACATGCTTTCGGATTTTCTTGAACAGGACAAGCAGCGCAAGTATAGGCTTAACGAGAAGGGAAAAATACTCTACAGAATCCTTAAGGAGGGAAGCATTCCAACAAGCCTCGGGATAAGCGAAACCTTCAGCCACCGCGCCGTCAAGTGGCTTTTCCTCTCGCCTCTTTTCGCCAAAACAATTAAGCCTCTGAGGCTTCTGCCCTTTTCCTTGGCAATCCTGATTTTGGGGGCTTATGGCTCAGCCGCCGCAAGGCTTGAACCAGCCCTATTCTTCTATTTTGAATATTCCACACGCAGCCCAACAAGCATTATGACACTTTTCATATTCAACTGGGTTGGGCTGTTCCTACTCACAGAAGCCCTAGCCTTCGCACTTTTCAAGCGGACTGGAAACGAGCTTCAACTCTTCACATGCATCGGGCTGGCAGCTCTTCCATTGGCAATTTTCCCGTACATATACATGGCTGTGCCAACAGCCCTTGAAGGGCTAAACCTATACTACATGGAAATAGAGATTATAAGACAAGCCATACTTGTAGTTATGCAAATTTGGAGTCTGCTGCTGCTTTCAGCCGCCACATGCTATGGAAAAGGCTTAAGGCTTGACAAAGGCATAATTTTGGGCTTAACAGCCATCTACCTAAACATAGCCATCCTCTTCATACAAGGACGTTTCAAGTAAGAGTTCGAGGTTTCTAGAACTTTAGTTCGAATAAGTTCGGGTTTTTTGGAAGCGGTTTTCTTAATAGGCCGTTTTGCATAGTCTTTTTCGGTGAAAAAGCATGAAAAACATGAGAAAAACAATATTGGCTTTAAGTTTGGCTTTACTATTGGCTGCACCAGCCCTTGCAGTTCTAGGCCCAACAGCCAAAGCAGATGACTCGGTGGAAAACATTCAAAGCCTACCTGTTAAGGAGGGACCATGGAACACCGTATGGTATAAATTTGAAACCCCATTGATAACGCTGATCTTTCCAGCGAAGGGCACAAAGCCCATGTTCCTATGGTGGTACACAAACGACAACAGCACAATATATGTGGTGAAGTTTCAAGGGGTTATTGAGTACTTGGCGATCGACAAGCCATATTATAGGCGGAGATTCCATGCAGACAACACAACAATAAACGAGACGCTGTGGAGCAATTATATTGAGCCGAAGCTGCGTCAGAAATACTATTATGGATATCGCTGGATGTATGAAAGGGCTGTCGGCGAATTTCTCGGACTCCTGTGTGGTCTACATAGAGCTTATTTGCCCTTCAGCGCCTGCAATTGGACATTAGTTGGACCAGAGTTTGTCGAAGACAAAGGCTACTGGTCCTTTAATTTCACATTAACCGATGTGAACGGTCATCCAAGACTGGAATTTGCGGAAAACAATATTGAGATAAGGTGCAGGTTCTACAACACAACGACCACGGTAACTTTCGATGAAGAACATAGCTATACTGTCGCTGCTGGACAGCTAAAATTTGATTTTGTCGTGAAAAACTGGCAATGGAACATTGATAGTATTAACGCTTTTCTCAGAATGCACGACATGGAGGAAATACCGACTAATAGGACGGGACTAGCCTTATGGGTTAACATGGCTTCCATAAAGCTTGAAGACTTGTCATGTGCAAAGAACGAAGTTCAATATGAGGCAGAACATCGTGTTGAGGCCGAGGAAACGCTCAGAGTTGAAAGTAGGTCTCAAATGCGGAAAGTCGCGATAGACGGAGAACTCTATGACGCAAGCGGAAATGAAACCAGCCAGGATGAGAAACCAGTGCAAGCCACGCTTCAGCTTAGGGAAAGGTTCATGGAGCGGATTAGGCTGCACTTCGCTGTTGGAGCGAAAGAAGTGCCCGTTGGTTTCTTGGAGTTTGTTCCATGGGCAAGGCTTCTATATCCAAACGGCACAACCCATGACTATGTTAACGTTACTGCTTCTTATGTTGCTGCTGGTGGTCATTTGAGGCTGTTTATTGGCTATCCGTACTTTGGCAATTACACATTGGAGCATGACCCAACAATAGGCTTGACTTCGGCTCCGCTGATTCCAGAGCTGATAAATCCGAAGCTCCTGCTGGTTTTGATAGGCGCCACAGCCGTCATTGTTGTTCTGGTCGCCGCTTTGAAAATAAAGAAGAAGCCCATCAACATCTTAGCCGTTAAATAAACCCCCTTTTTTCTTTTTGTTTATATGTTGGTTTTGGGAGTAAAAGTTTATATTGTGTATTGCTACGTAATATTTGGGATTCAAATGCGCAAAAGAGGAGAAAACGACGAAATCCGCTGGCAAGTGGTTAAAGCCATGTTAGACGAGTTTCCAACATTAAGGGAGAAGGTTAAAGTTTACATAGAAGAGCAGAAAAGGAAGCAAAAGGCCTAAAAGCTTTAAATGTGGTTTCTTTTCAAAAGGTGTGGTGGTGGAACCTTAACGTTATTTTTGCCATTATCATTTTCAGATTTAAGAAGCCCTGTTAACTCGCGGTAGCGTTGGAGAAAGTCTAAACCTTTAGGCGTTGCCTTGTAAACCTCCTTATCCCTCTCAACAATTTTGTCAATAAGGTTGACTTTAAGCATGAACTCCAAATAATCATTAAGCTGCGTGAAGCTCAAGTTAGCCCTATACATAATCTGGGTTTTCAAAACGCCATCTTTAGCTATGTCTAAAATTTCGGCAATTATATACAGCTTGTCTCTCCTTTTCTGGGATGGGTTAGAGCCCCAAACATTCATTTCCACATTTTTCCTCTTCCACAAGCACTTCTATAAGAAAAGGGCAGACGGCATGTTTTAAGCGGTGTTTCCCAAAAACCACTATTACAAGTATCGAAATATTCTCTAGAACAAACTTCTATAGGAAAAACCTTTAATCCTCAACGTGGAGAAAACTGCCTTAAAGGGCAGATGGAAATGCTGATAGGGTTAATGGCAGATACACATGACAACTTGCCCATGGTAGAAAAAGCCATAAAAAGGCTTAATGAGGAAAAAGTTGAGATAGTTCTTCATGCCGGAGATTACGTTGCGCCTTTTGTAATACCAAAATTTAGGGATTTGAAGGCTAGGCTGATAGGCGTTTTTGGCAACAATGATGGAGACAGAGAACTCTTAAAGAAGAGGTTTAGCGAAAATGCAAACTTGGAAATACGCGGAA
>Ga0315298_1005007_pt1 | contig 19256 bp, 17 predicted proteins | sample WHS_1_MG_FD_203077 | JGI IMG/M metagenome (GOLD analysis project Ga0315298, IMG submission 203077) | Extremophilic microbial mat communities from Washburn Hot Springs, YNP, Wyoming, USA - WHS_1_MG | ecosystem: Environmental > Aquatic > Thermal springs > Hot (42-90C) | place: USA: Wyoming...
TGACGCTTAAAGGGGTTATTGAGGTCATCCAGTGTTTCATAGATGCAGGTACGGCGCCCGACTTCGAAATGCTTCTTTTTTTCGGGAGGAAGAGAGAGATAACGGTCTATAACGGCCAGGAATTTTTCCTTGTCATCAGGCAGTTTTCCTTCCAGTTCCTGCAGCAGATTGGTGGTATGGTCGCTGACGAAATTTGATGTGCAGGTCAAGTTTTCCAGCAGCAGTCGCTCTTCCCGTATTATCTCTTCGTCGCTGGACTGGACGAAGTTGCCCTTCTGTACCTCATCCCAGAGGGGCATAGGTTTTTTGACGGTTAGCGTCCGTACCCGTACGTAATCAGGATTGATTTCATTCAAAACGCGTGCAGTTTCAAGAGCATGCTCCCGCCACATGGTTTTACCACCAAGCCCCAGTAATACATATTCGCAGAGGGAAATTCCTGAAGCCACCACGTTCTTTCCTCCCTGGATATGCTGGGCAGCGGTAACGCCCTTGTTCATGTATTGGAGCAGTGCATCATATCCGGACTCCAGACCCAGGTGCAATCGGGACAAGCCGGCTTCATGTAGCCGCCGTAATTCATCTACCGTTTTACGGGAAGCAGTGTGGGAGCGGGCATAACTGGTAATCCGTTTAATTCCCGGAAAGGTTGCTTTCAAATACTTCAGGATTTCTTCCAGGTCGTCGGTTGGAAGTATCAGGGAGTTGGCATCCTGGAGAAAGACATTTTCGCCTCCGGCATATTGCCATAGCGCCACATTGTAGTATGACTCATTAGGGGGGTTGTTTAGAATAAAAATGGCCGCCTTTTTAATATCACCATCATAACGCCGGGCAATGATTTGAAGGTCTTCATATATCCTTCGGGCGGTATCTATGTCCTTTTTTACTTCATCCACGGTTCGTAGTTCAAATTTTTGTCCTTTATAGGTATGGCAAAAGATACACTTGTTCCATGGGCAGTTCCGTGTTACCCTGAGCAGCAAGGAATAGGCCTCGCTGGGCGGACGGATGGGACCTATCTCAAATGAAGGTGCCAGATCTATAACCATGGCAATACGCCTTCTTTAATAAATGTGAAATTCTTTCTGACCGATTCTGCATTGTCCAGAAAGTCCATGTGTCCCGGAAGCAGATATTCAATATCGAGCGTGGATAAATAGTTTATGGACTCTTTCAGTTGGTCGGCATTTCCTCCTGGCAGATCGACGCGTCCGATATTCTGGTTAAAAATGGTGTCACCGCAAACAACGAATTTGGCCTTTTTTGAGTAAAAGCAGATGCTATCAGCCGAATGTCCGGGAGTGAGAAGAATTTCTATCTGAAGGTCTCCTTTGCTCATCTCTTTTTCGTCTATCAGGCTGTCTTCCTGATAATTCACCGGTTGGATGCCGAACACTCTGGATGATTCTACTACAGACAGGTGATAGTTCTTTTTCTGTACCGGATGCGCCAGTATTTTTGCTCCGGAAATCTTTTTAAAATCTTCATTAGCTCCGTAATGATCGAGGTGTAAATGGGTATTGCAGATATAATTGATATCTTCCGGTTGGATTCCGTCCTTTCTCATTTCTCTCACCACGTTGTTAAGGAGTGACTTTGAGCCCAGGTCGATAATGATATTGACGTGGTCTTTGATTATATAGGTATTTGAGTCCAGCATGCCGAATTCGGGGTACATGTACAAATTTTCAGTAATTTTCATAATTCCTCCAATAACCATTATATCGGAAGAATCTCAATAAAATGAAATGGACGGGTTTTGCTCTGGAGGGTTAGCGTGATACCATGTATTGTGTTCTCCAGGTATCCAGAATGCGTACCACCTCTGCATCACTTACGTCATACCAGTGCCGGTAGTAATCGGCTACGGCGTAGGGAGGTTCACCAATGACGCATGTGATTATACCATCGGCAACGGGTCTTACTAGAGACAGGGCGGTTGTTGAAGCAGTCGGCACTGCCACTATAATCTCTTTAGGATGCCGGTGGCGAATCGATTCCACGGCCGCTTTCATGGTGATGCCGGAGGCCAGTCCATCGTCGATGACTATAACCGTTTTTCCTATCACTCTGGTCAAAGGGCGATTACCCCTATACATGAGTGTACGTTTTTTTATCGTTTCCCTGACCTTATTGGCTTCGTAATCTATCTGCTCCATGGTTAGATTCAGTTTTTTGACTATTTCTTCGTTAAGAATCATAGTTCCGTCATCTGCGATGGCGCCGAATCCGGCTTCCGGGCTTAAAGGCATCGGAATTTTCCTTGAAATGACTACATCAAATTCCGCGTCGTTCATTTCTCTGGCAACTTCAAGCCCGATCGGTACGCCTCCGTTTGGAATGGCCAGAATGACCACCAGTCTATTTTTATATTGAGTTAAATGTTCTGCTAATTTTTTCCCCGCATCGCGGCGGTTTTCAAAAATTACTTCCGGTTTCATTATGAACTCCTGATTAGTTTGAACTCATTTACGTCTACCAGACCCAGATCGGTCAGCCTTAAATCCGGTATTACGGGAAGGGCGAGGAAGGATAAAGTCGCAAAAGGTGAGGGTAAGGTACATCCCAGTTTTTTTACTGCCTCTTCTATTTCTATCATTTGATGTACAACTGTACTAAGTGGTTCATTGGAAAGGAGCCCGCACACGGGTAGTGCGAGGCTGGCAATAACTCTACCGTCGACGGCTACTGCTAGCCCTCCTTTGTCATGCTGTATTTGCTCAATTACTTTAATAATATCACCGTCGTTTGTCCCTACCACAACTATGTTGTGGGAATCATGGGCTACAGAAGAACCCATTGCTCCCTTTTTCAATCCAAATCCCTTCACAAATCCGATGCCAATATTACCCGTTGCCTTGTGTCTTTCTATCACCACGGCTTTCAGTAAGTCGCGATCAATATCCGGTTGCAGGAAACCATTCACCTTTTTAATTTTCTCCATCCTTTTCCTGGTGATGATCTGTCCCGGTACCACCTCGATAACTGGTTCTACGTCTTCTCTAGTTTTTATCTGAATATGCTGCTTTTTTACCGGTTTGATATTGATCGAATTTATTAAGCTATCAGGGGCTTTTTCGTCTGATTGGAACAGGGGTTTACCTGACTCTGCTACCAGCGTGCCGTTGTAAAATACCATCCTTACTTTAAAGTCGGCGAGGTCTTCCAGTACTATAATATTTGCCCGGTAACCGGGAGCAACTGCACCCAGTCCCTTCAACCTGAAATATGTTGCGGTGTTGATGGTGGCCATTTGTACGGCTCGAATGGGATTCAGCCCCAGTTGAATAGCCTTGCGTATTATCGCATCAATATCCCCATCATGAAGAAGGTCTGAACATGAACGATCGTCAACCACAAAAAAGCAGTGGGGATAGGTGTTTTCGTTGATTAGCGGCAGAAGGGTGGCCAGGTTTTTTTCGGAAGAACCTTCCCTTATCATTATCTTCATTCCCCGTTGTAGTTTTAGCCTGGCTTCTTCAAGAGTAACAGATTCGTGGTCGGACATGATACCCGATGCGATATAGGCATTCAGATTTTTCCCTGTTAGTCCTGGGGCGTGACCATCAATAATTTTTCCTTTTGCTGCCTTTATCTTGTTCAACACATCATCGCTGGCTGAAAGGACACCGGGGTAATTCATTACTTCTCCCAGCCCGATGCATTCCTTTAACCTTAAAAGCCCTTTTATATCGTGAGGGGTGATTGTTGCTCCCCCGGTTTCCAGGTGGGTGGCCGGAACGCATGATGGTGCCATCAGGAAAAGATCAAGGGGTAATTTTCTGGCTTCTTGTAATACGTATTTTATACCTTTTATTCCCGCTACATTGGCAATCTCATGAAGGTCGGTGATGATGCCCAGTGTTCCATGAGGTACTATGGCTCTGGCATACTCGGAAACATCAAGCATGGAGCTTTCCAGGTGTACATGACCGTCGATGAGGCCGGGTGCTACATACCGGTATTGGAGGTCTACAGTTCGCAGACCATCCTGGTAGTCTCCTATGCCGGCTATCATCCCATTGTGGACTGCAATATTGCCTGTTTCAATCTCTCCGGTGAAGACGTTGATAATACGCGCATTCCTGATAAGTATATCGGCGGGATAGTGACCGCGGGCTACGGAGATAATGTCGCTGTTCACTGTTTATTATTCCTCCGGAGGGTAATAACAGGATAGGGAATGTTTGCCCTGTCAACTGCCAATTGATATAATAATCAAAAGAGGCTGGACAAGTAAAGCCTTTTTTATTTGCAAAAAGCTTTTTCAGATAGCGGCGCATTCGTCTAGCGGCCTAGGACGCGTCCCTCTCAAGGACGAGATCACCGGTTCGAATCCGGTATGCGCTACCATATAATAACCCAGACTGGCATTTTCTTCGTGATAACCTATTATATTTAATGCCTTAAGAATAAATTTTATCCGTCGGGGTCGTAGTTTCCTCGTGAGGGACACTGATTGTCTGGCTTAACCTGTAGTTCCTTACTGTGGAGGAGCCCAAAAATATTCCTATTGAAAACAGTACACCTATGCTCGCCAGAACTATGGTAATGCCTTTGGGGCTTCCCATCAGGTCGGAACCGAAGCCTGCCACCAGCCCTCCCAGCGGAGCCAGCGCCGCGTTTAAATTTATTATGCTGGTTACTCTTCCTCTTACTTCATTTGGTATAGATAGCTGAAGCAGTGTCTGATTGGTAGTTAAGAATATTATTTCAAAGAAGCCTGCCAGGGCCATCATGATCAGGGCTACCCAGAACCTGGTGCACAGTGCAAAACCAATGAGCGACAGGCTGAGCAGAAAGAGAGCGGAAAGCTGGAGCAGTCCCCGGCGTTCCATTTTACCCAGTGAGGCTATTACAATACCGCCCATGATGCCCCCCACGCCGATCGCCGAAAGAAGGAAACCAAGGGTATCAGGCCCGCCTTTGAATACATCCTGGGCATATATCGGCGGCAGCACCGAGAAAATGGGAATGATGAAAAGGGGCAGGATAAATCCCACAAGCATAAATGTTTGAGTTTGCCGGTTGCTCTTAACATATTTGATGCCTTCCCGGATGTTCTGGAAGACTGAATTTCTTTGACCGGTGGTAACTTGAGGCGAGAATTGAATAAATAAGATATTCAGTATAATGAGGGCATAAGCAAATGATTGTATCAGAAAATTGCCTCCGGGACCGAACCAAAGGATGAGAAAACCTCCCAGACTGGGACCGAAAGAGCGCATAATGCTCCATCCCGTCTGGATAAGAGCCATGGCATTTGGGGTAAAGGCACGTGGAACAAGGCTGAATATCATTACCTGGCGTAATGGCTGGTCTATCGATTGCACCATACCACCCAGGACGGAAAATATGAATAGGTATGCAATTCTTCCTCTGCCGGAAAGCAGTACCAATCCAAGTCCTGCGCTTATTATAAGCAGCCAGCTTGCTGTAGCCATCATGAGCTTTTTACGATTAATTCGGTCTATCAATACCCCTGCCGCCGGTATCATGCTCAGTGAAGCAACAGAGCGTACCAGATTGATGGTCCCCAGGATTGCTCCGGAACCGGTAAGGTCGTAGACCAGCCAGTTCAGAGTTACCTGCTGAATCCATTGAGCGGCATTTGATAGTAACGTTCCCGTCCATAAAAAGCGGAAATTACGGAACCGCAGGGACGCAAAGGGTCCCGAGGGTTGCATTGCTTGCTCTTTTTCTATTGTATCCTTCGCTTCATAATTTTTGTCCAGATTTTCAGTTTGAGGTATGTCTTTTACCATAGCGTTAATCTTGCCTTATAAGAAATTTTGTAAATGTTATTTGAATTTAGGTTTAATCAGAACATTATATAACATTCGAGTGTTCTTTTCCTAATCGGATTTGACCTGAGCTTTCAGTAACTGTTTTCTGGCTTATACGTTATACATATAAGAAAAGGTTTCAGTTGGTGTATTAAACACTCTGGAACCGGCTCTAATGGAGTGAGTAAGATTGTATTGGCCGTGTTTGATTGATTTAACGCCTAATGGTAAAACCCTGGTCTGCATAAACCGAAACATGAATCACGATGGTGAATCGCTAATAGAGGTTTTTATCAGATTGATGGGTAAACCGGAACATATGGGAGTGATCAGAGAGACGCGGGACATTTTCCTGTTGTTTCCGCATCAGAATCTGGATGAAAGGTTACGACCTCTTGCTCTTCACCTGTCTAAAGAAAGCCTATTGAGTTACCTGGACAACCAGTCTTTTCATGAGAGTCACTCATGATGTACGGACACCCTCCACTTTGGAGAGACTTTCGCATTCGGTGTATTTATTCCGCTGGATCATGCTAGAATACTGAAGTACATTTTTCCGGAGTAAAAGGGATATGCTGGTTATTGGTGTTGTCGGTAAAAATGGTTCTGGTAAAGATGAGGTTTTAAAATATTTAAAAAAACAGTACGGTGTTCCATATTTTTCTACCGGTGATATGGTACGTGAAATAGCCGCGGAGGAAGGGTTAGAAGCCACCCGTGAGAACCTGGGTATGGTTTCGGAGAAGTATTTCCGGCAGTATGGTAAGGGTTATTTTGTGCAAAAACTGGGACAAAAGATTAAGAATTTGCATGATTGTAATGCGGCTGGTATAAGTGGTATTCGCTCTCCTGAAGATGTTGCAATACTGGAAAACATGTTTGGAAATGATTTCATTCTACTAGACGTTTATGTGACTGATCCCCGCGAACGTTTTAAACGTATGGTGGATAGGAAACAGGCAAGAGACCCTTTAAGTTACGAACAGTTTTTAAAACAGGATGATGAAGAGGAAAAGTTGTTTAATGTGAGCGGGGCTGAAAAGAAAGCCGATGTCTTTATTGCTAACGATGGTTCTCTTGAAGATTTGTATTTACGCATCGAATATGGAATACAGCAGGGTTCAATTCCGGTAAAGTAGAATTTGGACAGTTACCCACCGAATGAGCGAGATATACAGGATCGCAGGAGCGGGATCGCTTGCTATCCTTATCGTTTTTATGTGAAATTAACTGATGATTGCATTTCATCTACTTGGTTTTTATAATAAATAGAGTAAAATTGTGAACGGACTTTAGTATTGAACTTTTGTACAGGACAAGGGTATTTTGGATGGTATGTTGGTAAAAAACCAGGTGGTTGTTATGGCCGAATCTGACGGGCAAAGCTCCGAAATGCGAAAAGTGGAAAAGACCAGGATTGTTCTGGCCGATGGCTCGCTGTTATTTCGCCAGGGTTTACGGGTCTTGATTGAGAAGCAACAGGACCTTGAGGTAGTAGCTGAAGCCGGCGATGGAAAAGAGGTTGTTCAAGTCACTGCTAAGCTTCGTCCTGATATTGTCTTAATGGATGTTGACCTTCCTATGATGGATGGTTTTCAGGCGGCAAGAAAAATCACGGAAAAGTATCCTTCCACAAAGGTCTTGTTGTTGAGCCAGCATTGGCGTGAAGAAAATGTAATCAGGATGGAAGATGTTGGTGCCGGTGGATATTTACCTAAGACGGTTCCGGTGGAGGTGATCACCCACGCCATAAGAGCAATTGCCGCGGGAGAGGTTATGAGACCTCCTCCAGCTCCGGCCAGGGTAAATAATGATACAATTGTCGAGGCTTCAGACCAATCTTCAGCTATTATTAAATCAAGTGAGCTCACTACCAGAGAGATGGCAATTCTCAAGTTGGTGGGTAGAGGCCTATCTAACAAGGATATAGCCCTCCGGTTGGACCTCAGCGTGAGGTATGTGAAAGCCAGCCTGTCTACGATTTTCATGAAGCTGCATGTGTCATCAAGGACTGAAGCTGTTTCTTACGCTTTAAAAACGGGCATCCTGACACTTAACGATATCAACGGTTAATATTATCTACGGTATAAATTCTGCGGCTCGGTTTTCATTTTCCATTTGTCCCGACAGGAACTCCTGTACAGGCTTTAAAATTTCTCAGATGCAATTCATTTTGCCTGCATAAAACCTTTCAACTAGAGATATTTTCCCAGGTTGAAAGTTTTATAAAGGTTAGCAATACTATTATGTCTTATATAAATACTGATATAAATTATTTTAATGACGTGTCTAAAAAGCTGTTTCTGGTGTTAAGACCGGTATTAATCAAACTGAAAATTCTCTCTATAATTAACATCTAATTTCCATTTATCTAGATATATCTCATACATTAAAATGGAGGTAGATATTTATTCCTGAGCTCTGTTTCCAAACGGGATATCACTTCTTTTAAAGGTAATTTCATTTCTTTGGCCAGCCGGCGACAGTCGTCATATTCCGGGGAAACGCTGATAATTTTGTCCTCGAGGTATTTCAGTTTGGCATGAATCCTGCCCAAGCTTGAATCAAATTCTACGCTTTCCCGCCGGGCGATGTGTCTGGTAACCCGGCGCGATCTTACTCCGAGAGTAGAAGTTTCTTCCAGGATGGTTTTCACTATGAGGTCTTCTTCGGTTACCTGTGCCAGGACGCCGAGTACGGTACCCGGGCGATTCTTTTTCATGTAAACGGGTGTGTACCACACGTCGAGAGCCCCGAGATTGAACAGCTTTTCCATGAGGTAACCGTAGATTTGAGGATTCATATCGTCTATATTGGTTTCAAGTAGCACCATTTCCTCTGAATGCAGCTGTGATTTTCTTTCCCCAATCCATACTCGTAAAACGTTTGGCCAGTCCGGGAAGTCCCTGTTACCGGCACCATAACCTGTATGTTCGATCGTCATTTCCGGTCTCTCAAAAAGGGCCAGAGAAGTGATCAGAACGGCTCCCGTTGGAGTAAGCAGTTCTGCTTCGGGTACACGCGATAGTCCGCCCGACATGATAGAAGCTCTGGCGTCGGATAGTATTTGCAATGTGGCAGGTGCAGGTACAGGTAAAATGCCGTGTTGAGTGGCAACTGTGCCGCTGCCTGTACAAAGAGGAGAGGTGTAGAATTCGGTGATTCCCAGCATATCGAGGGCAAGGAGTGTTCCTGTAATATCGATGATTGAGTCCAGCGCTCCTATCTCGTGAAAATGGACATGGTCTACTGGTATTCCGTGGACTTTTGCTTCCGCTTCGGCCAGCTTGCGGAAGATGGCGCTGCTTTGCTCTTTTACTTTTAAAGGTAGATCGCCTGCAGCAATAATTTTCAGGATATCATCAAGGTTACGTTGTCGTTGTTCTTCAGGCTTCTCAATTATTACTTTAAAACTGGTAGCTCTCACTCCGGCGCGAAGAACTCTTTCGCATTCGAGATGGTATCCGTTCAGGTGAAGGCCGGATAGCCCGTCTTTTAATTTAGTGAAATCTAGACCGGCATCCAGCAGGGCTCCCAGTATCATATCGCCGCTGCATCCGGAAAAACAATCAAAATAAATCAATTTTCCCATATTATTAATTCCTGTGTTTGAATAATTAATTGCTGGTTTTCAACATCTCATTAAGACTTCCGCTTCGGAAGCCTTCCAGGTCGACGGTTACATATTTATAGCCCAGCGATTTGATAAATTTAACGATCTCTTCTCTTGTTTTCGGATTGCTTACTTTGTCCAGATCTTCTGGAAGTATTTCAATTCGGGCTATATCGCCATGATGTCTTAACCGCAGTTGCTTGAAACCCAGGTTGTGTAGAAGTTCCTCCCCCTTTTCTATTTTCTCCAGTATTACGGGTAGTACCGGTATGCCGTATTGAATTCTAGAAGCCAGACAGGGTGAAGCCGGTTTGTCCCATGTGGGTAGAGACATGTCTCGAGATATCTGCCTGATTTCGGTTTTTCCCAGACCGGCTTCAACAAAAGGGCTTCGGATACCGGCTTCTCGGGCGGCTCTTGTTCCAGGCCGGTAGTCTAACATATCATCACAATTGGTTCCATCGGCAATCCATGCCATTCCCTCAGAGTTAGCAACCTGTTTCAGGGAGGTAAAAAGTTCCTGCCGGCAATAATAGCACCGTTCGGGAGAGTTGGCCGTAAATAGGGGATTATTTATCTGGGTGCCCTCGATGATTTTAAGGGGAAAACCAATCGAACGTGCTAGAGATATCGCCTCTTCCCGGTCGCTTGCGGGAATTAGCTCTGAACTTGAAAATACAGCTATCATCCTGTTTCCCAGTACCCTGTGGGCTAAAGTTGCCAGAAGAGTGCTGTCTGTACCCCCAGAATAGGCAACCAGAACGGAGCCCATATCCTCAAGTATTTTGTGTAATTTTGCTAATTTATTTTCTGATGTCACTTTTGTTATTCTGTATCTTGCTGTTGATCAGTCCGGCGAGGTATCCTGCGCCGAATCCGTTATCAATGTTGACAACGGCAACCCCGGGGGCGCAGGAATTCAACATGGTCAACAATGGCGCTAGCCCGTTAAAACTTGCTCCGTAACCGGTACTGGTAGGGACGGCAATAATCGGAGACCTGACGAGTCCGCTGATTACTCCAGCAAGTGCTCCTTCCATGCCGGCCACGGCTATTATTACATTGGCTTCTCTAAGCCGCTCGAGTTTATCCAGCAAACGGTGAAGACCGGCGATACCCACATCAAATAGTTTTTCTACACGGTTACCCATTAATTCGGCTGTAACCGCTGCTTCTTCCGCCACCGGTATATCGGCGGTACCTCCGGTTACCACGACAATTCCTTCGTTAAGTCCCTTTTCTTTTGAGCGGTTTACGGTTATTGTACCTGCCAGGGGATTATATACGGCATCCGGAAGGATTTTCTGTATTGTCGAGAAGACTTCAGATGAGACACGGGTAATGAGTATTTTGTCAGAACGTGAGGCTATTTTTTCTGCAATGGTAACTATCTGGTCTACCGTTTTGCCCCGACCGAATATTACCTCCGGGAAACCGGTGCGAAGGCTCCGGTGGTGGTCTATTTTAACGTAGTTAAGGTCTTCATAAGGCAAAACGCTTAACTCATCAATCGCCTGATCGATGGAAATCTGACCCTCTCTTACCTTTTTCAGGATCTGCTCAAGCCACTTTTTCGTGACTTCATTTGCCCGTTCATTCTCAAATGCTGGTTCCATCCATACCCCATAGGCCTGATTTATTTCCAATGGATTAATTTTAACCCATCGTTTTACTCAAAACAAATTTTAGAGCATGGCAGCAACAATAAATTGAAAACCTACTTAAGAATATTAAAGTCAGCTTAATTCCATTACGTTTTGCTCAACACCGCGGTGTTTTTTGAAATATATGGAGCGTAAAATACCGGTTGTTCAATTCTTTTAAGGTACCAAGGTAAGATAGTATAAATTATTTCTAGTATTCTGTTATTGAAAGGTTGGTAGTATAATATCGTTATGAATTTTAATGCCGGGGTGTATTATCATGAAAAGTTTTCCGGTTTCTCCGCATCGGAAACTTTAATAAAGAATGTTGAATTTGAAGATTGCCAGTTTGAGCGTTTGAGTTTGGTTAACTGTGTTCTGGAGAAGGTACGTTTTATCGATTGTAAATTTAACGAAAGCTTTTTAAGTGCCGTTAAGCCACAGGAATGCCGTTTTCTGGGTGTAAAGTTTGTACGGTCTAGAGTTATCGGCTTTGCCTGGACGGTAGCAAAGGTCATTCATGACTTGGAATTTGAGGAATGCCAGCTGAACTACTCTGATTTCAGCTATCTTAAGCTATCCGGAATTAAGATGGCTCATTGTGAAGTAAAAGAGGTTGATTTTGCTGGAGCCGACCTAAGCCGCGGAGATTTTTCAAGCAGTGATTTTACCGGGAGTCGGTTTTATAATACCAATCTTAACGAAGCTAATTTCCAGAAAGCTACGAACTATTTTATAGATATTAGGAACAACCGGCTCACTGGTGCCAAATTTACGTTTCCGGAAGTTCTATCACTGTTGAAAAGCCTGGATATAGTCATCGAATAGGCTTGCAGGGAATATGTCTATACCGGTATTCTTTTTGTGTTCTGAAGGATGTTTTTATCCACCGGCAATAACGGGTAAAAGGTGAAGTTCGCTATCTTCATTCACCGGCTGGTTTAAATCGTCTTCTCCTACGGTTTTAGAATTGAGGGAAACTGTTACCAGAGGTAAAAGTCTGCCGGTCTGGTCAAACAGAATGCGTTTCAGCCGGGGGTATTTGTCGGTAAGAGAGTTCAGGCAGTCCCTCACAGTTTTCCCATCTACTGTTACCCGTTCCGCGCCGCCGGTGTAATATTTTAAGCCCGTATGAAGATATACTGTGACCTTCATTCTTAAATTATAATATTATCAAAATTGAAATTGCTCAACTTATATCCTGCAGACTATGCGGATTACTGTGGAAAAATTGTTTTCATATGAAAATCCCGTAAGAAAAATCAGCCGTTGTCTGTTCAATGGATGATATCATAGAGTTTTTTATCCCAGAACTTTTCCGGGTAATAGAGCATCTCTGTTTTATGGTCGGGCTCCGGCCCGATTGTGCTTGAAGTAAGGTCTATTGCTTTCTTCAAGGGAAGCTCTTTTTCCAGGAGGTTTTGCAGCAGTTCCTTGGTGAAGGTGTCCGTGTAATCGAGGTTGACCAGTCCGCTCCAGCCTACGTAACAGGCTGCTCCTTTTTGAATAAAGGCTTCTGCCAGGTCATTCCGCATGAATGAATAGCATCCCATGGCGATAATCATAGTTTTATCAAATTGCCCCTGCCACCGGCAACCCCTCTGGAAGAAAGACCCCAAAAGGATAACCATTAATTCGGCTGTTAATAGGCCATAGGATAACCAGTTGTGTCTTGCCATTATCCTTCTCGGGACAGACGTGGTGAGAGTACTACGGTATAACGGCGTCCGGCTTGTTATTGTCCTTCTTGCGGACTCAGGCTAATCTAAACCACATTTCAACATTGCTGAATATAACTTTGGGGATTTATAATATTTCGTTTCCAACGGTAGCGCTGGTATCAACCTATTAATGCAGGTTCTTTTTGGTGACCTTTACCAGGAATTGTTTCAGGGATGGCTTCACCTAAATTAATGGCATGACCGCGAGTTTTCCATTTGTAAGCGATATTTCGACTTAACATTTGACCCGGGTAAATATTGGACTTAAAATATACCGAAGACAAGATGCGATGAATGTTATTCTTCTGAAATGACTTGTGAAGGGTTATTACTCAAAGGAGGACGGGATGCTCAATAATATCGAAGTAGTAAGTCCTCGCCGGAAAGGAATGTACAAAGCCAGCGGAGTAATTGCCCTGTTATTGGGATTGATTTTTCTTGTCGGTATCGTAAATATTTGGTTCTCGCTATTTCAGGATAACTGGCTAATCAAACTTTTCAAGCTGAATGCCGGTTTCGATTCGATGAATTTTGATGTATTGCATGGACTAAATCCATTAGATATTGTCATATTAGTTCTGGTAGCTGTTATGTATCTGGGTCTCTACATCGCATTAAGACGTACCAGTAAAATTTGGGCAGTTGTTGCTGTAGTTCAGCCATTCCTAGGGATAGTGCTCTTTATAGTGACGGAATTAGCCGGGCGCAGTGCAGTGATGGGCGCAGGGATAGTGATATCTTGCGTAATGTTGCGTAGTAACATCTTCAGAAAAACAATCGCCTTTGTGGGAATTCTATCCAGCGTGCTTCTATTTGTTGGAGATTTTGGCACAACGGCTAACACTGGCTCCAGCATTATTGCCATCCTTATAGGCATCGGGTATATCCTTTGTGTAATATGGTTCTTTCTGGTTGGGCAAAGGCTCATGCACCTGGGGATGCTGGATGAGACAGCCTTAAGAACATGAGTTCGTGTAATTTTGGGCGATTGTGGCAAAATGGTCCTCTTAATGTTGACAAGAGTAGCAACTGTGTAGAATAAAAGTAGCATAAGCATTTGAGTGGAGGTACCAATATGTAGTATCGCCAAAGACTTCGAATTAACCTTCGGCCTTAGCATTTAACTTGGAATTCCAGTACAGGTGTGAGTCTAATGGTGGGTTTTGGGGAAAAGTTCCCGAACTGTTGTTTGAGAAGAAGGGGATGATTTGCAAGGTCCAGCAACTAAATTTATTCTCGACCGGAAAATTGAATCAAACCTCTACACTTGAATAAGAATTGGGATGCCCGATTCTATTGGGCTACGACAATTCTAATAGAAAAGAACCATGAAGTATCTTGTCGCAAAAAGATAATCCAAGAGCGGTAACGGATACCGGTGTGTCTGGGCAATACAAATAAATGATATTTTTACAAATGGCTGCCTGCCGAACGAGATTTCATGGTAGTAAGGCAGTACATGGCCCATCCCATATATTGGTGTTGGAACTGTAAGTAATCATCCTGGTCAGTACGAAAATGCCTGAATACCTGTTCATATTCAGGATGGTTGGGATTTTCTTCAAGCCACCGTATCAGTCCATACCAGCCATCCGAAATGTATCTATCCCAGTCGTCGTGACTGGCGCGGATGATGTATTCGAGTTCAAAGCCTTCGTCTCGGGTAATTTGAGCTAGTTCCGATTCCGTATGGGTCGTTGTCTGTTTTTGGGCATATTCCGGATGTACCTGATTGCTAAGCCAGTGGGTTTCACCGAGACCAAGGCGTCCATTCGGATGAATAGCCTTCTTCATTGCTTGTATTGTCTGCCTGTAGCCGCCCCAGATAAATGTTGACCCGATACAGGTTGCAGCATCGAACGCTCTCTCTTCAAATACGTACTCTTCGGCAGGAGAGCAAACGATTTCAATTCGGTGCGATAATCCTCGATCAGCCAGCTTTTTCCGGGCACGGTCGCAGAACTCACGGGATATGTCTATACCAATACCGGTGATGCCGAATTCTTCAGCCCGGAGAGCTAGGGGTTCGGCACAACCACAACCGAAGTCGATGACCCGACTTCCCTTTTTCAGTTTGAGTAATTTGCCAAGTTTGATGATTTTTTCAGGCGTGGAAGGGTTTAATATTTCCATGTAGCGATGGGCTATACACATGAGGTCAAAAAATTCCATATTTCAAGTTCCTTTTGGGAAATTGGCATACTCGTGAAATCTAAGTTCTACAGAGAAATCTGTCATTATTCGTCCACTACTGAGCCGGCTTTAGGATATCCGCGTCAAACTCTGGGAGAATTATAACAGATAAACTTGGAAAAATAAAAACTACTTTCTGCCTAGATGAAAAGACTAGCACGCTGGAAAACGGCTTAGACAATCTTGTATGGTAATAGTACCGGCATTAAGGCGGCATTATTACCCTGTTTCACACATGGGAATTAGAGGGCAATCTCAGAGGGTGAACAATCCAAGCTAACCAGCGGCAATGATATTATCTTTGGTGGAGCCGAGGGGATTCGAACCCCTTACCTTTACACTGCCAGTGTAACGTTCTCCCAAGTGAACTACGGCCCCAGAAAATAAAAGCATTTATATTTTACACCGTTTTACCTGCCTCTTTCCACTTTTTACTGGACCGGAGCTACTGTTGAAAAGACCAGGCTATTATCCTTTTCGTCTATTAGTACGGTGTCTCCCTGTTTTATTTCACCCCTGAGTATTTTTGATGACAACGGGTTTTCCACGTAACGCTCGATGGCTCTTCTCAATGGACGGGCTCCATAAGTGGGGTCGTATCCTTCTTTCGCCAGCCACGACTTGGCTGCTTCAGTAAGTTCAATTTTTATCTTTCTTTCTTCAAGTCTCGTCTGGACGTCTTTAATCATCAGGTCAACAATTTGGCGGATTTGCTCCTCGCTTAGCTCATGGAATACTATAATGTCATCAAGCCTATTAATAAATTCAGGACGAAAGATGCGGCGCACTTCAGCCAGAACCTTATTTTTCATATCTTCATACTGGCGTTGCCTGGATTTAACATCTTCCTTCTGAATCAAGAATCCCAGACTGCTATCTTTCTTGATCATCTCAGCTCCGGCATTACTCGTCATAATGATAATCGTGTTTTTAAAATCTACGGTACGTCCCTGCCCGTCAGTCAATCTGCCATCATCGAGTATCTGCAGCAGGGCACTGAAGACATCTGGATGGGCTTTTTCAATCTCATCCAGGAGGATAACTCGATAGGGACGTCTTCTCACTGCTTCTGTAAGCTGACCGCCTTCTTCGTAGCCTACATATCCGGGCGGAGCTCCGTACAGACGGGAGACCGTGTGCTTCTCCTGGTATTCCGACATATCAAGTCTGACCATGGCATTTTCGTCGTCAAACAGGAAACGAGCAAGCGCCCTGGCTAGTTCGGTCTTCCCCACGCCGGTCGGCCCCAGGAAGAGAAAGCTGCCTATTGGACGTCTGGGGTCTTTTAGTCCAGCTCTGCTGCGTCTTATAGCTTCGGAAACAGCGCTTACGGCTTCTTCTTGATTAATCATTCTCTCATGAAGTCGCTCTTCCATATGGATAAGTTTCTCAGCTTCTCCCTCCAGCATCTGACTGACCGGAATACCTGTCCATTTAGAGACCAGTTCTGCTATATCATTTTCATCGACAGTCTGGCTTGTTTTACTCCTCTGTAACCAGGCGCTTTTTGCCTGATTGTATGAGGCTTCAAGTTTCACCCTCTCCATCTTAATACGAGCAGCCTGTTCGTAGTCCCCTCTGACGGAAGCTGCCTCCTCTTCGTTTATAAGGTGTTTGAGCTGTTTTTCCAGTTCTTTCATTTCGGGTGGGGCACTTTCCGTATCGATGCGTTTTTTACTGGCAGCTTCGTCTATAAGGTCGATTGCCTTATCGGGTAAATGACGATCGGAGATATATCTGGCGCTGAGTCTTGCCGCGGCTTCTAAAGCCGTATCGGTAATTTTTATTTTATGGTGTGCTTCATACCTGGGCCTTAAGCCGTAGAGCATTTGGATGGTAGCTTCTACGGATGGCTCGCCTATAAAAACAGGTTGCAAACGCCTCTCTAAGGCTTTATCTTTTTCGATGAACTTACGGTATTCATCAAGTGTTGTGGCGCCTATCATCTGTAACTCACCCCTGGCCAGAGCAGGTTTGAGCATCTGGCTGGCATCTATCGCGCCTTCCGCTCCACCGGCGCCTACTACTGTGTGCATTTCATCGACAAAAAGGATGATCTCGCCCTGTGATTGGCGTACCTCGTCCATTACGGCTTTCAATCTCTCTTCAAATTCACCCCTGAATTTGCTTCCTGCTACGAGGCTGCCCATGTCAAGAGCGATGACCCTGTGTCCTTTCAAAGAGTCCGGGACATCATCGGCGGCTATTTTCTGGGCCAACCCTTCCGCAATAGCCGTTTTCCCTACGCCCGCCTCCCCAATGATCACCGGATTGTTTTTAGTCCTACGGGTCAATATTTGCATGACCCGTTTTATTTCCTCATCCCTACCAATTACAGGGTCTAATTTGCCCTGTCTGGCGAGTTCTGTCAGGTCTCGACCGTATTTTTCCAGAGACCGATATTTACTTTCTGCTCGGGTGTCAGTAACCCTGTGCCCACCACGTATCTTTTGCAGAGAACGGTAGATTTTTTCCTGGTCTATTCCAAACTGCCGGAGTATGCTGGATGCTTCGCCTTTTTGATCGGCTGCTATAGCAATAAAAAGGTGCTCTGTACCGATGAATTCGTCTTTCAGTCTTTTGGCTTCGGCATCGGCATTGTTGAACAGTTCATTAATCCGGGGAGTTGCGTAAATCTGGCCTGTCTGATACCCGATTTTAGGCATTTTTCTAAGAGAATTTTCGACCTGTGACTTAACGTCATCGGGGTTAACATTTAGGTCCCGTAGAATTTCCGGTACAAGGCCTTTTTCCTGCATAAGAAGTGCCAGTAACACATGTTCTACATCCCATTGGTTTTGTTGCAGCTGCAGCACCAGTTGCTGAGAAGTGCTTATGGCTTCCTGAGCTGCTTCTGTAAATCTTTCCTGTCTCATCATACTACCTCCCACCTGTAAAAATTTTTAGGACTTCTCAGCCGAAATTGTATATCCTCCTGCTATCAGTTCTCTACTTTCTGTTATTAATACTCGGCGCAGAAAATCTGTTATTCGACTTTGGACTGAAAGATGTTGCCAGTGGTAGTCGTGTCCCGGGACATTGATGCAAGCACTGAATTTCACAGGTTCTCCATCAATACGGTATCTGATCCATCTGAACGGTGCGGTTATATAAGCCCTGAAAGCCTTCATGAAATCCCAGTGAACGACAGGGTCGATTGTACATCCATTATTGTCAATAACAAGTGTTCTCGGTGTTATTATCCTTCTGGACAGGTGCATAAAGAAAATGCCCAGTTCGATACTGTAAATGTTATCGCTGTTTGAAAGATGTTTCATTACTGTATTATTGAAGGCGGCGCCCTGGCTCGCACCAAGTAATATGATCTTTAGATTTCCGAGGTATTTTTTTAAAAATTCAAGTTGGGCAGCTAGAACCTGGGCCAGATATAGTTTACCTGTCATAAAATACCTGATCAATTCTGGAGAATGTTTTAAATGATTGATAAAATTGTCTTCCGTTCGAAAGTATTGGACTAGAGTCCATTTCTTCCCCATTCTGCTCAGTGTATCCGTAACACCTTGTACCAGACTGCTTTCCCAGGCAATGAGATTTTCTAAGTTTGCACAACCCCAGCCCCCCGGACTGTGGACTACGAGAATGTCTTTGTCTTTGGCTTTCTCATATACCTCCATTAACCAACTGACTACGCTTTTTTGCTCATTCTGATTGTTTTTGTATAATTCCTTGGCCAGTGAAATTACATCCTGTTTTATAAAATTTCTAACGTTGTCCATAATAATTCCATTACTTTTTAACTAAATAATTGTTTATTTGAATGTGATACAGTTCAATTCATACCTGTCGACCTGTTTTTGTTTGTTGTTGTTCCTTCTTTGGAAAATGTAAATTTGATTATTCTTCTGTTGAATCCACAAGTGATGGTCGGGTAAAAGCCATGCTATCAGAGACTGTCTGTAGGGGTAAACAATGATTACAGCGTCTGCTACGCGGCTCATCTCGTCCAGCGCTTTCTCAGCTTCTTCGATAGTATTCAGATGTTCAAGAAGGTGGCTTGCAAGTACTGCTCCAAAGGTTTTATCCCGAAAGGGGAGATTCATCACGTTTGCCACAATTCCATTTGGGTGTCCGACCAAAGCGCTCGCCCTTATGTCTATACACACATCACCCGGTATATGAGCCGGCCTGTGCAACATCAACCGGAATTTTCTACCACCCCACGGACCTCCGGCAACCAGTAGCATTTTGCCTTTTTCTCGACAGTAGTTTAGAGCCGCACGGCATTGTTTGTTTTTAAACTGGTTCTCTGTTATCCATATGTAGAGTTGCCAGACCA
>Ga0315298_1005008_pt1 | contig 19255 bp, 35 predicted proteins | sample WHS_1_MG_FD_203077 | JGI IMG/M metagenome (GOLD analysis project Ga0315298, IMG submission 203077) | Extremophilic microbial mat communities from Washburn Hot Springs, YNP, Wyoming, USA - WHS_1_MG | ecosystem: Environmental > Aquatic > Thermal springs > Hot (42-90C) | place: USA: Wyoming...
CGCATGTCCGCATGTTCCGCGCATTTGGCGGTGTTCCGCGGCTGATAGTGCCGGATAATCTGAAGTCCGGCGTCAACAAGCCATCGTTCTACGATCCCGAGATCAACCTCAGCTACGGGCGCATGGCGTCACATTACGGGGTCGGTGTGCTCCCTGCGCGTCCGTTCCGGCCCCGCGATAAAGCGAAGGTGGAATCCGGGGTACGCTTTGCTCAAACCTATATCCTGGGGCGTCTGCGCCGGCAGACGTTCTTCTCGCTGGCCGAGGCCAACCAGGCGATCGCCGGCATGGTCGATCGGATCAACGACTATGTCATGCGCCGGATCGGCGTCAGCCGCCGGCATCTCTTCGAGACGATCGAGCGGCCCGCGCTCGCGGCGTTGCCGGCATCCGACTATGAATTCGCCGAATGGGGTCTGGCACGGGTCGCGCTGGATTATCACGTCGAGGTCTGCGGGTTTTTCTACTCGGTGCCGCATGAACTGATCCGCCAGCAGGTCGATACCCGCGCGACCGAACGCGGCATTGAGATATTCCACCACGGCAAGCGCATTGCGGTTCACCAGCGTCGCTACGGCGGCCGCAAGCATGGCACCGATATCGAGCACATGCCGAGTGCCCACCGGCGCTACGCCGAATGGACGCCGGAGCGGTTCCGCCGCTGGGGCGCCTCCATCGGCCCGCATACCGAAGGGCTGATCACCGCCATCCTCGCCAGCCGGCCGCATCCCGAGCAGGGGTTCCGGACCTGTCTCGGCATTCTCCGATTGTTCAAGGACCTCGAACCCGCCCGCGCTGAGGCCGTAGCCGACCGCGCCGTCGCGATCGGTGCGTTCACCTACAAAAGTCTCGCCTCGATCGTCGCCAACAAGCTCGATCGTTCAACCGCCGCGGCGGGCGAGCCCCAGGCGGTCATTACCCACGGCAATCTCCGTGGTTCCGGCTATTTTCATTGAAAGGACCAACCATGCTGACCCATCCGACCCTCGATCAACTGCACGACCTTGGCCTGCATGGCATGGCCAAGGGATTCAAGGATCTTGGGGCGCATCCCGAGACCGCCAGCCTCGATCATGCCGCGTGGCTGGCGTTGCTGCTCGATCACGAGACAACGCTGCGGCGGCAGAAGCGTTTTGAGCGGCTGGCCCGCGTGGCCAAGCTGCGCCAGGCGGCCACCGTCGAAGATATCGATTATCGGACCGCACGTGGTCTGGATCGCGCGATGTTTCTCAAACTCGCCGGATGCGACTGGATCCGCGCCAAGCATAATCTGCTTATCACCGGTCCCTGCGGCGTCGGCAAAAGCTGGATCGCCTGCGCCCTCGGTCAGAAAGCATGCCGTGAGGATTTGTCCACCGCCTATCACCGTGTCCCGCGACTGTTCGCCGCATTGGCTCTGGCGCGCGGCGATGGCCGGTACGCCGCAATGCTCCGCCAGATCGCGCGGGTCGATCTGCTCATCCTCGACGATTGGGGACCGGAGACATTGAACGCAGATCAGCGCCGTGACCTGCTCGAAATCGTCGAGGACCGCCACGACCGCCGATCCATCATCATCACCAGCCAGGTGCCGGTCGATCGCTGGTACGAAATCATCGGCGATCCCACCATCGCCGACGCCGTTCTCGATCGACTGGTCCATAATGCCTACCGGGTCGAACTGACAGGCGAGAGCCTCCGCAAAAAGAAAAACCCCGCTACCGTCACCATGCAAGCTTGACCCCAGGAAAGGACAAGACGATCTTTAACATGTGACCTAACCGAACGACGCGCAGGTGGCCGGCTTCAAATCGGAACGGTGGCCGGCTTCGTTTCGGAATGGGTGGCCGGAATGAAATCGGAATGCATGGCCGGCTTCATCGGAATACGCAGGTCAGGCGGTTATAGGCCCGGTTGTATGCCGCCCGGCGGGGATTGGTGAGCCAGCCCATCCCGCGCGGCGCCTTCAGGCCGAGGGAGTGCCGGACGTAGCGCTTCCATGAGGTGCGGGCAGCCACCCGCCTGCGCAGGCTGGGCATCCGCGGGCCGATCCTCATCGCGGCGCCCTCATGGGTGCGGCCACGGCCGCCTCGCGCACGAAATTGCCCGGACCATGGGCTGATCCGGGCGTTCCTTTCGGCTGCTTGTGCTTCGCGGCGCGGCTCCATCGATCTGCCCGGCCTTCCTGGTCGCGGAGGCTCTTGCCCTTCCTCGGCCTGTAGAGCGGGTTGACCCGGAGATCCCGCGCCATGGGGTTGCGCTTGCGCATGGGGCTTCTCCTTTCGGGGTGGATCAGGCGGCTTTTGGTAACTCCCATTCCATACTTAGATCACCGTCCTGTCGCATTTTAATGCGCTCTAGAACAATCTCTGGCCACTGATCCGGGGCGCGCTGCTGGATCTGAAGTCGAAGAACTGCATCAGGGGGAACGCGAACGCCGGGCACTTGGGGTGCCAGCGTCATCACTATTAGTGCGCGGATCAGCTTTTCCGTGTAGCCGCCCATGCCTTTAGTGCTGCTTTCCCACCGGCTGATCGTTTCTGCGTTTTCAATCTCCAAAGCAGCAGCGAATTGCTTTTGGGTCATATCCAAAACCCGGCGCATAAAACGGATTTCTGCCCCAGCGAGGGAAAGCGGGCACAAAGCGCGGACCACCGCAATCGCACGCGCGAGACCTTCGAGGTCAGGCACGCGAACACCCATCACCTCGCCGTCTTCTACCATCTCCTGGGCCGCATTCATAACAATCACGGGATACGGCAAGCCGAGCCCGGTCTCCTCGTGCCGTTCAATCGTGCGCAACATTTTTATCTCTTCTTTGGTTTGAGCGTGACAATCTTAACTATCTCACCGACTTCGGTTGATTTGACGGAAACGACTACCTCTAGAGCGTTTCCATCAACAGCCCCTGCCGCGTGCACTGTCTCTTCACCGTCAACATTCGTCTCTGGTAAACGGAGGGCGCCACTCCGCACTATGCGTTCGCAGTCAAGCTTACTTAAGCCGTAACTGCCGCCATATTCGCTGAGTCGCTTCTCCGCATGGCCAGACCAGATCAAAATAAGCTCTGGCTGCCTCCGCAGCTTCGTGAGCCGATCCTTCTGATCTCCCTTCGCCATGAGGACATATTGTCCGATGTTGACTTTAGGTCAAGTTAACGTTGGGGCTATGCCCTTACTCGAAAAGCGCATAGCCCTTCCGCCGCATCGTGGGGCGATAGTGCCGACATCCAATTTCCAGCAAACATCACCTCACTACTTCCAGCAGCTCCGGCCCGTTGTTCGCTGGCCGGTTCACCCGCGCGCTGACCGGCCAGAGCCGGAGAAGCCCGGCCGCGCCGGGGGCCAGCATCGTGCCGAGATCGCCCTCCTCCTCGCCCAGCCAGGCGGCCCAGTGCCGCTCTTCGAGGATCACCGGCATCCGGTCATGGATCGGGGCCATATCCTCATTGGCCGCGGTGACGATGATCGCGAAGGTCCGGAGGATCTCGCCCGCCGGGCCGCGCCAGCCTTCCCAGAGGCCGGCAAAGGCCAGCATCTCGCCGTCGCGCCTCGCGATCGCGTAGGGCTGCTTCGGGCCACTCTCCTGCGGCTGCCATTCGTAGAAGGCATCCGCCGGCACGATGCACCGCCGCCGCTCGAAGAGATCGCGGAACATGGGCGACGTCGCGACCGTCTCAGCGCGGGCGTTGATCGGCTTGCGGGCCTTGGCGAGGTCCTTCGTCCAGCGAGGGATAATCCCCCAGGTCAGGAGGTCGAGGTAGCGTTCGCCCGTCCTCGGATGCCTGCGCACCACCATAGCCGGCTGGCTGGGCGCAACGTTCCATGAGGGGGCCGTGTTCGGCACCGGTCCCGCCGTCTCGAACCGCCGGGCCACCGCCTCAGGCGGGGTTGTGGATGCGAAGCGTCCGCACATGGGGCGTAGGATAGGCGCCGGCCGCGATCGTCGGCTAGTCCAGCCAGCGCAGGGCGATGAAAGCCTCGCCGCGGATGCCGCAGCCTTTGCAGGTCAGGCGCTCAGCGACGTGCCGGAGCTGCTCGTCCGCCTTGCTCGACGCGAGCAGGTCGCACGGATCAAGCTCGCCGCGCTGGCCGCATATCTTGCATTGCGCCTCGATCACGGCGCGCGTTCGGATGGCATACCCGCACATTAACTTACAATTTGGAAATATATTTATGTAGATCGATTTGCAAGAATACAGTTCGTTTAGCTGGAAAACCCAAATGATAAAGCTTATTTCTTTATATTATGATGTAATAACTCACCCATTTATTTTTATTTTAATTATGGTCTGTATCGCATCAATTTTCATATTATTTTTTGAAAGCTTGCTATATCTGAATAATTCGCTATACCATCCGCTGCAGCAAAATAAAAAAGATACTCGCCGGCAGAGGTCTTCCAATCAGGGCGACCGGCCTCAATGAAGATGTATGCCTGACCGTGTCAGGTGCGACCTGCGCATTGCTCGCCCGGTTCAACATGCAAAACCGTCCGGATCAGCACAAATCAACCCCTATATCCGGCAATCGGTAGAGCGCCTGGACAGGAGACATTCGATGCATCACGCCTATCCGCAAAAGACGAAATCCGAGAACAGATCCGAGGCCATTGGCGTTCTGCTGATGGGAGGCGCCAGCCTGATCAGCCTCATCTTGTTCGCGCTGTTCAGAGTGCATGCCTGACCGGCCACGGATAACCCCTGCTCAGGGCCTATAAATCCCCCGGCTCGAGGCCGGTATGCTTCGCGATCCGCGCCAGCATGCGGGGGCCGATCTCGTCGCCGTCATGGAATGCGAATACGAAATCCGGCCAGCCATCGCGCGACAAGGTGCGGTGTGATCCGGCGGTTCTCTTGGTTCGCCAACCGATACCCTCAAGGGCGGAAAGGACGCGCCGCGCCTTCGCCGATGGCCACGAGGTCACGCCGCGGCGAAAAGAGGCTCAGCCTCAACTGGCCGTGGCTTCGCCGTGCTCGATCCGTTCGGCCAGCACGCGCAAGGCGAGCGTCTCGGCCTGGGCGCATGCCTCTTCCGGCGTGGCGCCATACGCCATGACGCCCGCGATTGCCGGAGCCTCGGCCAGCCAGCGCCCGTCTTTCTCCTGCTCGATCTCAACCTGAAGCATGGTGGGAATGTAGCTCTGCCGGCTGCGGCCGGGAAAGAGGATGATGCCGCGCCGCGTTGCGGAGCTTCATGCCGCGCCGGGGTGTCCCCGCGAAACTGGGCGCTGCCATCCCCAGCGCTCCGGCCGGGGCTTCGCCTTCACCTTGATCCGCCCGGCCCGAACGTCGGCCATGAAGCCGCGCCATCTGCGGACGGAATTACGTGATGAGCCTCGCCATTTTGCCAAATTCGATCTCCTGTGATGCCGCATCACTGCGGGGTGGTTGGGGATAAGCGGTTGACCGCCGCCGGTCGCAGTCACTCAAACTTCATCTCGGCCAGCATCTCGCGGGCGGCGTAGAGGGCCCGGCGCTTGTCGTCACCGAACAACCGGCGGCCCGGCACCTCGCCGAGGTCCACCAAGCGCCGCCGGGCAGCGACACGATCAGACGGCCGGGCCAGCGGGTTCTCGGCGGTGAGGCGCAGCTGGTCGATCTCCTCGGCGCTGGGCGCGGCCTGCGGGTTGCCCTGGTCGGTCATACCTTCTTCTTCCTCCGCGCCTTCGCACGCTCGACAATCGCCTCGCCGCTGCTCAGCTCGGTCAGGGCGTCGATCACCGCGCGCCGGATGACCGCCTCGGCCTGCGGCGCGGTGCGGGCCGAAGCGCATTGGAGGGCGCATTCAGACGGGATTGCGAGAAGGCGGGTGCGGACCTTGCCGAGGGTTTCGCCCAGCATGCGCGAAGCGATCTCGATCGGGATGACGAGGCCGCGGGTTTGGTGGTTCTCCATCTCGATCCGGTCGGCCTGCGCCGCTGCCAGGCGGGCGCGCTCGGCGACCAGGTCGAGTTCCTCCTCCTCGCCGTCTGCGCCGTCTGCTCCACCATGCGCGGCGCGGCCGGCGGCCTCCTCGCGTAGCCGGCCGAGATAGGCCCTCCGGCATGCGTCGAGGTCGAGACCGCCGCGGGCGCCGGTCGGCTGGAAAACGCCGGCGGCGACCAGCTTCGCGACGACGGGCTGCGATATGCCGAGATGGTCAGCGACCTGGCGCTGCGTTGCCATTCAGGATCTCCGGTCTGGGTGGCTGCCGGCGGCAGCGGATGGACACGCCGCCGCCGGCGACCGGCGCGCCGGACCATGGAACGCGCCGGGATGGTGACCGGCCGGGCCCAAGGAGAAAAGCCCGGCCGGCCTCAGCTGAAACGGGCGCCGCCCCGCTCCTGCCGATCTCATTACGGGTAAGCCTCAGCCGGGGTCATGGCGCGCACGACGCGGAGCGTGCCGATCGACGCGCTGCCGGCCGCCGTTGCCCTGACGGTGGCGCCGGCCGGCGCGTTGTTGTGGTTGATGTCGACCTTGACCGAGCCGCCATGCGCGGCCCGGAGCCGGGCGAGTTCGCTGGTGACACTCGCCGGCAGGGCGCGGGGGGCGCCGTTGGCGAATTCGCGGTAGCCGCCCAGCACGCCGGAGGCGAGATCGGATGGCGCCAGGCGCCCGCTGCCCTCCTGCCGGGCCATCGCCGCCACGATGGCAGACATGACACGGGGATTGCGGAGGTTCAGCGGCTGGTCGGGCCCGTAGCCGGTCCATTTCGAGACGTCGCGGATGTAGGCCGCCGTGTCGTTCTCACCCGGTGGCGCCCAGCTGGTGACCAGCTTGCGGATGGTGTTCATGCCCCGGCTGCGGTCGATCATAATCTGGTTGACCGCGGCGCTGACGCCATCGGCCATCGTGCCGTATCGTCCGAACCGGCCATCCCGCCCGACGACGCCAGCCTGCCCCGGCAAATAGGTCAGGTTCAGCGGGTTGTTGTCGCGAAGGCTGCGGGCAACGCCGTGGGTGCCGGGGGTTGGGCTGTTCCACTGTCGGAAAGCCTTGATCCAGTCCGGTAGCCACGCGCCGTCCTGGTAGACGACGCCCTTTTTGGTTCCGACGTTCAGTAGGAAGCTCGAAAGCGCCTTGGTCGCGTAGCCGACGGCCGGGGCGAAATCCTTGCCCAGCCGGTTGCTCGCGACGATGGCGGCCGAATCCAGCTCGGTGAAATCGCGGTAGAGCGCGCCGGCGCCGGTGTAGGCCGAGGAGGTCAAGCCCTCCCGCTTCAGCGCGGCATTGCGGGCGGCGACCTCGGCCGGCGAGAGGCGGAAGAACGGCATCGAGGCGGGGTCGAGGCCCATGGCGGATAGGACGCGCTGCTGCCCGATCGGCGAAAGGGTTTGTAGCTTCGTCGCGAGATCGTTCATCAGGACTGGCAGCGCGGTCCACTGGCCGTTCTTGTCGCGAAGCGGGATGCCGGGCTGCCGGAAGGCCTGATACATCTGGCCCTTATGGTTGATCCCCGCGTCGAACTGGTCGTTGCGCAGCGTTCGGATATCGCTGGTGATCGACTCCCCGCTTACCCCGACGCCCTGGGCGATCCGCCGGTAGCGCATGAGCTGCCCCATGCTGACGCCGCCGATGTTCGCCGCCTCGTTCTTGAGGCGCAGGCCCTGATCGGCCCATCGCTTCGCCAGAAGGCCGCCGCTGATCGCGACGCCGAGCGGGCCGAGACGATCCATCAGGCCGGCGAGGCCTTCCAGCTCACCGCTCAGCCGGGACACGTTGCGGAAGGCGTCAAACGAGTGCCGGGCGAAATCTCGGAACCGTGTCGACATGTCGGGAAGCGCCCGCCCGCGCGCGAACCGTTCGAGACGATCCGTCCGCTCGGTCAGGCCCCGCATCGCCTTCGACGCGCGATTCGCAGGCGTCTCGACGCTACCGAGGCGGCTTTTCATCTTCTCGATGACGGCCGAGGCTCGATCGTCGGCTGTGATCTTGACGCGGAGGCTGTTCTCGGCGGCCATGCGGTTGCTCCTTAGTGTAGGACGGCGGGCGCGGGGTGAGTGGCGAGAGATTCGAGGGCGGCGATCATCATCGGCGCCAGATCCTCGACCTGGGCGAGTGTCGCGGCACCGGCGAGCTGCCAGACCTCCGCGAGACTGGCTTCCTCATTGAAAGCCGGGTCGTCGCCGGGCTCGATGCCGCGGATTAGCAGTTCAGCGGCTTCGGCGTTGCTGGCGATCTCGGTCATGTTCTCGCGGAAGGCCTCGACCAGCTCGTCCGGCAGTTCGGCGGCGAGGCGTTCGGCGTTGCGTGCGATGGCCTGCACGCGGTCGCGGATGGCGCGCCAGTCGGGGGCTTTTCCAGTCATGCCGGCGCGCGCTCCGGGGCGCCGATGGGCGGCAGGTCCCGCAGGATGCTGGTCCAGATCTTCGCCGCGTGCTGCTCCTGCTCGGCTGCGGTGACGCGCTCCGGCGCGGGCCTGCCGGACAAGCCGGAAACGACGGCATCCGCGACCACTTCCTGCAGGGTTCGGATCGAGCCCGGCGGGTGATCGGCCGCGAGGGTGCCGTAGCTGATTGCCGCCTCGGCCATCGCCGCCGCCGCCTGCAGTTGCGGTGTCGCGCGGGGCATGCTGGCGCGCCAGGCGAGGGAGGCGGCGCGGCGGCGCGCCTCGATCTCGGCAGGGATGACGGGACGGGGCGCGTTCATCGAACCACGCTCGAGACCAGACCGGGGCCGCGCTGATCCTCGACGCGAATGACGGCACGTTGCGTCATCCGCTGCTGCTCGCGTTCGCGCTCTCGGGCGGCGTGTTCCTCGTTCTCGCGCTGGCGCTTGCGGAGCGTCTCAAGCCGGATTTCGCGTTCTTCTTCCGCCTGCCGTTCCCGACGGCGGCGCGCTTCGTCCTTTTCCGCCGCCGTGAAGGGGAGCATCGTCTCGTTTAGCAACTCGGCTAGTGCGTTCGTATCAAATCGACTGAACTCGAATTCGGCGCCCTGTTCGTTCGCCGCTCGGGCGCGGCCGATCAGATTCACGCGGGCAGCAAGTAGCTGCCGCAGAGGGGCGGTGAGCTTCGGCAGATTCTTTTCCGTCTCGGTGAGATGCGCCTTGATTGCCTCGGCGACTGCGTTGTGTTCTGCCTGCGCAGCCTCGTGCCGTTCGCGAAGTTCCGCATCGGCAAGCTGCTGGCGGACGCGATCCTCGAGAATTCGGAGCCGGTCGAGGTCGAGCTGGGCGTCTGCGGAGTCCTGCTCGGATTTACGAATTTCTTTCGCCGATCCTTCGAGCATCAGCCGATCACGGCGGCTAGTGGCCTCGGCGATCTTCGCCTCGGTTTCCCCGATCGCTGCGGCGATCCGGCTGAGGGCTTCGCGCGCGGCAGCGGCGCTGGCGTCGGTCGGGTGAAGGGATTTCATGTCCATCGGGTAATGATCCTCAGTTCTTGCCGACGAGTCGGTTGTAGATGTGAATGGCGCGCTGCGCGGGTGAGTTCTCGGGCCGGTTCTGCGGGGTTTCAGGTCGCGGGCCGACGAGATGGCCGAAAGGAACATCCGGGAGTGCGGCAGTTCCGGCCCGCGGCACCAAGTGCGAGAAATCTGGCGTGGCGGAGGGTTTTATTTTCTTCGTGCGCGCGTCGCCGAGCACCGCCGCGCCGAGCGGCGTTGTCAGCACGGGCTTGCGGGTGCTGCTCCTGAAGATTTCGAACTTCATCACGAATTTTCCTCGTGCTTTCCTGAGGCGGTCAGCCGCCGATACAGTGCCAATGCCATCGAGGCCGGCGATCCAGCGCGCGGCTCGACGCTCGGCGCCGGAGCTTGGCCAGTCGCTTTTCGATAGGCAGCAACCGCACGAGCGGCCGGCGTTGCCGCCGGCGCGGCCAGCAGGTGCCGATAATCGCGGGCGTTGACGCGGGGGCTTTTGGTTTTCACGAGAAAGTCTCCGGTAATTTCGAGGCTCGGGCGAGCAGTTCGCGCTCGATGACTTCGGCCCGCTCCTGCTCGCGGCTCAAAGCGTCGATCACGGCGTCCAGGCGATCGACCCCTGCATCGTCGCCGGCGAGCAGAGCGGCCCGCCGCCGGTCAAAGGCCTGCCGCAGCGCGTCGTTGACCCGGCCGGCATCGGCCTCGAGGCGCGCAAGGGCGGCCCGCAGATCGAGCGGTGACGGCGCCGGAACGGCCGGCGCGGTGCCGAGCAGACTGCGCAGAAGCCCCCGGAGCATAATCAATCGATCCGGACGAAGCCGAGGTTTGCGAGGCGCTGCGCCTCGGCCGCCGGCAGTTGGACAGTATCGCCGGGCATATAGCGCTTGTGATCGACCGCGACGGTGCGGGCTTCGGTCGTTGCACCAGCTGCGGTGCGGCCGGTTCCAGGCACGCGGACAATATGCTCGGTGCCGGGGATTGCCTCGAGCACGCTGCGGCCTGGCATGACAGTCACGGTAACGGTTTGGCTCACGTTCTGGTCTCCGATTTCAGGCTCGACGCCCGCAGCGGGCGCCTCTCGGTTCCTACTTACGGCCGTTGCAATTTTTCCCGGCCGAATTGCAAAACCTATCCTGCTCCGATTGCGTAAAGCTGCCGCCAAGCAAGGGAACGCCACGAGTTCAGGGTGACGATATCGTCAACCATGGCTTCAAGCGATCCCTGTCTCGCCGGTGCTGCTGTCGAGACCCGCAAGCGCTGTTCGATCATTTCGGCCAAGAGCTTTGCGGCTCGCGTAGCCGGCGCTTCACCGAATTGCCGCAGCGCCTGCCGCACCAGTGCGTCGCGCCGCTCGATCCGCACTGCACGGAGCTCGGGCTGCGCGCCGATGCGCATCGCGAGCCAGCTCGCGGCATCGCTGCCGTGCGCCTGCTCGACCGTGGCGAGGATCTCGGTCATCAGTTCGCGGCGCGCGGGATCTGCAATTTCCGTCATGCTTCACCCCCTGCGCAAGTCGCGTGCGTTGAGCTGGAGGGCGAGGCGGTGACCATCCCGAGCGCGTCGGTGCCGGCGAGGAATTCCCTGAACGCGGGGCGGGTTTTGATTATAACCCCCCGGGCGGATTTTTGTGCGTAGCCGAAGATCGGGCGGGCGAAATCCCCGCTTTTGAGGGGTGCTTACCAAGGACCCAAAGTTGCGGAAGGCATATCCTACAACCTGAGATACATACCGCTGCCCGATGGCGACCATCTGGACGAGGTGACACGATGCGAGTGCTGAAGGATCGCGATGACCATCGCTGATCCAGCGCATCAGTTCGGCATCAGTGCAGCCGCTGCGCATCGTCACGTTGCTTGTCACGTTGCTCGTAACGTTCAGCTCCGCGATCATGCTGACCGCTCCGCGGACTGCGCTGATGGCTTCACGCGATCCTGCCGCCGGTACGCGGCGCATCGGGTCGCAAACAAGCCGCCAAGCCGATGCTTCACCGCTCGCCGCGTGGGCTCAGTGCTAACAGTGAAGCCGCGACCACAGTCTGAGCACCATGAAATCCAGATGGCGCGACGGCGATTCAACCCGATGCACTTGTAGCGCTGGGTGGATCCGTCCTTGTTCGTGTATGCGATCTCGAGGTCGAGGCGAGGGTGATTGTCATTCATCGCGGCCGCCCTCCCTCGCTGTCGCGTTCGGCTTGATAAGTTCAGCAATGCGGTCGGCGATCCAATCGGGGTCGAAACCCTTGCGCACCTGCCACGCGGCCGTGGCTAGTTCGTCGATTTCCCGCTTCCACTGCCGCTGCAGCGAACGGGCAGCACGGATCGCGCCGCGCCGCTCGGCCCTCGCCTCAGCGATAAGGCGTCGGAGTTCTGGTCCGGTCATGTTTCGATCCTCCGCACCGGTCCAGCCCCGATCGGTGGGTGACATGCAGAGCAGCGCCAGCCCTTCGGCCTCTCCGCCTCGCACCACCAGGACGCGCCCCGGCAGCACCGGCACCGCGCCCCGGGCGTCGGGGATATCGCCGCGTCAGCCCATGAGACCGGCATATCGTGGAGCGCCGCCGCCGCCGGGTTTCCGTGTTCGCCTTCCGCCACGATGCCGGCCCGTTCCTCGCCCTGATAAGCCGCCTCGTCATCGGCCTCGGCCAGCAGTTCGGCGGTGAGGTCATCCCGCCGGGCGCGGGCCTCGGTCAGCAATGCGGGCGCCACTCGGCTTGCGTGCTGCACAACCGGGCGTTGCTCTCTCAGCACCACATCTGCGCCGGCGGCACGAAGTCGCGGAAGCAGCGGCGCGGGAGTGTGGGCGGCGCTCACAGTGCTACCTCGTCATCGTCGGATGTATGCGGGGAGGTGAGAGTAGGGAAAACAGCGTTCCCAGCGTTCCAGCGTTCCGGAACGGCTTCTGTATGATTATTTTCCAATGACTTAGCGTCGGTCGAGGCGGAACGCTGCGGAACGCTAGGGAACGCTGCGGGAACGCTGGCGCCTAACTTAGCGTTCCGCATTTCCCTTGCATTTTCCATGATGGAACGCTGGGAACGCTCGGAACGCTGAATCGACAATACTCTCCCCTTCCGACCGCCGCCGTCCGGCAAAATGATCTCCGTCCCGCACCTCCGTAGTGCAGGAGCTAAGCGCCGAAGTCGGCTCGACAGGCGCGTTCCATCCTTCGGCCATGCCCTATCGCGTCGGACCGCATCGGTCGCGCAGCGGTTGAGTTTTTCGAGCAGTTCGCTTGCCGTTCCTTCCCATCGCAATCCCTCCGGTCTGGCGGAGCCGTGTTCGTCCAGGACATGGGCGATCGCCTCGCTGAGTGGATCGGATTCCACCACCGCTATATTGGCGGCCTGCCGGTTGCGGTGGATGACGGTCAGAATGTGCTCGGGGTCCCAGCCGAACGCGGGCGCAGCGTTCATCGCCAGCACCGCGAAGTCGGCCATCCGGGGCAATTCCCGCCTCCTATTCTTGTCCTTGGGTATACAGAGGGAAGCGCTCAGCGATGCCACCATGCCGTCGAGCAGTGCGGCAAGGATGCCAGGGGCGGCCGCGGCGAAGTCCTTTTCGATATCCGCCTCAAGGCGGCGCATGTCATCGGGGATGCGCGGCAGCGTGGCGACGATGCACCTATCAGCCATGTCACCGCGGCTCATTAATGACGTGATCCCGTTGAGTAGAACGGGGCGGCAGACATGAACGATATGCTCCTCGTCATCGGTGTAGAGCCTGCGTTTCGATAGGCCGGCGCCGGTCGCCATTCTGCAAAGAACGTCCGCCATGTCGGCGTCGATGAAAGAAACATTGTCGAGTGCGACGATGCGGCCAGCGTTCGCGGCGACAACGAGATCATCCTCCTTTCGAGGCGGAGACCTCAGAGGGGCTTTGTTGGGATCGGTGAGTGAACGCACCAGGCGGCTCGCGGTCGATTTGCCCGATCCTTGTTCACCATCGAGGGCGAGGATCGCGTAGGGTCCGCTCGGCCAGAGGGTCGAGAGCAGCCAGCACACGATCAGCTTAAAGTCGTCATCCTGATCCGGCCCAAGGTTCAAGAGCTTACGGAGCCGGTCGAGCGCACCGGGCGCGGCCTTCCGCTCTGGCACCGGCAAAGCGCGCATTGCATCCGCGCGGATCAAGGGAACGTCCGCACCTTTCACAACCTGCCAGCCGGCCGGCGTCACCTCGATCAGTGACCAGTCATCCGCGCCTCGGTCGATCCAGATGGAACCGCCGGCGCGGATCGTGCGGAGTGCGGGTTCCCGCTTCGCGGCGCTCGGCATATTCGCCAAGGCCTCGAATTGCTGCACCGCCTCGATCATAGCCTTGTCACCAACGGAGCCGGGCAGCATCAGGCCGGTGTCTGTCTGCCTCGGGTTGCGCTCGGCATAGATTGCCCGGACCACTTGCCGAAACGCCGTTGACCGCACCTTGTAGCGCTCGGTCCGTCCGTGGCGCTCGATAGTGCAAAATGGCACCCGATCCGGGTCCGCCCAAAACGTAGCGCCGGCGGCGAGGACTGCCTCGATGACCTGATCGCGCTGGGGCGGCTTGCGCCCCTTGCCCTCGTCGGAATCTGCCTCGACAGGGATTTCGTGGAAACCGTCGGCCATCAGTTCGCCCCCCCGGCACGTTGCGCCAGCAGGTCCGCGAAGTCCGCGCCCTCCTTATCGGGCATCACCAAGCGGCAATCGCGCCCCTCGCGACGCCACCGCCGGATCGCGTCCTGCGCCGCGTTGATGCCAGGCTTGTCGTTGTCGGCCGCGACCACCACCCGCACCACCTCCGGCGACAGGATCAGGCCGCGCGCCAAGTTGCCAGCGGAAATTGCGCTCCATGCCGGAAGGTTCATGATCAGGCCCGCGGCGAGGGCGGTCTCGGGACCCTCGGCAACCACGATCTCCCGCCCGGTAGCGAAGCGGATCGCGCCGCTCCAGATCGGCCCCTTCGCGGCCTTTTGTGGGTCGAGCGGGGCTTTGTCGCCGTTCTGGGTCAGAAAGATACGATGCACTGCCACCAGCTCGCCGTCGGCGTTGTCGATGCGGCAAACCATCGCCGGCCATCGTGCGCCAGTCGGATGCGCGGTGTCGCGGCGGTAGCGGAGCCGGTCGTTGCCGATAGCGGCGGCGAGGTGGCGGCCTGCCAAATACCGGCCCCCCGGATCGTCGGCTGTCACCCGATCGGCACCGTTCCAGATTTGCTTCGCTGCTTCGGTTGCGGACGCGCGCGCGGCGGCTTCGCGCTGATCGGCCTCGGGGTCGTGCTGGGGCAGCTTCCCGGCTCCCAGCGCTTCGCGGAGGGTGCTTTTGTCGCAGCCATAGTGACAAGTCGCCCGGATGCCGGCGCGGCCCTCGGTCACGCTCAGCGCTTCCCGTCCGCAAACGGGGCACGCACCCCGATACCAGCGGCCTGCCCGGTTAAGCTTCAGCCTATCTACGATTTCCGTGAGGTTCGGGCGGCTCATCGCACGGACTCCGCTTTCGCGGCGGCAAGTGTCAGGGCGGCCAGGCGATAACAAGCGCGATCGACGGTGGCGGCTACAGTGCGGGAGCCACCCTTTGGTCTGACAGTGAGCGAGCGGCGGCGCGGATGTTCGGGTATTTTCGTGATGCGGACGCCCTCGATTGAGGGCAAGGAATTCACTTCCATCTGGTGATCCTTCTCGGATCGCGGAGCCGGCACTGTTCGAGAAATGCGCCAGCTCGGCGGCAATTTTTCGATTATGCTGCGCTACGGGTTTCGGTGCGCTGCTCGACGTAGCGCTCCAGGTCGGCGCGGCGGTAGGCCACGCGGCGGGCGCTGAGGCGAACGCGCGGGATATCGGTGATACGATCTAACGTCCTGTCACTGACGCCGAGAAGAGCGGCGGCGCGCTGCCGGTCGAGCAACTCAAGGGAATCGAACATCATTGTCACTCCTGTCATCGGGTGACGGAATAAATTCACCATATTTTCGCGCGTGTCATAGGTTTTAATTCTGAATTAAACCTATCGAATACGCTTTGGGTTGCGGTGATCCGCGCGCCATCGCGCCAAGAATTCAGAAATCGGCTCATGCATCGACGGCTTCACGCCAGCAGCTTCGGCAAGAGCGATTTCCTCACTCGCGGCCCGAGCGCGCTGCTCTAAATCCATGGCTGCAACTGCCTGAGGCCATACGGCGCGCACTCGTTCGCGAATGCCGTCCGGCGATATGTTCGCAGTAACGGCGCCAGCCAACGCGGCATCGATAACAGTCTGCTGAATGGCGCCAGAGTCGCTCTTCAACGCTGCAAGGGCGAGCTGAAGAATTTGGTCGTCCAATAGGTCGCTGACGATTTCGAGGGTCGGCGGTCGCCCTCTTGTCTTTGGCAGGCTGGCGCGCAGGTCATTGATGAGCCGGCGCCGCTCTCTTGGGTGCAACGCGAGGGCTGCAGCTCGGATTTCTTCAAAGCTGAGGGGCGGCTTCGCGCCGCCCCCGCCTGTGTCGCTGGTCATCGGCTGGCCTCCCGCGCCAGGCGCCGCACCTCGCGGACGCTGTAGCCGGCGCACCAGCAGGCTACGTAGAGGCGCACCTTCGCCGCGATATGCCGCACCAGCACGCGGGCGAAGCCGGGCCAGATGCGCGGATGCCACGCCATGTAGATCAGGGCCTGCCGCAGTGTGGCGTCCCGTCCGGGCTTGCCGGCGCGGGTCATGAGCGCGCCCCGGCGCGCTGCGCCGCCGCCGCACCGGCAACGATGAGCCGCGCCTGCGCTGCTTCCAGCAACTTCAAAATGACGGAGTAGGCATCGATGGCGCTCTCTATGCGTTCGAGCATCTCGATCACTGTGTCGGTCTCTTGCGTCTCGACCAGCTCAACCATTTCCGCTTTCGTCTTGCCGAGCAGGGAGGCCGAAATTCGGACGGCCAGATAGAACACGGACGCATCATTGATCCATTGTTTCGCACCCGGCAGGCCGGCGAGGTCCTCGGCGGACCAAGGCGCAAAATCGAGGCCGGCGGCACTCTCGACGGTGGCCGGCTGATCGTCGGTTGCGGGCGCGCTCACGCGAACCTCCGGGCGTCACGGACAAGGCGCGAAGTCAGCCGGTCGCATAAGTTACGGCTCTCGTCCTCGGGGTCGCGGTCGCGCGGGTCAAGATACGCCGTCAGCACGCGCGCGACGGCAGCCAGTCCGGCCGTGGTCTGGGCAGGCGTGCGGGTTATGCGGTCGAGAATGTCGCTCATCTCGGCCTCAACCGGCGCCATCCGCTCGTCGATTTCCTCCTCCATCTCGATCGTCAAGCCAGGCACTTTGTATGCCGCGTTGTATCGCGCCTCGAGGTCGACATACCGACCCGCGATGGCGATCAGCTCGGCATCGGGGCTGGCCGCCGCCTGCGCCACCACGGGAGCCACCACGGCGGCAGCGGCGCCAGCCAGGGCAGCCCGGATCGTGCCGCGCCGGTTCATGACTGCACCTCCGGCGCGACGATGCGCTCGACCTCGGCCAGCATCACGCGGCACCGGATCAGGTCGTCCGGGGCGACGTGCTCGAACGTCTCCGGCGCCAGGCGCGCGGCGATCGACCGGCATGCATGGATATCGGCGGCGGCGTTGTTGATCGTGCGGAGGTCGAGCGTGATCGGGTGGTTGCTGTTCGCCGGCGCGGCCCGGAACGTCTCGCGCGGACTCATGCCCGTGACTCCTCGGCGAAGACCCTACGCATCGCCTGATCGGCGACGGCCGCGATGATGCGCCGCTCGGTCGGCGTGTTGCCAAGGGCGGCGAGGTCGCGGGCGGCCGAGGCCGCGCGCTGGGCGATATCGACCAGGCGCACGGAATTGTTGCCCACTGCGGGCGCAGTTGTGCTATAGACCTGCTTGGTCATCGTTTTGTCCTCCTACGGACCATTCATTCGAGGCCATCGCCCGGTGGTGTTCCCGCACCATCGGGCCATCCTCTCCACCGGCATTCGGCCGGCGCGGTATCTCCCTCAGCTCGGCTTCCTCCTCCGCTTCGGGTCGATTTCGATCACTTCGCCCCCTCCCCCGCCCAGCATCGCCGCGATGGCGCCCGCGGTGCGGTCGGCCGTGGCCTTCGCTGGGTCAGGCGCAAGGTGCGAGTATCGCTCGGTCGTCGCTGCCTGGCGATGGCCGAGCAGCTTGCCGACGATGAACAGGCTGTCGCCGGCGGCAACGGCGGTCGAGGCGAACGAGTGCCGGAGGTCGTGCAGGCGAACGTCCTGCAGGTCGGCAACGGCACGAATCCGCTGCCATGGTTTTTGCGCTCCGACGAATGGGGCGCCGATGCGATCGCCGGGCAGCACATAGGGGTTTGCAGCCACGCGCGGCAGGCCGGCCAGCAGTTCGAGGGCGGGCGCGGGCAGGAAGAGGTTTTTCGCGCCAGTCTTCGAATCGGGGAGCCGGGCAATGCCGGTGCTGAGGTCGATCCACTCCCACCGCAGGGTGAGGATCTCCGATAGGCGCGCGCCGGTGAACAGGAGCAGCCGGACCAGCGCGACGGCGCGCCAGTCGGCGAGCCCTGCCTCTTCGGCGGTTGCTAGAGCATCGCCGAGGCGCGCCAGTTCCTCGGCCGTGAGGTATCGCTCGCGGGCCTTCTCCGGGTTCTTGTCGATGTGCCGGCAGGGGTTCGAGCCGTCCGGCCGCTCGCCGACGCGCTCCGCCCAGCCCAAAATCGCCGAAAGCAGCGCAAGGGACCGGTTCGCCGCCACCGGCGTCGACCTCATCGAGGCGTGCAGCCGTGCCACGTCCTGCTTGCTGATCTCGGAAAGGCGTGTATTCCCGAGGGAGGGCAAGATATGAAGGCGCAGGAGGCGCTTGTCCTCCGCAACCGTGCGAGGTTTTTTCTGCAGCTCGGCATACTCAGAGAGATACCGCTCGGCGAATGCCTCGAATGTCGGGGCCGATCGGGCTTTCCGTTTTTCCTCGGCCGGGTCCTTCCCGTCGCGGATCAGGCCAAGCAGCCGGATCGCCTCGCGCCTGGCTGCCGTCACGCTCCAATAGCCGGGACCATGGCGGCCAATGGTGAGGATCGCCTGGCGGCCCTTGATCCGGCACTTCACGCAATAGATGGCGTCCCGCCCCCGGTGCCGCACGCCGAAGCCGCGCACCGCGTCATCCCAGAAGACGTCCCCGGGGGTCATTTTCTCGACCAGTTCGGCGGTGATGTGGCGTCGCGCCATCTCGGCTCCTTTCCGGCCCGCGGATACCGCGGACACGCAATGGATACCGCGTCAGGAACGGACTGGCAAGGAAATAAGACGACAAACCATAGGAAAAATGCGGCTTTTTCGTCTCCTGTCCTCTCGCTTCATCTCCCGTTTCAAGTCTGGGGGACTGGGGGTCGTGGGTTCGAATCCCGCCGCTCCGACCATTGATTTCCAAAAATTTTCCCATTCCCTCCAGGCTCTCATTTTCACGGCGGATCCTGAACGGGTCGCTGTTTCGGCGAGCATGGAAGCCGGCTGAATTGAGCCCTGCTGGCGCGAATGACGTCCGCAATGTCTGATCGGTCCAGATCATCGAGCTTCGGCGTTCCGGTTGCAAATGGCTCGCCTGATGCTCCAGGGCACGATCCGCCGCCGGCGCGCCCTCGCAAAGGAACCAAGTCTCCCGGACAATAAGCTGGATCGGCCCGGCCGAACCGGCCGGCCAGGCAACAGCAGGACTGCATCGCGCCGGTGGCCCCCGGCAGCCGCGTGCTGGCCGCGAGCGATGCCGAGACTCGACTCTCACCGCGCCTACTGGCCACTGCTGTTCGGCGACTCCGCGCAATATCTGGTCATCGTCCGGCGCGGCGCGGCATCTTGGCGGCTTCATGCCGGGGCGGCTCAGGCTGGTCGACCGCTCGGCCTACTGCGCCCTGTTCGAAATCCGCCACGCCGGCAGCGTCGACGGCGCGGCTACGAGCGGAAGGTAACCGAACGGCCGGCGGGCGAGCCCTGCACCGCGCCGTCGCGCA
>Ga0315298_1005010_pt1 | contig 19251 bp, 15 predicted proteins | sample WHS_1_MG_FD_203077 | JGI IMG/M metagenome (GOLD analysis project Ga0315298, IMG submission 203077) | Extremophilic microbial mat communities from Washburn Hot Springs, YNP, Wyoming, USA - WHS_1_MG | ecosystem: Environmental > Aquatic > Thermal springs > Hot (42-90C) | place: USA: Wyoming...
CAAGCAGTGCGGTGGGATCATCTGGGCACTGCTTCTAACGAAGCAGTGGCACACGCGCAGACGGCCGAGACCTGACACCTGACACCCCGCCCAGTGTGCCACTGCTTGCCGCGATGCAAGCAGTGCGGTGGGATCATTTGGGCACTGCTTCTAACGAAGCAGTGGCACACACGCGTCGGCGTGGGCTATCCCGCCTGCGCGGCCAGTTACTCCCGGTCCCACAATTCATTCGTAGAACCGATGTCGAAGATCTGTTCCAGATCGCGTTTTTCGGTCACCGCCGGAGGCTCCCACGAAGGGGCCGGGTTGCGGGTCTTCTCGCTCCAGGTTTCCACGTGACCGTCCAAAAAGGCCACATTGGCCGTGGGGCCCGCGTGGCGAAAGTGCACCGCTGGATACTGGCCGGAACCCCAGTAGCCCGGCACCTCTTGCGGCGGCTCGATGCGGGGGACTTCGATGAGCGAGACATCGGCTACGGTAACATTAGTGGCCCCCCACGAGAACCAGGTGCCCACGCTATCGGTAAACAAGATGGTCCGGCTGGTGGAGCGGCATTGCTCGATTTTGACGGGCTCCCAGACCTCGGCCCAGGTGGGCGGGAGCCAGCGGGCCGGCGCCAGATACCGGTAGTTGTAGCCGTAGCCCCCGGTACCTCCTTGATACACCATCATCACCTGCTGGTCACTGAGATCGGGGCACTTGGTGGTCTGGCGATTGCCTTCGTAGTAGGGGGTGAGGTGCCCTTGGAGGACATCGACGGTGATACTGCCCGCCGGGATCAGCCCGAACCACCATTTGCTGTCGCCATTGGGAAGCTGGGTACGCGATGGGGGCAGCACGCCGTCGTAGGCAGTAAGGCGGTTGTGCACGGCAAGGGCCAGTTGTTTAAGGTTGTTCTTGCACTGGGTGCTGCGGGCCGAGGCGCGCGCGGCCTGCACCGCCGGCAGCAACAGTCCCACCAGCACGCCGATGATGGCGATGACCACCAGCAGTTCCACGAGCGTGAACGCCCGCGATTTGCGCAAAGAAAGCCGATCCACTACCAGAGCCATGGTTTACCTCCACGTGCCGGTGGGCGATCACTCTCGCCCGGCCGACCACTGCCGGGACGACAAGCGAAGCGCACGCGCCGGACCTGTCAAGAAATGGAACGTGCTTGCGGTGCGCCCTGTCCCTCGCAAGGCAACACCTTCCGGCGCTGGTAGGTCTTCTGACTTCCGAACCCAGCACGTCCGGCCTTCTCGTCGCCTCCAGCAGACACAGGCCCGAAAAACCCGGGGCCGCGTCACTGGGCAACAATGGCCAAAAAGACTGGACGCGCCTTTCCGTTCGGTTACAGCGGCGGGGCCGTTCCGGATTCGCACCGGATTCCCTGTTCGTCGGCCTGACAGCCGTCCAGGCCGACCACCAGCGCACGCCAATTTGGCCGTATCATAGCAACTGTCCACCAAGTCGTCAAAGGGGTGGAGTTTCAGCGGGGGGGGTGGCCACGTTCCGGGGCGGCCTCCCTAGCCGGCTACCCCCTCCCCCGACACCGGGCCTAAACAGGCCCGGCTCGCCGTGTGCATGCGTGTATGCGTTGGCGCGGGCGCGGCTACGGGATGGAACTCCTCGGCCGGCTGCTGGATGCGGAATCCTTTCAACCGCGGTGATCAATCGCCCTCTGGATTTCCGCCTGAACCCCGGGATCGGTTTCGATCGCGCGCCGGGCCTGAAGGACCTTTGTGGCAGCAAGGGTACCATACCGGGCCAGCGCCCACGCGCAGGCGCCTCGCACCAGGGGTTCCGGGTCGTTCAGACCGGCAACCAGCGCAGGAAGCGCTTCTGGCACGGGCCGATTGCCCAGCGCAATGGCTGCCGCGTGCAACACGCCCCGACGCCCTGGCCGCCATAACGGCGAATGTCGAAACCGCTGGCGAAAACCGCGCTCGTCCAGGCAAAGTAGTTCCGCCAGATCCAGAGGGTTGGTGCCGGCCTGGGGCCTGAACGCCTCTTCTTGCGTGCGGGAGGATCGCCGGTTCCACGGGCACACTTCCTGGCAAACGTCGCAGCCGAAAACCCAGTGACCTAACGCCGGGCGCAGCGGCTCCGGCACCCAGTCGCGAGCCTCGATGGTCAAATAGCTGATGCACCGCCGGGCATCGAGCACGCCGGGTTCCACCAGTGCCCCGGTGGGGCACGCCTCCAAGCACGCCCGGCAGGTGCCACAATGCTCCGCCTCCATGGGCGCGTCGTAGGCAAGCGGTGCGGTGGTCAACAGCGCGGCCAGGAAAAACCAACTGCCGTGCTGGCGGTTCAACAGCAGCGTGTTCTTGCCCAACCAGCCCAACCCGGCTTGGCGGGCAAACTCCTTCTCCAAAAGCGGAGCGGTATCGACCACGCCGCGAACCTGGGCATCGGGAGTCAAGCGGCGGTGAAACCGGGCCAACTGCCGCAGCCGCTGCCGAATCACTTCATGATAGTCGCGGCCCCATGCATAGCGCGACACCCGCCCTTGTCCGGCCCGGGGGACCGCGGGGTCCGCCGTGCGGTACACCTTGCCCAGTACCAGCAGGCTCCGCACGCCTGGCAGCACGTGCTGGGGGTGTTCATAGGCCTCGGCCCGTTTGGCCAAATAGTCCATCCGCCCCGCGTACCCCGCTGCCAGCCACCGCCGCAAATGATCGATCCCCCGGAGAGTGACTGCCGGGCAGGCCCCACACAGCTCGAAGCCCAACCGGGCCGCCTCTTCTTTGAGCGCGCCAGTCAGCGATTCAGGCGACATAAGGCCCTGTCAGATTACAACGGCACGAAGTAAAATGTGCGGTAAAGGATGTTCTGGCCGCGGATTCATAGGTCAGGCCACAGACGGAAGCCATCCCCAGTTCAAGTCTGCACAACGTTCTCGTACCATGGTTGCTCCGCCGCCGAGTTGGGCATTGCCGATGCGCATTCTGGTCTGGTTGGCTGTTGTGGGATACCTAGGGCTTATGTTGCCGGGATGTGGACCGGCGGTTTCCCCGAATGAACTCGGCACCCTGGTATTTACCGTGCCCGATGTTCCGGGGGCAGACCAGCCCTATGCCCTTCCGGAGGTAGCTCCCCCGCCCGAGGTCATCAAAGCCAAACAGGAGTTTTCCGTGCCGCCCAAGCCTCCGGGCCCGAAGCCAGCCGAAAGTAGGCCGGCCGAAGGGGCGTGAGTTCGTGCCGGTCTGCCGCCTCCGTTGCACATCCGCCAGAAACCGGTAGCCAAACCCTTGGGCGACTGTCCTTTGGGGATGCAACGCTACGTCCGATTTACTGGCGAACGCCCTGGCGCAGCTTCCCGACTGTGCTCGAACGTGGCCGTCACCGTGGTCGTAATGCCTCCCCGCGGGTTGAAGGCGGCCACCAACGTCATCCGTCGCGGTTGGAGCACCGCCACCAAGTCGTCCAGAATGCGGTTGGTCACGTTCTCGTAGAAAATCCCTTCGTTCCGATATTGCTGAAGATAGAACTTCAGGCTCTTCAGCTCCACGCATTTCCGATCCGGAACATAGGTGATGGTAAGCGTGCCGAAATCGGGTTGGCCTGTCCGCGGGCAGACTGACGTAAACTCTGGGCAGACAATCTGGATGGTATAATCCCGCTCGGGGTACTGGTTCTCGAAGGTTTCCAGGATATCGCGAAAGGTCTCGGCCATGGCGGTCTCCCCAAAGGCCCCCAGTAATTGTCGCTCTGGGCCGAGGTGCTGAAAAGAGTTCGCCTGCAACCCCTTTACCCATGCGTGTCGCTGAGATATTTCGCTCTTTTCAAGGCGAAGGGCTTTTGACAGGCACGCCCAGTGTGTTCGTTCGGGCTAGCGGGTGCAATCTCCGCTGCAGCTTTTGCGATACCCCGTACGCCTCGTGGCAGCCCGAGGGCCAGTCTTGGACGGTCGATCAGATCGTGGCTTACGTCATGGAACTGGCCGCCCAACCAGGGGGTCCCGTCCCCCAGGGGGCCTGCCCGGCCGGGCCAGCGGGGCCCTGCCGCCACGTCGTCCTTACTGGGGGCGAACCGATGCTCTTTTCCGAAGTGGTGTCCCTCACCCAGCAACTTCGCCGCCGGGACTTCCACATCACCGTCGAGACGGCCGGCACGCGCTACCTGCCTGTGGCCTGCGATTTGATGTCCATCAGCCCCAAACTCTCGAACTCCACGCCTCCGGCAGAGCGGCATCCGCAGTGGGCGGCCCAGCACGAACGCCGGAGGCGGGCCCCGGACGTGCTGCGCCGCTTGGTGGCCGAGTATGACTACCAGATCAAATTCGTCATCGATTCGCCTGCCGACTGCCAAGAAGCCGAACGCTACCTGGCAGATTTCCCGGAAATCGATCGCCGCCGCGTGATGTTCATGCCTCAAGGGACCGAACAAGCCCGCCTGGAGGCCATCGCCCAGTGGCTGGTACCTTACTGCCAGGAGCATGGCTGGCGGTTCTGCCCCCGGCGGCAAATCGAGTGGTTCGGGTACGCCCGGGGCACCTGACCACCGGGGCGCAGCCGGCAGAGCCTGCGTGGTGCCGGGCGATCCGCCCTGCTTACTTGGACCGCCACACCATGCTATCGGCGATGCCCAGGGCGTGCTGCGCCTGGGCAATGTCGCGTTTGAACCGCCGGGCATCGAGGGGGTATCCCGCCGTGGGTCTCAGCCCACACACCCGCGCCTGCCAAAATCGATTCAGAGCGTGCATCGCCAGTTCGCGCAGATATTTGGCCACCATCGAGGCCAGGGCCACGGGCACGTAACGCTCCGCCTTGGAGGCAAAACAGAACTCGATCGGCATCTTTGGTGGGCCAAGGCGATACACACTTTGGCTCCGCCCCTCGGCCCGCACCTCGAAAAACCGGCCGGGGAAAAACCGCTCGAAAAGCCATCCGTACCGGCTGCGCCCCCCGTGCTTGTCGCACAAAACCCAGGTGCATCCTCCCTCAGGGCGTCTGAGCACCTTCCGGACCAGAAGCATGGTCGCCTCCGAAAGGACGGTGCTCTTCGACCCATAAACCGCGCACCGGCGATTGAACTCCTCCTCGAAGACAGCCCGTGCCCGAATGGCGACCAGCTCGATGCCCGTTCCCGCCAAAGCACGCCCCAAAGCGTTGGCCGCTTGCTCGATGCTCGCACGATCCGCAGCAAGCGGCAAGACGAAGTCCTCGGCGTACCAGGGCGTCGCACGGACCCGGGGTGCTGAGGGCGGGGCCAGAGCTCGCCACGCCGCCCATGCCGAGGCAGGCCAGAGGCCCATTGCCCCCAAAGCTGCCAGCACACCCCGCTCCAAGCGGGCCAACCCCTGCCCCCCGCGATACACGACCTTGGAATCGGCCAGCAATAGCCCGCCGGCCTTCTGCCGGTCCGCCCTTTGCGCCGCGCACCCTAAAGCGCACGCCAGCTGCTTGCAACATTCCTCGCGTTCCAGGTCCCCCGGTACACGCCACAGCGTGGCAGCGACGACCAATGGCCCCAGCCTAGGCCCATAGCCCGCTTCGTCTATCCCCACAAGCCGTGGCATGACCGCTCCTCGGCCAGGTTGGCCCCTGCCCGATAGAAACTCCGTCAGACTTCAGCCAATTTCCATTGTCGACCGCCAGCAAAAAGCCGGAGCACCTGAACCGCGCAATCGGTTACTTACTGACATGCGGCGAATTGCGGAAAAGGCAATCAGCTGTCGGCAATTCGGGCAAAACTCGGCCCGCAGGGCCTGAGCGTTCTGAGCCCAGCCATACGGGCGGCCGCGCTCCACCCGCTGGTGGCCCTATCATCCACAGGCCACGTCCCACCCGCTCCCATCAGTAAAAGCCCTTAAGGCCCCTGTTGGGTCAGGGCGGCTCGCTTCTCCTCGATGAAGCGGATGTGATGGGGGATGTGGCCCGTAATCCGCTCCACCAGAGTTTTCAGCGTGAGGGGGCCCGACTCGGAGTGGATACCGCGTCGCTCGAAATCTTCTGGCCGCAGCGTCCGGAGGATGCGGCCTACCTGAATGCGAACCAGTTCGATCAGTTGCAGCTCTTCTTGGGCCTGGCGCTGGTGGTAAGCCAACCGGGCCGCGAACGTGTCAGGATCGCCCCCGAACAGCGTTGGCTCCTTCTCGGCAATGACCCGCTTGATCCGGTCGGCAAAAACGATCTCGAAGTCGGCCAGGTGGCAAAGCACTTCCAGCGTGGACCATTTGCCTGGCACCGGCCGGGCCGCCAGTTGGGCGGCATCCATACCTGAAACCGCCTCCCGCAACAGCCGGGGCCCGTCCAGGTACTGCTCAATGAGGTCGTCAAACGGCATCAGCACGCTCCAGATGCCGAGGGGGCTCCCGGCGCCGCAGGGGCCGCCGATTCAGATGCCGCCTGACCGGCGGAACCTTCCGGCTGCGGGCTGGCAGGAGCCGGCGTCGCTTCAGGCGCGGGCGGTGTCGGGGTGGCCGCGGGGGTTGGGCTCGCCGCTTTGGCCGGGGCGGCCTTGCGCGCTGGAGTCCGCCTGGCGACTTTGCGGGTTGGGCTGGCTTTTTTCTTGGCAGTTGCCCGCTTGGCCGCCGCCGTCTTGGCCGCTTTCTTCGCAGCCTTCTTGGCAGCCTTCTTCGCGACCTTCTTCTTCGCCATGGTTGAACCTCCACGTTCCCAAGCCTCAGTTTCAAAAACTCTATCCCACTTTATCATGAAATCGCAAAGATTCAAGCATGCGAGAAACAGGGTTTTGGCCCTAGATGTTTTTGTAGCCCGCCATAAGGGCTCCCTTGGCCCACGGCCGCACAGACTTTCACTCTGCACCCCCGCCAATTGACCCATAACCGGCAGGCCCAGGCAACGTGAAAACCTGATAGACCGGCTACCGCCCCGCGGCCACCCCGCTTAATATCAACCAATTCCGCGCGAGACCCCCGCTCGATACCGACGATGGCCGGGCGGGTTGGTCCGCAAATGCCCTAGTCGCTCAGGGGGGGCTTCCGATGGCGAGAAGATGGGCAGGCCGGGTAAATTGGCTGCGTTACCCAAGCTGCGCAGAATCACCCCCTCGGCGACTGGGGCATGTAAAGCGGCGGGCGGTTGTGTAAACTGCCGAGCGGGGCGTGGCAGGGCGTGGCACCGCCTGAACCGAGCGCGGTGTGGCAAAAGGCGAGCAGCGTGCGTAAGAAGCGTGACCCGCAGGGCGGCGACACGCCCCGCTCGTCGGCTGACACGCACCGCTGGCCGACTGAAATGCCCCGCTGGCCGGTGGGCACGCCGGCGCGAATATAGGGGGGGCCGGAACCGTCACAGGTACGTTGAAGGAGTTGCCCGATGTGGCGCCGTGCTGAACTCTGCCACTCGCTGCTCGTGACCGGCAGGCGGCTGTCGGTTGCGCTGGTGGCTTCGATTTTGTTGGGGCTTCTGCCAATCGCCGGGTTGGCCGATTTCGCAGGCCCGCCGAACCGCGACCCGCGTGACATCCGCAACGGCAGCGTCATACCTGACGAGGGCTATTGCGACCAGCCCTACGTGGTGATCACCCGCGAAGGAAACTGGCTTTGCACGCTGACGACGGGCCCGGGCGTGGAAGGCCAGAAGGGGCAGCATGTGGTCTCGACCATCAGTTGCGACAAGGGGAAGACGTGGTCGCGGTTGGTGGACATCGAGCCGTCGGCTGGCCCTGAGGCCTCGTGGGTCGTGCCGCTGGTGGTGCCCAGCGGCCGGGTATATGCCTTTTACACTTACAATGGCGACCAGGTTGCTACGCTCCGCGGCAGGCCGATCCGCGCCGACACGCTCGGCTGGTACGCCTTCAAGTTTTCCGACGACCACGGCCGCTCATGGTCGGCAACGCGGTACCGCATTCCCATGCGGGTCACCGAGTGCGATCGCCAGAACGACTGGCAGGGAAAGGTGCAGATGTTTTGGGGTATCGACAAGCCTAAGGTCGTTGGGCACGACGTGTTTTTCGCCTTCACCAAGCTGCGGAGGTACCAGCTTATCGACGGCGAGGGGTGGTTCTATCGTTCCAGCAATCTGCTCACCGAGTCCGATCCGGCCAAGATTGATTGGCAGTTGCTGCCCGAAGGCGAGCGTGGCCTCCGGGCGCCGCAGTTCGGAAGTGTTCAGGAGGAGCATAACCTCGTGCCGCTTGCCGATGGGGCGCTGTATTGCGTCTATCGGACAACGCTGGGGTTTCCGTGCCACGCCTACAGCCGCGACGGCGGGCGGACCTGGAGCGTCCCGGAGCCGATGACCTACGCCCCTGGGGGGCGCCGCGTAAAGAACCCCCGGGCGTGCCCCAAATTGTGGCGGACCTCGGAGGGCCGTTACCTGTTCTGGTTCCACAATCACGGAGGGCTTTCGTTCGAGGGCCGCAATCCGGCATGGATCTGCGGGGGCATCGAGCGCCAGGGGCGCATCTGGTGGTCGCAGCCCGAGATCCTTCTGTACGGCCTCGCTCCCACCGATCGGATGAGCTACCCCGACCTGATCGAGCAGGACGGGCGCTACTGGGTCACCGAGACCCAGAAAACGGTGGCCCGGGTTCACGAGATCGACAAAACGTTGCTTGAAGGGATGTGGACCCAAGGGCAGCGCAAGGAAGTCGTGCGCGAAGGGCTGGCGCTGGAGCTTGGCGGCAAACAACTTTCTGGCCGCGTGGCCACCCTTCCCCCGCTGGATCTGGCGAAGACCGGTGGCCTTGCGATCGATCTTTGGGCCCGGTGGGACGAGTTTTCGCCGGGCGAGGCCGTGATGGATAGCCACGATGCGGCGGGAAGAGGCATCCGGTTGGTTACGGTGAAGGAGGGGGCGGTGCGGATCGAGCTTGGCGATGGCAAAAACCGCGCTGCGTGGGAAAGCGACCCAGGCATGCTCACCGCCGGCCGGCTGCATCACGTCGTGGCCATCGTCGATGCCGGGCCGCGGATCGTCATGTTCGTGGTCGATGGGGTGCTTTGTGACGGCGGCTCGGCCCGGCCGCAGGGATGGCACCGGTATTCCGCCCCGCTGGGCGACGTGGGCGGTGGGGATGTTCGGCTGGGCGAATCCACCAAGGGCCGGCTCGAATCGCTCCGCATTTATGGCCGGGCGTTGCGGACGTCCGAGGCCATTTCGAACTATCATGCCGGCCCTGGACCGTAAGGACAAGCGGAAGCCTCGTCGCCCGCTTCCTGCTGCTTTTGGCGTGACTTTTGGGGGATAATGGCTTGAGGGTTCGAGGGTCACGCCCTATGGTGTTACTATTGTGAACGAGCCTCGGCCCCAGGGATTTCCTTTGAGGACTTCACATGACGCGCGCGCGGGTGAGCTTTCTGGTGTTCGATACCGAGAGTGTGGCCGATGGCTCGCTGGTGGCCCGGCTGCGATACGCCGGCCAATCGGTAAGCCCGGAAGAGGCGGTGCGCCGGTACCGGCAGGAAATGATGGAGCGGTACCAGAGCGACTTCATCCCGTACACGTATCAGATTCCGGTGGCGGTGGCCGTGGCCAAAGTGTCGGCCGACTTCCGCTTGCTGGACCTGGTGGTACTCGACGAGCCGGCCTTTCGACCCCACGTGATTACCGAGAACTTTTGGCGGGGGTGGGAGCGGTACAACCGACCGACGCTGGTGAGTTTCAACGGGCGGAGTTTCGATATCCCCTTGCTGGAACTGGCCGCCTTTCGGTTTGGGATTAGCGTTCCCGGGTGGTTCGGAGCCGGCGTGAAAAGCCAGGAGCAACCCCGCGGCCGGTACAATGTGCAGGGACATCTGGACCTGTGCGAGCTGTTGACGAACTTCGGCTCCACGCGGTTCACGGGCGGGCTGCACCTGGCGGCCAATCTGCTGGGCAAACCGGGCAAGATGGAGGTCCAGGGGCACATGGTGCAGGAGATGTACGAAGCGGGTCGGCTGGCCGAGATCAACGACTACTGTCGCTGCGACGTGCTGGATACCTATTTTGTCTTTCTCCGCACACGGGTGCTGGTGGGCCAACTGAGCCTGGAGGCCGAACAGCAGATCATCGCCCAGACCAAACAATGGCTCGAAGCCAACGCCAAGCGGGTCGCCGCCTACCGACGCTATTTGGAACACTGGGGGGACTGGGCAAATCCGTGGCAGGACCAACAGACTGCCGCAGCCACGCCGGCTTGACCAAACCATCCCGAGGCGGCCATTTTGTCGACAGGTCCGCAGAACTCTCCTTTTTCTCCTGTTGGCATCCTTGGCCCCCGCTCATCTGCCTCTGCAAAAGCCAAAACTTACCCCCCTTACGGGGTAAATATTTCGGGCTTGCAAGCCGGGGCGATGATCATTATTCTCCGCGACCGGGTTTTGGCCAGCGAGGGGGGTGCTGCGCCCTCTTAGGAAGGCGCATCGGCAGGAGAAAGCCTGGTTGCGAGTCCTGCGCGTGAGAAATCCTTTTTCGATACTCGTCGGGGCGGATCGGCCGGCCGCTCTGGCACACCGTCGTACTGGCGTGCCATGGGGTTGTGCATCTATGTCGGCCAGCCGGGGTTGGGGGGACGGTTCCGGGAGGGGCCGGGGGGCTGGCAAGCGGCCCAGGCGTGTGGGTGCAAACTTGGTGCTGGGGCTGACGGCGGCCGTGGCTCTGGGGTGCTGCGGTTGTTCGGCGCTGGCGGTACGCGGATTGAACGCCGAGGGGGTTCGGCTGTATAGCCAGTCGCGTTTTCCCGAGGCGATGGAGAAGTTCCAGCAAGCCATTGCCACGGACCCGGCGGATGCGGACGGATATTACAATTTGGCGGCAACCTATCATCGCATGGCCGAGGGCAGCCGCAGGCCGGAAGATGCGGCCCAGGCGGAGCGTTACTATCACCTGGCACTGGACCGAAATCCCAATCACCGCGACAGCTATCGAGGATTAGCGGTGCTGCTGGTTCAGGAGGAACGGGCGCTGGAGGCGGTCCAATTACTGCAAGACTGGGCTCTGCGCAATCCGGAGTCGCCGGATCCCAAGATCGAACTGGCGCGGCTGAGCGAAGAGTTCGGCGAGCGTCACACCGCCAAGCAGTACTTGGCAGAGGCCCTGTTGGCCGACCCCAACAACGCCCGGGCTCTGGCCGCCCTCGGGCGCTTGCGGGAACTGGAGGGCGACGCCGTGCAAGCGCTAGCCAACTACCAGCAATCGTTGCTGGCCGACCGCTTTCAACCCGATGTGGCCGCACGGGTGGCCATGCTCCAGGCGACCACCGGTTCGCCAGTTGCGCCCGCCCAGGGGCCCGAAACACGGCTGGTCACTCGCCCCCCGGGGGCGGTCAGGTAATCGCCCGGTCTGAGCTCGTCTCTGCCATCAAAGTTTTTTGTATACCAGGTTGATAGAACCGATCTTTGCGCCGGCGGCCGCTCGGACAAATTACTTCTTTCCCCGTGGCTGCCCTGTGGCTTGGCGGTGCCATCCCAGGCACCTCGGCGGTGCTTCGGCAATGCCGGTTTCGGCAGTAGCTGGCTTCTGGAATAGCCGGTGCCTTGGGGCAGATCAAGTTCCTGAAAGCCAAATAGCTCGGATAGGACAGGTCCCCATCGCAAGCCACGCGCCGGGCCGATAGAATTTGCGATTTGCGACCGGCACTGTGCCGACGGCTGTACTGGCGAAAGGATTGAGCGGGCCCACGAAGGTGCCGGCGCCGCGAGGTTGGTTAGAATGGCACGGTATCGCCTGTTAACTCCTGGCCCTACTCAAGTACCCGACGAGGCCCGCGAAGGACTGGCGCGGGCGGTGCGGCATCATCGCAGCGACGAGTTCCGAAAGCTGTTCCGGGAAATCGTTGCCGGTTTACAGTATGTGTTCCAGACGCAGCACGATGTGGTGGTGCTGTGCAGTTCGGGGACGGGGGCCATGGAGGCAGCCGTGGCCAACGTGGTCCCGCGGGGGGGCAAAGCCATCGTACTGGAGTCGGGCAAGTTCTCCGAGCGGTGGCGGTTGATTGCCGAGCGGTTCGGCGTTGAAGCGATCTCTTACGAAGTTCCCTGGGGCGAAACATTCGAGCCAAGCCGGGTGGCCGAACTGTTAGCAGCGCACCCCGATGCGGTGGCGGTTTACGGCACGTTGTCCGAAAGCAGCACGGGGGTGGGGCACGATATCGAGGCGATCGGGCGCGTGGTGGGCCCCAGCCCGGCCCTGCTGGTCGTCGATGCCATCAGCGGGGCAGGGGCCATGGAGTGCCGGACCGATGCGTGGGGAATCGATCTTTTGGTGGTGGGTTCGCAGAAGGCCTTGATGGGGCCGCCGGGGTTGGCGTTCCTAGCCGTCAGTCCCGCGGCGTGGAGGCAGATCGAATCGGTGGCAGATCGGCCAGCGTACTACTTCGACTTATTGGCGTATCGGCAGGCTTTGGGAGCGGGCGAGGCGCCTTTTACTCCGGCGATTTCGCTTTTAACGGGGTTGGCCGAGTGCCTGCGACAGATCCGGGCCGAGGGGATCGAGCGCCGGCTGGCCCGCAGCCGGCTTCTGGGCCAGGCTACCCGCGCCGCCATGGAAGCCTTAGGGCTGCGTCTGGCGGCCCGACGGCCTGCCGATGGCCTGACGGCCGTGTTCTTTCCCGAGGGCCTGGATGGGCGCGAGTTCCTTGGCCGGCTGGAATCGCGGTTTGGAGTGAAGCTGGCCGGCGGGCAGGGGCCCTGGAAAGGGAAGATATTTCGCATCGCCCACCTGGGCCTGCTGGATGAACTGGATATTCTGGCGGCCATCGCCGCTATGGAACTGGTGTTGTTCGAGATGGGCTACCCGGTCCGCCTGGGTGCGGGCGTAGCCGCTGCCAGCCAAGTCATTGCGGCCGCCAGGGGTTTGTAGGGCGACGCGACCTGGCGGCGCATGGAGTTTTCGCCATCGCCTTTTTTCCAAGCAAGGTGCGTGAAATGCCCCGAGTGATTGTTCTGGACCCTCTGTCGAAAGAAGGCCTCGATCTATTGCAGTCGGCCGGCAACATCGAGGTCGATGTGCGGACAGGCTTGAAGGGCAAGGAGCTGCACGACGCTCTGCTGGAATATGACGGCGCCATCTGCCGCAGCGGGGTGAAGATCACAGCCGAGGCCCTCGAAGGCAACCGCCGTCTGCGGGCCATTGCCCGGGCCGGCGTGGGCGTCGATAACATCGATATCGAGGCCGCCACCCGCCACGGAATCGTGGTGATGAACACCCCCGGCGGCAACACGATCTCCACGGCCGAGCACACCATCGCCCTGATGCTGGCCCTGTCGCGGAACATTTATCCGGCCTACAAGAGCCTCATCGAAGGCCGCTGGGACCGCAAGCAGTTCACCGGCACGCAATTGGCGGGCAAGACGCTGGGCATCATCGGCCTGGGGCGGATCGGGCAGGCCGTCGCCGTGCGGGCCCAAGCCTTGGAAATGAAGGTGCTGGGCTACGATCCCTTCTTGTCGGCCCATCGCGCCAAGGAACTGGGGATCAAGATGTTCGCCTCCACGCGGGAGCTTTTGCCCCACGTGGACTATCTGACCGTGCACACGCCGCTGACCGATGAGACCCGCAACCTGATCGGCATGGAGGAAATCCGCCTGATGCGCAAAGGGGTCCGCCTGATCAACTGCGCCCGCGGCGGCATTTACAACGAAGCCGCCCTGGTCGAGGGGCTCCGCAGCGGACATCTGGGCGGGGTGGCCCTGGATGTGTACGAAAACGAGCCTTGCACGCAAAGCCCGCTGTTCGGCATGCCGAATGTCCTGTGCACGCCGCATCTGGGGGCCAGCACCGAAGAGGCCCAGTCCAACGTGGCCCTCGAAGCCGCCGAACTGCTGGTCGATTTCTTCACCACCGGCGCGATCCGGCAGTCGGTCAACATGGCCCCGTTGGATCCGAAGACGCTCGAAGGATTGCGAGGCTACTTGAATCTCTGCTATCGTCTGGGGCTGCTGCTGGCCCAAGTGGATCGCGCGGTCCCCGTGGCCTGCAAACTCTATTACCGGGGCGAGGTCGCCAAAAAAGATACTCGATTGCTCTCGGCCGCCTTCGCCGCAGGCCTGCTGGAGCACGCCATGGAATCGGCGGTCAACATCGTCAATGCCGAAATGCTGCTCCGCGACCGGGGCATCGAACTGGTCGAAGAGCGGACCAGTGATATCGGCGACTTCAGCTCGCTCATCACCGCCGAGGTCATCAGCGAACAGCGCACGGCGGTGGCTTCGGGCACCTTGTTCGGCAACAACATGCCACGCCTGGTGCAGAAGGCCAATTGCCGCCTGGAGAGCTACTTGGATGGCACACTGATGATCTTCGTGCATCGCGACGTGCCTGGGGTGATTGGGCAGGTGGGGACGGTGTTCGGCCGGCATCAGGTGAATATCGCGCAGATGTCGGTCGGCCGGGCCACCGATAAGCCGGGGGGCGAAGCCATCGGGGTGCTCGCCCTTGATAGCGTGCCGCCCGCCGAAGCTATCGCGGAAATCCTCAAAGTGCCCGGGGTAACCGAAGCCACCGTGGTGCGGCTGCCGCCCGCCGGGGCCATGCCCCCCTGGCTGGCCTCGTAAACCCATGCGGGGCCACGCCAGGTAGAGCGGAAGGGGGTGACCGGCTCGGAGGGGCGGTGGCATTCACCGGCGCCGCCCCGAGGGGGCTGCCGGGGTGTTTTGCAGGTCCAGAATCCACTGGCCCACCAGCTCCACCGCCTGCTGGTCCACTCGATGGCTGGCCAAGGGGGGCATTTGCCGCGGCCCGCGCGTTCGAAGCCGATGCCAAAGCTCGCTGCCTTGCGGGTCGGCCGGCCGGACCAGTTTGCTGTGGGCGGGCCCGATCCTCCCTTGGCCCGGATTGGCCCCCACAAGTTGTGCCCGCTCCAGCGGCGTGTGAAAGCGGAAATCGGGCCGACTCACAATCCCCTCGGGCACGTGGCACATTGCGCAGTTGGCATCCAAATAGGCCCGCACCAGAACCTGGCGGGCCGTAGCCGTATCCGCCGGCGCCGTGAACCAATCGGGATACGTCTCCCACGCGCGTTCCGAACCCGCCGGCGGGCTGGTAAACACGCCCAGGTCGCGCCAAAGGGCAATCTGGCTGGGCGGCTTGGGTCCCGTTGTGGACAGCGGAGTGTCGCTCGCGCCCTTCCCCGGCTGCCTGTCGTAAACCCAATCGGCTGGCCGGTTGAGCTGCCGCGTGTTCAATCCCAGCACGAAGCCAGCGGCAGGCGTGTGGCAGGCCATGCAGTCGGACCGGCTGGGAAAGTACCACGGAAAGGTCTCTTTACCCTGTGCGCTTGGCAGCTCCACGTTCACGGTTTTGGCCCCGTCCAGCAGTTCGGCATCGGTCTGGAGATCGTTCCATACATAGGTGTACCCCTGCCAGCCTTCGGGGTTGTGGACCAGCAAACGGGTTTCCAATCGCCGCCACTTACGGGGGTCGGCCAACTCGGCCGCGGAAATCGTCCGGGGATGCCGCGTGGCGGCCTCCGGCGTGGCCGGCAGGAAGAAGGTCTTCACCAGCACCGTACCCTCTGGGAACTGCCACGGTCCGGTGGGGCTGAATCGCACGCTTTTTGCCTGGGGCAGGGCCAGGTAGCGTTGCTTCATGGCCCCATCGGACCACAAAGGCACGTTCACGTCATAGGGGAGCAGGCCTTGGCCAGGCACCAGGCTGGCGGTATCCCGAAACATGCCGGTTTGCGAGAGCTTGCGGGGAAAGGCGGCCGCCATGCCCGCCAAGTCGCCCGGCCGCTTGCGGAACCGGTACACGTAGCCATCGAACGCCGTGAAGTACAGCTCGCCGGCGTGGTCTTCGCCGAAAGCGCTGATGTTCAGGCCGGTGCGGGCGACCTTGCGGTTTTCGATGACCCGCTTGCGGCTGTCCAGGCGCAGGGTCCAGACGTTGCCGGTGACGTAGTCGCCATAGAAGTACGCCCCCTGATACTCCGGCAGCCGCGTGCCCCGATAGACCCTGCCGCCGGTAACCGATAGTCCCTCGTGGCGAAAGTACTCGACCAAGGGATCGATGAGCACATCGCCGGTTTGCGGCGCCTGGGGCTCGAAGGGATGGAATCCTTCGCGGAGTTTCCAGCCGTAGTTGCCCCCGCGCACGATGAGATCGATTTCTTCATAGCGGTTCTGGCCTACGTCGCCTGCCCACAAGTCGCCCGTGGCCCGGTCAAATGCCAGCCGCCAAACGTTGCGCAAGCCATAGGCCCAGATCTCGCCCCGCGTGCCATCCGAGCGGCCGGCAAATGGATTGTCTTTGGGGATGGCGTAGGCCAAGCCGGGGTCACGGCGGTCCACGTCGATCCGCAGGATTTTTCCCAACAGGGTTTTCAGGTTCTGGCCGTTGCCGAAAGGGTCGTTGGCCGCGCCCCCGTCTCCCAGGCCAATGTACAGATAGCCTTCGGGGCCGAACTCGATGCTCCCCCCGTTGTGGTTGCCGAACGGCTGCGGAATGCGCATCAGTATCTCTTCGGAACGGCGGTCGGCCCGGTTGGGATCGCTGGCCGACACCCGAAAGCGCGAGACGATCGAGGCCCGCGGCCGGGTCGAGTAATACACGAAAAACTGCCCGTTCTCTTTGTACCGCGGGTGGAAGGCCAGCCCCAAAAGCCCTTCTTCGTTATCATCGCGGGAAACGACATCGCGAATGTCGAGGAAGACACTTGTGCGATCCGCATCCGGCCGATTGGCAAAAACATGAATGAGGCCCCGCTGTTCGACCACGAAGACTCGGCCCGAACCGTCGCCCGCGTGGGTCAGCTCCAGCGGCCGATCGAAACGCAACTTCGGAAACGCCCGCTCCGGCTCCAGCGGAAACGGATCGGGCGAGCCGAGGACCCGGTGGGTGTCGGCCGGGTGGAAAGCTCCGGTGGCTTTTTCGGGGGATCCGGGCTCTGCTGCTTTCGCGCAGCCCGCGATTGCCAGCCCCACCGCCAAAAGCACCGGCAGCCCACCCGTCACCCTCCGCAGCGCATGCGGCTTGGTCATGCACATCTCTCCAGATTCGGTTCTATGGGGGAATGCCGCGAGCCTGGCCACCCCGCTCCGGTGGCCAAGCGGCTGCGGCTGGCGCACCGCGTGGCCAAGGGCATTCTAAAAGCGGCGGTCAAGCCGCACTTGCCGCCTGCGGGATTGTGCAATGGGCGGAAAAACGGCAAGCACAGCCCGCCAGGGGCCAAGATCCATCGCCGGCCCAGAGCAGAAAGCGAAGACTTGCAAGTCCGGCGCTTGCCAGCGCCAGGTTGTTGCGGCCTAGGGTTTCACGACCACTTCGGCTTGGCCGGTGCTTGCCGCGCAGAGGGGATCGCGCCCCAACACCTCGTCGGCCAGGCGGCGGTAGTCTTCGGCGCCATGCGAGTTGGGTGCGTACTGGAAGATCGACTGCCCGAAGCTGGGCGCCTCGGCCAGGCGGATGTTGCGGCGAATCCGGGTCTGGAAGATGCGGGTGTTGGCCCAAGGAAGCGGCCGCCCGGCCGCCCGGCGGAAGAACTCATCCACGTCGTTGGTCACCTCCAGCGCCAAGCGCGTGTTGGGATCGAACATGCACAGGACTACGCCTCCCAGCCGAAGCCGATGGTTCACCCGGCGGGCGACCAGTTCGATCGTTTCCAGCAGCTTGCTTAGCCCATGCAGGGCCAAGAAATGGGGCTGGAGCGGAATGAACACCTCCTCCACCGCCGCCAAAGCATTGAGCGTCAGCACGCCCAGCGAAGGGGGGCAATCGATGAACAAGTAATCGAATTCCGCCGGGTCCTCGGCCAGTTTGTCCCGCAGGATTACTTCGCGGCCGACCACCCCGGCCAACTCCAACTCGGCCGCCGCCAGGTCGAGATGCGAGCCCACGACCCACAGGTTTTCGTCCACTTGGCGGCGGACGTCGGCCAATCCTAATTTGCCCACCAGTACGTCGTAGATGGAAAGCGTGTCGGGCCGCAACTCCAAACCAAGGTGCAAAGAGGCGTGGGCCTGGGGATCGAGGTCGATCAGGCATACCCGCTGTCCGGTGGCGGCCAGGGCCGCACTCAGATTGACCGCCGTAGTCGTCTTCCCCACCCCTCCTTTTTGGTTCATGATCGCGATGGATCGCATCGGCCACCTCTGGTTGGGGCACACCGAATCCGTACCGGCGTATACTCTCCGTCTTGCGCGAAGGCCGCCATTATAAAGGGCGCGGCCCAATGCATCCAGGCGAATTGGCCTGCCCGAACATGAGGAAAACTGGCAGTCTGGGTGGGCACGCTCTGGCCGGGGGCAAAGACCACCCCCGCGGCCGGCCTTAAGGCGACGGCAGGCATTGCCCTCCCCACGCGCTGGGCGGACAGGACCTGCCGTGCCCCACAATCATTCGCCCGCCTCCAGCCGCACAGGAACCTGAAGCTGCCGGCCGCCGCGGATCACGGTGAGCGTTACCGTGTCGCCGGGCTGCTTGCTTTCGATGATGTCGATGAAATCGTCGGCGGTCTTTATGGGCTTGCCGTCCACCGCCACGATGAGGTCTGCCGAGTTCCGATCGATCTGCTGATACTCATAGACGAAAGGACCCTGCCGCTTCTGGCGGCGGATAATGCGGGGGCCCTGAAGCCCGGCGCGCTCGGCTGGCCCGTTAGGTGTCAGCGTCGCGATCAAAAGCCCCCGATCCGTCTCATACACTCGAGCAATGCCAATCTCAGGCCGGATGACCCGGCCGGTGCGAATCAACTGCGGCACGACGCGGGCGATGGTATTGACCGGGATGGCAAACCCCACACCGGCGCTGGTGCCAGTCTTGCTGGCGATGGCCGTGTTCATCCCGATCATGCGGGCCCGGCTATCCAACAAGGGCCCTCCCGAATTGCCCGGGTTGATGGCCGCGTCGATCTGGATGATCTGTTTGATCTTTCCGGAACCGCGGCGGCTCGGCAGCCAGCGGTCCAGGCTGGAAATGATCCCGGTGCTCAGGGTTCGCTCTAACCCGAATGGATTGCCCAACGCATACACCTTCTGCCCTACCCGCAAGCGCGACGAATCGCCGAACCGCACCGGGAACAGCTCTTCCGGAGGCGCATCGATGCGGATGACGGCGATATCGGTGCCAGGGTCGAACCCCACCAAGCGGGCCTCATAGCTTTTCGAATTGAACAGCGTAACCTGAATTTCCTGCGCCCCCTCGATCACGTGGGAGTTCGTCACAATGTGCCCCTGACGGTCGATCACCGACCCGCTCCCCTCCCCCTCGGAAGGGATCTCCAAAAAAAGGAACCGGTCGCCCCGGTACCCCCGGGTCGTAATGTTCACCACACTGCGATTGGCTTGTTCGTAAACCGCGATGTTGACACGCTCCTCGGGCGTCAGCTCGGCCAGATCGAGGTCATCGGCCGGATCGACCGGAGCTGCCCCCGGGGTGGGGCCGG